>Ga0335078_10004690_pt1 | contig 20239 bp, 14 predicted proteins | sample Lox_Sample_32_FD_206711 | JGI IMG/M metagenome (GOLD analysis project Ga0335078, IMG submission 206711) | Soil microbial communities from Loxahatchee National Wildlife Refuge, Florida, United States - Lox_Sample_3.2 | ecosystem: Environmental > Terrestrial > Soil > Wetlands | place: USA... | reverse complement strand
GCGAGCTCGCCGGTGTGTGGCTCACTAGATCCTCTCCTCAATCGGTGCGGGCCGGGGCGTAGCGCGCCGTGTTGTACCGCTGCGAAGATTGTGTGAACAGCCTCGTTCGGGTATGCCGGACGAGCGAGTGACGGGCGGCTCAGCGGAGCTCTTTGAGGATCTGATGGACCATCGTGTCGTCGCGGTCCGAGGGAGGACGCACCTCTCCGAGAAGCCGCTCGAGGACTTCGTCGGACCACTCGTGCGTGGTCAACAACAGATAGCGAAGCATCGCAATACGCAGGTAACGCTCGGTCTCGGTGCCCTGGCCGCCGACGTGTGCGTCGTTCAGGACCTGGACGACCGGCTCGTACTCCTCGTGAAACCACGCCTCGGCGATCTCGGCCCGGGACAGCAGTCGCTCGCGCGCGTAGCTGGCCCGTAGCCCCCAGGCCTCGATCAACACCGACAGCTCCGCGTAGCGCCACTCGTCAGAGAGCTGGATCCGGTCCCGGAGCGCCGCCGGCAACGGGACGCGCTCGCGGAAGATGCGCTCGTGCCGCTTCAGCGGGAGGTCGTGCAGGGTCAGCTCGGCGCCGGCGCCGACCGCGGTGCGCACCTCCTTGACATAGGCGTCGATGTGAGTGTCACCCATCGCTCTCGCCACGGACACCCGATGGTGACCATCCTCGACGAAGTGCAATTCGCCGATCCGATACACGTCGATCGGCGGCATCGCCTGCCCGCGCCTGCGCGCGGTCGCAATCCGCTCCCACCGGCCGCGCACGCCGCTCGACGTCGGCCGGAACTTACGGTCGAACTCGTTGTGGCGACGGGCTACCGTGCCGACGATCGATTCCAGCAGGATCGACTGAAGGCCGAGATCGCGCTGGCTGACCCGCCCGAGCGCCGCCACCACCTCCTCGAACGGGAGCATCGCCGACACGTCGTCAGGCTCGAAGCGCAGCCGCGCGACGATCCTCGACAGCGCGAGGTGGCGGCGCTGACGCGCGAAATCGGACTGGGCGTCCTGCTGGGGTAGGCCGGTGTCCTTCACTTCAGCATCACGGCTCTCGGACTCAAGACGGGTTACTCCCGATGATAGGCGGCGGTCTTTCCGCGGGGCCGCCCCAGGAGTAACGTATTCGCCATGTCCCGCGAGTCGGTGCTGATGGGTGCCCTGACGATCGACCCCACGAGCACGTCGGACCTCTATGAGCGCGTCGGGTACGGGGTGCTGGCCAGTGTCGGGCTGATCCCCTACCACTCGTTCCGCGGCGAGCTCGAGAAGCTCAAGGCCGCCGGCGTCGTCCGGAGCGACACCGGCGAGGATGGATCGACGATGTGGTACCTGACGTCGGAGTCGGAGTAGATGCTCGTCTTCGGGCTCGTGCACGGCAGTGGGTGGGAGCCTCCCGACGGCGGACCGCACCCGCCCGACGACGAGGGCCCCGCGCGCAAGCGGTTCGAGTGGGACTGGCACATGATCCCGTGGCGCGCGCTGGCGTGGCTCGCCCTCTGGTGCATCCTGATGGCGATCGTGCCGTTCGTGAGCAGCACGTTCGGCGGGCTCGCCGGGTTCGGCGTGTTGATGGTGGCGGTCGCACTCGCCTTCTGGCGGCTCGAGCGGTTCTGCGCCCGCCAGTACTGGCACGGCCTGCGCGATTACAAGCTCTGAACGAGTGAAGGCCGGGGCCCCATGCGGCCGTTCCGGCATTCTCGAACGGATCTTGACCGCTCCCAGAGTGAGTGCCACACTCGCGCGCGCCAAATTCTCAGCGAGGGGAGACTCATGGAGACGGCAACTCCGCATCGCACCCTGATCGTGGCCAATCTGACCGCCTCGACGCCATTCCTCCTCCAGGAGGTAAAGCGCCTCGCGACGGAGCGCCCCACCACCTTCAGCCTGCTGATCCCGAACGTCGACCCGAACCGGGCCGCCGATTGGTCGCTCGAGACCGCGACGAAGCTGCTCGGCCGCGCCGCGGGGTCGACCGTCAAGGGTCATGTCGGCAACCAGGATCCGTTCGAGTCGATCAAGTCCGAGGTCGCGGGCGGGAAGTACGACGACATTCTGATCTCGACCTTGCCCAAGCGCCGGTCCGAGTGGCTCCGGAAGGATCTTCCGACTCGCGTGGAAGAGCTGGGCCTGCCCGTCAGCGTGATCACGCCGCCTGAGGAGCCAAGCTCACTCCAGCAGTTCACCGATACCTTCTCGGCCAGATCCTCCGAGTAGCGCGGCACCCGCCGTACAGTCGCGCCGGCCGGCGCCGGCGACTCAAGCGGCCATCGCGTGGTGGCGAATCGCCGCCGTTATCCGTGAGGCCGCAGCCACGACGGCGCGCGCATGCAGGTCGACGTGCGCGGTCGAGAACGCGTCCACGAGGTCGAGGCTGATCGCGGCGGCGACGTTGCCCTCTGCGTCTCGCACGGGCGCCGCGACCGCGCTCGAGACCTGGGCCTCCTCGGCGTCGGTCTGAGCCCAGCCGTGGAGCCGGACCCGCTCGAGGTCGAGCTCGAGCTCATCGACCGATGTGTGCCTGGTGTGGACCTGTCCGCCGCACCAGAGCGTCTCGATCTCGTCGCGCGGCCGGCTTGCGAGCAGCACCTTCGCCGCCGCGCTGCCGTCGAGCGGAGCCGGGATCCCCGCGGCCGGACCGCAGCCGTTCGCGTGCCGGGCGCTGTAGCGACGCTCGATGTAGATGATCCGTCCGCAGTCCCACGCCGCGAGGCTCACCGTGAGCCCCTGGCGCTCGGCGAGATCGCGTACGACCGGGCGCGAGTGCGCCTTGAGCTCGCTCGTGCGCAACAGCACCGACGCGAGCGTCACCGTCCGCCAGCCGAGCCGGTAGCGACCATGGCCCACCCGCTGGAGCAGGCCGATTCCGGCCAGGCTCGCGAGCACGTCGTGGGCCAGCGACTTCCCGATTCCGAGCCGCTGAGCGGTCGCGGTCACGCCCCACTCCGGCTCATCGGTTGTGAACAAGTCGAGGACAGCACCTGCCCTCGCCAACGTGCCTAGCATCGCCTTCCCCCCGGTTGAAGTGCACACACTATGCGAAGCACCACTCCGCATCCACCTTCGCGGCGCGCGGTGGCTCCGCGCCCGCTCGCTCGCACGTCCGCGCCGCCACGATGGCGGCGAACTCCGCGGTCCGCACGATCGCGTCGAAGTTGCCAAGGTCCGCACGTCCGAGCCCGTCCGCGACCCAGGCGCCGAGCCAGGCCGCGCCGAACGCGTCGCCGGCTCCGATCGTGTCGATCACCTTGACGCTGGGCGCGTCGATCATCGCCTCGAACCCCGTGGTCAGGACCGTCGCCCCGCGGCTGCCATCCGTGAGCAGCACCAGCGACGGCCCGCGCTCGAGCAGACCGCGCCCGGTCTGATAGGGCGTCCGGTCGGGGTCGAGGTACGCGAGGTCTTCCTCGCTGGCCTTGACCACGTCGGCCAGCCGCAGCAGCTCGTGGAGCCGCTCGCGGTAGGAGCCGCGGGCACCTGCGGTCTCGGCGCGACAGTTCGGGTCGACCAGAACGAGCGTCTCCGGACCGGCCTCGCGCGCCAGCGCCGTGATCGCCCGTGCCTGAGGCTCGACCGCGAGGCCGAGCCCGCCGACATGGAGCCCGGCCGGCCTCGGCGGCATCGCCGCGCGGGCCTCCGCCGGGAGGAGCCCGGCAACCGAGGTTCCCTCGAGGTAGAAGCGATAGTTCGCAGCGCCGAATCCATCGACCTCGACCCGCGCGAACGTCGTCGGATCATCGGTTGGGACGATCCCGTCCAGGCGCACTCCCGCCTCCTCGAGCCCCGCACGCAGCGCGCGCCCGTACCGGTCGCTCGAAACGCGGCCGACGAACACGGGTCGCAGGCCGAGCCGCCCCAGGGTCCGCGCCGCATTGAACGACCCGCCGCCGAGGTGGGCCGTCGTTCGGCCGCCGGCCTCGAGGACGAAGTCGACGAGGGCGTCGCCGGCCACCACTACGGCGCGTCCGGATTCCCGAGCCACACCGGCACCCGCGCGCGGCGCGGTTGCCACGCTGTCGACGTTGATTGACTGCTCCTCACCTCGTCTGGCCATTTCCCCGCAGCCGTCTCTGGTCGGATGCTCGCCCGCCCACGGCTGGGATTGCCCGGCCCCAACGTGTCGCAGGCGAGGAAACGTGGAACCGGTTCCACTATTCCACGCCGCCCTTCTCCAGTCAAGCCCCAATCGTTGACGCCGGAGCTACGCTTGCATTTGATGGATCCGGTTCCACCGAGGCCGCGCGAGCGCCCACCGACGATCCGCGATGTAGCCCGTCATGCCAAGGTCGGGGTCGGGACCGTCTCGCGCGTTCTGAACGACAGCCCGCTGGTCAGCGAGGACGCGCGCCGGCGCGTTCACCGGACGATCGACGAGCTCGGGTACCGGCGCAGCTCCACCGCGCGCAGCCTCTCGCTCGGCCGCACGCAGATGATCGGCGTGGTCGCGCCGTTCTTCACAAGCGCCTCGGTGCTCGAGCGGTTGCGCGGGGTCGTCGGAGCGCTGCGCGAGCGTGGCGACTACGACCTGGTGCTGTTCGACGTCGAGACGCTCAGGCAGCGCGGCGACGCGTTCCGCGACTTCGCCCGCACCGACCGGGTCGATGGCCTGCTCGTGATGTCGTTGCGCCCGACCGGGAACGAGGTCGACGCTCTGCGCCGCGAGCGGCTCCCGGTCGTACTCGTCGACGTCCGCCATCCCGACCTGCCGCGAGTGGTCATCGACGATGTTCTCGGCGGTCAGATGGCGACCGAGCACCTGCTCGCCAAGGGACACACGAAGATCGGCTTCGTCGGAGACGAGCCGACCCCGTTCGGCTTCACCTCGAGCGAGCGGCGGCGCCAGGGGATGGCCAAGGCGCTCCGCCGCGCCGGGGTCAAGCGGCTCGACGCGTATGAGCAGCGCGGCGAGCATGGCCGTGAGCCGGCGCGCGAGATGGCCGAGCGGCTGCTGCGCCTGCCCGACCCCCCGACCGCGATCTTCGCGGCATCCGACGTTCAGGCGATGGGCGTGCTCGCAGCGGCCCGAGCCAGGCGCCTGCGCGTGCCCCAGGACCTCGCCGTGATCGGCTTCGACGACATCGACATGGCGGACGTGCTGGGCCTGTCCACGGTCCACCAGCCGCTGCGGGAGACCGGCGCGCGCGGCGCCGAGCTTCTGCTCTCGGCGATCGACGGCGCCGGCGGCGCGCCGATCGAAGAGCGCGCGCCGCTCACGGTGATCGAACGGCGCACGACATAGCCCGCGGCGCCGGGCGGCCGGCGGTCGCGTTCGCGATGCCCGAACAGCGCTGGGACGCGCGCCGGCTGAGCGGTAAAACCCGCCGCTGTGACCCAGTCGGCCGCTCCCACCGCCGTCGACGAGTCCGAGCTGGTCGCCCGGGTCGCGGCGCTGTCGCTCGAGCAGAAGGTGAGGCTCCTGACGGGCGCGGACTTCTGGTCGCTGCACCCCGAGCCGGCTGCGGGCCTGCGCCGCCTGGTCGTCTCCGACGGCCCCGCCGGCGTCCGCGGCGAGCGGTGGGACGAGCGCGACCCATCGGCAAACGTCCCGTCGCCGACCGCGCTGGCCGCGACCTGGGACGAGGAGCTGGTCGAGCAGCTGGGGGGTCTGCTCGCGTCGGAGGCCAGGCGCAAGGGCGTCGACGTCGTGCTGGCGCCGACCGTCAATCTCCACCGCACCCCGTTCGCCGGCCGGCACTTCGAGTGCTTCAGCGAGGATCCGCTGCTGACCGCGCGCATCGGCGTCAGCTACGTATGCGGCCTGCAGGACAGCGGCGTCGGGGCGACCGTCAAGCACTTCATCGCCAACGACTCGGAGACTGAGCGGATGACGCTCGATGCTCGCCTGGACGAGCGGACGCTGCGCGAGCTGTACCTCGCGCCGTTCGAGGCGATCGTTCGCGAGGCCGGTGTCTGGTCGGTGATGGCGTCCTACAACGGGGTCAACGGCGAGCCGATGACCGAGAGCCGGTTGCTCGAGGACATCCTCCACACCGAGCTCGGTTTCGACGGGGTCGTGATGTCCGACTGGTTCGCGACCCGCTGCACCGAGGCATCGGCCCGAGCGGCGCTCGATCTGGTGATGCCCGGACCGACCGGACCGTGGGGCGACGCGCTCCTGGCCGCGGTCCGCTCCGGCGCGGTCGAGGTCGAGACGATCGACGGCAAGGTCCTGCGCATCCTGCGCCTGGCCGCGCGCGTCGGCGCGCTCGATGGGACCGCGCCCGCTGCTGCACCGCCCTGGGACGACGGCGAGATCGCGGCGCTGCTGCGCCGGGCCGCCGCGGCGGGCTTCGTGCTCGCGCGCAACGAGCGCGGCCTGCTCCCGCTCGACCCGTCCGGACTCGAGCGGGTCGCGGTGATCGGCCCGAACGCCGCGCTCGCGCGGACCCTCGGCGGCGGCAGCGCGACCGTGCTCCCGCCCTACACCGTGTCCCCGCTGCAAGGGCTGCGCGCCGCGCTCGGCGCGGACGTGCGGGTCGTCCACAGCCCTGGAGTGCTGGCGAGCAGCCGGATCCCGGTGGTGGCGGCGGCGTCGGTGCACGTGCCCGGCTCGAGCGAGCCCGGCGTCGAGCTCCGGTTCCTCGACGGCGGCGGGACGCTGCTGGCGAGCGAACGCCGGGCCGGCTGTGCGTTCAAATGGCTCGGCTCGCTCGACGTCGCTGGGACGGTCGCCCGGATCGAGGTCCACACGGTCCTCCGCGCCGGCGGCGCCGGCACGTACACGGTCGGGGCATCCGGGCTCGGTCGCTACCGGCTGGCCGTCGACGGCGAGGAGGTCTTCGACGAGCGCCTGGAGCTGCCTCCGGGGGCGGACATCGTCGAGGGCTTCATGACCCCGCCCCAGGCGGCACACCGCGTGGAGCTCGCCAGCGGCCAGGAGCTAGGGCTTGTCCTCACGCTCGAGGCCGAGCCACCCGGCACCGCCGTGGGCGACGTCGGCGTGAACTTCCAGCTGAACGTGGCGCCTCCGTATGCCGGCGACGATGAGGAGATCGAACGCGCGGTCGCGCTCGCGGGCGGGGCCGACGCCGTCGTCCTCGTCGTCGGCACGACCGAGGAGGTCGAGAGCGAGGGCTTCGATCGCGTCTCGCTGTCGCTGCCCGGTCGCCAGGACGAGCTCGTGCGGCGCGTCGCCGCCGCCAACTCGAGCACGGTCGTGGTCGTCAACGCCGGCGCCCCGGTGCTGATGCCGTGGGCGCACGACGTCGCGGCGGTGCTGCTCGCCTGGTTTCCGGGGCAGGAGTTCGGCAACGCGCTCGCCGACGTCCTCCTCGGCGTCGCCGAGCCGGGCGGCCGCCTGCCGACGACATGGCCGGGAACCGAGCGTGGGCTGCCGTCGACTCGTCCGGCCGCGGGAGTTCTCTCCTACGATGAGGGGCTGATGATCGGCTATCGCGGCGAGAACCGCGGCGGGCGCACGACGCTGTTCCCGTTCGGACACGGGCTCGGCTTCTCGTCCTGGGAGTACCGATCGATCGACGTGCCCGGCGACGCCTCCCCGGGGTCCGCGGTCCGCGTCACGGTCACGGTCAGGAACGCCGGCCGGCGGCGCAGCCGCGAGGTCGTCCAGCTCTACGCCAGCCGCCCCGACAGCGGAATCGAGCGGCCGGCCCGGTGGCTCGTCGGGTTCGCGGCGGTGGAGGCGGATCCGGACCAGGATGCGACCGCGACGATCATCGTCCCGCCGCGGGCGTTCGAACACTGGAGCGTGCAGGCCGGCGGCTGGGCGGTCGAGCCGGGCACGTTCGCGCTCGCCGCGGGCTCATCCTGCGCCGCCCTCCCGCTCTCGACCTCGATCGCGCTCGCATGAGCGGCACCGGGCCCGCGTGCAACGGCGCGTCCTGGTGGCGCAGCGGGGTCATCTACCAGGTCTACATCCGCAGCTTCGCCGACGGCAACGGCGACGGGGTCGGGGACATTCCGGGACTCCGCTCGCGCCTGGGGCACCTCGCCGGCCTCGGCGTCGACGCGCTGTGGATCAACCCCTGGTACCCGTCCCCGATGAAGGACGCCGGCTACGACGTGTCGGACTTCCGCGCGATCGAGCCGGTGTTCGGCACGCTCGACGATGCCAAGGCGATGATCGGCGAGGCCCACGACCTCGGCCTGCGAGTGATCCTCGACATCGTCCCGAACCACGTCTCAGACCAGCATCCGTGGTTCCAGGAGGCGATCGCGGCCGGGCCGGATTCGCCTGAGCGGGCCCGGTTCATCTTCCGCGACGGCCACGGCCCCGATGGCGAGGCCCCGCCCAACGACTGGATGAGCAACTTCGGCGGTCCCGCCTGGACTCGCGTCACCGGCACGAACGGGCAACCCGGCCAGTGGTACCTGCACCTGTTCACGCCCGAGCAGCCCGACCTCGATTGGACCAATCCCGACGTGCGGGAGGAGTTCGACGAGACGATGCGGTTCTGGTTCGAGCTCGGCGTCGACGGCTTCCGGATCGACGTCGCGCACGGCCTGGCCAAGGCCGAGGGCCTGCCCGACGTCGGCCCGATCGTGTGGCCGCCGGTGGGGTTCGAGGTGGTCGACCATCCGCACTGGGACCGCGACGAGGTCCACGACATCTACCGGTCGTGGCGCTCGCTGGCCGACACCTACGACGACCCGCGGGTGTTCGTGGCCGAGGCGTGGGTACATCATCCCGAGCGACTCGCCCAGTACGTCCGCGCCGACGAGCTGCACACCGCTTTCAACTTCGACTTCCTGCTGGCGCCCTGGGACGCCGAGCCCATGCGCGAGTCGATCATCGTCTCCCTGTCCGCGCACGACGCGGTCGGCGCTCCGGCAACGTGGGTCCTGTCCAACCACGACACGGTGCGCGAGGTGTCCCGCTACGCGCGGCCGCAGGGCGTGCGGCCGCTGCGCAAGCTGAGCGACCTCGCGGACCTCCCCGCCGACTTCGCGCTCGGCCGCCGGCGGGCGAGGGCGGCCGCGCTGCTGATGCTGGCGCTGCCCGGGGGCGCCTACGTCTATCAGGGCGAGGAGCTCGGTCTCGCCGAGGTCGAGGACCTCCCCGAGGACGTGTTGCAGGACCCGGGCTGGGAGCAGTCCGGCCGGACGGAGCGCGGTCGCGACGGCTGCCGGGTGCCGATTCCGTGGTCCGGCCAGAAGCCGCCGTTCGGCTTCAGTCCCGACGGCGCCACCGCCCCGCCGTGGCTCCCCCAGCCTGGCTCGTGGCGCGAGCTGACCGTCGCAGCCCAGACCGGCGACGAGGGCTCGATGCTCGAGCTCTACCGCCGCGCGCTCCACCTCCGGCGCGAGCACCGGGCGCTCGGCGACGGTGCGATGCGATGGCTCGAGGCCCCCGCCGGCGCGCTGGCGTTCGCGCGCGACCCGGGCTTTGAGTGCATCGTCAATCTCTCGGGTGATCCCGTGCCCCCGCCCCTGGGGGCGGACGTCCTCATCTCGAGCGGGCCACTCACCGGCGACGGCCGCGTGCCGTCCGACACCGCCGTGTGGCTCGCGGTCTGAGTCCGCGAACGTCCGCCCGCGGGCTCACAGCAGGCGGGCCGCCCGGACCTCACCCCGGGCGGCTCGCCGCGAGCTGCTGGATCGCTCGGGCCAGCCGCTCGACCTCGACCGGCCCGCCCGTGTCGACCTCGATCACCGGGCCGAGGCCGAGCGGCGTCAGGTGGTGCTCGTTCCACAGTTCCTCGGGCGGCCGCTCGTCGTCGAGATGGCCGGCGTCCCGCGTCGCGCTCCGGGCGCGGTAGCGGGCCCGCGCCACCTCGCGCGGACAGCGGCAGCGGACCTCGATCAGCTGACCCGGGAGCTCGGCGAGGTGCGGACGGGTGTAGGGGTAGAACGTGCTGTCGAGAACCGCGCCCGGAGACGACCTCGCGGCTGTCAGCATCGCCATCACGGCCGCCCGGCCCAGCCGGCGACTCTCCTCGACGGTCGCCGGCGGGCCCAGCACCGTCATCAGCGCCTCCTTGAACGCATCCTTGGCGAGCACGGACAGCCCGAGCTCCGCGGCCAGCGGCGCGGCCAGCGTGCTCTTACCGGATCCGGGCGGGCCGGCGACCAGCACGAACAACGCAGGGATCCCGGGTTGGCCGGGACCGCGTGCGATCCCGTATCCGCGGGGACGGGTGCGATCCCGTATCCGCGGGGACGGGTGCGATCCCGTATCCGCGGGGACCCGTGCGATCCCCTAATAACCCTGCTGGCTGATGCTGTAGCCCTGGGTCGTGCTGGTGGTGCTGGGCGGACTCCCGTTGTTCGTCTTCGGGGCCGCCACCGTCGGCTTCGGCGCCGCGACCGCGGGGGCCGTCGTCGTGGTCGCCGGAGCCTCGGACGTGGTCACGGGCTCGGCGGTCGTGGTAGCCGACGTCGCCGCCGGCTTCTTCGGCTTGGCCTTGTGATGAGCGGCCGCCTTGTGAGCCTTCGTGGTCGTCGTCGAGACCGCCGTCTGGGTCTGGGAGGTCGAGGTAGCCGGCGTGGACGCCGCTGTGCTCGAGCTGGTCGACGACGCCGAGTTACCGCCGCAGCCCGCCAATCCGATGGCGATCGCAATCGTGCTCAGCATCGCTCGTTTCATAAGACGCACTCCCATCTTCGCTGGCAAATCTTGGTTCTCAGGGTACAAGACACCCCCGTCGCCGTTTTGTTTCGCTCCTACCTACCGGGGGTCATAACAACGCCTCGCGGGGGGTCATAACAATGCCTCGCCCCGTTCCGCCGCCCAAGCCGGGTAACGTATGGGCGCGGATGGAGGCATCTGAGACTTCGTCTGCTCCCCGGGACACCGACGGCACGGCTTCGAGCGGGGCGGCAGTAGCAGACGGCGCTGTGCGCCCTGATTCGGGCGCAACGACCCCTGGAAGACGGGCGGCCAGGGCCCGTTCGCGCCCACCTGCCGCCGCATCGGGCTCGCGTTCGACCTGGATTCTGGTCGTTTGCTGCGTCGCCCAGTTCATGGTGATCCTCGACCTGAGCATCGTCAACGTCGCGCTGCCGTCGATCCAGTCGAGCCTCAACTTCTCCTCGGCAGACCTGCAGTGGGTCATCGACGCCTACGCGATCGCGTTTGCCGGGTTCCTGATGCTTGGCGGGCGCGCCGCAGACCAGCTCGGGCAGCGCCGGGTGTTCGTGGCCGCGCTGGTGCTGTTCTCGATCACCTCGCTGGCCGGCGGCCTCGCTCCGACCCGCCTGGTGCTGGTCATGGCTCGCGGGGTCCAGGGCTTCAGCTGCGCGTTCATGGCCGCGTCGTCGCTCGCGATCATCACGTCGTCGTTCCCGCCCGGCCCCCAGCTTCACCGCGCGATCGGGCTGTGGGCCGCGATGAACGGGCTCGGCGGCGCCGCCGGCGTGCTGTTCGGAGGCATCATCACCCAGGCGCTGAGCTGGCGCTGGGTCCTGCTGATCAATCCGCCGATCGGAATTGCGACCGCGCTGATCGCCTACGCCGTGGTGGCGGACCGACGCCGGGGGCGGGCCGGCCGAAGCTTCGACATACCGGGCGCGCTGACGCTGACCATAGGCCAGATGGTGCTCGTGTACGGCGTGGTCGAGGCGGGCTTGCGCGGCTGGCACTCCGGCCTCGCGCTCGGCCCGATCCTCGTCGGCCTCGCCTTGCTGGCGGTGTTCAACCTGATCGAGATCCGGTTCGCGTCCGACCCCCTGATCCCGTTCAAGGATCTGACCAAGGAGCTCAATGTCGCGAACGGGATCGTGGTGCTGTTCAGCGCGGCGCTGTTCCCGATGTGGTACCTGAGCTCGCTCTACATCCAGCAGGTGCTCGGCCTCTCGCCGCTCAAGGCCGGACTCACGTTCCTTCCGATGGCGCTGACGATCGGGGTCGTCGCCCGCAGCGCAGGCAAGCTCGTGAGCCGCTTCGGCGTGCGGGCGGTGCTTGGCGGCGGTCTGACGATGATGACGTTCGGGATGCTGCTGTTCACGAAGATCGCGGCGAGCGGCAGCCCGATCGTCTACGTGGTGATCCCGGGGGTCCTCACGGCGGCGGGAATCGGCATGTCGATCGTCCCCTCGACGATCGCGGCGACGCAGGGCGCCAAGGAGGGCCAGGCCGGGCTCGCGTCGGGTCTCGTGAACACGTCGCGCCAGGTCGGCGGTGGGCTCGGCATCGCGGTTCTGATCACACTGGCGACGTCGCTGTCGAGCCACCTGATCGGCCAGGGACACGGCGTGCCGCAGGCGCTGACCGACGGGTTCCGGCTCGGTTACTTCATCGGCGCCGGCCTGTGCGCGTCCGCGGCACTCGTCACCTTCGCTCTGATACCCAAGGTGGGCGCCGCCGCTCAGGGACCGTTCATCCGGCGGTTGCCGATCGCGACCGCGGTCGTGATCGTGATCGGCGGCTTCGTCGCGATCGACTTCGCCTTCGGCGGCTCCCACGGCGCCCCACTCGGGGCCTACTCGACCAAGGACACGTACAGCTACGCCTCGGTGCCGGCACTCCATCCGCCGGTGATCAAGTCCGAGATCCCGCCCGTCTCGAAGAAGCTCGCGCCGGGCCTCATCCTCACGGCGAACTTCTACGATCTGAACTACCCGCCGATCCGCGGCCAGAGCGGTCCGCTGATCCTCGACAACCACCTCCAGCCCGTGTGGTTCAAGCCGGTGCCGGTGGACGACGTCGCCGGGAATCTCAACCTCCAGATCTACCACGGCAAGCCGGTGCTCGCGTGGTGGCAGGGCTTCGTCACCAACACCGGCGCCACCGAGACGGGCGAGTGGACGATCGTCGATCAGCACTACCGGACGGTCGCCACGCTGAAGGCGACTGACGGCTGGGTGCTGACGCTGCACGAGATCGTGATCCGCGGCAACGACGCTTGGGTCACCGCGAACAAGAACATCCCGATGAACCTCTCGAAGTACGGCGGCGCGTACAACGGCGCGCTGATCGACTCGGCGGTGCAGGAGTACGACCTCACGACCGGCAAGCTCGTCCGCAGCTGGGACGCGCTCGACCACATCCCGCCCAGCGATTCCCAGGCGACGCTGCCGACCAACGGGTTCCCGTGGGACGCGTACCACGTCAACTCGATCGACGTCCCCGGCGATGGGACGTTCGTCGTGTCGATGCGCAACACCTGGGCCGCGTACAAGGTGAACATCAAGACCGGGGCGATCGAGTGGACCCTGGGCGGCAGGCATTCGAGCTTCAAGCTCGGTCCCCATGCCGACTTCCAGTGGCAGCACGACGTCTCGGTGTACCCCGGGTCGAACCTGATGACTCTGTTCGACGACCACTGCTGCCAGATCACGGGCGGCGGCACCTACGTCAACCCGACGGCGCCGTCACGGGGCCTCGTCCTCAAACTCAACACGAACACCCACACCGCGACGTTTGCCGGCGAATACACCCACGGCAGCAACTTCGACGCCGAGTACATGGGCAACGTCGAGCCGCTGGCTAACGGCAACGAGATGGTCGGCTGGGGATCCGCGCCGTTCTTCAGCGAGTTCGACGCAGCGGGCAACATGCTGCTCGACGCGCGACTCCCGGGACACGACCTCACCTACAGAGCAGAGCTCGAGCCGTGGGTCGGCCTCCCGCTGTATCCGCCTGCCGGCGCTGCCCGCAGGAGCTCGTCGGGCAGGACCACCGTGTACGCGAGCTGGAACGGCGCCACCCGGGTTGCCTCGTGGAAGGTCCTCGCCGGCGCCGGCTCTGGCGCCGGAGCGCAGACCGCGGTCGCCACAGCGCACAGGTCCGGGTTCGAGACCGCGATCGCGGTGGGCCAGTCCTACAAGACGTTCAAGGTCCAGGCGCTGGCCGCAGACGGCCGCGTGCTCGGAACCTCGGCCCAGTTCGGCATCGGCGGCTGAGAGCCGCGCCCCACCGCTGGGGTCGTGCTTAGACTGACCCACGTGGGAAAGGCCAATCCTCGGGGGAAGCCACCACCACGCCGCCCGACGTCCAGGGACGTCGCCTCGGCGGCCGGCGTCTCCCGCGCCACCGTGAGCTACGTCCTCAACGGCGCCGACCAGAAGCACCGGATCACGTCCGCGACGCGCGACCGGGTGCTCGAGGTCGCCGAGCGGCTCGGGTACGAGCCCAACGCGGTCGCGCTGGCGCTGCGGGCCGGCCGCACCGAGATCGTGCTGGTCGAGATGCCGAACTGGCCGATCGGGCCGCCGGTCGCCGAGGCGATCAGCACGATGGTCGAGTCACTCGAGCAGCTCGGGTACACGCCGCTCGTCCACTTCCAGCGCGCCGACCCGCAGAGCCTCGCCCGCGCCAGCCAGCGGCTGCATCCCGTCGGCGTGATCGCGCCGGGCCGGGAGCTGTCGCCCGAGGTGATCACGCGCCTGGGCGCGCTCGGAGCGCGCGGCCTGGTCGCATTCGACCAGCGTCCCCTCCCCCACGTCTACACCTACGTGATCGACCAGACCCTGATCGGGCGGCTGGCGGTCGAGCACCTCGCGGCACGCGGCCACCGGCGCGTGCTCGCGCTGATGCCCGAGGACCCCGCGCTGCGCGAGGTCGCGGACGCGCGGCTGGCCGGCGCGACCGAGACCGCTCGCGAGCACGACCTCGTGTTCAGATCGGTCGTCGCCCCGCCCCGGCGGGACTGCACCGAGCTCGCGCTCGCCGCCGAGCTCGACCGTCCCGACCGCGCCACCGGCATCTACGCCTTCAACGACGAGCAGGCCCTGGTGGCGCTCGAGGTGCTCCGCGACCGGGGGGTCGCGCTCCCGGCCGAGATGGCGCTGATCGGCTGCGACGACAGCCCGGCGGCGGAACGGGTCCGTCCGCGGCTCACCACGGTCCGCTTCGACGATCACGGCCGGTGGCGGGAGATCGCTCGCCACCTCCACGCGATGATCTCGGGCGAGGGCACCTACCCCGACGTGATCACCTCCGATCCGGCCGTGATTGCCGGCGAAACCACCTGAATTGACCTCGTTTTTGGCCCGCAGCGGTCCTAATCTCGACTTGCTTGACACGAGTCAGGGGCGGTGGTAGGACTGCCCCGCCGCTGACCGCCGAAGCCGCATCGCGGCTTGCCACCACATAGGAGGAGAACGATGTCTGCGCTCCCTCGGCGCCGCGCTGTCGCGCTGGTGCTCGCCGTCTCCGTGCTCGGCCTGCTCGCGGTGAGCGGGTCCTCGTCGGCCAAGTCGCATTCCCGGCGCCCCGCGCCTGCGGGGACGCGACATGCGAACGTCACCCCTGATCAGCCGTGGACCGATCCCAACCAGCCGGCGCTGGCGCGTGCGGACGAGTTGCTCGCGGCACTCAGCACCGACCAGAAGATCGACCTCGCGCTTGGCGACTTCGTGGACCTGTCGAGCTTCGGCATTCCGGCCCTGAACTTCCAGGACGGCCCCGACGGCATACGCAATCCCGGCACGACGGCGCTGCCATCCGGACAGGAACTGGCGGCGACGTTCAACCGGCCGCTGGCGTACGCCTACGGGTCGGTCGTGGGATCCGAGGCGCGTGGCGAGGGCTTCAGCGAATGGACGGGACCGGCGGTCGACATCGACCGCACGCCGCTGGCCGGCCGCCAGCCCGAGGCCGAGGGCGAGGACCCGTTCCTCGCCGGCAATACGGGCGCGGCGGTGGTCGCGGGCGCCAAGGGCCAGCACGTGATCGTCACCCTCAAGCACTACACCGCCTACAACCAGGATTACGGCCGGATCGGGTTCGACTCGATCGGCGCCCCGGCGACGAACGTTCTCGTCTCGGAGCGGGCGCTCCAGGAAATCTACGAGGAGCCGTTCCGGATCGCGGTGCAGGAGGCCGGGCTCGACTCGGTGATGTGCTCATACAACCAGATCAACGGCGAGCCGAGTTGCCAGAACCCGACGACGCTCGGCGATCTGAAGAATGGGACCGGCTTCAACGGATTCGTGGTCCCCGACTTTGGGTTCGCAGTACGCGACCCGCTCGCAGCGGCCAAGGCCGGCGTCGACCTCCCAGCGCTCCCTACTGCCGGGACGACCAGTAGCGGGCTGACCGCGGCGGACTTCACTTCGCGCCAGATCTCTCCAGCCCGCCTGGACGACATGGACCGCCGGATCCTGTTCGCGATCTTCGACTCCGGGCTGTTCGACAACCCGTTGCCCACGCCGTCGACCGAGGTCTCGACGCCCGCGCATCAGCAGGTCGCGACCCAGATCGCGGAGGCCGGGACGGTGCTGCTGAAGAACGACCAGCACGTCCTGCCACTGTCAAGCCGGGACCGGTCGATCGCGCTGATCGGCCCGACCGGCAATGACGCGGTGTTCGTGACCGGCGGCTCGGCGGGCGTGCCGCTCGCAGCCGGTCAGGCGATCACGCCGGCGGCCGGCATCACCGCTCGCGCGGCATCGGCGGGCGTGAGCGTGAACGCGGTGCAGGGCTCGTCGGGCGACGTCGCCTCGTCGACGCCGGTGACGCCCTCGGCGCTCACGCCGAGCAGCGGAACCGGACCCGGCCTGCTCGGCACGTACTGGAGCAACGGGACGTTCAGCGGGACCCCGGCGCTCACCGAGGTCGACCAGTCCGTCAACGTCGGGGGCGCCACCGGATCGCCGGTCCCGCCGGCGGTTGCAAGCGGGCTGTGGTCGGCGAAGTGGACGGGGACGGTCACGCCAACCGAGACCGGCCTCTACCGCTTCACGCTGTCGGAGGCCGGAATCGCGTCCCTCGAGATCGGCGGGCAGACGTTCGGGCCCGCGTATCGCGAGGCCACGCAGTTCGTCGTCGGTCCGAACTACGTGGTGCAGGGCACCGCGCAGCTGACCGCCGGCAGGCCGGTGCCGATCGAGATCGACTACTCGAGCCGCAGCGGCCTGTTCAGCAAGGAGATCCATCTCGGGTGGCAGACGCCGTCGCAGTCGGGCATCCCAGCGGCCGTCGCGGCCGCGCGGAAGGCCGATGTCGCGATCGTGTTCGCCAACGACGCCCAGGGCGAGGGCATGGATCGCTACTCGCTCGAGCTTGCCGGCGATCAGGACCAGCTGATCGAGGCGGTCGCCGCCGCGAACCGCCGGACGATCGTCGTGCTGAACACGGGCGGTCCGGTGCTGATGCCGTGGCTCAACGACGTGGCTGGCGTGCTCGAGGCCTGGTACCCGGGCCAGCAGTTCGGGACCGCGATCGCGGCCGTGCTGTTCGGCGACGCCGATCCTGGGGGCCGGCTGCCGGTGACGTTCCCGGCCAGCCAGACGCAGGGACCGGCGGCGGCGAACCCGCCGAACACCTACCCGGGCGCGGCGAACGGGAATGAGAGCTACCAGGAGGGACTCGACGTCGGCTACCGCTGGTATGACTCGACCGGCCGGCGCCCGCTGTTCCCATTCGGCTACGGGCTCTCGTACGAGCGGTTCGACGTGTCAGGCGTGCGCGCCTTCTACAACCCGTTCGACGGCACCGCCGACGTGGTCGCCCGGGTGCGCAACACCTCGCGGCAACCGGGACCGACGACCGTCGAGCTGTACCTCGAGTCGCCCACCGCCGCGCAGGAGCCGCCCAAGCAGCTCAAGGGGTACACGAACGTCACCCTCGGACCCGGGCAGAGCCGCTTCGTGTTCTTCCGCCTGAGCCCGAGCGACCTCGGGTACTACAACACCGGCCAGGGCAAGTTCACGGTCGCGCCGGGGCGCTACTCGGTGCTGGTCGGGACCTCCTCGACCGAGCTGGACAGCCGCGCCGCCTTCGAGGTCGGCCACTCCGGACGCCACCGGTAGCTCACGGATCAGGTGAGCGGGTCCTCGGCCCGCTCACCGTCCGCGGCGGTGCGCGTCGCCAGCGACTCCGCGAGCTCCTCGCGCGAGTGGATGTCGAGCTTCTGGTAGACGTGGCGCAGGTGGTACTCGATCGTCTTCGGGCTCAGGAACAGCGCTGCGGCGGCCTCGCGGGTCGTCCTCCCGCCCGCCAGCAGCAGCGCGATCTGCAGCTCCTGCGGGGTCAGCTCGTCGATCGTGCTCGGATCGCGTCGCCGCAGCGTCTCGCCGGTGGCGGCCAGCTCGGTGCGCGCGCGTTCGGCCCACGGCCGGGCGTCGAGGCGGTCGAACGAGTCGACCGCGGCCCGGAGCTGCTCGCGGGCCAGGACGCGATTGCGGGCCCGCCGTAGACGCTGACCGTAGGCGAGCCGCGTGCGCGCGGTCTCGAACTCGTCGGGCGTGTCGGCGTGGAGACCGAGCGCCCGCTCGAACTGCTCGGCATGATCCTCCTCGCCGGCGACCAGTCCGCGACAGCGCAGCGCCCGCGCCAGTGACCACGGCTGCGCCTTGGCCTCGGCCGCAGTCATGAACTGGGCCGCGACGAGCTCGGCATCGTGGACTTTTCCGAGCCGGATGTAGGCCTCGACGAGCTCGGGCGCCGGAGAGAGATCGACGTCGGTGATCCCGAGCTCGCGCACCAGCCGCCGCTGCTCCTCGAAGTGCTCCGCGGCGCGCGCGGCGTCGCCGAGGCCGAGCTCGAGCTCGCCGAGCGCAGCTGTCGCCCACACCTCGTACAACCGGGTTCCGAGCTCGTCGGACACCTGGATCGCCTCTGCCGCCAGCGCCCGCGTCTCCTGATCCCGACCGCGCCGGGCCTGCAGCCAGGCGAGACCGGCGAGGCCGAACCCGAGATCCGTGCGTTGATCGCTCTCGCGCGCGCGAGCGATCGCTTCCAGGTAGGTGGATTCGGCGACCGCCCAGCGGTCGGAGGTGGCCTGATCGCGGGCGAGCAGGAACAGCACCAGCGGGAGCCCGCCGAGCGCGGCACGAGCCCGCGCGGTGTGGAGCGCATCCGCGAGCGCCGATCGCCCGACCTTGGCCTCTCGCAGGAAGATCGGGCCGAGCGTCAGCCACGGGAGCAGATCGAGGTCGTCCTTGAGCTCCGGCGCGCCGGCTGCGAGCGACACCGCCCGGTGGAGCGCCTCGGCGCCGGCGGCCGCATCGCCGCCGAGGACTCGAGCCATCCCGAGCGCGCTCTCGGCCATGAAGCGGGACCGGACCGACGCGTCCTCGGTCAGCGCGCCATACGCCCGTTCGGCCGCCGACAGCATCTCGCCCGGCTTGCCGGCGGTGAAGCACCCCACGGCCGCCTCGGCGAGCATCGCGACCGCGCGATCCGGATCGGCCCGGCTCGAGGCCGTCGTCAGGATCTCGTACCCGCGCATCACGGGGCCCCGGCGCAACGTGATGTGTCCGTAGAGGTGGTCGATCGCCACGCCGGTCGCCGGGTCTGCGGTGGATGCATGGGCCTCCGCGAGCAGCGCGCCGGCGCGGTCGGCCAGCCCCGCGTGCCATGCGGTCTCGGCGGCGTCCAGCAGGAGCCGGGCGCGCCGTTCGTTGTCGGCCGCGAGCCGTGCCGCGCGCTCGAAGGCCGCCGCCGCGGTCGCGTAGGAGCTCCGGTCGCGGCTCCTGACCCCGGCCTGCTCGAGCGCCGCTGACGCCGCGTCGTCCGTCCCGACGGCGGCTGCCGCCAGGTGCCAGGCGCGGCGATCGATGTCCCGGTCGGGCAGCGCCGCGGCGAGCGCACGGTGGGCGGCCCGCCGCTCCTCGACGGGCGCGGCGGCGTAGATTGCAGACCGGGCCAGGGGGTGACGGAACTCGACCGACCCCGGCTTCATCGTGACGAGCCCACCCCGCTCCGCGACCTCGAGCGCAGCGAGATCGATCCCGACCCGGCGCGCCGCCCGATCGAGCATCGGCAGATCGCCGCTGTCGCTGGTCGCCGCCAGCACCAACGCGCCACGAGCGTCCTCGTCGAGTTCGTCGACGCGCCGCAGGAACGCATGCGTGATCCGCGCCGACACCAGGACCGGGGCGCCTTCCGGCGCGAGCGCGAGGTCGCCGGCGTCGGGTGCGAGCTCGATCAGCGCGAGCGGGTTACCGGCGGTGGAGTCGTGCAGACGCTCGGCCGCTGCCGGCGCGAGCCCGTCCAGGAGCGCCGCGGCCTCATCGCTGGTCAGGCCGCCGAGCCGAACCATCGGGAGATCGGCTCCGTCGAGCAGCGACGGGTCCCCCTCGCGCACCGCGATCAGCACGGCGATCGGGTCCGCCACCAGCCGGCGGAACGCGAACAGCAGCGCCTGCGCGCTCGAGCCGTCGAGCCAGTGGGCGTCATCGACGAGGATCGCGACCGGGCCGTCCTCGGCGTAGGCGGCGATCAGGCTGAGCGTGGCCGCGCCGACAGCGAACCGTTCCTGGGCCGGACCACGCCGCAGCGCCAGCGCCCCCTCGAGCGCGACCGCCTGCGGCTCGGGGATCTTGTCGAGCATGACCAGCGCCGGCCGCACCAGTTCGAGCAGCGCCGCGAACGGGATCTGGGCCTCGGACTCG
>Ga0335078_10004689_pt1 | contig 20240 bp, 20 predicted proteins | sample Lox_Sample_32_FD_206711 | JGI IMG/M metagenome (GOLD analysis project Ga0335078, IMG submission 206711) | Soil microbial communities from Loxahatchee National Wildlife Refuge, Florida, United States - Lox_Sample_3.2 | ecosystem: Environmental > Terrestrial > Soil > Wetlands | place: USA... | reverse complement strand
CCCGTGGCCGAGCGCCGCGTTGGAGCCGGGGCAGTGGGCCACGGCCGCACCGTGGCGCCGCGCCGCGGCGAAGTCGCCCGCGTCGGCGGTCACGCAGTGGATCAGCAGCGGCCGGCAGGCGAGCAGCCCCATGGCTTCCACCCAGGCCACCGTGGAGCGGCCGCGCGGCTCGACGGCGATGCCGCGCGCACGCAGCCACTCCGCGAAGGGGCCCGCCGCCTCCTCCACGAACGCCCGCTCCTCCCGGGATTCCGCCACGTGCATCGCGCTCTTGAGCCCGCGCTGCGCCGCCAAGCGGGCCACGGCGCGCAGCAGCGGCGGCGACACCGTGTAGGGCGCGTGCGGCGACACCCCGATCTCCACTCGCGGCGAGCGCCAGCGCGCCAGGCCTTCCAGCGCCGCCTCGAGGCCGCCCATCGCTTCGGCGCAGGCCGCGGGGTCCGGACCGAAGACCTCCTGGTACGCGACGCCCCGCGCCCCCAGCTCTGCGAGCGCGGCCGCCGGCGCCCCCGTGGAGCCGGTGTCCCCGAAGGCCGTGATGCCGGCCGCGAAGCCCTCCAGCACGCCCCACCGCGCGGAGGCGCGGAACGCGTCCGCGTCCAACGCGTCCTTGATCGCGCGCACGGTGCGAAGCCAGGCGAGGAACGGCAGGTCGCGGACGAGGCCGCGCAGGGCGGTCAGCTCGAGGTGGCAGTGCGCATTGACGAGACCCGGGAGGAGCGCCGCGTCGCCCAGCGCCAGGGTTTCGGCGCCGTCAGGCCGCGGCACCGCCGCGTCCGGGCCGACGACGGCGATCCGCCCGTCGCCGCCCACCAGCACGGCGCCGTCCGGGATCGGGTCGCCCGTCACCGGCAGCACCCAGCGCGCGGCGACCCGCAGCGGCATCAGGGCATCACCCGCCCGCACCGGAGTTCACCCACCCGCGCCCGGCGACCCCTTCGCAGCCTTGGCGGAATCACCCGCCGCCGCCGGCGTCCCGCCAGGTCCGGGATGGAGCGGACAGAACTCCGTCGGCACGTTGTTCGGCGAGAACACCTCCCAGCGCCGCACCGACGCGGGACAGTACGGCGTCGCCAGCTTGCCGGACGTGATGTCGATCTCGCGCTGCACCATGCCGGTGGGCTTGGTCCAGTCCCCCGACGGCGGGCGGCGCTCGTACACTTCCTTCATGAAGGTGGCCCACGCCGGCGCGGCGTAGAGCCCGCCCTGCGCGTTGTTCCGGATCGTCTGCGGCGTGTCGAAGCCCATCCAGAAGCCGGCCACCAGCTCGTGCGTGTACCCGATGAACCACACGTCGGTGAAGTCGTTGGTCGTCCCGGTCTTGCCCCCCGCCGGCAGGGTGAAGCCCGCCCGCTTGACGGCCCCGGACGCGGTGCCGTACCGGATCACGTCGCGCAGCATGTCGTTCAGCACGTACGCCTGGTCCGTGGACATCACGCGCTCGCGCCGCGGCTGCGGCTCGAAGATCACCTTCCCGTCGGCGTCCTCCACCCGCACGATCCCGAAGGGGGCGGCGCGCACGCCGAGCGTCGCCGGCACCGTATAGGCCGACACCATCTCGATCGGGATGACGCTGGCCGACCCGATGAACATCGAGGGCACCGCGGGCACCGGCGTGCTGATGCCGTACTTGCGTGCCTCCGCCACCACCGCGTCCGGCCCGAGCTCCATGCCGAGGCGGATCGCCACCAGGTTGATCGAGAGCGCCAGCGCGTCGCGCAGCGTCGTCGGCCCCGGGTGCTCCTCCTCCTCGAAGTTGTGCGGCTCCCAGATCGTCCCGTCCGGCATCGGGAGCGACAGCGCCGAGTCGGGGAGCGTCTCGTCGGGCGAGTGGCCGGCGCGGATGGCGGCCGAGTACACGAACAGCTTGAACGTCGAGCCCGGCTGGCGCTCCGCCTGCGTGGCCCGGTTGAACTTCGAGTCGTCGAAGTCGCGGCCGCCCACCATCGCGCGCACCGCGCCGGAGGTGTCCATCGCCACCATCGCGCCCTGCAGGTACGGCGTCGAGGTCTGCTCCTCGTTCGACGCCGCCGCCGCGTTGGACTCCATGTACTGCGCGTACGTCCGGTGCGGGAACTTGCCGTAGGCGCCGCCCTCGATCGCTTCGAGCTGCGCCTCCAGCGTGCGCTCGGCGGCCTCCTGCATGTCGAGATCGAGCGTCGTGTAGACGCGGTACCCCTTCTCGTACAGGTCTCGCCCGAAGCGATCGTCGAGCTGCTGCCGGATCCACTCCACGAAGTAGGGCGCCACGTCCCCGTAGTCGGAGCGCGCGGCGAGGGCCAGCGGGTAGGCCTGCGCCTCCGCGCACTGCTCGGCGGTGATGTAGCCCTGCTGCCGCATCAGCTCCAGCACCAGGTTGCGCCGCTCCACCGCACGCGCCGGGTGGCGGCGCGGGTTGTACATGCCGGGCCCCTTCGGGAGGGCGGCGAGCATGGCCGCCTCCGGCAGGTTGAGGTCGTGGGCCGGCTTGCCGAAATACCGCTGCGCCGCCGTCTGCACCCCGTACGCGCCGTTGCCGAGGTTGATCTGGTTCAGGTACAGCTCCAGGATGCGGTCCTTGGAGTACGTGTGCTCCAGCTCCAGGGCCACCCGCGCCTCGCGCAGCTTCCGGGTGAGCGTCTTCTCCCGCGAGATGCGGTCCCGGAATACGTTCCGGGCCAGCTGCATCGTGATGGTGGAGAACCCCTGGCTCCACGACCACGACAGGACGTTCGCCTTGAGCGCGCCGAGAATCCGGCCGTAGTCGATCCCGTGGTGCTGGTAGAACCGCTTGTCCTCGACCGCGATGAACGCCTCGCGGAGGTACGGCGGCATCTCCTGGAGCGGAATGACCGTGCGCCGCTCGTAGCCCAGCTCGGTGATGAGCCGGCCGTCCTCGGCGTACACCTTGGACGCCTGCTGCGGGCGGTAGTAGTCGAGGACGGCGATCGAGGGGCACGCCCGGCCCGCGCACACCCGGGTCCAGCTCCCATACGCCAAGCCGACGACGAAGCCGACGACGAGCAGGAGGAAGGTGACCGTGCGGCGGGCGCGGTCCGGTGAAAACCAGCGCCGGAAGCCCGTGGAGCGTGTATCCGCCATGAACGTCGGAAGTTACCGGGACCGCCGCGCGCTTGCCAGCCGCCCCGTCCCGCGACTACGATAGCGCATGCGCGCCTTCCCCCCCGTGAACGAGCAGATGGATGCCATCCGCCGCGGCGCGGTCGAGATCATCCCCGAGGACGATCTCGTCCGCAAGCTCGAGCGCTCGACCCGGACCGGCGTGCCGCTCGTGGTCAAGCAGGGCTTCGATCCCACGCGGCCGCACCTCCACCTCGGCTACATGGTCTCCATCCGCAAGCTCCGCACGTTCCAGGAGCTGGGGCACCGTGTCACGTTCCTCGTCGGCGACTTTACCGCCATGGTCGGCGACCCGAGCGGGCGCAGCGAGACGCGCCCGCCGCTCACCGAGGCGGAAGTGGAGGCCAACGCCGCCACCTACCGCGACCAGGTCCTCAAGGTGCTCGACGCCAGCGGCACGGCGCTGCGCCGCAACAGCGAGTGGCACGCCCGCCTGTCGCTGCGCGACGCGCTCACGAAGATGGCCGGCCAGTACACCGTCGCGCGCCTGCTGGAGCGGGACGACTTCGCCAAGCGCTACGCCGCGCGGACGCCCATCACCCTCGCCGAGTTCTTCTACCCCCTGCTGCAGGGATACGATTCGGTGGCGCTGAGCGCCGACGTCGAGCTGGGCGGCACGGACCAGAAGTTCAACCTCCTGGTGGGGCGCACGCTGATGGAGCGCCTGGGGCTGGAGCCGCAGGTGTGCCTCGTCATGCCCCTGCTGCGCGGGACCGACGGCGAGCGGAAGATGTCGCAGTCGTACGACAACTACGTGGGCATCACCGAGCCGCCGGAGACGCAGTTCGGCAAGACCATGTCCATCCCCGACACGCTGCTCGAGGAGTGGACCACGTTGATCTCCACCGCCCGCGGGCCCGCGCGCGAGGCGGCGCTGGCGCGCTGTCGCGCCGAGCCGTACGCGGCCAAGCGCTGGCTCGCGCGGGACGTGGTGGCCCAGTTCCACGGAGAGGCGGCCGCCGCGGCGGCCGAGGCGCAGTTCGACCGGCTCTTCAAGGCCAAGGAGGCGCCGGCCGAGCGGCCGGCGTTCACGCACGCTTCCGCCGCCCTGGCGCTGATCCTCAAGGACATCGGGTTCGCGGCGTCGCTCGGCGAGGCGCGGCGGATGGCGGCGCAGGGCGGCGTGCAGCTCGACGGCACGAAGGTCGAGGATGCCAACCGCGTCCTGGGATCGGGGACGTACCTCGTGAAGTACGGGAAGCTGAGGTTTGCGGACGTCACGGTGACGGGAACGTGACGCGGTGACTGGCGTGATGATGTAATGGGGTGATGCGGACGGAGCTCGGTCCTCGGTCCGCAGGCGCCGGACGGCCTGCATCATCTCATCACGTCATCACCTCCTCGAGGACATCCACCACCTTCTCGATTTCCTCGACGGTGTTGTAGCAGTGGGGCGCGACGCGGATCGCGCCCTCCCGCACCGAGACGACGACGCCCGCCTGCCGCAGCCGCCGGTGCGCCTCGGCGGCGTCGCGCGGCGCGACGCAGACGATCTGGGAGCGGTGCGCCTCGTCGGTCGGCGACACGACGCGGACGCCGCGCGACGCGGCCCAGGCCAGCAGCGGGTCGCCGAGGGAGCGCAGGTAGGTCGCGATCGCCTCCACACCCAGCTCGAGCAGCAGGCCGATGGAGGTGGTGAGGCCGAGCTGGTCCTGGGTGGCGGGCCCGGAGATCTCGAACCGGCGGGCGTCGTCCACGAGGCGGTCGTCGTAGCTCAGCAGCCGGGTGTAGTCGTCCACGCCCTGGTAGGACAGCCACCCCGACATCGCCGGCGTCAGGGCGGTGAGCAGCTCGCGCCGCACGTAGCAGAAGCCCGATCCCCACGGCCCCAGCAGCCACTTCTGGCCCCCGCACGCGAGGATGTCCACCGGCAGGGTGCCCACGTCCACGGGCACCACCCCGAGGCCCTGGATCGCGTCCACCACCAGGTAGGCGCCGTTGGCGCGGCACGCGGCGCCGAGGCGGGCCAGGTCGGCACGGAAGCCGTTCGCGAACTGCACCAGGGAGACCGCGAGGACGCGCACCCGCGGATCGGCGAGCCGCTCCACCAGGCGGTCTTCGTCGGGAAAGCCTCTGGACGTGACGGGCACGCGCTCGACGGTCACGCCGGAGCGCCGCCGGCCGAGCCACGGGTACACGTTGGCGGGAAACTCGCGGTCGCTGAGCAGCACGATGTCGCCGGCGGCGAGCGGCAGCGCGCCGGCCGCGACGTTGAGGCCCGTCGACGTGTTCGGGGCCAGGGCGATGGTCTCCGGCGCCGCCCCGATCAGCTGCGCGGCCGCGCTGCGCGCCGCCGCCTGCACGGCCTCGAGGTCGCGGTCCGGCAGGAGATGGGGCGCGGTGCGCTTGGCGTTGAACGCCTCGACCGCCAGGCGCGTGCGCTCGGGCAGCGGGCCCACCGCGGCCGCCGCCAGGTAGGTCGTCGCGGCCGTCCACGGGAACTCCCGGTTGCGCAGCTCGCGCACGAGCGCACCGAGCCGGAGCGCGGGCTCGGCGTCGGTCAGCACGGCAGTGGCGTGGGCATGGGGACGGCGGCTACGTTAACCTCCGATGAGCGCGCGCGGCAAGCGGCGATGAAGGACGGCTGGCGCTTCGCGCTGGTCCTCGGCGGCGGGGGGATGAAGGGCCTCGCCCACGTGGGCGCGCTGCGCGCGCTGCTCGAGCGGGGATGGGAGCCCGACGTGATCGTCGGCACGAGCATCGGCGCCCTGCTCGGCGCCGCGTGGGCGGTCGAGTTCACCATCCCGGAGCTCGAGGCCGTGGCCCTCAGCATGAAGCGCCACGACGTCTTCGCCCTCGCGCGCGCCGAGATGGCCGTCCACCGGCTTCGCTCGCCCGGCCTCTATCAGTCCGAGCCGCTCGAGAACCTGCTGCGCGGCTTTCTCGGCGACACCACGTTCGAGGAGCTGCACCGCCGGCTGATCGTCGCGTCGGTGGACGTCAACAGCGGCACGGTGCTCTACTGGGGCCTGCCGGGCCTGCGCCACGTGCCCGTCGCCGACGCCGTGTTCGCCTCCTGCGCCCTGCCCGGCTTCTTCGCTCCGCGCGAGATCGGCGGCCGCTTCCTCGTCGACGGTGCGCTCGCCGACAACCTCCCGGTCACCCTGGCCGCCACCCAGGATGTGGACGGCGTGGTCGCCGTGGACGTCGGCTCCTCCAGCGTGCTGCGGGCCGAGGTGCAGGAGGAGGGCTTCGCGGGAATCTTCGCGCGGGCCACCGAGATCGTGTTCCAGCAGATGCTCGAGGCCCGCCTCTCGCACTGGACGCGCCCGGCGATGCTGCTGGTGCAGCCCCGGGTCGAGCACGTGCCGATGTTCTCGTTCGGTCACACCCGCGAGCTGATGGACGAGGGCTACCGGGCCACCGCGGCAGCCCTCGATCAGGCCGAGCAGGAGGTTCGCCGGGCCGACGGCGGGGTCTTCCCGCGCCGCCGCGTCGCGCTGCACGTGAGCCGCGAGCGCTGCGTGGGCTGCGGCCTGTGCGTGGTGCTGGGTCCGCCGGACGCGTTCACGATGGACGCGACGGGCAAGGCCGTCGCGTCGAGCCGGCCGCAGACGTGGTCGCCGGTCAGCGGCGACGTCCTGCGCCACTGCCCCACCTACGCGATCACCGCGCGTCCGCTGGCGGCTGGGGAGGCGGACGACGCGGGCGCGCCGGCCGGGGCCGGCGCCGCGCCGTCCGCCGTCCCGGCGCCGCCGAGCGGTTAGCGCCCCGAAGACGGAGCGGCCGGCTCGGCCGCGGGGGGCTGCCGCTCCCACAGCCGATGCGTCCACAGGTACTGCTCCGGCGCGCGGCGCACGATGGCCTCCAGCCGCTGCCGGAACAGCGTGGCGATCCGCAGGATCAGCTCCTGGGCGCTCCCCTCCGGTGCGGCCTCGAGCCGCTCGATGTACCCCCGGTACCACCCGCCCGGCTCCGCCACGAAGCCGCCGAAGAGCACCGGCGCGCCGGTCCGCGCCGCGAACAGGCCCGGCCCCACGGCGGTCTGCGTCGGCCGCCCGAAGAACGGCACCCACGCGGTGCTGCGCATCGCGCCCTGGTCCGCCACCAGCCCCACGACCTTGCCCGCGGCCAGGGCCTTCGGCACCGCCGAGCGCGCCTCCGGCATGGGGATGGTCTCGATGCCCATCCGCCGCCGGGCCCGCTCGACGTAGTCGGCCACCCATGGATTGGACGGCGGCTTGACCACGGCGGCGACCGGGATCCCCAGCGCGCCCGCGTAGGCGGCGGCCAGCTCCCAGTTGCCGTGATGGCCGGCGAGCATGAGCACGCCACGGCCCTGCGCGAGGCTCTCGCGCAGCAGCGCCAGGCCCTCGACCTCACGCACGTGGGGGAGCACCGCGGCCGGCCCGCCGGCCGTCAGGCGCAGCGAGTCCACCATCACGCGCCCGAAGTGCGCGTAGACGCCGCGCGCGAGCCGGTCCCGCGCCGGCGCGTCGAGCTCGGGGAAGGCCACGGCGAGGTTGGCGTCAGTCACGGCGCGGCGCAGCCCGAGCACCCCGCGCGCCGCGCGGCCCAGCGCCGCACCGCCGCCCAGAGCCATCGGGCGCGGCCAGGGCCGCACGAACCCCAGCGCGGCGCGCAGCGCCAGGTACGCGGGGAGGTCGCTGCGGCGCCTCACCGGTGCGCCAGCGCCAGCCGGTATGCGGCTTCGGTGAGCGCCGCCGTGCGCGCCATCGCGAAGCGCTCGCGGGCGGCCCGGCGCGCGCGCGCGCCCAGGCGGCGCCGCAGCTCCGCGTCGGCGAGCAGCCGCTCGAGCGCCGCCGCGAACGCCGTCGGATCCCGCGCCGGCACCAGCAGGCCGTCCTCCTCGTGGCGCACCACGTCCACGTTGCCGCCGGCGCGCGAGGCCACCACGGGCAGCCCGAGCGCCATCGCCTCGAGCAGCGCCTGCGACAGCCCTTCGCCGCGCGAGGGCAGCACGATCACGTCGAACACCCGGTAGAAGGGGAGCACGTCGGGTCGGAAAGGGACGCATCGGACGCCGTGCTGCGGAGCCGCCGCGGCCAGCGCGGCGAGCTCGGCGTCCTCCGCGACGCCCACCAGGGCCAGCGTCACCGGCCGTGCCAGCGCGGCCAGCGCCCGCAGCAGCACCGTCTGGTCCTTGCGCCGCGCCACCACCCCCACCGTCGGCCGCCACGGCCGCCACCCGGCCAGTGCGCGCGCCGTCTCGATCTCGGCGCCGGCGACGTCGCGGTCGAGCCGCCGGAGGTCCACGCCGTTCGGCACCACGCTGATCCGCCACGGCGGCGCCCCGCGGCGGACCAGCGCCCGCGCGACCGGGCGGCTCACCGCGATCGTCCGGTCGGCGACGAACCCGTTGAGCAGCACGGACAGCGGCAGCGAGCGCGGCATCTGCCGCCGCGTCATCACGCAGGCGGCGGGCAGTCGGCCGGCGAGGCGCGCGAGCCGGCACCCGACCCGGTCGCGCGCCGCGTGCGCATTCACCACGTCCGCGTCCGCCCCCCGCGCCACCGCGGCGATCTGCCGTGCCAGCGGCACGGGTCGGTCGAAGACGAGCGGCACGACCTCGACGCCGTCCGCGCCCGCCAGCGCCGCCAGCAGGCTGCCCGCAGGGCAGCCGACCAGCACCCGGTGCCCTGCCGCCCGCTGCGCCGCCGCCAGGGCCGCGATGGAGATGGTCGCGCCCGCCCCGCCCCCCTGGCAGGTGAGGTGCAGGATCGTCAGCGCCCTCGCCCCCGGCGCCCCGGCCGCCGGCGCGCCGGCCGCGGGCTCACTCCACGGCGACCGGACGGGCCTCTCCATGGAACTGGAGCGTGTAGAGCCGGCGGTACGGCCCGTCCGCCGCGAGCAGCTCGTCGTGCCGGCCACGCTCGACGACGCGCCCGTGGTCCAGCACGAGGATCTGATCCGCGTGCTGGACGGTGGACAGCCGGTGCGCGATGACGAATACGGTCCGCCCCTGCAGCAGGCGGTCGATGGCCTCCTGGACCAGGTGCTCGGATTCCGAGTCCAGGGCGCTGGTGGCCTCGTCCAGGATCAGGATCGGCGGATCGCGCAGCAGGGCGCGCGCGATCGCGATCCGCTGGCGCTCCCCGCCGGAGAGCCGCGTGCCGCGCTCCCCCAGCAGGGTATCGTAGCCCTCGGGCAGCGCCGCGATGAACGCGTGCGCATTGGCCGCCCGCGCCGCCGCCTCGATGGCCGCCGCGTCGAAGCGGTCCAGCGATCCGTAGGCGATGTTCGCCCGCACCGTGTCGTTGAACAGCACCGTCTCCTGGCTGACGATGCCCATCAGGCTGCGCAGCGATGGGAGCGTGAACTCGCGCAGGTCCGTCCCGTCGAGCGTGATCCGCCCGCGGGTGGGCTCGTAGAAGCGCGGCAGCAGGTCCACGAGCGTGCTCTTCCCGGCCCCGCTCGCCCCCACGATCGCGATCACGTTTCCCGGGCGGGCCACCAGGCCCACGTCCTGCAGCACCCAGGTTTCTCCCTCGTACGCGAACCACACGTCCTCGAAGGCGATCGCGTCGCGGAACACGCGCGCCGTCCCGCGCCCCTGCGCCAGCGCCTCGGTCGGCGGCTGGTCCAGCACCTCGAGCACGCGCTCCCCGGAGGCCAGCGCGTTCTGGTACTGCGCGGGCCAGTTCGACAGGAACTTCAGCGGCACCAGCAGCCGCAGTGCGACGAACAGGAAGGTGATGAAGCTCTCCGGCCCGATGGTTGCGGCCGGCCCCGTCGCCATCCGCGCGCCGACCCACAGCAGCGCCACCGTGACCAGCGCCCCGAAGGTCTCGCTGATCGGGCCCGACAGCACGGCCAGGCGCTGCATCCGGATCACGCCGCGCGCGTACTTGTCGGCGGCGCCGCCGAACCGCCGGCGCTCGTAGGGCTCGGCGGCGTACGACTTCACCAGCCGCACGCCCGCCACGGTCTCCTGCATCAGTGCCGTGAGGTCGCCGCGGTCGTCCAGCGTGCGGAGGTAGCCGCGGTGCAGCCGCCGCACCAGCGGCCGGATCCCCAGCACCAGGAACGGCGCCAGCACCAGCGACAGGATGGTGAGGCGCCACGACAACGCAATCAGCATCGCCAGGTACACGGCCAGCGTCGCCACCGACTGCACGAAGGTCAACGCGTCGTTGCCGACGATCGGCTTGATGGCCTCGGCGTCCGCCAGCATCCGGGTCAGAAGCTGGCCGCCCTTGGTCTGCTGATAGTAGCCGAGGCCCATCCCCTGCAGGTGCTCGTACAGTCGCATCCGCAGGTCGCGCACCACCTTCTCCTGCACGATCGCGATGGCGACGCGGGAGAAGTAGACCAGCAGGTTCTTCGCGATCATCGCCACCAGGATGACGATGATCACGTTCCGCAGCGCGACCCCGATGTTGTCGGAGGGCAGGAGCGGCCCGACGACGGCGCGCAGCACCCGCTCCACCTGGTTCGCGCCCGCGGGCGGCAGCAGCGTGCTGTTGCGGAAGACCACCCGCAGAAAGGGGATGACCAGGGCGAAGGTGAAGCCGTCAAACACCGTGCCGACGACCGTCGCGAGCAGGGCGCCCACCACCAGGGCGGCGTACGGCCGCACGTAACGGAGCAGCTCCCCGTAGCGGCCCACGTCAGCGCGCCTTCCGCGGCTGCAGCAGGGCCACGGGCAGGATCATCTCTTCGGGGGACGCTCCGCCGTGCAGAAACGCCCCGCGGTAGCGGGCCTGGTACTCGCGCAGCTTGGTCGGGTACACGAAGAAGTGGTCCTCCGTGGCGATCAGGCAGCGGACGCCGAGGCCGCGGGCCGGCAGGCCGTAGGACAGCGGGTCCCCGACGGTGATGGCGGAGGCCGCCTGCTCCGGCCGGAGGTCCTCGCCGAACTTGAAGCGCAGGTTGCTGGTGGCGTCCCGCTTGGCGAACACGGTGGCGGGCGTGAGGCAGTGGATGGAGCCGTGATCGCTGGTGAGCACCACGGGCACGCGCCGCCGCTCCGCTTCGACCAGCGCCGCCTTGAGCGTCGAGCGCTCGAACCAGGCGCAGGTGAGCGCCCGCAGCGCCTCGGCGTCGCGCGCGACCTCGTAGAGAATCGCGTTCTCGGAGCGCCCGTGGGTGAGCTGGTCCACGAAGTTGAAGACCATGGCCGTGACGCCGTCCTGCGCGAGCATCGACGGCAGGCGCCGCCGGACGTCGTCGGTGTCGCCGGCGCCGAAGATCTTCTCGTAGCGGCAGGGCACCGGCCGCCCGGTCACCCGCTCGAGCTGGCGCGCCAGCAGGTCGCGTTCGTGAGCGTTGAGGCTGTCGTCCTCCTCCTCCGTCCACCACTCCGGGAACTGGGCGGCGATCTCCCGCGGGAGCAGCCCGGCGAAGATCGCGTTGCGGCTGTACGGCGTCGCGCTCGGCAGGATGCTGAAGTAGTGGCTCGTCTCGACGTCGAACAGCGGGGTCACCAGCGGCAGCAGCGCTTCCCACTGGTCGAGCCGCAGGCAGTCCACGACCACGAACAGCACGCGGCCCTGCTCGCGCAGGACCGGCAGCACCATCTCCTCGACGACGTCCGGCGACAGAGCGGGCCGGTCGGCGCCGGGGTTCGCGATCCACACGGGATACTGCCGGGCGATGAACGCGGCGAAGTCGCGCCGCAGGCCGGCCTGCAGCGCCTGCAGCGCCTGGGCGAGCCCGGGCTCGCCCGCGTCGGCCAGCCGCAGCTCCCACACCATGAGCTCGCGCCACAGGTCGATCCAGTCGCGCCAGCCGAGCACCGCGCCCCGCCGCGCCTCCAGCTCGCGGAAGCGCGTGACGAACTCCCGGGACAGGTGCTGCTGGCGGATGCGGTCGCCTTCGAGGAGGCGCGTCACGACCGACAGGACCTGGCGCGGGTGCAGTGGCTTGACCAGGTAGTCGTCCACCTCCAAGCCGATGGCCTCGCGCATCACGGCCGGGTCCTCCGACTTGGTCACCATCACGACGGGCACGGCCGGATCCAGCTCGCGGATCTCGCCGAACAGCTCGAGGCCGCGCCGCCCCGGCATCTGCTCGTCCACCAGCACCACGCCGTACGCCTGGCGGCGCAGCATCTCCAAGGCGTCGTCGCCGTGAGCCGCGGCGGCGACGTCGAACCCATGATCGGCGAGGAAGCGGCGGTGGGACTCGAGGCTGTCGATCTCGTCGTCCACCCAGAGCACGCTCTTGGGGCGCGAGGCCATACGCGGGGCAACCTAGCCGCTCGCCCGGCCCGGCGCTACATTGCGCGGGTCACCACCCCGCCCGCGCCATGAGCCATCCCGCCCTCCCCGCCGCCGACGACGCGTTCGCCAAGGCGCTCGCCGACAGCGCCCGCGGCCCCCAGCGGGACGGCGTGTTCGCCCTGTGGCTCGTGGTGCGCGCCGCGCTCGCCTCGGCGCTGCCGCCGGTGGCTCCCGCGCGCCGCGCCGACCACCTGCGCGCCCTCGCCGGCCGCCTCCGCAGCCTCAACCCGCCCGCGCCCCTGCGGCGCCCGCTCGCGGCCGCCCTCGCCGACCTCACCGGGCCGCGCGGCCCCGCCGTCGCGGTGGTGCTCGCCCAGCTCGCCGCACCCGCCGCCGAGTGCCTCGGCCGCCCCGCGGCCGACGCCGTCCAGGCGGCCACGCGCGCCGCCCGGCCGGGCGCGCGATCGGGGAGCGCCGCGTGAAGCCCGGCCCCGACATCCCGCGCCGCTCCAACCCGGTCACCGACGTCGTGGGCCGCGTGGACGCGCGGCTCGGCGGCGGCGCGAGCAGCGACACGATCTCCACCGGCTTCCCCAGCGTGGACCGCATCCTCGGCGGCGGGCCGCGCCAGGGCGATCTCGTGGTCCTCGGCGGGGACGTGGGCGTCGGCAAGTCGTCCTTCGCGCTCGCCATCGCGCTCCGGATCGCCGAGCGCGGCGAGAGCGCAGCCGTGGTCTCCGGCGAGATGGACGAGGACCGCCTGTGGGAGCGCGCCCTCGCCATCGAGTCGCGGACGCGCCTCGACGACATCCGCCGCGGCACGCTCTCCGACGAGACGCGCGCCGCGCTCGGCGCCGCGGCCGTGCGCCTGCGCGACCGGCCGCTCGTCTTCCGCCCCATGGCCGCCGCGCGCTTCGACGACGTCGCCGACCGGATCCGCGCCCTGCACACGCCCTTCACGGTGCTCGACTACCTGCAGCTCCTGCCCCCGGCCCGCCTCGACGGCGAACAGGAGGAGCAGGCCGCGACCGCCGTCCGCCACCTGAAGGAGATCGCCCTCGACACCCACACCGCGCTGTTCCTGATCGCCCAGCTGCCGCGCCACCGCGCGCAGCGCCGCGACCCGCGCCCCCAGCTCGACGATTTCGGGGCACGGGGCGCGATCAAGTACCACGCGGACGTGGTGCTCGGGCTCTACCGCGAGGAGATGTACCAGCTGACCCGGGGCGTGGAGGGCGCGACCGAGCTCCTCGTGGCGAAGAACCGCCACGGGCCCACGGGATTCGTGGACCTCTACTTCTACCGGGAGTGGATGCGCTTCGAGGACATGCTGGAGCCCGACCGCTAGTGCGGCGCGGCCCGCGGCGCGGGCGCCCCCGCCGCTCCGGCCGCCCCGGGCGAGCGGCCCGCGGCGGTGAAGCTCACCAGGCTCCGCGGACCCTGCGCCTGGATCTGAATCCACATCGGCATCCCGCTGCGCTCCAGGTACAGCGTCGCCTGCGCCGAGTCGTGCGTGTCGCCCAGGACCACCCAGCCCATCGGCGGGAGCCGATGCCGGTAGTAGGACGTCACCGAGTCGATCGGCGCCGGCGAGTTGATCACGATGTGCTGCGCGTCGGGGGTCCCCGTCGTGTCGAGCAGGACCGATTGCGCCAGGTAGGGGACGTCGAACATCCAGTTGGGACGCTGGGCCACGGGGGCCTTCTTCGGGCCCCGGGCGCAGGCGGCCGCGGCGACCGCGACCGCGAGCAAGGACAGGGTGCGCGCGCGCATGGCGCGTAGTATCGGAGCGGGGCCGAAAGGGGTCAAGGCGTCGTTGCTGCCCCTTTCCGCGGGGACTACATTTGCCCTATCCGCGGAGGCGCATGTGGCCGGCCACAACGTATGGAAGAAGATCAAGCGCAAGAAGGCCGTAACTGACGCCAGGCGCGGCGCCCAGTTCACCAAGCTGATCAAGGAGATCACCGTCGCCGCCCGCCAGGGCGGCGGCGATCCCGCGGGCAACGCGCGGCTCCGGACGGCCATCGACGCCGCCCGCGTCGCGAACATGCCTTCCGACAACATCGAGCGCGCGGTCAAGAAGGGCACCGGGCAGCTCGAGGGCGTGCAGTACGAGGAAGTCACCTACGAGGGCTACGGCCCCGGCGGGGCGGCCATCTTCATCGAGGTGACGACCGACAACGCCAAGCGCACGGTCGCCGACATCCGCCACCTCTTCACCCGCTTCGACGGCAAGCTCGGCACCACCGGCTCCGTCGCCCACCTGTTCGACAAGCGGGGGGAGATCCTCGTCCCGGCGGCCAAGTACGACGAGGACGCGGCCCTCGAAGCGGCCCTCGAGGCGGGGGCGCTCGACGTCGTGAAGGAGGGCGAGCACTTCGTCGTCACCACCGCGCCGCACGACTTCCACGCGGTGCAGGACGCCCTCAAGAAGCACGGCATCGCCTGGGACTCGGCGGAAATCGCCATGGCCCCCAAGTCCACCGTGCGGGTCGAGGGGCGGGACGCCGAAAAGCTCGTCAAGCTGATGAGCGAACTGGAAGAGCACGACGACGTGGCGCGGGTCTCGTCCAACTTCGACGTCGACCTCGAGGCGCTGGCCGAGGTGTGATCGTGCTCGGGCTGGACCCGGGCACCGCGACCACCGGGTACGGGGTGGTCGAGCTGGCGGCCTCCGCCACCCGCCTGGTCGAGTGCGGGATCGTGCGGACCACGCGCACGGCCCCGCTGGAGCGCCGGCTCGCCGAGATCTACGAGGCCGTCGCCGAGCTCATCGCCCGCCACCGCCCCGATGCCGTCGCCGTCGAGAGCGTCTTCGTCGCGCGCAATCCGCGCAGCGCCCTGGTGCTCGGCCACGCCCGCGGCGCCGCGCTGCTGGCGGCCGCCCGCGCCGGCGTGCCCGTCAGCGCGTACGCGCCCGCCATGGTCAAGAAGACGGTGGTGGGCGCCGGCGCGGCCACCAAGGTCCAGGTACAGCGGATGACCGCCCGCCTGCTCCGGCTCGGCGCCCCTCCCACGCCCGACGACGCGGCCGACGGCGTGGCGATCGCCCTGACCCACTGCATGCGCGGCGCGCGGCGCTTCCGGCGCGCGGCGGTCGGATGATCGCCCTCCTCGCCGGCACGCTCGCCGCCAAGGAGTCCGACCGCGTGGTCGTGCGCACGCCCAGCGGAGTCGGCTACGAGTGCTTCGTCCCGACCCGGACGCTCGCCGACCTCCCCCGGCCCGGCCAGCCGGTCGAGCTGCACACGTCGCTCGTGGTCCGCGAGGACGGCCAGACGCTGTACGGCTTCACGACCGCCGAGGAGCGACGGGTCTTCCAGCGGCTGATTCAGGCCACCGGGGTCGGCCCCAAGCTGGCGCTGGCGATGCTCTCCCTGCACTCGAGCGAGCGCCTGGTGCGCAGCATCCGCGACCGGGACATCGCCGCTCTGGTCGCCGTGCCGGGCGTCGGCAAGAAGACCGCCGAGCGCCTCGTGCTCGAGCTCGCGGACAAGACCGCCGATCTGGAGGCGGGCGCGGCGGAACCCGTATCGTCGGCCAGCGACGCCGCCACGCAGGCCCTGGTCGGCCTCGGCTACGGCGCGCCCGAGGCGGACGACGCCGTGCGCCGCGCCCTCGCGCAGGACGGCCGGCGCGACACCGCCGAGCTGCTCAAGGCCGCCCTCGCGCTCCTCGCGGGCGGGCGCCGCTGATGGCGCGCGCCCGGTCCGAGGTCACCACTCCCGACGTGCTGCCGGAGGAGCGCAGCGCGGAGGCCTCGCTCCGGCCGTCGCGGCTCGACGAGTTCGTCGGGCAGGCCAAGGTCAAGGAGAACCTCCAGATCGCCATCGACGCCGCGCGCGGCCGCGGCGAGCCCCTCGACCACGCTCTGTTTTTCGGGCCGCCCGGGCTGGGCAAGACCACGCTCGCCATCCTGCTCGCGCGGGAGATGGGTGTCAGCATCCGCACGTCGTCGGGCCCGGTGCTCGAGCGGCCCGGCGACCTGGTGGGTCTCCTGACCGGCCTGAAGCGGGGCGACATCCTCTTCATCGACGAGATCCACCGCCTGCGGCCCACGCTCGAGGAGTTCCTCTACCCCGCGATGGAGGACTGGCGCGTGGACGTGCGGGTGAGCGACGGCCCCCACGCCGAGACCATCCCGATGGCGCTCGAGGCCTTCACGCTGATCGGCGCCACGACGCGCTACGGGCTGCTCACCCCGCCGATGCGCGCGCGGTTCGGCATGGTCGAGCGGCTGAACTTCTATCCGGCGGAGGACCTCGCCCGCATCATCGCCCGCTCCGCCGGCATCCTCGGCGTGGCGGCGGACGCCGGCGGCGCCGACGAGATCGCGAAGCGCAGCCGCGGCACGCCGCGGGTCGCCAACCGGCTGCTGCGCCGCGTGCGCGACTTCGCGGCGGTGCGCGCGCAGGGGCGCGTGGACCGCGACACCGCGCGGCAGGCGCTCGCCCGGCTCGATGTGGACGAGTTCGGCCTCGACGACATGGACGCGCGGCTCCTGAAGACGATCATCGAGAAGTTCGACGGCGGCCCCGTGGGCCTCGGCACCCTCGCCGTCGCCGTGGGCGAGGACGCCGGGACCCTGGAGGAGGTGTACGAGCCGTACCTCATCCAGCAGGGGTTCCTCGAGCGCACGCCGCGCGGCCGCACCGCGACCCCGGCCGCCTACCGCCACTTCGGCTTCCGCCCGGGCGGCGAGCCGGGCACCCTGTTCGACTCGTAGCCGTCCGGAGTCCGCCATGACCCGCTTCGTCCCGGCGGCCCTGCTGCTGCTCGCGGCGGCGCCGCTCGCCGCGCAGAGCCCGGCCGCCGTCGCGCCGGCCGCCAGCTGCGTGCGGGCGTTCTGAAGACCGCCGACTTCGACTACGCGCTGCCGCCCGGGCTCATCGCGCAGGTGCCGCTCGCCGCGCGGGACGCCAGCCGCCTGCTGGTCCTGGACCGCCGATCCGGCGCGCTCGACCACCGGACCTTCACCGCGGTGCCCGCGCTGGTCGCGCCCGGGGACGTGGTCGTGGTCAACGACTCGCGGGTGATCCCGGCCCGCCTCAACGCCCGCCGCGCCGGCGGCGGCGCGGCGGAGGTGCTGCTGGTGACGCGGGAGGCGGAAGGCACCTGGCGGGCGCTGGTCCGGCCGGGGGCGCGCATCCGCCCCGGCGCCCGCCTGGCGCTCGGCGACGACGACGCCGTCGCGATCGTCGCGAGCCTCCCGGACGGCCAGCGCCGCGTGCGCCTGGAGGGTCCCGGCGGCGACGACGCCGTCCTCGCCCGGCGCGGCGCCGTGCCGCTGCCTCCCTACATCCGGCGCGCGCCGGATGCGGAGGACCGCGAGCGCTATCAGACGGTTTACGCCACCACGCCCGGCTCCGTGGCCGCGCCGACCGCGGGGCTGCACTTCACGCCCGCCGTGCTGGCCGCGCTCGAGGAGCGCGGCGCGACCGTCGCGCGCCTGACCCTGCACGTCGGCCCGGGCACGTTCCGGCCGGTCGCGGAGGAGGACCCCGGGCGGCACCACCTCGACGCGGAGGCGTACCTCGTGCCGGAGGCGACCGCGGCGGCGATCGGGGAGGCCCGCCGCCGCAGCGCCGCGGTGTGGGCGGTCGGCACGACCGTCACCCGCACGCTCGAGGCGTGTGCCGCGCCCGGCGGCACCGTCCGCGCCGGCGCGGGTTGGACCTCGCTGTTCATCCGCCCGGGCCACACCTTTCGGGTGGTGGACCACCTGCTCACCAACTTCCACCTCCCCCGGTCCACGCTGCTGATGCTGGTGAGCGCGTTCGCCGGGAGAGAGGCAGTATTGGCGGCGTATCGCGAGGCGATCGAGCGGCGGTACCGGTTCTATTCGTATGGCGATGCGATGCTGGTGCTGTGACAGGACTGCGGTCTGGTAACCACTGGCAACCTGGCGTCTGGCAACCGTTCTGAAATCCGTTTCTCCATTCCGCACTCTTCCCCGGGGAGACAGGTGTTCGAGTTCGCCGTGGAAGCCACATCGGGCCCGGCCCGCGCAGGCACCTGGCGCCTTCCCCACGGCGCCGTGGCGACCCCCTGCTTCATGCCCGTCGGCACGCAGGGCACGGTCCGCGCGCTCTCGCCCCGGGACCTCGAGGCGTGCGGGGCGTCGCTGGTGCTGGCCAACACCTACCACCTCCACGTCCGGCCCGGGGAGGCTGTGGTCGGCCGGCTCGGCGGCCTGCATCGGTTCATGGCGTGGCCCCACCCGCTGCTGACCGACTCGGGCGGCTTCCAGGTGTTCTCTCTCGAGGGTCGGCGGCGGATCACCGAGGAGGGCGTCGAGTTCCACAGCCACGTGGACGGCGGCCGGCGCTTCCTGACGCCGGAGCGTGCGGTGGAGATCCAGTGGACGCTCGGCGCCGACGTGGCGATGGCCTTCGACCACGTGGTTCCGGGCAGCAGCGACCGGGCCGTGGCGGCGGACGCCGTGGCGCGCACCCGGCGATGGCTGGCCCGGGCGCGGGAGCGCTTCGCCGCCCTGGCGGCGGAGACGTCCGGACGCCAGACGCTGGTGCCGATCGTGCAGGGCGGGACGTTCCCCGATCTGCGCCGCGAGGCGCTCGCGGGGGTGCTCGAAGCGGGCGAGTGGCGGGCACTCGCCGTGGGCGGCCTCTCGGTCGGCGAGCCGAAGCCCCGGATGCTGGAGGTTCTCGACGGCCTCGAGACCGTGCTTCCCCGCCCGATTCCCCGTTATCTTATGGGGGTCGGGTTTCCGGAGGACGTCGTCGCCGCGGTGGCGCGCGGGATGGACCTCGCGGACTGCGTGGCGCCGACCCGGATGGGGCGCAACGGCGCTGCCTTCACGGATGACGGCCAGCTCAACATCCGCAACGCGCGGCACCGCGAGGACGACGCCCCCCTGGACCCGGGGTGCGACTGCGAGACGTGCACGGGGTTCTCGCGCGGGTATCTCCGCCACCTCTTCGCGGCGGAGGAGCTGCTCGGCCTGCGGTTGCTGTCGTTGCACAACGTGCGGTACCTGGTGCGGCTGGCGGCACGCGCCCGCGACGCGATCCTGGCGGGGACGTTCGAAGGGTGGAGCCGCGCGTGGCTCGCCCGATACCGGAGCAGGGAGCAGGCGTGAGACTACCGTTGCTGGCGATGATCGGGTCCGGCCAACAGGGCAGCGGCGCGATCTCGGTGTTCGTCCTCCAGATCGCGGCCTTCATCGCGATCTTCTACTTCATCCTCATCCGCCCGCAGCGCCAGCAGCAGAAGCGGCACGACGAGATGCTCAAGCAGGTCAAGCGCGGCGACGAGGTCGTGACGTCGGGCGGGGTGGTCGGCGAGGTCGTGCACGTCAAGGACGACCTGGTCACCATCAAGTCCGGCGAGGCGCGGCTGGTGATCGAGCGGCGCGCGATCGCCAAGCTGAACACGTCCACCGCGGGCGAGGCGGCCACCACGTGAGCCTGCGCCGGCTGCACCTCCTCGGCTCGCCCGTGCTGCGGCAGCGCGCCCACGAGGTGGCCGGCGTGGACGACGGCGTGCGCGCGCTGATCGCGGACCTGTTCGAGACGATGCGTGCGGCCGGCGGGGTGGGCCTGGCGTCCAACCAGATCGGCGTCGCGCGCCGAGTCGCCGTGGTGTCGGTGGAAGGCGCGGGCGAGCACGCGCTGGTCAACCCGGTGATCGTGGAGTCCACCGGCACGCAGGTCGGGGAAGAGGGGTGTCTCTCGATCCCGGAGATCTACGGCGACGTCGAGCGGGCGGAGCGGGTGGTCGTGGAGGCCATGGACGAGCGGGGGGAGCGGCGCCGCGTCGAGGCGAGCGGGTTCCTGGCCCGCGCGATCCTGCACGAGATCGACCACCTGGACGGGATCCTCTTCCTCGACCGGGTGAGCCCGCTGAAACGCCGGCGGCTGCTGGCCGACTGGAAGCGGTCGCGAAAGGGTCAGACCGGTTACCTGAAGGACGTCGTGCCGGAGGGGGCGGGCAAGGCGGAGTAGGCCGCCCCCGCCGGCCCGGAACGAGCCCGTG
>Ga0335078_10004688_pt1 | contig 20241 bp, 20 predicted proteins | sample Lox_Sample_32_FD_206711 | JGI IMG/M metagenome (GOLD analysis project Ga0335078, IMG submission 206711) | Soil microbial communities from Loxahatchee National Wildlife Refuge, Florida, United States - Lox_Sample_3.2 | ecosystem: Environmental > Terrestrial > Soil > Wetlands | place: USA... | reverse complement strand
CGAGTTCCTCAAGATCGCCGAGCGCAATATCGCGGCGGTCGACCACGCGACCCGCAACATCCCGCGCGAGCGGATGCGGCTGCATATCTGCTGGGGCAATTACGAGGGCCCGCATACCCATGACATCCCGCTCGCCACGATATTCGACATTGCAGTCAAGGCGCGGCCGCAGGCGCTCCTGTTCGAGGCCGCCAACCCGCGTCACGCGCACGAATGGGAGGAGCTGAAGGGCAAGAAAATCCCCGACGACACGATCCTGATGCCCGGTTGCATCGACTCGACGACCAACTTCGTCGAGCACCCCAAGCTCGTCGCCCAGCGCATCGAGAACTACGCCCGGCTGGTCGGCCGCGAGCGGGTCGTCGCCGGCACCGATTGCGGCTTCGCCACGTTCGCGGCGCAGCAGAGCATGGTGGTGCCGTCGATCGCCTGGGCCAAGCTCGCCGCGCTCGCCGCGGGCGCGCGCATCGCCAGCGACCGGCTGTGGGGTTAGGCCGCGTGGCGCTCGACGAAACCCAAGCGACGCCGGACGCGGCGGCGGTTGCGGCCGCGACGGATGTGCTCGACCGGTTCCTCGTCGCGCTCAATGCGCGCGACCAGGCGGCGCTGTTGGCGACGATGCATTTTCCGCATTTCCGGCTCGCCGGGGTCGAAATGCGCGTGTGGGAACGGCCGGACCAGTCCTATTTCGCCGGGTTCCTCGCTCGTGCCGGGGATGGCTGGCATCGAACCAACTGGGACTTTCGCCGGGTCATCGCTGCCGGGCCCGAAAAGGTGCATCTGGATGTGCAGTTCACCCGCTACCGCGCGGACGGGTCGCCGATCGGCAGCTTCCGCTCGCTCTATATCGTGACGCGGCGGGCCGGCGTATGGGCAATCGCCGCGCGCTCCAGTTTCGCCGGGTGAGTTATCCCTTGACTGCGCCGGACGTGAGACCCGCGACGTAATGCTCGACGAAGAACGAGTAGATGATCGCCACGGGTACCGAACCGAGGAGCGCCGCGGCCATCAACTGGCCCCAATAGAACACGTCGCCCTTGATCAGTTCGGAAATGACCCCGACGGGCACGGTGCGCACCGAGGTCTTGGTCAGGAAGATGAGCGCGTAGAGGAACTCGTTCTGCGCCAGCGTAAACGCGAAGATGCCGGCGGAAATAAAGCCGGGCGTGCATAGCGGCAGGAAGATGCGGCGCATGGTCTGGAAGCGGCTGGCGCCGTCGATGCGCGCGGCTTCCTCCAGCTCCATCGGCACGGTCTTGAAATAGCCGAGCAGCAGCCACGCGCAGAAAGGCACCAGCATCGTCGGATAGGTCAGGATCACCGCGGTCAGCGTGTTGCCGAGATCGAGCCGGTTGATCACGTCGGCGAGCGGGATGAACAGGAGCGGCTGCGGTACTAGGTAGACCGAGGCAACCGCGATCGCCATCAATCCGGCGCCGGGGAAATTGATCCGCGCCAGCGGGTAGGCCAGCATGATTCCCAGCGCCAGCGAGATCGCGGTCGAGATCACCGCGACCACCATGGTGTTCCATGTCCACAGCAGAAAGTTCGTGGTCCCGAGCAGGTCGATGTAGTGCTTCAGCGTTGGCGCATGGACCAGCAGCGGGTTGGACCGCATGCTGTACAGTTCCGAATTCGGCTTAATCGAGGTAATCGCCATCCAGTAGAACGGCAGCAAAGCCAAGAAAAGAAAGAACAGCACCGGTAGCCACACCCGCACGGTGCGCTGGATCGGCCCGTAGCCGGTAATCATGATTTCTTCTTCAGATAGAGCGTGATCGCGACGATCAGCAGGGCGAGCGCGGGCAGCATCGTCAGCGCCACCGAGGCGCCGAGCCCCAACTGACCGCTGCCCATGCCGATATCGAACGCGTAAGTCGCCAGCAGGTTGGTCGCGTTTTGCGGTCCGCCATGGGTCAGCACGTAGACCAGCTGGAAGTCTGCGAACGTGAAGATGACCGAGAACAGCGTCACGATCAGGATGATGGGTTGCAGCAGCGGCAGGGTGACGTAGCGGAAGCGCTGCCAACCGCTCGCCCCATCGATTGTCGCCGCCTCGTAAAGCTCGGTCGGCACGGTCTGCAGCCCGGCCAACAGGGTGATCCCGTAAAACGGCAAGCCGCGCCAGGTGTTGATGGCGATGATCGAGACCATCGCGAGGATCGGGTTGCCGAGCCATGACGGGCCCGGACGCGGCACGCCGAACTGGATCAGCACGCGGTTGATCACGCTGAACGCCGGGTCGAGCATCCACATGAACGCGACGGTGCTCAGCACCGTCGGCACGATGAACGGCAGGAGCAGCAAGGCGCGGATGATGTTCTTGAACCTGAAGTGCTGGTTCATCGCCAGCGCAAGGCCGAGCCCGCCGACCATCTTCAGGACGGTCGCAACCCCGGTATAGACGAAGGTGTTGATCACGACCCGCCAGAACACCGGGTCCTGCGAGTCCTTGGCGAAGTTCTGGAGCCCGACGAAGACGCCGGGTTGCGCCACGATGCGGTCCTGCAAACTCAACAGCACGCCGTACGCGAGCGGGTAGCCGACGAGGGCCAATAGAAACAGGATCGGCGGCGCCATCATCAGCCAGCTGAACACCGTGGCGCGGTCGAGCCAGCCCGCCAGGGTCACGGCTCGCCGGCGCGGCCGCGCGACGGAGATCAGCGGTTCGCTGTGGATCGCCATGATCCGGCCCGCTGCAATCCCTAGGCCGTTTTGTAGATTTCTTTGAGCTGCGCTTCCGCTGCTTTGATGACGTCCTTGGTCGGCGTGCCGGTGCAGGCCTTGGCGAACATGTCGACGACGACGTACTTGGAGACCGCTTCGGCCAACTGGCGGCCCGGCGGGGCGGGCCAGCCGGGCAGGTGGGCCGAGGCCATCGCGTCGCGATAGGGGATGTTGCGCGGCTCGACCTGCCACATCGGGGCGTTGTCGTAGGCATGGAGAAACGGCTGGTAGTAGCTGTCGGCGGCGGCGTACCAACCGCCGGCCTGCTTCTCGGCGGTCAACCAGCGCAGAAATTTCTTTGCCTCCTCCTGCTCGGGGCCAAAATCGAACACCGAGTGGCTGACGCAGTTGAGCAGGTGGAAACGGCCCTTCGGTCCGGCCGGGTTCTGCGCCTGGTCGGTGACCTTGGCGATGTCCGGGAAATTGCGCTTGGCGAACCACAGGATGCTCTCGGCATTATTGGTGCACGAGATCTGCTCGGCCATCCACGCCTTGTTGTTGCTGACGTCGGTCCATCCGAGAACGTCGTCGAACATGCAGTCCTTGAAGAATTTCCGGGCGAAATCGATCGCCTTTGCGGTCTCGTCGGAATCGATGACGACGGTTTTGCCGTCCGCCTCGACCTCGTGCCCGCCATAGGACCACAGCAGCGGATAGAGCCAACCGTGGTTGTCGCCGAAGCCGTGACCAAGCTCGAACCCGAACGGATGATCCTTTGCCTTCAGCTTCTTCCCGACCTCGTAAAGCTCTTCCCAGGTTTCGGGGAATGTCTTGACCCCGACCTCGGCGAACCAGTCGGTGCGCCAGTTCATCAGCTGGCCGATATTGCTGTGCGGGATCGCCTTCCATTTGCCGTTGACCACACCGGCTTCCTTGGCCGCGTCGTACCAGCCCCCCTGGGCCTTGCCGGCCTCCTCGGCGATGTCCGACACGTCGGCCAGCTTGTCGCCGAACAGGAACGGATAGAGCAAGAAGATCATCGTGAGATCGGCGCCGGTGCCGGTCTCGATGATCGTGCTGATCCGTGTCGGCAAACTGCCTACGCTGGTCAGCTCGTATACGATTTTGACACCGGTTTCCTTTTCGTAAGCCGGCGCCAGGGTTTTTTGCATGTACTCGTCGAACGTCTGGATGAACGAGGTTTCGTGCAGCAGGGTGACCGTCTTGCCGTCCGCCCGTGCGGCCCATGGCAGCGCCGCGGCGCCGGCCCCGGCGAGGGCGATCTTCAGAACATCGCGACGCGTCGATTGACTCATATGCTGTCCCCTTCGTGTGCCGCGGTTTCGACCGGCGCGGTGATGTCGCCGCGTCATGCTATTGTGTTTCGCTGCAAGCGGAAAGCCAAAGCCTGGCGTTGATTTGGCGCGCGCGATCACGCCGGTGCGACCGGCAGGTTGTCGATCAGCCGGGTGCCTCCGAGATGGACGGCGGCGAGCAGCCGTGCCGGAGTGGCGCTCACCGCCGCGAGCGGCGCCAGCGTCGCGGCGTCGCGCAGCTCGAAATATTCGACGCGAAACCCCAGCACGGCGAGCTCGGCGGCAGCGCCACGCAGGAGCGGCGCCGGCGCGCCGCCGGAGGCGAGGCGCTCGGCCGTCTGCCGCAGGACGCGGTGGAGGTTCGGTGCGACACGGCGCTCCTCGGCCGCGAGGTAGACATTGCGCGACGAGAGCGCCAGCCCGTCCGCGTCACGCACGGTCGGCACGCCGACGATCTCGACCGGCAGGTCGAGGTCGCGGGCCATGCGTCGCACGACCATCAGCTGCTGGTAGTCCTTTTCGCCGAAGAATGCGGCATCGGGCGCGACCTCGATCAAGAGCTTGGCGACGATCGTCGCGACCCCGTCGAAATGGCCGGGCCGGTGAGCGCCGCAGAGGCCCTCGCTGAGCCCGCCGACCGAGATCGTGGTGGTAAACCCCGCCGGATACACCTCCGCGACCGCCGGGACAAAGGCAAGGTCGACGTCGGCCCCGGCCAACTTGGCGAGATCGTCCACCTCCGGCCGCGGATAGGCGGCGAAATCCTCGCGCGGACCGAATTGCTTGGGGTTGACGAAGATCGAGACCACGGTGCGCCGGCACTGCGCCCGCGCCGCCGCGACCAGCGCAAGATGGCCGCGATGCAGGGCGCCCATCGTCGGCACCAGTCCGATCCGGTCGCCGGCGGCGCGCCACGCGGCGACCTGGCGCCGCAGCGCGGCGACCGAGCGCGCGACGTCCAACGAGCCAGGGTTCATTCGCCGCACCTTTCGTCCGCGCGCAGGAGCGTCCGATGCCGTTGTCCAGCGTCGCCGCCGGCGGAATTTCCCGGCGGAGCGGCGGCGCCGTCAACGCGTCATCAGCGCATCGCTGCCAATCACCGCGGCCGGGACCACGGTGTTCGATCGGCCGGCGCTAGCGGCCGGCGAGCACCCGATCGACCATCGCCGGCGCGGCACCGAGATAATTGGCAGGGTCGGTCAGCGCCTTGAGCCGGTCGACGCCCAGCGGCCCCACCACGTCCGCGTTTTCGATGAGTACGTCGAACAACGGCAGGCCGCTCTCGATCGCCTTGGCGCAGGCATCTGTGACGAGGTGATGCGCCTCGATGCGGCCGATCACCGGCGCCAGCCCCATCATCACCGCCTCGGCGACGATGAGGCCGTGGGTCAGGCCGAGATTCTTTGCCATACTCGCGGCGTCGACGATCAGTCCGCCCGCGAGGAAGACGCTCTGGCGCAGCGCGCCGGCGGCGTAGCCGAACGCCTCGGGCACCGCGATCCACTCGAGGTGCCAGGCGGCCGCGTCGCGTTCGAAGGTGTTGACCATCGCGTCCAGCGCAAGTCCCGCCTGCTGGCGCAGCGCCCGCGCCGCCGCGACGATGATCCCGCACGAAATCGGGTTGCGCTTCTGCGGCATCGTCGAGCTCGCGCCGCGCCCGGCTTCGAACGGCTCGGCCGCCTCGCCGAATTCGGTCGACGACATCAGCATCACGTCCCCGGCGAGCTTGCCGAGACTGCCGCCGAGCAGCGCGAGGAACTGCACGGTCTCGGCGATCGTGTCGCGCGTGACGTGCCAGGTGATCGCCGGCTCGGCGAGGCCCAGCTCGCGGGCCAGTTCGCCGACGACGCGCAGCGCGTCCCCGCCGCGGCCGAGCGAGGCGAGGGTGCCGACCGCGCCGCCGAACTCGACCTGCAGCACGCGCGGCCTGAGTTGGCCGAGGCGCTCGGCGTGGCGGTCGAACGCCGACAGCCACACCGCCGCCTTGTAGCCAAAGGTGATCGGCAGCGCCTGCTGGAAGAAGGTGCGGCCGGGCATCGGCGTATTGCGATGCTTGCCGGCGAGCGTGGCAAGGTTGCCGCGCAGCGTGTCGAGATCGGCCTCGATCAGCGCCAGCGCGTCGCGGATCTGCAGCACCACGGCGCTGTCGAGGATGTCCTGCGTCGTCGCGCCCCAATGCAGCCAGCGGCCGGCCTCGCCGGCGCGCTCGGCAAGCTGTCGCACCAGCGGCAGGATCGGAAAGCCGACCGTGGCGGTCTCGCGCTTCAGGCGCTCGAGATCGAGCGGCTGGCGGTCTTCGGCGATGGCGTCGACGACGGTGGCGATCGCTGCCGCGGCGGGTTCCGGAATGATCCCGAGCCGCGCCTGCGCGCGCGCCAGGGCCGCCTCGACGGCTGCACAGTTGCGGAACAGGGCCGGCTCGCCGAACACGTCGCGCATCCCCGCGGTGCCGAACAGATCGCCGAACACGGTCGATTGCAGAAGACCGATCGTCATCGCCCACCCCCGGTGCCGCAATCGCGCGGTTTGGGCCGCAAAAGCCGTCGGACGCCGCCGGCCGGTGGTAGCGCGCGGTGCTAGGCGGCCGTCAGCGCAACCCAGCCCACGGCCGAGAGCCGCTCGACTGCGGGAAAGCGGGCCTTGTAGGCCATCTTGTCGCTCTCGGCGATCCAATAGCCGAGATAGACGTACGGCAGGCCCTGGCGGCGGCACTCCTCGACGAGCCAGAGGATGCTCCAGGTGCCGAGGCTGCGCTTGCCGGCGGCGGCGTCGAAAAAGCTGTAGACCGCCGAGACGCCGTCGTCCAGCCGGTCGATCAGCGAGGCCGCGACCAGCGCGCCCTCGCCGTCGCGGAACTCGGCGATGACGGTGCGCAGCGGCGTCTCCTCGACCATGCTGCGGTAGTCGGCGTAGCTCATCGCCGCCATGTCGCTGTCGCGGTGCCGCGAGCGCTGATAGGCGGTGAAGAGCTGGTATTGCTCAGGGGTCGCGCGCGCCGCGACGAGCCGGCCGGTAAGCGCGCGATTGGCGTTGCGCACGCGCCGCGTCGAGCGGCTGTGCGCGAACCGGTTGACCGCGATCCGCACCGGCACGCAGGCCTGGCATTGCGGGCAGGCCGGACGGTAGGCGAACCCCTGGCTGCGGCGAAACCCGGCGCGCGACAGCTCGTCGTAAAAATCGGCTGCGGCGGCGCCGTTGAGCTCGACGATCAGCTTGCGTTCGGCATGGCCCTGGAGGTAGGGGCAGGCCACCGGGCCCGCTGTGAAGAACTGCCGCGGCGCGCGAAAGTGCAGCGGGCGCGCCTCCGGCCACAGCGAGGCTATCGCCGGTCTGCCGCCCCCCGCCCCGATCTCCATGGCCGCTCCCCACGCTGCGCGCCGCCGTCCGCCCAGCATGCCAGAGCCTTCCGCCGCAGACAACGCCGGCTCATGATGCCGCAGCCATGCAACGGAGGATCACATGCCCGCCTACATCGTCGCCGAAATCGACGTCACCAACCCGGCCGGCTACGAGAGCTACCGGCCCCTCGCCGGCGCCAGCGTCGCGCAATACGGGGGCAAGTTCCTCGTCCGCGGCGGCAAGGCCGAGCTGATCGAAGGCTCGCAGGAGCCAGCGCGTATCGTCGTCATCGAGTTCGCCGACACCGCCGCGGCGAAGCGCTGGTACGGCTCGCCGGAATACCAGGAAGCGCTGAAGATCCGGCTCGCCAACTCGGCGGGTCGCGTGCTGCTCGTCGAGGGCTAGCGCCGGACATTGCCGCGGTTCCCGGTCGTCGGACTGCGTTTGCGCCGGCACATGATCGCTCTCCGGCTGCTCTGGACGCAGCGCGACGTCATCGCGTAATAAGGCTGGCCCCCGTATCTTCGCTCGCGGACAACGGGCGCCGGACGCAGCGGGAGGGGGCGTCGCACTTTATGAGATACGTCACTCGGGTGTTGCAGCCGGGCGAGAGCGTCGTGCACGAGGCGCATTTGCACTGGCTCATCTTCCTGCGTGCGATCGCGCTGATGCTGGTCGCGCTGGCGTTCGTCATCGCCGAGCGGATCTACGGCACAAGCGAGCCGATCATCGCGACGACCCTCCTGGTGATTGCCTGCTTCTTCGCGCTGATCTCGGTGGAGGCGGCGCTGAAAGCGTGGATTCGCCGGGTCACCACCGAGTTCGCCGTCACCGACCGGCGGGTCATCTTCAAGACCGGGCTGTTCTCGCGCCACACGCTGGAGATGAACCGCAGCAAGGTCGAGAGCGTCGACGTCGACCAGCCGCTGATGGGCCGGCTCTTCGGCTACGGCACGATCGTCCTGCGCGGCACCGGCTCGACCTTCGAGCCGATCCACCATATCGCCGATCCGCTGACCTTCCGCAGCCACATCACGGCCGGGTGACGCGATCGCGCTGTGTTATGCCCGAGCGCGGGCCAGCGCGACTGTCATGTCCGGCGTGCTAGACTGCATCGCGAGGGAGGCGGAGGAGGGCGGATCGGTCATGGCCGGCGGCCCGGTGATGGCGATGCGGCGCAGGCTGGGCGGCGGGGCACTGGCCTCCGGCCGGGGCGCGGCGCTGTCGATCGGCTTGGGTGCGGTCATCGTCGCGGCCAGCGAGCACGAACCGCGGGTGCTGACGATCCGTCACGCCGAGCGCGGCGGCGCGGCGGTCGAGGCGCTGCCCGCCGGCCCGCTCGAAGCCGAGCATCGCACGCTCGAGATCGGCCTGCGGAGCTGGGTCGAGCGCCAGACCAGCCAGCGCCTCGGTTATGTCGAGCAGCTCTACACCTTCGGCGACCGCGACCGGCTCATCGGCGCGGCGCCGGCGGCGAATTCGGCACTGACCGTCGCCTATCTGGCGCTGGTGCGCGAGATGCGGCCGGCAGGCTCGGCCGAGGCGGTGTGGCAAAGCTGGTACCGCTATCTTCCCTGGGAGGACTGGCGTGGCGGCAAGCCGCCGAGCCTGGCGCCGATCGAATCGGCGCTCGCCGCCTGGGTTGCGGCGGCGCCGGGCGAGGCGGAGGCGCGGCTGCGCGAGGTGCGCTCGCATGTCGCGTTCGGCCTGCAGGCGGCGTCATGGAACGAGGAGCTGGTGCTCGAGCGCTACGAACTGCTCTACGAGGCGGGCCTCGTCGCCGAGGCGACGCGCGACCAGGGTCGGGCGCCCGAGGCCGGCAGGGCCGCCGCGACCGGCGTCGCGATGGCGGTCGACCATCGCCGTATCCTCGCCACCGCCGTCGGCCGGCTGCGCGGCAAGATCAAGTACCGCCCGGTGGTCTTCGAGCTGATGCCGCCCGCCTTCACGCTGTCGCAGCTCCAGCGCACCGTCGAGGCGCTGTCGGGGGTGCGCCTTCACAAGCAGAATTTCCGCCGTCTCGTCGAGCAACAGGGGCTCGTCGAGGAGACCGGCGAGATCAGCGCCGCGACCGGCGGGCGCCCGGCACGGATGGTGCGCTTTCGGCCCGAGGTGCTGCTCGAACGCCCCGCGCCTGGGTTGCGGCTGCGTGCCGGCAGACGCATGGCTGTTTCGTGACAGAGGTCTTGACGACGCGCCTCGGCGACTTATTCTCATATCTAGCATAAGCCAAGCGCCGGACGGCTCGGTACTCCCCGTCCGGTTTTTCCAGACCTCAGAAATGCTCAGAATGAGTATAAGGAGGAAGCCATGCTCCAACCCGCCAGCCAAGAAGCCCGCCCGCGCCTGCCGCTGCCCGAGCTTTACCAACGGGTCGAGCGTCATGTGCCGGCCATCGAGTGGCCCGTGCTGGCGGTCGACATCGCCGCGATCCTCAAGCTGAAACGCGAGCGCAACGCTGTCGTCCTGGCGCACAACTACCAGACCCCGGACATTTTCCACACGGTCGCCGACATCGTCGGCGACAGCCTGGCGCTGGCGCGCGAGGCGGCGCGCACCGACGCCGACGTGATCGTGCTCGCCGGGGTCCACTTCATGGCGGAGACCGCGAAGCTGCTCAACCCGGAGAAGACCGTGCTGATCCCAGACATGAAGGCCGGCTGCTCGCTCGCCGAGTCGATCACCGCGGCCGATGTTCGGTTGCTGCGCGCGCGCCACCCGGGGGTGCCGATCGTCACCTACGTCAACACCTCGGCCGCGGTGAAGGCCGAGAGCGACATCTGCTGCACCTCGGGCAACGCGAAGAAGGTCGTCGAGGCCCTGGGCGCACCCGAGGTCATCATGATCCCGGACGAGTATCTCGCGCGCAACATCGCGGCGCAGACCCGGGTCAAGATCATCGCCTGGAAGGGCCACTGCGAGGTCCACGAGCGGTTCAGCGCCGATGATGTCCGCGAGCTGCGCGCGGGCCATCCCGGCGTCGTCGTGCTGGCCCATCCCGAATGCCCGCCCGATGTCGTCGCCGAGTGCGACTTCACCGGGTCGACCGCGGCGATGGCCGATTATGTCGGCCAGAAGCGGCCCGCGCGGGTCGTGCTGCTGACCGAATGCTCGATGAGCGACAACGTCGCGCTGCAATACCCCGAGCTCGACTTCGTGCGGCCATGCAACCTCTGCCCGCACATGAAGCGGATCACCCTCGGCAATATCCGCCAGGCGCTCGAGACGATGAGCCACGAAGTGACCGTGGCGCCCGAAATCGCCGCGCCGGCGCGCCGCGCCGTCGAGCGCATGCTCGAGATCGGCTGAAGCCATGCTGCGCCTGCTGATCGAGCCGATCGTGCGCGCCGCCCTCGCCGAAGATCTGGGCCGTGCGGGCGACATCACCAGCGATGCGGTGGTGCCGGCGGATGCGGCGATCGAGGCGGTCGTCGCCTCGCGGCAGACCGGCGTCGTCGCCGGGCTCGACGCGGCGCTCATGGCCTTCGAGCTGCTCGACCCGACTTTGCAGATCGCGCAACTGAAGGGCGACGGCTCGCGCGTCGAACGCGGCGACATCGTCGCGCGCATCGCCGGCCGGGCGCGGCCGGTGCTCGCCGCCGAACGCACCGCGCTCAACCTGCTGTGCCGGTTGTCCGGGGTCGCGACCGCGACCCGCCAGCTCGCCGACGCGATCGGCAACCACAAGGCCAAGATCGTCTGCACCCGCAAGACCACGCCGGGGCTGCGCATCCTCGAAAAGGAGGCGGTGCGGCTCGGCGGCGGCGCCAACCATCGCTTCGGCCTCGACGACGCGATGCTGATCAAGGACAACCACGTCGCGATGGCGGGCGGCGTGGCGCCCGCGCTGCGTCGCGCCAAGGCGGCGGCCGGCCACCTCGTCAAGATCGAGTTGGAGGTCGATACGCTCGATCAGCTCGCCGAGGCGCTGGAGGAGGGGTTCGATGCGGTCCTGCTCGACAACATGGATCCGCCGACCTTGCGCCGCGCGGTCGGGATGATCGACGGGCGGGCGATCAGCGAAGCCTCGGGACGGATCACCCGCGAGACCGTCGCGGACATCGCCGCCGCCGGGGTCGACCTCATCTCGTCGGGCTGGATCACGCACAGCGCGCCGATCCTCGATATCGGCCTCGACGTCGCGGACTGACCGTGGCGACGCCGCCCACCGACGCCCAGCGAGGCGAGCGTTTCGCGGCGTACATCGCGGCGCGGCGGTTCGATCCGCCGCGCCCGCTGCTGATCCGCGCCGCCGCGCTCGCCGCGCCCAAGGATCGCGCCCTCGACGCCGGCGCCGGCGCGCTCAACGCGACCAAATATCTGCTGTCCGCCGGGTTCGCGCATGTCACCGCGCTCGACGCGGCGCCCGCCTCGCAAAAGGTCGCGGAGGAGCTGCCGCCCGGCCGCGCGACGTTCGTGCTGTCGCGCTTCGAGGATTACGCCTATCCGGCGAACGCCTTCGACCTGGTCAACGCGGAGTTCTCCCTGCCGTTCATCGGGCCCGCCGAGTTTGCCGGCGTGTTCGCCGGCCTGCTCGGCGCGGTCAAGCCCGGCGGCCTCTTCACCGGCCAGCTCTTCGGCCCGAGCGACAGCTGGAATACCCCCGAGAGCGGGATGAACTTCCACCCGCGCGGCGAGGTCGAGCGGCTGTTGCGCGGTTTCGAGATCCTCGAACTCGAGGAGGAAGACCATCCGGGCACGACCAAACTCGGCGAGCCCAAGCACTGGCACATCTTCCACCTCCTCGCGCGAAAATCCGGCTAGCGCCCCGTGGTCGCGGTGGGCGCGGGGTGGCAGCGCGCTGCCGTCTCGCCGCCGCCCTCGTAGCGGTCGTGCAGCCTGACCCAGTCGGTGAGGTTCGATTTTTCGTTGCGCCCCTTTGGGGTCATGTCGAGCAGCGCATAGCTGCTCAGCATCACCTCGCCGCCGCGCGCGAATGACGAATAGGTGTGGAAGATTGCACCCGTCTCGTCCTTATAGAAGATGCTGCGGCCCGACATCTCCTCCATCGGTTTCGCGCCCTTGCGGTAATTGTAGGTGGCCTCGCCGGCGGCGATCTGCTGCGGGGTGAACGACACGTTGAAATCGTAGTTGAAATCGCTGCCGTACGAGGACACCCAGCGGAACCGCCAGCCCATGCGCTTCTTCACCGCCGCGATCTCGGGGTAGGGGGCGCGCGATACCGCGACGTAGGACACGTCGTGGTGTTCGAGATGGACCACGGCGCCGTCGATATGGTCGGACTCGAACGAGCAGCCGACGCAGGGGTCCTGCCAGCCCGGGCCCAGCATGAAGTGCTTGACCGCCAACTGGCTGCGCCCGGCGAACAGGTCGCCAAGCGTCTCCCGCCCGTTCGGGCCGTCGAAGACGTAGTCCTTGTCGACCCGCACCCAGGGCAGCGCGCGACGCTCGGCGGCGAGTTCATCGCGGCGCCGAGTCCATTCCTTCTCCTTGGCGAGCAGCGCCTTGCGCGCTTCGAGCCATTCCGCGCGCGACACGACCCGGTGTTCCATCGCCCCGTCTCCTATCTCGAACATGTAGCGAGGTGCTCGGCGAACCGGTCCAGGCAGCCCGACCAGCCGCCGCGATGAGAGTCGCGCGCCGCGACCGTCTCGAAAAGCTCCTGGCGCAGGGTCAATTCGGTCCTGCCGTCACCGAGATCGGCGAAGGTCAGCGTCACCACGGTCTCGTGCCCGCTCTGGTCGGGGTTGTTTTCCCAGGCATAGGTGAAGACCAGCCGTTCCGGCGCGGCGATCTCGCGGTAAACGCCGCGCACGCGGTACTCGAGCCCGTCCGGCGAGCGCATGATGCGGCGCCACGCGCCGCCGACCCGCACGTCCATCGTGCACGAGACCGGCGCAAAGCCTTTCGGCCCCCACCATTTGGCGGCTTGATCCGGGTCGATCCAGGCCGCGAACACGCGTTCGCGCGGCGCCTCGAAGCGGCGGGTGATGACGAGGGTGCGGTCGCCGCTCACTTCGGCGCGTCCTGGGCCCGCGAGGCGTTCAGATAATCGGCGAGGCTGTCGAGGCTTTCCTCCCAGAACGGGCGGTAGGCATCGAGCCATTCGGTCGCCTGCTGGAGCGGCTCCGGTGCGAGCCGGCACGGGCGCCATTGCGCCGTCCGGCCGCGCGCGATCAGGCCGGCGCGCTCCAGCACCTTGAGGTGGCGCGAGACCGCGGGAAGGCTCATCGCGAAGGGCTTGGCGAGTTCGGTGACCGAGGCCTCGCCGGCGGCGAGCCGCGCCAGGATCGCGCGCCGGGTCGGGTCGGCGAGGGCGCCAAAGGTCGCGCTGAGCAGATCGGCCATCGGTATTTAATGGATCGATTAATTAAGCGATTGATCAAATACCTTCCGGACAATCTGCTTGTCAAGCGGCGGCGCCTGCCGAGGCCCGCGCTCTCGCCTGGGATCGCCGGATTTGGCAAAGTCGCGGCGCGCGCCCTATAGTCGACACCACGTAATTCCTGAGCCGAAGGAGCATGACGATGGCGGACGGCACAACACCGATCGTTCCGGCGGCGCCTGCCGAGGCGGTGACCCCGGGCGGCATCAACCATCTCGTCATTAACGTGCGCGACATAGAGGAATCGCACAAGTTCTGGACCGAGACGCTCGGCTTCAAGCAGGTGGCGTACTCGAAGCGCCGCAACGGCAAGATGCGGTTCTATTCGGGCGACCATGACGGCCGGATGAACCATCACGACATCGCGCTGTGCGAGAACCCGAACCTGCCCAAGCCGCCGGCGGAATGGTCGATGTTCGACCAGCCGGTCGCGATCAACCACATCGCGATCACTCTGCCCAACCGCGAGGCATGGCTGAGGCAGCTCGCCTGGCTGCGCTCGAAGGGGGTCAAGTTCCAGCGCCGCGTCAACCACGGGATGACCCACAGCCTCTACATCGTCGACCCCAACGGCTACGGCGTCGAGGTGCTCTACGAGCTGCCGCGCGAGGTGTGGGGCGAGAACATCCAGGGCGCGATCGACTACGCCGAGCCCGTGGCGACCGAGGGCGACGAGGCTTTTATCGACGACACCGACTACCCGCATTTCGGCACTGCCGAGAAGGCCGCCGAATAGCGCCTGGGCCGCTCGGCGGTTCGGCACGATGGCGCGGCGCCGGTCGCCTACCAGCCGTAGACGCGCATCAACGACCCGCCCATCAGCTGCTCGCGGTCGCTGTCGGAGAGCCGGTCGGTGACGCGGAACGCATCGACCCCTTGCCGGTAGGTCAGCAACCCGACCGCGCGCGTCCAATCGGTGCCCCATAGGCAGCGGCCGAGACCGAACGCGTCGAAGATGCGGCTGAGCGGGTCCCAGATGTCCCGATAGGGATAGGGCTCGCGCGCCAGGGTGCAGGCGCCGCTGATCTTGATCGCGACGTTGGGGTGGGCCGCGAGCGCGGTCACCTTGGGCAGGTCGGCCCAGGCGCCTGGCGGTGCCGGCGGCTCGAACGGCTGCTGCAGGCCCAGATGGTCGATCACCAATTGTGTGCTCGGATTGCGCGCGGCCATCTGACCGGCCTGTTCGAGACGGCCCCAGCACAACAGGTTGACCGCCATCGAATGCCGCGCCGCGGCGGCCAGCACGCGGTTGATCCCGGGATCGGCCGGATCGGTCGACACGTTGTCGCGCATCATGATCCGAACGCCGACCGTCCCATCCCTCGCGGCCCAGTCGGCGATCGTGTCGGCGACGGCGGGGTCGTTCGGGTCGACGGGTCTGACCAGCCGGAATTTCGTCGGGTGCTTGGCGTAAACTTCGAGCGCGTAGCTCGGGTCGTAGGCGTACATGCTGAACGGCGAGACCAGCACCGCACCGTCGACGCCGACCGCGTCCATCGCCGCGACCATCTGGTCGCCGGTGACCTCCGCCGGGCCTTGCAGCGTGCCGGCCCAGGGCCTGCCCGGGTGGTTGCGCTCGTAGGCGTGCACTTGCGAATCGATTACCGGCATCGTTTCCGCCCTTCCAATGCGTTCTTCGCGCCAAAGCGTATCTGCCCTGCCCCCAGGGCGGAAGTGCGAAGCGCATTCCGCGATTGTCCCGCGCCGGCGGTGGGTTACGCTGCGCTTCCGCCCCGGCAACGCGCAGCCCCGCAGGAACGACGACATGAGCCTCCCGAATTCGTTGCCGCACCGCTGGGACGTCGAGGCGGACGTCGTCGTTGTCGGGTTCGGCGCAGCCGGTATGGCGAGCGCGGTGAGCGCGCACGAACTGGGTGCCAAGGTCGTGATCCTGGAAAAGGCGCCCGAGGGCGAGGAGGGCGGCAATACCCGCGTCGCCGGCCAGGGCTATCTCAATACCTCCGACGCCGAACAGGCGGCCGCCTACCTTACGGCGCTGTGCGGCCCCTACACCGTTCCGCCGGCGATGGTGGCCGCGTGGGCCGAAGAGATGTGCCGCAACAACGATTGGCTCGCCGGCCTCGGCGGCGACCCGCAAGAGCATCAGCACTCGCCGGTCGGCATCGAGTTCCCCGATCTGCCCGGCGCGGACTGCGTGCACAAGTTCCACGACGGCCCGACCTACGGCTATTCCTACACCTGGAAGCTGTTTGAGCGGCTCGTCAAGGAGCGGCCCATCCCGATCCTCTACGAGACGCCGGGCCGCGAGCTGATCCAGCGCGATGCCACCAAGGAGATTCTCGGCGTGCGCGCGCAGCGCGGCGAGAAATCGATCCGCGTCAAGGCACGTCGGGGCGTCGTGCTGACCTGTGGCGGGTTCGAGAACAACCAGGAGATGATCCGCAATTATTTGCCGGGCGTGCCCTATTGCTACACCTCCGGCTCGCCCTACAACGAGGGCGACGGGATCGCGATGGCGATGTCGGTCGGCGCCGACCTCTGGCACATGAACAACTACGCCGGCCCATCGATGGCATTGAAGGTACCCGAGGTGCGCACCTCGTTCTCGATGCAGGCGCTGCACTACAGCAAGGAAATCCCCGGCGGCATGATTGTCGTCGGGCCGGATGCACGGCGGTTCTGCGACGAGAAGTTCAAGACCCGCCACGGCAAGATCCCGATCAACGGGCGCTGGCTGCCGCTGCCGACGCCATGCCCCATGTTCATGGTGTTCGACCATGCGCTGTTCGCCGCCGCGCCGCTCTACGACGCGCACCCGAGCCACGGCTGGACGCAGATCGTCGAGCGCTACCCGTGGAGCGCAGACAACAGCGCGGAGTTGGCGAAGGGCTGGATCAGGAAGGCCGACAGCCTTGCGGCGCTCGCCGCGACGGTCGGGCTCGATCCCGCCGCGCTGGAGGGCAGCGTCGCCCGCTGGAACCGCTCGTGCGACGCCGGGCACGATGCGGAATTCGGCCGCAGCCTGATGCGAACGCCGCTTGGCGCCGGGCCGTATTACGCGGTCGAGCTGTCGCCCTCGATGCTCAATACCCAAGGCGGCCCGCGTCGCAACGAAAAGGGGCAGGTCGTGCGGCCCGGCGGCGCGCCGATCCCGCGCCTCTACAGCGCCGGCGAACTGGGATCGATCTATAGCTACCTCTACCAGGGCACGGGAAATATCGGCGAGTGCCTCGCCTTCGGCCGGATTTCCGGCCGCAACGCCGCCGCCGAGACGCCGTGGGAATAGGGCTCTAAGATCGGCAGGCGCCCGGTCCCGGCAGGTCCAAGCCCGCCGCGGCCTCGGCCGCCGCGCGGCGATCCCTGGGACGTCCGGGTTGGCTTCGCGGGTATATCGCCCTCCGGTTGACAGGTCGGGCGCTTTCCGAAAAGTTGCGGGGGGCCGCGGGAGACGGCCGCTTCGGGGGGAGAACGGCTTTGGCCCAATCAGCGCAGACGATCGAGGCCTATGTTGCAGAGCAGTTGGACAGCGCGCCGATGGGCCCGATCCACTGGCAGGTGCTCGCACTGGTCGCCTCCGGGCTGTTTTTCGACGTCATGGACTTCACGATTTTCGGCGCACTGGTTCCGGACCTGCTCAAGAGCGGCTTTGTCACGACGCAACAGGTTCCATGGATCGGTAGCGTCACAGTGGCGGGGTTGTTCGTCGGCACGCTCGGCCAGGGCGAATTCACCGACCGTTGGGGCCGCAAAGCGGTCTACCAGTTCAACCTCTTGCTGTTCGGCCTGGCGACGATCATCGGTGCGCTGCCGGCGATCCCCAGCATCGGTTTCGATCCTGGGCTCGGCTGGCTCCTGACGTTCCGCTTCATCGCCGGCGTCGGGCTCGGCGCCGAGCAGCCGCTGTGTTTCTCGTACACCGCCGAGTACGCGCCAAAGCGCATCCGCGGCCGCATCCTGGCGCTGATGCAGTTCATCGGCGGCGCTTGGCCATGGCCGATCGGCGTATTATTGACGCTCTACCTCCGCGATTCGATCGGTTGGCGCGGCATCTGGATCATCATCGGCATCGGCGCACTGGTTATCTTCGTGCTGCGCTTTTCGCTGCCCGAATCGCCGCGCTGGCTGGCGACGCACGGCGAGGGCCAGCGTGCCCTCGACCTGCTGCAGCGAATGGGCCTCAAGACGGTGCCGGTCGAAACGCTGTCCGCCGACGCGGCGAGCAACGCGCACAGCGACCCGTTCGGCGTCGTGTTGCGCCGATACCCCGGGCGGGTTATCGCCGGGATGATCTGCTTCTATGCTTTTTTCAGCATCGCACTGGGGCTCGGCGCCTGGCTTCCCAACATCCTCGCCCAGCGCGGCTTCGGCATCGCCAAGTCGCTCAATTCAATCTTTTGGATGACGCTCGCTTTTCCGTGCGCCAGTGGCTTCATGATGTATGCGCTCGAAAAATTCGGCCGAAAGCCCACCGCGGTGGTCGCTTTCATCCTGACCGGCGCGTTCGGCCTCTGGTGGGCGCATGCCGACACCGAGACGATGGTGCTGGCCGTCGGCTTCTTCATGATCTTCTTCACGCAGCTCGCCGGCAACTCCTCGCAGATCTTCATCTCCGAGGTGTTCCCGACGAATGCCCGCGCGTCGGGTTTCGGGATGTGTGCGTCGGCCGGTCGCGTCGGCGCTTTTGTCGCAATCCCTTCGATTGTCTGGATACAAAACGGCTACGGTCTGAACACCGTGTTCGTCGTGATGGCGGTGATGGTGGCGATCGCTGCCGTCGCGGTCACCCAGGTTGGGCCCGAGGCGCGCGGCCTTGCGCTCGACGAGGTCGCGCCGCCCACCGGATGAGGCACGCGGATTGAGCCATGGCGGCATCGCAGCAAGATGGCCGACGCAAGGACCGTACGGTCAGCTATGCCGGCTTGTTCCGGCTGCACGATTGGCTCTTCCTCGGCCCGCTCGCGCTCGTCGGCCTCGCGCTGGGCGCCTGGGGCTTCGCCACCTGCGAGGACTGCGGGGCTAGCGGCGGCCTCGGGACGCTGATCAAGTCCGTCGGGCTGATCCGCGCCAGCCAAGGCTACACCCATCCCTGGCAGCTCGTCATCGCCCAGGTGTTGATGCCGGGGCTGTTCCTGATCGGCGGCGCAAAGCTGCTGCTGCTCAATCTGCGTCGCGATCTGCGCGTCGCGATGGCATGGCGCCAGGCGAACCACACCATCGTCTGCGGTCTCGGCGACACCGGCCGCCAGATCGTCGAGAACCTGCTCGCCGATCGCCAGCCAGTCGTCGCGATCACGCTCGACGACACCGACCCGAACGCGGCCGCCTGCGAGCAGCTCGGCGTTGCGGTATTGAAGGGCGACGCGACTCAGGTCGGCATGCTCCGCCTCGCCGGGTTGCTGCGCGCCGACACCGTCGTCGCGACCTGCGGTGCCGACACGGTCAACATCGAGATCGCGCTGCGCATCAAGTCTGCGCTCGACGTGCCGGAAGAGCACCACCAGGCGCTGAGCTTTCTCCCCGAGACAATGCGGGTGCGCCTCCTCGAATGGCTGCGCACCACGCCGATTGAGAGACTCAGTACGGAAGTGACCGGGCGCACCCGGCCGCTGCGGGTGCTGCCGCAAATCCGTGCCGCCTGGCTGGTCGACCTGGTGCGGACCCACCCGACCGCGAACCTGAGCAGCAAGGCGGTCGAGACGCGCCCGTTCGACCTCGCCGCGAACGCGGCGCGGCTGCTGCTGGACCGGCCCGAATTCAACCGGATCTGGCGAATGTGGACCGACGGACGCCGGCCATCGCTGCAGCCGCATCTGGTCATTGTCGGGCTCGGCGAGCTCGGCATGGCGATCGTTGCCCGCGCCGTGCAGACGAACTTTGCGATCCCAGGCTGCAGGCTCGCAGTCACGGTCCTCGACAAGCGGGGCGAAGCCAGCGCCGCCGAGCTCAACGCCCGACTGCCGGGACTCCGCGACCTCGTCGACTGGCGGTTCGTCGAGGCGGTCTTCGAAGCCGAGAACCCCGCGGCGTGGCCGCAGGTCTGGGCGGCGGTCGAGACCGCGCTGGCGAACCGCGAACCCGCCTGGACGACGGCCGCGGTCATCGTCGCGCTCGCACAGGATCGGGATTCGCTCCACACCGCGCTGCAAATGCGCGAACGCCTCGACCGGCTGGGCAGCATCGGCACGCCGGTTTTCGTGCGGCTGCGCAAACGCGAGGAACTGGGGCAATTCGCCACCCGGCTTGACGGTCCCGCCAGCCTGCTCGACCGGATGATCGCATTCGGCGGCCTGGGCGAACTCACCAGCTTCGATCTGTTGAACGACGAGGGGCAGGACGCGCTGGCCAAGGCGCTGCACGAGACCTATCTCGCCGGCCAGCCGCGCACCGCATCGGGCGGTTCATGGGATGAGCTCCCTGAGCGCCTCAAGCAGTCGAACCGCGCCGCGGCCAGCCACATCCCGACAAAGCTCGGCTCGGCCCGGATGCGCCTGACCCCGGAACCGGGACCGGCGATCGAGTTTACCGCGGCCGAGATCGAGACCATGAGCGCCGTCGAGCATCACCGCTGGATGATCGAGCGGGAGGCGGTCGGCTGGATGCCCGGTCCGCGCG
>Ga0335078_10004687_pt1 | contig 20241 bp, 19 predicted proteins | sample Lox_Sample_32_FD_206711 | JGI IMG/M metagenome (GOLD analysis project Ga0335078, IMG submission 206711) | Soil microbial communities from Loxahatchee National Wildlife Refuge, Florida, United States - Lox_Sample_3.2 | ecosystem: Environmental > Terrestrial > Soil > Wetlands | place: USA... | reverse complement strand
AGGCCTGGACCAGCATCGGCCGCGAAGACCTCATCGCATCGGTCGAAGCCGAGTTTCAGTAGACCGGCGCGGGACCAGCCCGTAAGCGGCGCCCTGCGCCAGCCTTGCAGGCATGACCCAGACGACGACGCGGGCTGCTCCCCATACGCCCCCAGGCGGGCGGCTGAAGTGAGTTCCGCCAGCTAGGCACCTTGAAGGGCTACGGCCTCCGGAGCCGTGCGCACAAGACGGCCATCGGTACGATCGCCCAGCCTCTGGTCTCAGAATTGGATGATCTGCGCGCTCTGGGCATCAAGATCGATGCGGCGCGAGTAGGCGAATAATTGGCGATATGGTCGGACAGGACACCACCTACGCGCTGATCACCTTCCGTGACCGCAAGAGAGAGTTGAATGCCAACACCACAAGCTAGTGTGGGCAACGACCGGTTTAACTCCACGGCCCTCTCTAACAGATCCGGGCAGCAGTCCAGGCGCGGTGGAAGGCTTCGAGGTAGGCAGCGGCCATTCCGCCGTTTTCGGCGTGCTGCAGGTGAAGGACCGGGGCGGACCTGGCGGGGACGCCGTAGGCGTGCTGGCTGACCAGCAACTGGTCGTCGGCGTAATAGACGGAGCTGTACACGATCCCCTGGTGCAGCCGGATCTCGACTTCACCCTGATCACGTAACGGCGCGTAGATGGCCAGCGCCTCGCGCAGCCCGGCCACCGACGTGTCATCACCAGTCGGCCGGACCGTACCTTGGCCCGCGACTGGCATGCCTGGGTAGTGCAGACAGACTCGCACCTTAACCCCGGCTGCTGCCCGCCCGGATATCGCAGTCATGATCACCTCGTCGGCGGCCACGGGCGGGTCGGCGTCGTCCAGGATCCCGATCTCGTTCCGCGCGGCGCCGATCAGGCGCAGCCAGACGTCTCGCGGGACGGTATCGCGGTGGGGGTAGATGGCGAGCACTTCATCTGGCCTGGTCCGGGTGGTGCGCAGCTGGGGCCATAGGTCTGTCTCGTCGACGCCGAGCATGGCGGCGATCGCCCAGCGGTGGCGCAGGTAGGGGACGCGGCCCTCCAGCCAGCGGCGGACGGTCTTGGGGTCGACCTGCAGGCGGGCGGCCACATCCTCTTCCGTAAGCCCGGCCCGGAGCAGCGCGCGGCACAAGGTCTCGTTCATAAAGCCGGCCCCTCCACAACGCACGAGGACGCTCCCGACTCTAACTCAAGACGTCCCTAGTCGTCCCACGCTGGGGTACCGGAGTTCCGCGGACTTCGCGAGCCTGGTTTTGCCCGCGCACGGCCGCGGCCCGATCACGCCAGCCGCCAGGGGCAGTGCGACAGGAAGCGAGCAAGTGGAGGTGCCAGCAGTGAGTGACGACCTGACGGACCTGCGGGCCGAGTTCCCTGCGTTCCGGATCTGGCGCGAAGAACTTCCGGGCCGGCCCCGGTATGTCGCCCGCAGCCGGCATCAGGGCCAGAACCCGCACACGGTCGTTACCCAGGACCTCGGCGAACTGCGGGAAGCGCTCCAGCCCGAACAGACCCCGCACGCGGCAAGCCAGGCTCCGTGCTCACGTGAGCCATCGGAACTCCCCGCACAGGCGCTTCTCCAGCCAGCCGCCGACACCGGAACGGGAGCCTGCCGATGACCCCGGCAGGGCGGGCGCCGGTGGCGTCCGCGTCGGCCGGCATCGACCCGCACGTCCCGGCCCCGGCGCGGATCTACGACTACTATCTCGGCGGGAAGGACAACTTCGCGGCCGACCGCGCGGCGGCGGAGAAGGCGCTGTCGGTAGTTCCCCAGGGCCGGGACGTGGCACGCAGCAACCGGCGGTTCCTGGTCCGCGCCGTCCGCTACATGGCCAGCCAGGGCGTGACGCAGTTCATCGACCTGGGCACCGGATTCCCCACCCCGCCCAGCGTGCACGAGACCGCGGCCGCTGCCCTGCAGGCCCGGCCGCGGGTGGTGTACATCGACAACGATCCCATGGTGACCTCGCATAACCAGGCTTTACTGGCCGACAGCCGGGCCGGGATCGCGGTGATGCACGGGGACATCCGCTGCCCCGGCCGGATCTTCGCCCGCGACGAGCTGTGGCAGACGATCGACTTCGGCCAGCCCGTCGGCGTGCTGTTCGTTGCCGTGCTGCACTTCATCCCGGCCGAGGACGACCCGCATGACAGCGTGCGCGCGTTCTGCTCGAATATGGCGCCGGGCAGCTTCCTGGTTATCTCGCACATCACCAGCGACGGTACGGCGCCGCCGGTCATGGCCGCCATCAGGGATGCCTACCGGACAGCCAGCGCGCCGGCGGTGTTCCGTGACCGGGCCGAGATCGAGGGGTTCTTTGCCGGCCTTGAAGTGGTGCATCCCGGGATCGTCGAGGTTGCCGCGTGGCGCACTGACACGGCCCGGCCGTCAGCGCTGCGGGTCCTGGGCGGCGTCGGGAGGAAGCGGTGAACGACGCCTCCCGCCAGCGCCGATGCTCGTGCGGCAGGCCGGAGCGCCGGGGATGAGGCGCCTGTATGAGTGGGAGGTCCGGCTTGTCAGCGGCAACTGGCTGTCGTCGTGCGGCGTGACAGACGCGCCGTTACGCGCCCGCCGCCGCATGCTCGATGCGGTAGGCGCCGCGCCCGCCGGCGAAACGGCGCGCGGTTCGGTGACGGTCATCGAGCTCGCGCTGCCGCACGACTATTACAAGTTCCTGCAGACGCTCATCCTGGTCGAGCGCGGCCCCGATGGGGCGATCCGCTGGCTCGTCCCCACGCCAGCGGCGAAGCTCCTGACGTATACCGACCCGTCTGGTCGCGTGCGCACGGCCGTCGATCTTCGCGGAACAGCGCGATGACCGGCGGCGTCCAGCACGCTCCGCTGGTCCCAGGCCGGACCGAAGCCCGCCTCTGCAAGACAAGGAGCCCTTGCCCATGACCGGCACCACCCCCGGCCACGACGAGCCAGTCCCCGTCGCCGTGGCCCTGCTCGACCGGCACTGGCCCGCCTGCCCGCCGCTTGCTGACATCCCCGGAGCCAGCACCGCAAGGGCCAGCGCGGTTACCGCCCTGGAATCCGACCCTCGTTACCTGGCAGGCCGCCTGCAGCAGGCCCTCACCGCGCTGCTGGCAGCTGGCCTGCCGCCGATGGACGCTACGACCTCGCTGCTGTCGCAGGCGCTGGCCGACGCTATTGCCTGGCGTCACCACGAAGGACGGCCCTGCCGCGACTGCGCGCAGTCGCTGTGCCAGCCCTGCAACGCCGACTGGGACCAGGCCGACCGCTACCACGCACTCGCCCGCTCCTCGGCGCCGTCGGCGACCCTCCCAGCCAGGGCACCCGGAGCACCCCGATGACCAGGCCGGGGCCACCCCGCCGCAGCCGGGAAAGCCAGGCAGGCACGGACCTGCCCGGGCGGGCGTGAACGCAGCGTTATCCAGGACGTCCCAAGCTGGCCCGGCCGCGTCCGTGACCGTCCGGCACAGCCTGGCTAACGTCAGTTGCATGACCTACACAGACCGGGCCGAACCCATCGCCCGCGCGCTCCTCGAAGAAACGCTGCCGCGCCGCTGGGCGCACGTGCGGGGAGTAGCCGACACGGCCCGCACCCTCACCCCGATCCTCGGCGGCAAGGCCGACCTGCTCACCGCCGCCGGGCTGCTGCACGACATCGGGTACGCACCCAGCCTCGAAGACTCCGGTTTCCACCCTCTCGACGGGGCCCGGTACCTGCGCGACACCGAGCACGCCGACACCATGCTGTGCCGCCTGGTCGCCCACCATTCCTGTGCCATCATCGAAGCCGAAGAACAAGGCGTCGCCGCCGACCTGGCCCGCGAGTTCAAGCCACCGCCCCGCGCTCTCTGCGATGCGCTGACCTACTGCGACCTGACCACCGGCCCCGACGGGCAGCGCATGACCGCGGAACAACGCCTGGCCGACATCCGTGCCCGTTACGGCCCCGCCCACCCGGTCATCCGCGCGCTCGCCCGTTCGGAACCGCGCCTGATCGCGGCCGTCGGCCGCGTCTCCCGCAAGCTATCGCCGCACACCGCAGTACCGCGAACGGCAGGGCTGGCCCCGGCCGTAGCGTTCTAGCTGATGTATGGCTTGTCGCGGTGCTGCAGGTAATGCTCGACGCGCAGCCGCATCGAGCGGTCCATCTGGTAACCGCCGAGCTCGGCCAGCGGCACCCAGCGGACCTCGGACGTCTCGGTGCTCGGCGTCGGCCGGCCGCCGCTCGCGCGGGCGGTCAGGACGACGGAGAACTCCTGGCGGACCTCGCCGTTGCTCGTATAGAGGATCACGTGCCGGGGATCGGTGTAGATGCCGGACACGCCCGTGATCTCACACTCGACGCCGCTCTCCTCCAAGGTCTCGCGGACCGCGGCCTGGGCGAGCGACTCCCCCAGGTCAACAGCGCCGCCGGGCAGAGCCCAGTTGTCATTGTCCGAACGGCGGACCAGCAGAACCTCACCCGCGTCGTTAGCCACCGCCACATTGGCCGACGGGACGATGCTGTTCGCGGCCGGGGCGCCCGGGTCACCGTAGTAATCGATCCTGCGCGACATCAGCTGATCACCCCGGTCATCCCGGCACCGGCACCGCGGCGTCCCAGACCCGCTCGAAGCTCTCCAGGTAGGTCGCGGCGATCTCGCCCCCGGCGACCTTCCGCAGGTGCCACACCGGGGCACGGGAGGCGGGCATCCCGTAGACATGCGTGTTCACCAGCAGGTGATCGTCGCCGCGGTAAACCGAGTTGTACAAGACGGTCCGGTGGAACCGGAACTGCGCGCTGCCGCTGGCCCGCAGCTCCCGGTACAGAACGAGCACGTTGCGGATCCTCGCCGCCATGGCGTCATCTACCCCTTCGTCCCTGCCGCGCTCGGCCACCTGCGGACTGTCAGGGTCACCGAGAAGGATCCGCACCCGCACCCCGGCCCGCGCCTTCTCGGCGAGGATCTTCTGCACCCCGGTGTCCTCGGCCAGCGCCAGCCCGGAATAGACGAGCACGCCGATCTCGCGTTCCGCCGAACCGAACAGCCGTTCCCAGGCATCCCGGGGGACATCCGAGCGATGCGGGTAGATGCCGATGACCTCGCTATCTGACGCCGCCGCGACCTGCTCCCGGGACAGCGCCCCCGGCCACAGGTACGCCTCGTCCAGCTTCAGGCGCGAGGCCACCGCGTAACGATGCCGCCGGTAGGGGACCCGGCCGGTGAGCCAGCGCTCGACGGTCTTATGGTCAACGCCGAGTTCCTCGCCCAGCGCAGCAGGCGTGAGGCCGCGCTCCAGCAGCGCAGCGCGCAACCGTTCGTTCGGCATGCACCAGACCGGGTCTGCGGGACGTCCAGGACGGCTTCACCCTAGCCGGGACGTCTCGCCCCCGTCCACCCAGGCAGTAACGACGTCCGCACCCTGCGTCGCACGCTACATGCCATGAGGACCATCATCACTGGTTTAGCGCTCAGCGTGACCGTCACCTGCGCGGCCCTGTTCATCGTGCTCGCCGTCCTGCGAGCCGGGATCCGCCGCCAGGAACGCGCCGCCTGCCTCACCTGCCGCCCCCCTGGCCTGGGCACCGCCATCGCCCGCCGCGTGCTCGGCCTGCACACCCGGACGCCCGCCCACCACTGCCACCGGGCGGACAACGGACCGACCCTCATCTGGAACGGGCGCTCTGCCCACCCGACCACGAAAGAGCCAGCGTCATGACTGCCATCCTCGCCGCCGAACCTGTGCACCGCACGGACCTGAACGCCGCCCGCCGCACCAGTCCCAGGAGGCCTGAACGCGCCGCCGACAGCCCGCCGCGGAAACGGAGAACCACTGTGGCCGCCCTGAAAAGATCGCCCGGCCGGACTGGAGGCCGCACAGGTGAAGCTTGCCTGCCGGCCTCCCCGCCCGGAGCGATCGGCGGCGCCGTCATCCAGGCCGCCCGGCGCTCGGCGGGCCTGACCCGCCGCCGGCTGGCGCGGATGCTGGCAGTCACCTCCCGCACCGTGCGCAACTGGGAGAACGGCCGCTGCCCCCTGTTCTGCGCCGGGTACGGCCAGCTCTGCCGCCTGGCGGCCGCCCTTGAGAAGGCGGGCGCCACCGCGGGACGCGACGCTGGCGAACTCATCCTCGCCGCGCGATGCGACCTGCTGGTGACCGGCATGCTCCAGGGGTTCGAGGACTACGCCGAGGTGCCCCCCGCGGACGAGGCCGGCGCCGAAGGCGACGCTGCCCGCGGCCTGCTCCGCTGGGCGCTGGCCGGCGCCGCGCCCGGCCGGTACCGTCCTTATGCCCCCGCTGGCCCGCTGCTGGCAGCTCAGGACGTGATCGCGTTCACCGCCCTGGCCCGGGACCTGAACGCAGGCTCGCACGGCGATCAACTCATCGGCTACGGCGCCGCTCTCACCGCCCTCACAGCGAGCTGATCAAACTGCGGAGATGGCGGCACCCCGGCCCAAGGGGTGCCGCCACCTTTCCGCCGCCTTATCGGCGCCCGGCACAAGCTGACAGACGTTCCTGAAGATAAACCCGACGGGTGGGAGTTCTTTTTGAACGGCGCTGGTAGTCAGCCCGGTAACGCCGTAGCTCGGCGACCTCCACATGAACCAGCAATCCGTCGCCGCGCTACCGGCCTGAGGGCCTGGTGCTAGTAAACTCGGAATCACTTTGCCTCAGTGATTCGGGTGCTGGACCATCCCTTGCAGCGAGGCTCCTCTGCAGTAGGTCATGCCGGAACTCAAACACAATCCCAATCCGGCGTAGGACGCCGTATTCGCATGCTTCATCCAGAAAAGCCATCAATCTCCATGGAAGCTTGCCGGTGATAGCCAACCACGCGCTCGCCGCCCTAAACCTCGGCCATGGAGTGAAGACAAGACTCGAACTAGCACCAGCGAACACGCCGCTTCCTATACTCAACGCAATCTGGTGATCGGCTGTCGACCGAAGGATTACGTAGCAGAAAGAGCTACATACCGCTGCGCCAGCAACCGCGGTCCGCAGCGCCGCGTAACGATCCTTGCGGACAGAATCCGTCGGTCCGCCTGCGCGCGCCCCTGCCAGAATCCTGTCCAAAGCATCTGAAGACTGCATGACTAGTCCACTGATACGGCCAATTGCCTCACCACTAAGTAGGCAACAAATTATTGCGATCAATGAAAGCGCCAAGACTCCACCTGCGGCCGTTTTCACAGCAAACAGTGCCCCAAGTGCCCGACCTCCGATCCAGCGAGTTCCAGCAATAACCAACAGTGCGCTAGCTGCCATCACGGCTGAAGCGCACGATCCAAAGCAAAGCCGCCGCAAGAGTGTGCTGGCGTCTACGTCGGAGCCAGCGGCATGTCCGCCGAAAGCCATCCGACCTCGAAGCGTGGCCTTACCTGACCGAGCAGTCGAGTAACCGTGACCGATGCCAAAGCCGAAAAAACATCCTGACCAGGCCGAAAGAGAGAACCAAAGGCTCAGAACCATAGAGCCACCTGACATCCAGCCTATTAGCGCCCCAGTGATGCACGCAGCGACCAGGGTAAGCGTTCCTTGCGGAATTAGTTCAGGTATTCGCCACCACTGAATATCCTTAAGATGCCTTTGCCTGAGGCGACCAGCAAGGAACACGAGCCAACGCTCAGCCTCTTCGGGGTCGCTAGCGGTCAATGGCCCACCGTTTCCCTCGTAGCCCCGGACGCTTCCGTCGAAAGATGCGGGTACTAGCGCTTCGAGCAAGTGAGCTTCGATTACCTCACCTTTGGAACTGCTTAGCCAGTCGATTCCGGATGTTCCGTCGTATCGGTCAGAGGACACCAAGACGCCTGCCAGCCATACCATTAGCGGGTTGGTCAACGTATTTCGAAGCGACGCGTGGTGCCTGATATTCGATTCCTTGAAGACGCTTTCCCAGAAGGCGCGTTGCCTCTGAGGTGCCGTCTCGACAAAATGCTTGTGCACCTGGGGGATACTGAGAGGCTGCATACTGACAATAGTAGCTCCCGGAAGGACGTTTGGGGCATGGCGCAGTTTCTCAAATTCCTCGCTTCTCGAAGTTATAATTAATGGCCGATCTGCACCCATCTCCTTCCTCAGCGCTTCGACCGCAGCATCTCTTCGACTAATTTTATCAATTTCGTCTAGCCCATCAAAAACTGGTATAACGGCATCTTCAATTCCGATTACCGTCCCGCCCTGGCCACCTTGAAAAATAGCTTTGCAAACCTGTGGATACTCTTCGATCAGCGCCCTTGCCAGCCATGCTCGAAGTGATTCACTTCGTGGATTCCATGAGGATAGCGCAAAACGTATTGGCACGGGATCATGAGGTGTTTTTCGTTGGCCGATAAGCTCTAGGATAACTCCTATTGCCATCGTCGTCTTGCCGCTACCGGGATTCCCAATAATAATAAGCTGTTGCTGGCGGAGCCTCTTGAATAGTCTTGCCAACTGTGGCACGTTGCCCCGTGCGGCGTTCTGCTTGGCTCTCGCGGAAACCAAATCGTGGCGAGACCAGGTGACAGGAAGAGCACCCGAGCTCGTCAACGCACGCAGAAGCATCTGATTCTCCCTCTGAATGACAGCCGCAAGAGAATCGAGTGTGGTCAATCTAGATTTACTTGCATCCTGGGAAGCGCTCTCATTATCTAAATCTGCAGTCTGGCCAGCCCACCACGCGACGCTAGTTAGAACACCGGTTGCCATCATAGTGGCGAATCCGATTTCCACGGCGAACTTATCCGCAGCTGACCATGAAAGACTCTCAAGCGTTTCTTCTGCGATCCATAGTATTAGCACGAAGGCAAACCCAGTTGCGAAGCAGGCAACGACCCATCTCAGCCATCGCGCCACTTTGAGCCTCCGCATTGGTTATTCATGCAAGCCACTCTCGATCTAGGCTCGGTTCAAGTCAAGTCGTTGAGCGACGTCGCAATCCAGTTGCCTCTGACAATGCCTCCGTGCCCCGAGCCATCCACCACCGTGGCGCCGTTCACCCGCCGCCGTTGACCGACCGAAGCGAGCAGCCGTACCGGGTCGCACTTAACCTTATGGCCGCCTACCAGCGCCAAGTTCGAAGCCTATCCCGCGAAGGCATGACTCTGCCGCGTTGTTCGTTTCCAGGTCAGATGTGGCTTCCAAATGTGATCTCTCGCTCACACCCGCACGTCTGTATGGGTCGGTCGCGTGAGCATACCCGCGCGCTCATCGGGATGATCGATGCCAAGCGCTCAGAATGGCAGCTCAGGGGGGTTGAGCGGGGGTGATCCCGTTGCGTAGGGGCTGTGGCCGTTGTTGTCCACGGGTGGTGCTGTCGTCTCGCCGCGGAGCCAGGAGATCGTGGCCTGGATTCCTTCGCCGTACTGCGGCGGGGGGTAGGCGGCCGGGTCGACGGGCAGGCCGCCGGGGCGGCCCTGCAAGACGACGGGATCGGCGGCGGCTTCTTCGTAGGTGAGGTCGTAGGTGGCTGGCATGGCAACGGACCGTCCGCACAGCGGCGACGCGGGGGATTCGCCGAGGACCCAGGCGAGGATGTCGCGGACGCCGCGCAGCCAGGCGGCGTTCATCCAGCCGGGGTCCCAGCGCCAGGGGTGCCGCGCGTCGGAAGGTGACATGGGCTCGGGGAGGTCGCCTGGCTTCAGCCCCAGCAGCGCGTGGTCGCGGACCTGGCGGATGTCGTCGTCGGTGCGGGCGTAGTCGCCGCGGGCGCCGATGAGCCTGCCGCGGTTGTCGTCGTCGACGGGAATCTCGTCGGTGGCCCCGGCGAGCCAGGCCAGGACAGCGCGGGTTTCGCGGAACTGGTCGCGGAAGTCGGCGGGTACTCCGGGCGGGGCAGTGGAGCCTTCCGGGTCCGCATCGGCCTCGGCCAGGATCTGCGCACGTGACGGCGGCCTGCCCGGCGCCAGGGACAGGGTCACCGGGGAGGGCCGGGTGCCGGTCAGTGCCCACTGCCAGGCCAGCGCCGTGCGGCCGTCCGGGCCGGTCTCGCGCAGGCTCTGCGCCAGCACGGCTTCGACGTGCTGGCGGGGCCGGGTGATGGCCGGGCTGAGCTGTTCGGGCACGGGCACGGTGGTCACGATTCCACGGTAGACCGGGGCGCTGACGTCATCAGCCTGGCTCCGCTTCGGCGTGCCCGGCGGCCGCCTGGGTGGCTTGGCGGCGTTCAAGGATCCGGGCGGAGGGGACGATGTCGGGCCGCGGGGGCTGGAGGATGGCGTCGCGTTCGGGCCCGGCCGGGGCCGGCCAGGCCAGCCCGGGTGACCGGTCACCGGCGTCTGCTCCGGGCAGCGGCGTGTTCGCCAGGTCGTCGAGTCTGTCCTGGGCGGTCCTGACGTTCTGCCGTATCCGCAGCACCTGCTCGGGGATCTGGTCATGGGCGGCTTGCACGGTGAGGCCGAGCGCGGCCAGGGCGCCGGCTTCACGCTGATCACTGGGTGCGCGATCGCCCCGTTCCGTCCCGTGACCGGCATCGGTGACCAAGTGTTCCGGGCCGTGGAGGGCGGGCTGCGCCCAGGCGCCGGCCTCCCGGCCCGGGGCTGGCTGCGCGGGGCCGGTGATGCTTTCGGCCTCGGCTGGGTGGGGGCGCAGCGCGGGGATCTGCCAGCCAGGGTGGCGGCGGCGTAGCTCGAGGTCGGCGGCGACGGCGGTGCGGCGGGTGGTCTCGGTGACGATCTCCCATTGGCGGCGGGTGTCCTGCGCGGCGGCGAACATGCCCGCCTCGGCGGCGGTCTTGGCCTCCAGCGCGCGCCAGATCCCGGCGAGGTGCCGGTGCCGGCCTGCGGCCTGGTCGTCGCGGGCGGCGCGGCTTTCGTGCTCGGCGCGGACGGCGTTCACGTGCGCGTCGCGTTCGGCGATGCGCAGGAGGCGCAGCTCCTCGGCCACGTGCGGCGGGGCCCACGCGGTCTCGCGTTCGTAGGTGCCGCGGCGCAGCCACAGCTCACCGTCGGTGCAGCCGCGCAGGTCCATGCCGTCGACGGTGCCGAGTGCGGTGAGGGCAGCGTGCCAGGCGGCGCGGGCCTCGGGGCTGGTCTTGGCCGGCGCCGGGCCGATCGGGTCTGCGGGGTGGACGTAGCCGTAGCGTTCCCGGTAGGCGGCCACGACGCCGGCCCGCTGCACCCAGTCCAGCCGGGCAACCGTGTCTTCCGGGACGGGGCCGAGGGCCTGGCGTGCCCACGCAGGCTGCGCCTGAGCCGTGTGCTCGCCGAGCCTGCGGGCCCGGTCATCCATCGCCTCGGCGAGCTCGCGCAGGTACCGGTCCAGATCGGCCGAGCCCGTCGAGGTCACCCTGTCGGTCCAGGGCCGGAACGGCTGCGGCGCCACCCCGTCGAGCATCTGCCGCACCCGAGAATCCAGGACACGGGCGACGTCGCGAGCACCCGCCATGCTGCGCGCCGCCACGGCCTGCCGCAGGACCCGGGCGCCGTCGAGCCCGGCAGCTTCGGCTTCCCGCAGGGTTCGCCACAGCCAGGTGCAGGCCGGGTCGTCCAGGGCCTGGCGGGCGAGGTCGGCGGGAAGCGCGCCGGTCAGCGCGTGCTCGAACCTGGCGGCCTGGGCCCGGCGGGTCACATCGTCCCAGATCCCGCCGAGCACGCCCAGGTGGTCGGCGCCGGACAGTTCCCGCCGCAGGGTCTCGGTGGCGGACAGCTCGCTGCCGTCCCGGGCAAGCACTCCGGCGAGTACCGTGACCGGATCGACAGCGGGCAGCTGTCCGTCATCGCGGGCCGGCTGTGCTACCGGCAGGCCTGCGCGCTCGCGGCCGAGCCGCTGGGCGCGGTCGAGTTCGGGCGCTGGGCGGCTGCCTGCGCGGACGTCAGCGGCCCGGCTGTGATCCGTGACGCAATACGCGTGGTTCGCTTCGCGGCCCCGGCTCATCGCCACGTACAGTCCCTGGCGGTCGCCGGCGCCATCCACCAGGACGTGCGCGGTGCCGACCGTGCGGCCCTGGGCTGCGTGCGGGGTGGTCGCGTAGGCGAGGGTGGCGTGGTGGGCCAGGTAGCGCTTGGGCACCTGGAACGGCTGCGACCAGCGCGCCTGGCCGGTGTCCGGGTCATGGCCGGTGAGCCGGCGGACCTCGGCGCGCGGCCCACTGCCGCCGGTGCTGGTGATCTGCAGGATGTCGCGGTTGGCCAGGCCCCGGCCGTGCTCGCCGACGTGGGTCGCTCGGGTGTTGCGGCGGGCCATGACCAGGTCCCCGGTGCTGGCTTGCTCTCCCTGGGCCAGACGGATCCGCGGGCCCGCAGACACGACGCCGTAACGGATCAGGTCGTCGCGGGCCCGGCGGCACAGCTCGCGGGCCTGGTCGCCGGTGCGGGCCATCAGCAGCGTGTCCCTGCCGTCGAGGTAGTCGGCCAGCCACCCCCGGTAAGCCAGCTCCACAGCTTGCTCGGCGGTGCCGCCGCGCAGGCGGCCGTGCTGTTCGTACTCGGCGAGCACGGTGAGGTCCCCGGCGCGCAGCCGGAGCGTGGCGTCGCGTTCCCACGGGCGGGTGAACCGCTGCGGCTCGGCGAGCTGGACGTAACCCTGGCTGCGGGCGAGCAGCATCATCCCGCCGCCGCCCTCGACAGCGGCGAGCTGCTCGTGGTCGCCGGTCACGACGACCTTGCAATCCTGCGCGCGGGCCACGGCCAGGATCGCGGCCATGTCCGGCAGCGACATCATGCTGGCCTCGTCGAGGACCAGCAGCGAGCCGCGCCGGACCGGCACCGGTCCCAGGGCCTCCCGGCGCTGCTGGAGGTGGCCGAGGAACCGGGCCGTGTTGTACGCCCGAGTGACGCCCGCCTCGGCCAGGACGTTGCGGGCGGTCTGCGAGGTGGTCAGGCCGATCACCTCACCCATCCCTGCCTCCCGCCAGATCCGGGCCATCTCGGCGATCGTGCGGGTCTTCCCCGACCCGGCCGGGCCGACCATCACCTCGGCGCGGCGGCTGGAAGTAAGCACGACGTAGGCGGACGCGGCCTGATCCAGGCGCAGCCCCGGCGCTATGCGTTCAAGAAAATCGTTTCGACCGGTCGTGTGCTCCTGGAGTTGCGCCTCAAGGTGCGCCTGCTGCGCGCCGAGCAACCGCGCTGCGGCGGCGGGCTGCAGGCGCGGCGCACCGGTCTGCCGCGCGTGGGCAAGCAGGCGCTCCTCCAGGGTGAGCTGCGCGCCGGTGGCGTAGCGGTTCGCGCCTTGCGGGATGTACAGGCTGTCCCCGCAAGCGCGGCGCAGGCAGCCGGGTACCTGCGGCCATTCCGGCGCGGCCAGCGCGACCGCTTCGCTGGCCAGGGCCCTGCGGGCCAGCTCGGGGAGCAGCGCGGCGGCGTCTTGCGCGCTCATCGCGCCGACGCAGGCGGGCAGGCGCTCGCCCAGGTGACGGATCAGGTCGGCTTGGGTCCAGGTCGACTGGGTTGCCTGGACCGCGGCGACCGCTTCCTGGATGACGCGCAGCGCCTGCGCCCCGGTCAGCGGCGCGGCGTGCGCTTGCGCTGGTTCGCGCGAGCCGCCGGGCTCGGCGGGTGCGCCGGGAACGCCCGAGTCCATCACGGCAGGCGCCAGGGGTTCGAGTGCGCCTGCCTCGCTGGCGCGGGCTTGCGCCGACCACTGGCGCACCAGCGCCGCCAGATCCAGGGGCCCGGTGTCCTTGCCGCGCCGGGTGGCATGGTTCGCCCACTGGCGCAGGCTCGCCAGCGCCCGCGCGTCCGGAGCGCGCCCAGACTGCGCCTTATACTCGCGCGCCAGGCGCGCGGTGAGCGGGCCGATGCTTGCGCGGCGCGCGGAGAACATGTCCATCAGCGCCTGATGCACGCCAGCGATCTCCCGGCCGTGGCCATCCCTGCGCGGCACCCACCGGACGCCGAACCTCCGCGTCAGCGCGTTCTCGGCGGCCAGGGCCGCGATCGCGGAGGCGGCGGGACGGTGCCGGTACAGCGACATCGAGTCCAGCGCCCGCCATTCGCCGTCGTTCTCCCGCAGCACCTTGTGCAGGATCAGGTTGTGCACGTGCAGCTGGGGGTCGCCGTCGCGGCTGGTGTGCTGGCGGAACGAGGCGATCACCCACTCACGGGCGTCCTCCCACCGGCCACCCGGGTGGTACCCGGCACGGGTCTGCCCCGCCTCGCGCTGCAGGTAATCCAGGCCAGCAGCGTTCCCCTCCATGACCGCGTCCCAGATACCGTCCGCGACCTCCTCCCAGCCCCGGGCGGCCTCCAGGTCACCGCGCCGGGCTGCGGCTTGTGCGTTGGCCAGGGCGCTGGCGTGGAACAGGGAGATCGACTTCGACACGCTGAACGTGGCGTCCCAGTACAGGTCGGGCGTGCGAACCTGCGCTTTCGCCTCGATCATCAGCTGGGCGCGGCGTTCCGCCGTTGCTTCCGGCTCGGCGGCCAGCATCGCCTCGTAGATGGTTTCGGCGGTCTGGTACCGGCCCGGCGCGCGGCCCAGGCGGGTCTGGCCGGACGGGTCGCGGGGATCGAGATGCTGGCCGTACAGCCGCTCGAAGACCGGCCGCTCCACGACGCCGCCGGGTGGCAGGCCCAGCCCGGCGACTGCTTTCCCGGTCCAGGTCCCGGGCGGTTCTCCGCCTTTCTCCGCTGGTGACAGGTAGTAGCCCACGCCCTTTTCGGTGCCTTTGGCGGCCTTGCCGGGGTCGGCGGCGCCGATCTGCTTCCACGGGTAGGAGGCGTCGTGGCCTTTCGCGATGGTGATGATCCCGGCCACCGGATGCCTCCTCCCGAAGTCTCGGCCTACCATGATCATTAGTAATGCGTAGGTGTGGTGATTTAAATCAGACAGCTATGATGATCAAGGGGCGGGTGGGCTGATGGCAAAGGGATTTGGCGGCGGGCACAGCGAAGGGGACAGGGAGAGGGCACCGGATGGGGCGCGAGACCGGCACGCGGACAGGGCGCTGCGACCAGAGCGCCGACCCGCAGCGCAGGCCGAGCGCTGGGCTCGCCGCCTGCCGGTGATGGCGGCATGGGGCCGGGCGAGCGGCGGCTACTGGTGGCGATGCCGCTGCATGCGATCACCGCGCTGCACGGAGAGGCAGGGCTGAGGGAACGCTTCGCGATGGGAGATCGCCAGGTTCCCCGAGGCTGACCGGCTTCGCGCCAAACGGGCGCTGCGACTCGCGGCCCGGCTGCACGCTGCCGACCGGCGCCAGCGCGAACCCTATGTGAACCACCTGCTGCGGGTCGCCACCCGGATCATCACCTACTACGGTGTCCGCAACGCCGACGTCGTCTGCGCGTCACTGCTGCATGACGCGGTCGAGGACCACGCTGCCGGGCTGGCCCCGGGCGGCAGCCGCCAGGATGCCCTGGCCGTGCTGGCCGGGCAGTTCGGGGACCGGGTGGCCGAGCTGGTGGCATCGGTCAGCAACCCGCCGCACGAACCCGGGCGCGACCGGCACGAGCAGTACCGAGAGCACGTCGCCGCCAGCCTGGAGGCCAGCCCGTGGGCACGGGTCATCGAGGCCTCCGACTTCACCGACAACGGCGTCGGGCTCATCCACACCACCGGGCCCAAGCTGGAGCGGCTGGCCAGCAAGTACGCCCCGCTCGTCCCGGTACTCGCCGAACTCATCTCGCCGCGACACGCCGCTCACCGACGACGCCAAGGCCCGCATCCTCGGCCAGTTCGACCGCGCCCGCCAGCGATTCGAAGCGATCATCCCGGCACAAGACCCGGCCGATACGCAGGCCTGAGCACTCGCGTCCCGCGCGGCTGGCCGCAGAATCCGGCAGCGACCGCACCCGACCCGCCGCGGCGCCTCCCACTTCTTCATGATCCCGGGAATTAGCCAGCTGCGTTGAGCAAGGCCCTCACGATATCGGCCGATGGAGTTCGCTGGGTTCGTACCGCAGATGGTAGATCCGCATCACGGCATCGGCCCGGCGGTAGATGGTTATATCCGAGAGGAAGTCCGATTTGATGGCACTGGCACGCCTGCGGCGCCGTTCTTCGTTCTCGCTTATCCATGATTCGATCCGTTCCGGCAGGGTGAACGCAAGCCGGTAGGCGTCCGGGGCGTCCCACGGTGACGCCGACCACTCCGTGTGCCGGCCCCATCCAGTCCGCCGCAGCCGTATCGCATGCGCCGGCCGGTGGTCTGCGTACTCGATGAACCGGACTGGTTCGTCAGCGCCGAGCGGGAGGATAAAAGGGGCAGCTGGGAATCCCAACAGCAGTTCGTCATTCTCGCGTGCTGGAAGCGTCGTGGTGAAGGTTCTTATAACCTGCTCTGCAGCTTCCTGGAAGCGCGGGGCGTTCGTAGCCATCCCGGGTGCTAGATCGTCTCGCTGGTGCAGGCTCGCATCTTCGAGCGGAACAGTGCCGAGGCGCACGCGCAGCGCGTGGCGCATCCAGTTGACCGGGAAGCGCGTGACCTGATGCTGATTGCGCAGAGCGTAGAGTTGCGCAGCGGCGTCGGAGATGCTGTCCCGGAGCCAGTCGAACGAGACGCCAGACAGGTCGACCAGTGAGATCTGCTGAGCCAGCGCGTAATCCTGGGCTTGGCCAGTGAAGCCGCTCGCAGAGAACAGCGAGTAGACGTAGCGGTAGCGACGGCGAGGCTGCGATCCGCTGACGTGAACGAAGTTCTCGTTGATGTCGTGGATGACGCCGTGGGCGTTGCGCACTACCGGCAGGCCGCATGGGTCGCGGTTGAACTTGGCCTCAAGGAACATCCGGATCGGCAGCGAGAACGCGGGAGTCAGCGCGAACTCGCCGAGGACATCGACCTGGTGGGTAGTGCCCCTCCCCCGTACCAGGAGCGTGCGACCCTCCATGACCAGTTCTTCAGGGTCCTGGCTGTCGTGAACGAGCAGCCGGTATCCGGCATTGCGCAACAGCCAAGCCAGCGCCTCTTCAAGCAGGTAACCGCGTAACAGGGCTCGGTAGGTCATGGCGGGGACGATAGCCGAATTTCTTGTCATATGGGCTTTTGCCAATCACGTCCGCCACCGCGCCGCTGGCGAGGCTCGCTTGCCCAGGTCTTGCCTCGGCCCGAGAGGGGTGTTGTCCTGGATGGTGGGGCAGCGGGAAGGCGGGCAGGTGATTGGGCACCGGCTGGAGCAATATCCTTTCCCGATCGCCTATCCGGCGCGCCTGTTAGCGATCGCGGATGGCCCGGCCGACCAGCTGGAGAAGGCTGGCCACTTTGTGGAGCTGACCGCGGCCACGCTGGGCGTCCTGGCGCTGAGCTGGTGCCGCGCCAACTCCCTTGCCCCCGACGTGGTGGAGAAGTGGGAGCAGAAGCTGGACCCTTTCGGCATCGCCATGGGCGCGTGGATCGACGTGATCCGGTCGGCGAGCAAGGCGATGTCCAGGCGGCCGGGCGACCCGCTGGCCCGGGCCGTCCGCCTTTCGTCCGAGGCGGCGCTTCCGGGGCTGGCAACCTACCAGCCGACCCGCAACGTGTACGCGCACGGCGGCAAGCCCCGGCTGTGGCCAGACCAGCAGGCTGCGGTCAGCGAGTTCGACGACAGCGTCTCGGCGATCCTGGACAGCGTCAAGCCGCTCACCCGTGTTCAGCTCAGCCTGATCAAGGACTGCCAGCCCAACGGCGCCTCGTACATGGCTGACGTCGACGTGTTAACCGGGTTCGCCGACACGTTTCCTGCCCGCCGGATCCGCTGCCCCGTAGCTTTCGCACCAGGCACCATGGTCGCGTCGCAGCGCAACAGCCTGGAAGGCGCCGTTGACCTGACGCCGTTCTGCGTCTGGCGCTCTTGTCCCGTGTGCCACCGCGACGAGCTGTTCTACCTGCATCAGCGCAGGAAACGGCGCCATTCCTACTTCAGCTTCTCTACCGGTCACCGGCGGAGCGTCAAGGGTGAGGCGGCCGAGGCAGCGCCGAAGCGGGCCACCACCCTGCGAATGGAACCCCTCGGGTCGGTCCGCTCCGCCGCGGCATCCGGCTGGCGCGCAACCTGGGCGGATCTGGCTCCCCGACCACGCAGGATCGCCGCACGCCTTGTCGACCTGGGGCTGGTCGCCGTGCTGGCTGTTTCGGGCTGGCTGCTCGCAACGGCGGCCGGATTACCCCTGCCCGCAGCCGCCGCAATCGCTGTCGTGCTGGGCCTTGTATACGAACCGGTGACCGCCCTGACGGGAGGGACCCTGGGGAAGCGGCTGCTGCGGATAGAACCAATCTCGATCTGGGACGGCAGGACACTTAGCCGCGCGGACACGCTGCGACGCGCACTGCTCGCCGACGCGCAGCTCCTGTTGCCGCCGCTCGCAGTCCGGAATCTCGGCTGGCTCCTGTGGGACCCGGCCCGGCAGTGCCTGCATGATCGCCTTGCGGCGTGCATCGTGATCGCCGGGCGTACCCGACCCGGCCGCAAGGCCTAGCTGTCCAGCCACCGGATTTTCTTGCAAGCTGGATAGCCGCTGCAGCCGAGGAACGGCTTGCCGGTGTCCTGGATCCGGCAGAAGACCGTCGGCTGCCCGCAGCCTGCGCAAGTCCGGCGCAATGGCAGCCGACTGCCGCCGAGCGCAGCCATGAGGCGACGGCTTGGCTGAAAACCGTGGTTGCGGCAGCGTCCCAGGAATCCGTACACCGTCTTGCGGCAGCCCCGGAACGGCGGCCGGGCTATCGGCCCCTGGCATCGCATCGGCACGCCGACGGCGAGCAAGGCAATGACCACTGAGCCGCCTAGCAGTACAGCTGGCACGATGACCTCCACGCCAAGGGAACCCGATGACGTCATCGTCAGCGAACTCAGCCGCCCCGGCAATGGCCAGACCCGCGCCGACCGGGATGCCTGGCACATCGGTCCCTGGCCAGACGGGCGCAATGCCTGCATCACTCCCTCTTTCGAGTTGACTATACATAGGACATCTGATTTAAATAAGAGGCGGCGCACGGTCCAGGGCATTCCGCGCCAGGGGCCGGCTCGGTGCCGACGCCGGGCGCGCATCCGCGGAAGCTGCGGCGGTTGACCTGGGAGGCAGGCAAGCACTCGGCGCAGGGTGACCGGCGCGACCTGGATGACGTCTCAACCTGGAGGGCGCATCGTGGCCAGGCGACGTCCGCGCGGACCGGTGGGTGAGCCCCTCTTCGGCGAGGACTGGTGGCGCCAGGACCGCCAGATGTTCGAGGACACCCTGACCCGCCAGTCCGCCCCGAAGGGCCGGCCTCGGCGTACCTCCCGCCGATCCGGCCAGCCCGATACCCTGCAAAGCGAGTTCGTGCAGGATGCGCTGTTTTCCGATGCTGACCTGCTGTCCGCGCGAGGAGCCGAGCATGAACCGCTACGGCCTGATGGCCCAGCAGCACTGGGCGCGGTGGCTGCCCGGCCGGTACGCCCAGATCGAGGATCCGGACAGCTTCTTCTCGGATCTGGGGAGGCGGACGGCGGAGCGGATCGACAGCCTGGCGCTGCAGCTCGCCGGAGACGACCGGCCCGGGGAGGGGTATCTGGGCAAGGCAGGACGCCTGGGCCAGGCACGGCACCAGGCGGAGGAGATCGTGCTGGCGGACCTGATCTTGCTGGAGCCAGAACCCGGAACGGAGGAGGACCCGGAAGACTCAGCGAATCCGGAGACGGATCTCCGTCAGCCCCGGAGCAGATAGCGGCATTCCGTCCCGCCAGTCAGGACGACCTGGCCCCGGCGGGCGCTGTCAGCCGGGTGCGCGCCAATGTCGCCGCGCTGACCACACTGCGAAGCGTTCAGCGTGAAGGCCGTCCGGCTGCCGCAGGCGAACAGCGGACGATGGCCCGGTGGTCAGGCTGGGGCGCGGTTCCCGAGGTGTTCGACGAAAGCCGCCGGGAGTTTGCATGGGCCCGTGAGCAGCTCGCTGGCCTGCTGACCCCGCAGGAGCTGGCCGCGGCCGCGCGGAGCACGCTGAACGCCCACTACACCGACGCGGCCTTGGTGCGAGGAATGTGGGCGGCCGCCCGTCAGCTCGGTTTCGATGGCGGCCAGGTTCTGGAGCCGGGCTGCGGTTCGGGGAACTTCATCGGCTTCGCTCCGGCCGACGCGAATGTGACCGGGGTCGAGTTGGAGCCGGCCACTGCCGCGATCGCCGCGTCGCTCTACCCCAGCGCCGCGATCCGTCCTGGGTCGTTCGCCGACTTCCGCGCCCCGGAGGGGTCCTTCGACCTGGTAATCGGCAACGTCCCGTTCGGGCAGGTCACCCTCCATGACCCGCGGCATAACCGGTCCGGGCACCAGGGCTCCTGACATAGAGCCAGCCGCCGGGGTGATTGCGGCGGGCTGATCTGCGATTTCCGGCGTGTCGCTCATGTCCTCTGCGGCCGGTTCGTGAGAAAATTCCTGTAAGGTGATCGGCCGGGC
>Ga0335078_10004686_pt1 | contig 20242 bp, 18 predicted proteins | sample Lox_Sample_32_FD_206711 | JGI IMG/M metagenome (GOLD analysis project Ga0335078, IMG submission 206711) | Soil microbial communities from Loxahatchee National Wildlife Refuge, Florida, United States - Lox_Sample_3.2 | ecosystem: Environmental > Terrestrial > Soil > Wetlands | place: USA... | reverse complement strand
CAAGGCGCGGAAGATCCGTTCGTCATCGTCATAAACGGAGAGGATCAGAATGAGCGCATTCGGGCATTGCTCGCGCAGCAGCGGAATCCCTTCGATGCCGGACAGTCCGGGCAAGCCGATGTCGAGGAGCACAATGTCAGGCGGGTTCTTTGAGATCGCTACGAGCGCCGATTCGATTGAGCCGAACGCTCCCATGACCTGGAATCCCCCGGTGCCATTGATCAAGACGGCAAGGCCTTCGCGGATCTCGCGCTGATCTTCGATAACCGCAACTCTGGTAGCAGTCGCTCCGGCTACGTCCATTCTTAGCGTTGGTTTCCCCACCTTAACGTCAGTCGATTCCCTCTGTCACCACCTAAACAGGTAGCGGCGGCGAAGCGGCACGGTCAGCAGGATCGCCGTGCCTTGCCCAGGCCCGGACGCTACCTGCAGAGAGCCGCCGATCTGGGCAGCCCGCCGGTTCATGCTGGGTAGACCGTTGCCGCCGCCATCCCCCGGACCGCCATCTAACCCCTTTCCGTCGTCACTGACTACCAAGCAAAGTTGCCGGTCGCGCAGCGTCAGTTCGGCCCGCGCGCGAGTGCAACCCGAGTGCCTGGCGATGTTGTGGATACTCTCCTTGAACACCAGCAGCACCTGCCGGCGGAGGTCCGCTCCGATCTCGGTGTCGAGTAAAGCATCCGGCGCAAGACATTCAAAATCGATGTTGCGGGCGTTGAGGAGGTCGCTGCCGAAGCGGCGCATGCGCTGCACCAGGTCCCCGAGCCGGTCGCGTTGCGGGTTGATGGCCCAGACAATATCGCCCAGAGCGCCGGCCAGTTCGCGCGAGATATCCGCCACCCGCGAGAGCGGTTGCGCCACGTTGCTCTGAGCCGGCCCCACTTGTTTCCTCGCAACCTCACTAAGAATGGCGATCTGCGACAAACTGGCGCCGATGTCATCGTGCAGATCCATAGCGATCCGTGTGCGCACTCTCTCCATCTCGACCAGTTGCCCGACCCGGAACCGGTATGTGATGTACAGGAGTACTGCCAACGCGGAAGCCATCAATGAAAAAGACCACCATCGGCGCCACAGCGGCGGCAATACCCGAAAGGAGATCTGCGCCGGCGGGCCGCCGGTCAAACCTTCTTCTATCGCTCGTACCTGAAAGCGATAGAAACCCGGCGCCAGCCCGTCCAGATGGATGGTGCGCGCTTGGCCTAGATCGGCCCAACTGGGGGTCGCAGGGTCCAAGGTGTATTGATAGCGGATCGGGCTGCCAGCCCGAAAATTGAAGCTGGCGAATTCGATGTCCAAATGGTTTTGATCCGGTCTCAGTTCCAGCCCCGAAAGAGCGGTCACCCCCAGGGCGGAAACCGGTCGCGGTTCGCCGCCTGCTCGCAGCGCGGTGATGCGAACTCGCGGCGACGCGCCTGCCGGTTCGGGGACTGCCAGCAGGCGAGAAAGGCCCAAGGTTGCTCCCACCCACAGGGAGCCGTGACGATCGCAGAATGTCGCGGCGAGATCGCCGCCGGCCAGTCCGTCTGCGAAACCAAAGGACAGCAAGCGGCCGGACTCAGGCTCCAGGACGTCGATGCCGCGCTCATTGGCGACGTCGATCCACCCGCGCCGATCCTCCGCAAGAGACGTGATCAGATCGCTCGAAAGGCCTTGCTGCGTGGTATACGGAATAAACTTCGGAGCGTCCGCCGACGGGTCGTCCACACGGGTCAGGCCTGAACCGCTCGATCCGATCCACAGGCGCCCGCGATGGTCCACCAACAGCGCCCAGCGTGAACCGGTTGGTGCGTTCTCTCCGTTCTGAAACATCTGCCAGGAACCGTGCCGATAACGAGCCAGGCCCTTCCAGAAAAGTCCTACCCACAGGTCGCCGGCGCGATCTTCCGCGAAGGCAGCCGGTGCGTTGTTTGTGCGGAACCCATCGCTCGCCTCCATGGGCTGAAAGGATCCGGTTCGCCGGCGCCATCGCGCCAGTCCGGGTGTGTCCACGGTGGCGACCCAGATGTCACCGTGGGAGTCCTCGAATACGCGGAAGATGTCTTCGCCCGGCAGGCCGTCGGCTCGCGTATAGACCGCGGTGGGCGGCACGCGCGCTAGGTCTTCCATCTTCCGGTTGCCTGTGAAGCGGCAGAGTCCCTCACCCGTTGGTATCCACCAGTCGCCGCGGCTGTCCTGCAACACCGTCTGTCCGGTACCCCATCCCGTGTAGCGAATTGGCTTCCCGCCGCGCACCAGCAGCGGATGCACGGAATGAAAATGCTCTCCGTCGAACCAGTTCAGAACCATCTGCCGGACGCCATTGACCACGCACAGACGCCCCCGCCGATCCTCAAAGATCGAGGTCACTCCATTGCTGGCCAGCCCGTCTTTGGTCGTATACGTCAGAAAGCCTGTACGCGCCACGCGCAGCAGGCAAGACCTAGCTCCGGCCCAGACATTGCCTTCCGAATCGTCGCCGAGGGACCGGATCTCAGCGTCCGCGAGACCGTTGCCGCCTTCGAGCGACACGAAATGATCGCCGCCCGGCGCCAACACACCGATGCCATTTTCGCTCCCGGCCCAGATCTCGCCGTTTGGCCGTTCTAACAGGGCGTGGATTCTCGTGTTTGGCAGGCCGTCGCGTTTTCCGTATAACTTCGCAAAAGCGAGACTCTGACTGTCCGGGCGAGGCACCAGCAGGCAAATCCCGATTGACGATCCGGCCATGACTCGACCCTGCCTGTCCGTGAGAACGGCGGCGATAGACTGGCATGGACCGGGGTAACGCTCCACGGCGCCGTCGGGCCTGCGGCGGTACAACCCCCCGCTTTCCGTGCCGGCCCAAAGAGAATTCTGCCGGTCTATAGCAAGGGCTTGGACGAAATGTGTTTTCCAGTTCGTGGCCGGCAGTCCGATCTCGACTGCCTGGAACGCCCCCTCTCGCGTCTTTCGAAAGACGCCGTCCTGCGTGCCGCACCAAACGACTCCACTCAAGTCTTCCACCAGCGCCGTCACATACTGCGACCGTTCCGAACCGGGCATGCGGTATGGTACGAAGGCGCCGCGCCGGGAGCCAACTGCGTCCGGTTGGAAGAGGGCCGCGCCGTTGTGCGTTCCGATCCAGTACGTGCCTTCGCGCGTTTCCAGAAACGCGGTCACAACCCGGTCCTGAAGCCCGTCCTTCAGACCGTACGTGACGAAGGTGTAGCCATCGAACCGGACCAGGCCGTCATAAGTACACAGCCAGAGGAAGCCGTGCGAGTCGTGAACCATACAATTCGGGGTCTTCGTAGGCAGGCCATCGGCCGTCGTATATGTGCGGATCGGAGGGCGTGCGGCGCGGAGGCTCGGGACTCCCGCCAGAAGGAATAGGCACGCGGCAACACTGGATTTCAACCGCAGGGTTTTCACCGTCATGCCCATTCTTGCATGGGTCCAGCCTCAAGGTTGGCGGGGCGATCCCCCGCTGTCCTTCCGATACAGCCACAAATCCTATTTAAGATCGGTTGGCACATTCAGCCGCCGCGCCAGCGCCAGGTTCTCTGTGTGCTGCCGATGTAGTCCTTCGCGGACGGATCGCGCCGGACCAGCCAAGGCTTGTCTTGGCGCCGGCCCAGGGAGAGCTTTTCTTCGACAGCTTGCGTGACGAACTCGCGCAAGGGAATGCCCAAAGCAAGCGGATACAGAGACGCATCGACGAGGAATTCGAGCAAATCGAACCTGAGGACCGGGCTTGATTCTGGACACGAACGCTCTTTCTGCTTGTCCATTAATAGACAACAAGGCGGCCGCGGTTGAGGTTGTCTCCGAGGAGAGCGAGATTGCGATCCCTGTTATCGTCGCCGGGGAATTCGCCTTCGGTATCACGCGGTCGCCGCACCGAGATGCATACGAACGATTGCTTTGCCGGTGATGAGCCGCGACAGCCATTTCGACTTTATGGGCGGCTTGAGGCGGCAACGCTGGTCCAACAGCAGTCGGAATGCCGGCCCGATCGCTTCTCGTTTGCCTATCGCGGCATACCGAGGCGTGGTCACGATGCGATCAGGAGATCCAAAAGAAGTTGCGCCCCAGTTCTTGGTGCGGCGCACCGATAAGGTACATGGGGATAATTGGAATCGATAACGATCAAGCTCGGTGGCCGCTCGATCTCACTGTTCATCTGCTCGATGTCTGCCGTAGGGAAAGAGCATTCGACGGCACGCCGTAAGGCCATGAGTTTGGCTTCGGGGCCGCTCGACGGTTACTGCTCACGTGCCTCACGCGGAACACGCCCGACCCACTCGCCAAGCGTGAGCCGCTCGCGCCGCCCGAGACGTTGAATCTCCTTCATTCCCTGGTCAGGTAACAGGACCTGCAGGCGCTTGCTCCTACGGCGAGCGTACCATGCTCACCAAATGAGTCGTCAGTTGTCAATTGTGCGCGGAGGCCCGTTCGGCGTTCATGTATCGCTTGATGAAATTGGTGTCGAACCGGCCGGCCTGAAAATCGGCGTCGGCCATGATGCGCTGGTGCAGTGGAATCGAAGTGTGAATGCCCTCCACCACGAACATCTCCAAGGCGCGCTGCATGCGATGAATGGCCTCCGCGCGGTCGCGCCCGTAGACGATCAGCTTGGCCACCAGCGAATCGTAGTACGGCGTGATCACGCAGTCGGTATGCGCCAGGCTGTCCACGCGCACGCCGATGCCGCCGGGAACATGAAAGCCCGTGATGCGGCCGGGCGAAGGCGTGAACGTCACCGGATTCTCCGCGTTGATGCGGCACTCGATGGCGTGCCCGCGCATCTGAACCGGCAGGTCGATCAGGGCTTTGAGCGGCTCACCCGAGGCGATGCGGATCTGGCTCTTCACCAGGTCGATGCCGGTGACAAACTCGGTGACCGGATGCTCCACCTGGATGCGCGCATTGACCTCCATAAAGTACAACTGGCCATTTTCGTCCATCAGGAACTCGACCGTACCCGCGTTGGTGTAGCCGGCGGCCGACAACGCTTCCTTCAACGTCGCGGTGATGGACGCGCGCAGCTCGGGCCGCATCACCGGCGAGGGCGACTCCTCAAGCAGCTTCTGATGGCGGCGCTGGATGCTACACTCGCGCTCGCCCAGAATCTCCACGTGTCCGCGCTCGTCGGCCAGCACCTGGAACTCGATGTGACGCGGCGCCCGCACGTACTTCTCCAGGTAAACATCCGGACAACCGAAGGCCGCGCCGGCTTCCTGCTGTGCGGAATTGAACAGCGGCTCCAGTTCCGGCGCCTCGTTGACGATGCGCATGCCGCGTCCGCCGCCGCCCGCCGAGGCCTTCAGGATCACCGGGTATCCGATTTGCGCGGCCACCTGGATGGCTTCTTCAGCGGTATTCAGGATGCCGGGCGAACCCGGCAGAATGGGCACTCCCGCGTCGCGCATGAAGGCGCGCGCGCGTTCCTTGACGCCCATCAGCCGGATCACCTCCGGCCGCGGCCCGATGAACTTCAGCCCGGAAACCTCGCACACCTCGGCGAAGCCCGCATTCTCGCTCAGGAAACCATAGCCCGGATGGACGGCTTCGGCGCCCGTGATCTCGGCCGCGCTGATAATCGAAGGGATGTCGAGATAGCTGCGCGAACTCTTGGCCGGACCGATGCAAATGGCCTCGTCGGCAAAGCGCACATGCAGACTGTGGCGGTCGGCCTCCGAGTACACGGCCACCGTGCGGATGCCCAACTCCTTGCACGCGCAGATGACCCGCAGAGCGATCTCGCCGCGGTTGGCGACGAGGATCTTCTTAATTGACGCGGATGGCAAACAGGGCCTCCCCGTACTCCACGGGCTGTCCGTTCATCACCAGCTTGCTTTCGATAATCCCCGACACCTCGGCTTCGATCTCGTTCATGAGCTTCATGGACTCGATGATGCACAAGACCTTGCCGGGCTGCACGCGTTCGCCCACGCGCACGAACGGAGGCGCGCCGGGGGCGGAGCCTTCGTAGAAGGTGCCGACGATGGGGGAACGCACCAGGGTCAGGTTGGGATCGGCGCCAGGTTCCTTGGGCGCTTCCTTTACCGGCGCGGCCTGGGCGGCGGGGGCGGGCGCGGGCGCCGGCTCCATGCGAGCCGCGGCCGGCGCGGCGACCACCAACTCCTGGTGGCTGGCAATGGCGCGGGAAATACGCACGCGATTCTCGCCGCGCTGTACTTCCAGCTCGGCGATGCCGGTCTCGGTGGCGAGGTTGATCAGCTCGCGGATCTCATCGACGGTCATGGCAACTGACTAGCTTAGCAGACAGCCGCAAAGGCGCGTGGGCGCCCAAATCCTTGAAATAACTGCCCACGCGCCGTTTTGCGGCTTTGGAGGGTGAGTCGCTATGGGAAGTCAAATGAGCCGCAGTTCCTTGCCAGTGGGAGTCAGCACCTCGCAACCGCGCTCTGTCACCACCACCGTGTCCTCGATCCGGATGCCGCCGAAGCCTTCGACGTAGGCGCCGGGTTCGATGGTGATGGCCATTCCGACGGCCAGCGGCGTCTTGTCGTTCTTGCCGATGCGCGGTAGTTCGTGAATCTCCAGTCCCAGGCCGTGGCCGGTGGAGTGTACGAAGGCCCGATCGAGCTTGTAAGCCTTCAACACGCGGCGCGCCTGCCGGTCCACGTAACCGGCGGTTACGCCCGGCCGCACAGCGTCGACGGCGGCCAGTTGCGCTTCGAGAACAGCTCGATACATGCGCCGGACGCGGGCGCCCGGCTTACCCAGGAAGAGCATCCGGGTCATGTCGCTGGCGTAGCCGTCCTCAAACGTGCCCATATCGATGAGCAGCAGTTGACGCGGCTTCAGGACGGCCCCGGTGGGGTGGGCGTGCGGCAGAGCCGTCCGCTCGCCCGCCGCCACAATGGTCCCGAACGACGGCCTTTCGGCGCCCAGGCGGTGCATCTGGTGCTCAATCTCGGCCGCCAGATCCCGCTCGCGCATGCCGGGCCGCACGCGGCGCGCGGCTGCCTCGAAGGCTTCGGAATTGGTCTGGACTGACCGGCGAATCAGTGCGATCTCGGCAGGCGATTTCAGCATGCGATGCGCTTCGAGCCACCCGGAAACCGGTTCGAGCGAGGCACGCATGGGCAGTTTAGTCCGCAGCACGTCGTAGCCGTCGTAGCTCAGGTGCGCGCGCTCGAAACCCAGCCGCCGCACGCGCTTGCCGGACACAGCCAAGGCCGCCGCCGGCAACATGGGACCTTTGCACACGCTGACCGAACAGGAGACTTCCTGGCTGGACTGTATGGCGTAGCGCGGATCGGTAAAAAAGAAGGCCTCGTCCGGCAGCACCAGGAGCAGGCCGTTGCTGCCGGTGAATCCGGTGAGATAGCGGACGCTGGCGGGCGAGGAGACCAGCATGGCGTCAAGCTGGCGGTTGACGAGTCCGGCGCCGATCAGGCGGCGCCGTTGGGCGAATTCGTCAATCAACCTGAAGCTCCTTGGCCAGGATTACGGCGCGCTCGGAAAGCGCATCAGCCTGCGCGTAGTCGCCGCGTTTTTCGGCCTCCTCAGATTGCGTAAGAAAGGACTTAATGCGTTCGACAAGACTGACGTTGTGATCCGACGGATGTCCCTTGGCCCGCGTCATCCAATCTGCGATCTCCCGGCGGCGCGCCTCGATAGCACCCTGGATGCGGCGTTGCTCCTCGGCGCTCATGATGGGCTGAATCGCCGGCTGCTCCGGGGGCGGAGCGGGCGGAGTGTCGGCCTCCGGCTCCGCTTCGGGCCTGGCAGTGGCAGGGCGCCGCGCCACACGACGCGCGGGAGTCGATGACCCTTCGGGCTTTTCCGGCGCAGGCTTCTGAGCCGTTTCCAGCGGGGGAATCGCGTCGGGGTTCACGGGCTGCGGACTGGGAAGCACTACGGATGTTTGCGGGACGGAAAGCTGCGGTTCCGTCGTGGGCTGTGGCGCCGGAGGCGGCGGGACAACAGTCTGCTTTTTAGCCCCCAGCGTACATCCGGCCAGCGGAACGATCAGCAGAATGATGAAGCCGTACGCAATCGGCTCCCTCAATGTTCGCATTGCCGTGGACATCTCGATTGTACCATCCGCCCCTACACAGACACCGGCAGCCGCACCACGAACGTCGTGCCCTTTCCGGTCTCGCTGGTGAAGTCGATAGTTCCATCGTGCAGCTGCACGACCCGGAACGCCATCGCCAGCCCGATGCCGGAACCACCGGGTTTGGTTGTGTAATAAAGGCGGAAGATCTTCTCGCGCAGCTCCGGCGGGATGCCCACCCCGGTGTCGCTGATGCGGATTTCCGCCTCGTCTTCCCGCAGGGCGCTCTCGATGCGCAAATCGCCCCCCTTGGGCATGGCCTCGATGGCATTCACCACTACGTTCAGGATGGCCTGTTTCATGAGGTCCATATCCACTCGGATGTGCGCGCTCTCGGGGTCTCCTTCGCGCCAGACCCGGATGCCGGCCGCCTCGGCCTGCGGCCGCGCTAGGTCCACGACTTCGCGCACAAACGAATCCAGAGACGTTTCGCTGAGGTGCAGCTCGACGGGCCGCGTGAAGTCCAGGAACGTCTTCACCACCCGGTCGAGCCGCAGAATCTCGCGCGAAATGATGTCCATTTGCGGGCCGATGTCGGTGTCTTGCCGGGCCAGTTTCATGCGCGCCAGTTCCACATGCATGAGGATGGCGTTCAGCGGATTCTTGACCTCATGCGCCACGCCGCCGGTAATGCGGCTGATGGCAGCCAGCCGGTCGGCGGTTTGCAGTTGGCGGCCCACCTGCCGGGCGGCCTCTGGATCACGCAACCGGACCAGCAGGCCCGTGCTGCGCCCGGGATTTTTCCCCGCGCCAGGCGGTTCCATCACATCCACCGCCAGCAAGACGACGAATGCCGGAGAGCCGTCGCCGGGCGTGATGGGTACGCGCCGGTTGCGGACGGGACGGCCGGTCTGCGCGGCTTGCGCCAGCATCAGCCCGAGCGTCGTGTTCGGCGGGAAAATCTCCGGCAGGGAGAGGCCCACCAGGTCGGAGCGCATTCTGCCCAGGAATTTCTCCACCGCGCCGGACGCCGCGATCAGGCGGCGGTCGCGTCCGAACATCAGTACGGCGTCTTCGAGCTGATCGAGGAGCCGCTCGAAGTTGCCGCGCAAATCGGAGAAATCGTATTTCGCGCCGCGCAGCTGCTCGCCCAGCAGGCTGACCTTGGAAGCCATCACACCGAACTCGTCGGCGCCGGTGCGCGATACCGGAGCCAACGCGCCGGGGTCGTCCTCGCCTTTGGCCACCAGATCCAGCAGGTGTCCCAGACGGCCCAGCGGCCGGAAGGCGATGAAGGAGAAGAGCAGCGTGATGCACAGCGCGCCGCCTATGGTTGCCAGCGCCACACTGATGCTGCGTTTCAATGTGGGCATGATATCGAACACCCGGATGAGGGGGGGATAGATGACGACCCGCACAAACAATTCGGGCTGGCCCGCAGGGCCCAGCGGTTGTTCGAGCTGGTAGTAAGTCTGCTGGCTGAGAATCCGGACTTTGTCCAGCCAGTTAGTGTTAGCAACGATCGGTTGGAAGTCCGCATAAGACGGAAAAGATTTTCCCTGCGACCGCGGATCGCTGTCCAACAGGATCTGCCTGTTCGCGTCGCAGACGGCGATCTCCAGTATGGCGTGCGACGCGCTCATGATGTCGACCAAGCCGCGCTGCAGGCTGGGCGCCTGCAAAGCCACACGCCAGGGGTTCTGGCGGTCGCGATTCAGCGTCTCCACGACCATGTTGGAGGCTACGCGCTTCATCAGGTCGGCCTGCTCCAGCGTTTCACTGAACTGCGCGTCCATCTCGTGGCCGAGATCGAGGACCGAAACGATGGCCACGATGGCCGTCATCACCAGGACCGAAGAAAGCGTCAACCTGGCCTGGATGTTCATGTGCGGAACGTCAGCCCGGGATCACGAGCAACTTGCCGGCCGTGCGGCGCCCTTCCAGATCCCGATGCGCCCGCGCCGCTTCGGCTAGCGGATACGTGCGTTCCACGCGGACGTTGAGCTCGCCGGAGGATACCCAGCCCATTACATCGCCCGCACGCTGCAGCAACTCCTCGCGTGTCAGGCAATAATGCCCCAGACCCGGCCGGGTGAAAAAGAGCGACCCCTTGCCGTTCAGGACGTTCGGATCGAAAGGCGGCACGGGGCCGCTGGATTGGCCGAAGAGCGCCAGCAGGCCGCGTGGCCGCAGCGAATTGAGGCTCTTGGCGAACGTGGTGGCGCCTACCGAGTCGTATACCACATCCACGCCGCGCCCGCCGGTCAGGCGCTTGACCTCGGCTTCGAAATCCTGCTCCTGGTACAGGATGACTTCGTCGGCTCCCGCTTCCTTCGCGAGCTTCGCCTTCTCCGCCGTGGAGACCGTGCCGAAGACGCGCGCTCCAATCCGATGCGCCATCTGCACCAGCAACAGCCCCACTCCCCCGGCGGCCGCGTGCACCAGACAGGTGTCGCCCGCCTTCAGCGGAAACGTGGAGCGCGTCAGATAGTGCGCCGTCATGCCTTGCAGCATCGCCGCCGCGGCGGTCTGCAACTCGACGCCTTCCGGAACCGGCACCAGTTGCGCGGCAGGCACCAGGGCATACTCGGCGTAGGAGCCGCGCACCATGGCATAGGCCACTCGTGCTCCGGGCGCGAACTCGGTCACGCCGGGACCCACGGACTCCACCGTCCCGGCGGCCTCCGATCCCAGCACCACCGGCAGTTCGCTCTTGTACAAGCCGGTTCGAAAATACACATCGATGAAATTCACGCCCGCCGCGGCGATCTTGACCACCGCCTGCTGCGCGCCGGCGGCGGGCCGCGGCAGATCGACTAACTCCATCTTCTCCGGACCGCCAGTCACTCTAACTTGGATGGCTTTCATCGGTAACCTCTGCGCCTTGCGCGGCGAATGTGCACGGTCGATGCATAGAGTAACAGATAGGTCAAAGTAAAGGGAAACACCAGCAGCCGGCCCAACGTGCGAATCGCGCCGGAGCCGGTGAGTCCGGCGCGAAAAAGCACGAAGTGGCGGATCGCCCGCCAGTGGCCTCGATCCAGCCAGAAGTAGTCGCTGTTCTCATTGATGACAAAAACTTTCACGGGCAGGCGCACGGCCAATGTCCATTTCCACTTCGTCATGATCGGCTCGGCGGAACAGAGGATGCCCATGATTGTATAGCCGTTGTCCGCCAGAAGCCGGTAGAGGGCGCGGCGCGCGTGGCGGCCGCGATAATCGGTGACCCGCCAGACCGCGCTGATGCCCTGGGGAACGCCGGCATAGCAGGTTACCAGGTCGATGGGAATCTGCTCGCCATAACCTCTGCGCAGCGCGGGAAGCACAGCTTCGATCAGATGCCGCGAGCCGCTTTCCACCAGCAGAAGGCGCGCGGCCGCGGGCTGCCGGCGGCGGAGGAAATACCGCACAACCCAATCATAAGATAGTATGCTGTGGCCATGGAACTGATATCGGTCCGCCTGGAGATTCCCGAGGGCGGCAACGTCATCGTGGGGCAAACCCACTTCATCAAGTCGGCCGAGGACTTGTACGAGGCGCTGGTGAACACGGTGCCGCAGATGAAATTCGGCGTCGCGTTCAACGAGGCATCCGGCCCTTGCCTGACGCGCGTGGAAGGCAACGACGATCCCTTGAAGGCGTTGGCGGCGCGCAACGCCACGGCCATCGGCGCGGGACACGTCTTCGTCATCGCATTGCTGAATGGCTATCCGATCAACGTGCTGGGCCGCATCAAAGACGTTCCCGAAGTCTGCTCTATCTTCTGCGCCACCGCCAACCCGGTGGAGGTGATCGTGGCGCAGACCGCACAAGGCCGTGGTGTGCTGGGGGTGGTGGATGGCGTTCCGCCCAAAGGCGTCGAGACCGCGGCCGATGCGCAGGCCCGCCACGAGTTTCTGCGCAGGATCGGCTACAAGCGGTGATTCCATGCCTGCGACACGCCTGATCCGGATTTTGGCCCTGGACTGCGCGTCCCTGGCCCTGCTGTTATCGCAAGAGCCTTCGCGGCAGCCTCTCACGTTTACCCTCCGCTGCCCGAGTAAGGAATGTGCACTGCTGAAAGGCCCGCCGCAGACCGCCGGCATGCGAAGCGGCTTCGTGCGTCTGAAGCCCGGCGAGTCGGTGGGATGGCATTCCACGGGGAACAACGAAGAATCGCTGGTCATCCTGCGTGGGCAGGGTGACGCACTCATCGAGGGCCAGCCCGAGCGCAGTTTCACAGCGCCGGGATACGTCTACATCCCTCCGGCGACGCGGCACAATGTCACCAACACGGGTTCCGCAATGCTCGAATACGTGTTCGTGGTGGCCGCGGCCCGTTTGACAACCACTCCCTGACGGTCACGGCTCAGAATCAGTGCTTCGGAGCCGCGCGCGTTAGCAAGCGGTATGTGGCCTCGGCGCGCTAGGTTCCCTCATGCCGGTGCACGTGCGGATGAGGCTGCGCCACGCCGCCGGCGTGCACGTGCGCGTGGGGGTGGATCAGCCTGGCGCGCTCCAGCAGCGCCACATCGTGCAGAATCTCGAGCGGCGTGCCCTCGCCCGCCACGCGGCCGTTCTCCAGCACGTAACACCGGCCAGCGATATCCTCCAGGGTGTCCAGATCGTGCGTGGCGGTGACGACTGTTTTCGAGCCATCGCCGCAGGAAACCAGAAAATCGACGATGCGGGCCTGGCTTCTGGGATCCAGCGCTCCGGCGGGCTCGTCGAGCAGCAGTACCTCCGGATCCAGCACCAAAACACTCGCCAGGGCCACGCGTTTCTTCTCCCCCCCCGAGAGGCGATGCGGTGCGCGGTCCTTCAGGTGCGCGATGTCCATCGCGCGGAGCACTTCTTCCACGCGCTCCCGGATCTTGGGCGCCGGCCAGCCGAGTTGCAGCGGACCGAACGCCAGCTCATCGAAGACGCTGGGGCTGAACAACTGCACGTCGGCGTTCTGGAAGACCAGCCCCACGCGGCGGCGGAAACCAAAGAAGAATTCCTCTTCCGCGAAGCGCTCCTCGGTGAGCGTTTTTCCCAGGAACGACACAGCGCCGCGCTCGGGGAAGGATAGCCCGGCCAGCAGGCGCAGCACAGTGGATTTGCCCGACCCGTTGGCGCCCAGCAGCGCGACGCGTTCGCCGCGGCGGACTTCGAGCGAAAGCCCGTTCAAGGCCGTCACCTGCTGGTAGCGGTAGGATACTTCGCGCACCTCGAAGGCCACTTCGCGCGAGCCGTTCATCGGCCGATCCATACCGCCAACACAGCGGTGGCCATGAACGCAGCCAGGCGCAGCCAGTCGCCGGGGTTCATGGGCATCTCGTCAAGCAAACGCATCTCGCCGCGAAAGCCGCGCGCCAGCATGGCCAGGTGCACATCACCGCTCGCCTGGAGGGTCTTGCCGAGGAGCACGCCCGCCCCGGCGGCGGCCAGGCGGCGCCGGTCGCGCGATGCGAGCACGCCGACCATGCGGCTCTCACGCGATTCGAACATCGCGCGGGCCGTTTCCAGAAACACGAACATGTAGCGGTAAGTCATCCCCAGAATGGCGACCATCACCGCCGGCACTCGAAAATACCGGAGCGCGTGGAGCAAGTGCGTCCACAGCGTGGTGAAGATCAGCAGGGTGGCGAGCGTTGCGGCTGTCTCGGCGCGCAGAACCAGGAAAGCCGCGCCATGCAAGCCCTGCTGTGTCACCGGCCAGTCGAGCACAGGCAGCCGGTACGTTATGCTGCCGGGTGTGAGAAAGACCGCGGGCAGGGCGATCGCGCCCGTGAACGCGAGCACAGCCAGCCAGACCCGCCCTGCCAACAGCCGAAGCGAGATGCGCGAGAGCAGCGCCAGGCCCACGCCGATAGCCAGGATCGCGGCCAGGACCCAAAGGCGGCGCACAGCCACCGCCGCGACGATGAGCGCGCCGAGACCGGCCAGTTTCACGCGCGGATCCAGGCGTTGCAGGAAGCCGCCGGCAATGGCCGTGTCCTCGGCGAAAAAGATGTGCGCCGTGGCGTCGAGCAGCGCGCGCGCCGTGGTTTCAACGAACGTCTTTTTGCGGCGGCGGCCCGCGCGGGGGGGGCGCCTCGCGAGCAGCCAGTCGAGTAACAGGGCCAGCACGATGATAATCCCGCTGCCGGCCATGGCGGAGAACAGATAGCCGAAAGCCGCGCTGCGGATGAAGGGAGGCGCGTAACGCGCGAGCGGCGCGGTCCAGATCGACGAGAGACGTTCGAGTCCGCGGGGGGCGGCTGGCGGCGCTCGGTGGCCGGAAACGGCGGCGATTTCCTGGCGCATATGCGGGTCGGAGAAATCGCGCGCGGCCCACTCACCCCAGGCGCTGCCGCCTGCCAGAATTCCGATCGGAGTCAGAATCAGCAGCACCGCGAGTGCCAGCCATAACTTGCGGGCGGAGGGCAAGCGGACCGGATCCGCCGCCGAGAATGTGTCTTCGTCCCCTTCCGGCGCTTCGGGCGCCGTTCGCCGCAGCAACGCCGGATCGGTCCGCTGAAGATAGGCGACCATGCCGGAGGAGATCACCAGCTCCGCCAGGCCCGCCAGCGTCAGATGCCCCAGCATCATGGCCGGAATGGCGATGTGCAGCGGATAGGGAGCATACAGCGGCGCGCCCGAAGCATCGTGGAACAAGAGCGGCTGGATGCCGAATTCGATGGCCGCGCACAGGGCGGCGACGTTGATGCCGGCGTATCCGGCGGCGCCGGCCGCTACTACGCGGCGCGTGGAACGAAGCGCCGCGCGCCACGCCACCAGGCGATAGACGCCATATGCCACCAGCGAGCCTACGATCGCCATGTTGAAGCAGTTGGCGCCGATGGCCGTGATGCCGCCATCGCCGAAGAAGACCGCCTGTATCACGAGCGCCGCGGAGATCGCCAGGATGGCCGCCCACGGCCCCAGCACGATCGCAGCCACGCCCATGCCTACCGCGTGGCCCGTGGTGCCGCCGGGTAGCGGCAGGTTGAACATCATGATGACGAACGAGAACGCCGCAAACAGCGAGAGCAGGGGGATGAGCCGCGCGTGCAGGGCCGCTTTCAAGCGCTTGAGCGCGACGTACCAGAATGGCGCGGCAGCGGCCGCCAGGCCCGCGCAGGTGGAGGGACTCAGGTAGCCGTCTGGAATGTGCATGGTCCGAACCGCTCGAAGCTTACGCCCGCAGGATAGCACGATCCTTCATTTCGTGCTATGGCAGCTTGTGCCCGGAGGTGGTGATGGTCAGCCGCCCGTGCTTCACGCCTTTCAGGGCAATCAGGGCGTTGGCCAGTTTCTGCACCAGCGCGGCCTTGCCCTTCACCAGCACCACTTCCAGACAGTTGTCGTGATCCAGGTGCACGTGCAGCGCTGAGAGCACCGCGGCGTGGTACTGGTGCTGCAATTCGGTGAGCCTTTCAGTGAGCAGGCGGGCGTGGTGGTCGTAAACCAGCGTCACGGTGCCGAAGACCTCGGATTCCGACGATTTCCATTCCTCCTGCACCAGCTCGTTGCGGATCAGGTCGCGAAAGGCTTCCGAGCGGTTGGTGTATCCCCGCCGCGCGATCAGCTTGTCGAATTTTGCCAGCAGATCGCCGCTAAGGGCCACGCCAATTCGGCAGAGGGAGCTCATGGGCTTCATTTTCACCAGGATAGCGCTCGTCACTCACCGGTTATACGCGTGTTTTTGCCGAAAAACACAGGACTTAGGCGCGCCGGTAGGCTAATCTGCTAACAGGAGAGCTGATATGGGCCACTACAGAGACTGGCAGCACGGCGCCGGCCACCACCAGGATACCGGCCCGCATCAGGATACCGGCCAGAATCAATACACTGGGCCGCGTCAATACACCGGTCCGCACGGCGGCAACATCAGCCCGGGCTTGGTCTTCGGGGTGGCGATTGTCGCCATCGGCGTGCTTTTCCTGCTGGAGAATTTCGGAGTTCCGGTGGGTTTCCTGTGGGGGTATTGGCCGGTCATCCTGATCGCCATCGGCCTCGCCAAGATGGTGGATTCGCGCGATACCTCCGGGCGCACGGGCGGTGCCATCGTCCTGCTCGTCGGAGTAGTTCTGATCGCCGACAAGATTCGCCTGCCCTTCCTCAACAACGTCAGTCTGTGGGCCTTGTGGCCGCTGGCGGTGATCGCATTCGGCTTTATCATGCTGTGGGGAGCGCTGGAGAACAAGGGCGCCCCGCCCATGCCCTGGACCACGCCGGCCAACCCGGGCAGTGTGAACATGTTCTCCGTTTTTGGCGGCAGCAATCGCCGGATCACGGGGGACTTCAAGGGCGCCGAGATGGTAGCCATCTTCGGCGGCGGCGGCCTGGACCTTCGGAATGCAACCATGAGCGCCGATGAGGCGGTTATCAACGTGAATACGGTCTTCGGAGGGTTCGAGATCCGGGTGCCCGACACGTGGGTCGTCCACCTCCAGGTAGCCGGCATTTTTGGCGGGCACGAGGATAAGACTCATCTGCCCGATCCCCGGCTGGTGCCCAATCCGAAGCGGCTCATCATTCGGGGCTCCGCGATTTTCGGGGGACTGGGCGTCAAGAACTGAGGCGCCCCAATGCACCCCATCCTGGCTTCCGGCGCGGCGCTGGCCATGTACCTGGGGGGCTGGGTGCCGCTGGCGGCATTGCTGGTCTTCGTACTCGAAGCCTCAGGTACCTTAGGTTGGGCGGCCAGCACCGCCATCGTCGCACCGGCCTGCGTGGTGTACGCTTTCGTCTGCCTGTCGCCCTGGTATATCGTCCGCATGGCACCATTGCGGTCGAGCACTATCGCCCGCGTTCTGGGTCCCAGTTTCGGCGCGGCCGCCTGCGCCAGCACGCTCCTGCTGGCGATCACGCGCGGCATGGCATTTCTGCTTTCGCGCTTCGCCCCTTTTTATGACGTGGACGCGCGCTTCCGGCCGCATGCGCCGCTGGTGTTCGGCATGGGCGTGCTCCTCTACCTGCTTTCCGCCGGTGTCCACTACGTGATGGTGTCGGTCGAGGAATCCAAAGAGGCGCTCAACCGCGAGATGCAGGCGCTGGTGGTGGCGCGCGATGCAGAGATCAAAGCGCTGAAGGCCCAGATCAACCCGCATTTCCTGTTCAACAGCCTGAACTCCATCAGCGCGTTAGCCGGCGTGGATGCGACGCGCGCGCGGGAGATGTGCGTGCGGCTCTCCGATTTCCTGCGCAGCAGTCTGCGCCTGGGCGAGCGGGAGACCGTTCCGTTGAGCGAGGAATTGGCTCTGGCGCAGAACTACCTGGGAGTAGAGCAGGTGCGCTTCGGCAGCCGGCTGAAGGTGGAGCAGCAGATCGAGCCGGGCTGCGAGGTCTGCCTGGTGCCGCCGCTGCTGCTGCAGCCGCTGGTGGAAAACGCCGTGAAGCACGGCATCGCCAGCATGGTGGAAGGCGGCACGATCCGGCTCACCGCGCGTACGCAGGAACACGCGCTGCACCTGAGCGTGGAGAACCCGTTCGATCCGGAGGGGGCGGTGGCGCGCCGCAACGGGATGGGCCTGGAGATCGTGAAGCGGCGTTTGGCGGCGCGTTACGGCGATCGCGCGGATATGGTGACGCACAGCGAGGACCGGCGCTACCGGGTGGAAGTCCTGCTACCGTGGGAGACTCAGCTTTCTCCCAGCAGCGATTTGAGCCGGGCATAGCCGGCCCGGCTGACCGGCAATTGTGTGCCGTCGCGCAGCACGGCGACTTTGCTGTCCTTGCTATAAGCCTCGATCTTTGCCACGCGGTCCAGATTCACGATGTGCGAGCGGTGAATGCGGATGAACTGTGCCGGGTCGAGCATGGTCTCGAGGCTGGAGATGGTCTGCTGTTTCAGGTAGGTCTTTTTGTCACTCTTGAGCGCCACGTAGTCGTCCTGCGCCTCGGCGTAATCCAGCTTCTCTACGGGAATCACGTGCACCGCCGGTCCGTCCTTGACGACGATGCGCTGGATGAACTGTCCGGGCGGGCGCGCCGCGGCCGCCAGTTCGGCCGGGTCCGCAGTCTTTTCGCCAAGGCGCTGCCGGGCGCGCTCGAGCGCCTTCTCGAAGCGCTCCGCGGTGAACGGCTTGAGCAGGTAATCCACCGCGTGGGCATCGAAGGCGCGCATCGCGTAGGTGTCGTAGGCCGTAGTGAAGATCACGGCGAGATCGCGGCCCACCAGTTCGAGCACCTCGAAGCCATCCAGCTTGGGCATCTGAATGTCCAGGAACAGCAAGTCCGGCTTCGATTCCGTAACCGCCTTCACCGCTTCGAAGCCGTTGGCGCACTCGGCCAGGACGCGTATGTCCGCGTGCGTCTTCAGCATCTCGATGACCAGCCCGCGCGCCAGATCCTCGTCGTCGACGATCACCGCGCCGATCTGCGCGGTGCGCGCCCGCACGGCGCCGGTTTTCTCGCCGGCGGCGCTGGGATCGAGGCTACGCGCGAGATTCCGCAGGTCCACCAGCACATCGCGCGCGGATTGATAGCGCCTCTCCCGGTCCTTCTCCAAGCACTTGCGTACGATGCGCTCCAGCTCCGGCGGCGTCTGGTAATTGAAGCGCGCCATGGCCTCCGGCTGCGCCTGTAGGATCTGCATCAGCACTTCGGTGGAGTTGGCGCCCGCGAACGGCAGGCGTCCGGTCGTCATTTCATAGAGCACCACGCCCAGGCTGAATAGGTCCGACCGCGCATCGGCGTCACGGCCCAGCGCCTGTTCCGGGCTCATGTAATGGACGGTGCCCATGACCATGCCGGGATCGGTGAGGAACTGGGTGGCGGCCCGGCTGGCACTGGAGACGGCGCCGCCGGCCAGCATCTTGGCCAGCCCGAAGTCCAGCACCGACACATGGCCGCGCGGCGTAATCATGATATTGGCCGGCTTGATGTCGCGATGCACGATGCCCTTGGAGTGCGCGGCGTCCAGGGCGTCGGCCACCTGGATGGCGATGTCGATGGCATCGGGCAACGGCAGTGGGGCTCCGCCAATGCGGGCGTTCAGCGTCTCGCCTTCGATATACTCCATGGCCAGGAAGGCGACGCCTTGCGCCTCGCCGATCTCGAAGACGTGCGCCACGTTGGGATGGCTCAATACGGAGGCGGTCTTGGCCTCCTGCACGAACCGGCGCATGCGGTCCGCATCGTGCGCCACGTCCGGCGGCAGGATCTTCAGCGCCACGGGACGCTCCAGGTTCACATCCTGCGCCAGGTAGACTTCGCCCATCCCCCCCGCGCCCAGCCGGGAGAGGATGCGGTAATGCGCCAGCACGGCGCCGGGGGCGAGGAACGGGTTCATCCTCCACCATGGTAGCGGAAGGCCCCGTGAAATAGATATAAAATAGTTCTGACTTCGATTCACCGTTTTTCAGAATGGATAACGCGGACCAAACGCCTGCGCGCGGCAATCAGCCCGCGGCCGATCTCAACCGCGCGCTGCGGTGCTCGAACGACGCTGATGCGTTCGACAGCCTGCTGCGCGCCGCCGAGGGCGGCTGCCTGCGCGCGCAGTTTCTGGTCGGCCTGGCTTATCACATCGGCCGCGGGGTGGCGGTGGATTACGAGCGCGCGGGGGCCTGGTACCGGAAGGCGGCCGGCAGCGGCGAAGGCCATGCTATCGCCAATCTGGGAGTAATGAGCCTGCTGGGACAGGGCACGCCCGCCGACGATCTGGACGCTTACGCCTGGGTACAATCCGCCGTGGGCCTGGGCCACGAGTGGCTGCGCCCCGCGCTGGAAGTGCTGGAACGGCGCGTGACGCGTGGCGGCGAGCCGGGCGACCGCGACCGCATGACTGGTTCGGTTTGGCCGGAGGCTCCAGTGTTCGGCCCCTGCACGCGGCCGGGCTGCGACCCCTCACGGTGTGAAGTGGCCTGATCCCTATGCGCAAGGTTCCATTTCAAGAGTCTCTAAAGATCATCGGCCGCGGCTCGCTCAACTGGATGGCCGGCCGGCCTATCGTGGTGTCGTTCGAAGTCACCGACTCCTGCACCTGCCATTGCCGGCACTGCGATCACGGCGGACCGCGCGACGAATCGCGCAACCTCCCCCCCCACGAGTACCGCCGCTACATGCAGGAGTTGCGTCCCTGTGTGGTGCAGATCTCCGGCGGCGAACCCCTGATGCGGGGGGACCTGATCGAAATCGTGCGCAATATCAAGGATGGCTCCGGGCTTCCCTACACGATCCTGGTGTCCAACTGGTCGCTCATGACCGCCGAGTTGTATCTGCGACTGCGCGAGGCCGGGGTGGACCAGTTCTCTGTCAGCCTGGACTTTCCCGACGAGCGGCACGACGGTTTTCGCA
>Ga0335078_10004685_pt1 | contig 20242 bp, 19 predicted proteins | sample Lox_Sample_32_FD_206711 | JGI IMG/M metagenome (GOLD analysis project Ga0335078, IMG submission 206711) | Soil microbial communities from Loxahatchee National Wildlife Refuge, Florida, United States - Lox_Sample_3.2 | ecosystem: Environmental > Terrestrial > Soil > Wetlands | place: USA... | reverse complement strand
ACGAGATGGCCGCTTCGAAATCGAGCTGGTGCATTTCGAAAGTAGGTTTCGGTGGATATCCCAGTTCTTTCACCGAGAAGATGGCCGCGGCTCTGGCATTTCGGGTACTTGTCTCATTGCTCTCCAAAGCCAGGCTGCAGTGTGGAGGGGCGCATATTTCGGTCTCGTCCGGGATGGGAGCTGGCTCCGGAATAGACTTCGCGGGGGCCGCTGCCGTCGAGCTCGAGAATGGCGAAGCCGCCACGGGAGCCGACGGCGGAGATGGCGGCGCGTTCGGGCGCAGAACCAGCACCAGCAGCGAACCAGCGGCCAAGCGAACATTGCGCTTGGCGCTCGAAAGTACTGAACTGCCTTGGGGGCCCAGTCCGACGCTGAGGTTAATGCCTTTCAAGCCTATGACCTGTCCGGGCATCACCTTCTGAGGCAACCTGGGGCCGGGCGCCATGGAGAAAACTGTAGCTGCCGCGGCCTGCACACTTCGCATGCCCCCGGCGCTGTTGCCCCCCAAGGCCGGACCGACATTGTTGACATCGCCGATGCCCAGGCCAGGGGCCGAGCTCAGCGGCAACGTTTCATCGCCCTGGTATAGGCCTTCGTTGGTATCCGGAGCCGGCGCCACCACCGCCGCCAGAGTAAGGGGAAGCGGTTTCATGGCCCGTCCCCCGCATTGGCCGCTTTCGAACAGCAGTGCGAGCTCTGACGGCTTGGAAGCCTTGGAATGCGCTTTGGCGGCTACGACGCGGCCCTCAAGAATCGCGCCCTGGCGCAAGGCACATTGCGGGTCGTTCCAGCCCACTGAAACCTTGGCCAGAACAGAGTCACCGACGGCGATCCGGTCGGCTTGCAAAGTCTTTACCAGGGCCGCCTGAATGGGAACCGGCTGCAGCGGAGGCGCGGCCGAAGACGCCGAAGGGCACAAACAAGAAAAAGACGCCACCCAGATAGCGACCTTCAGGAAGCGTTTGCTGCATAGACTCATGGCTCGTCTCGGGATAATCCTATGCGGCGCCGCATGTCATATTACTGGATCGCTACGCCGGCGCTAAGCATCATCCGGTACCGCAGGATGCATGATACATCTCGCCTAGATTGTCTTCCGAAGAGCCCCGGAAACGAAGCGAAATCCGAAGTGTAGGAATGAATCCCGCCTATAAAGGCCGTGGTGGTAGAGGACGGAGCAGCTTCGGTTCCTTATCGGAACCTTCGCGGGGGCGAATGTCATGGTTTGCCCCGGCCTCAATTCCGCCAACATGGCTTAGAAACACTTGGGCGCGGTTGCGGGCGCTGTCGCTGTGCGAACGGTCCTTATGCGTGTGAGCAAGCCAGTTCACTTGGTAGCCGGGGGCGCGGAGGTCGAGGAAATCGTGAATGCCGCTCATTGCGGTGGCGGATGCGCAAGAAGCTGATGACTTCCGCAAGGCGGTTTCCTGGGCTGAAGTTGCCAGACATTTCAGCCCACGGAGACGGGAGAGGGCTCGGGCCTGCTCAAGCGGGCCAACAGCGCAAGTAGCCGGGTGAACGCGGCTTCCACCTTTGGCGATAGAGTCTCACCGTGGTCGAAATTTGCTCCGCTGATCGAGATCATGAATGCCTGTGGAGAATTTCCGTAGAGTTCCCGGGACAGTGCCAGGAGCGCCCCAGGTGTAAGGGCGTGTGAGAAAGGGGCGACTGATTCCCCAGGTTTCACTTCCTCCAGTTTGATTTCCCCGGCGGCGCCCGTCGCAGTGGCATCAACGAACAAGACCCTCGCCGTCTGGCTCATCTGACTGGCTAGCTCGGGGGCGAGCTGGTGGCAAGCCACGACTTGAACGTCGTTGGGCAAGGGCGCGCGTGAGAGTTCCTCTGCCACCCGCCACGCCACGCCATCATCCCCACGTAAGGGATTACCGTACCCGACGATGAGTATTCGAGGCATGCATTACGGCCGCGCTACTTCATCCACCACGTTACCAGCTGCGTCCACCAGCTGGACCCGCAATGCCATCTGTCCAACGGCATGGGTGGAGCAACTGAGGCAAGGGTCGTAGGTTCGTATGACGGCTTCCACGCGGTTCAACATACCGGGCGTGAGCCGGTCGCCATGCACAAAATGTTTCGCGACCTGTAGCACGCTGCGGTTCATCGCAAGATTATTCTGTCCGGTGGCGATGATCAGGTTCGCCCACTGCATGAGTCCGTTTTCATCGATCTTGTAGTGATGGAACAAGGTGCCACGAGGCGCTTCGGCGACTCCCACACCCTCCTGAGAATTGGCTCGGGCCTCGGCGCGCACGTGCCGGGAAAGGATTTCCGGGCCTTGCAGCAATTCCTCCAGCCGTTCGATGCAGTAAAGGATTTCGATGAGCCGCGCCTGGTGATAATGGAACGAGCTGAGAATTGCGGTGCGCTGCAGCTCCTTGAACTCCGCCAGTTCCTGATCGGCGCGCAGCGTCCCACAACGATCGGCAACGTTCAACCTGGCCAGGGGACCTACCCGGTAAATGCCGTCGGGGTATCCTTTCGGCTTGTAGAAGGCAGATTTCAGATAGCTCCAGGGTTCCACCTTCTCTCCGAGGAAGTCGAAGTAGCGCGTGCCATCGAGTTTGTCTGCGACCACGTTTGCGCTGGCGTCGCCAAAGCGCAGCTGACCATCGTAGAAGGCAATCCGCCCATCTTCGCTTACCGTTCCAAGAAACAGGGATGGAAAGTTGCCGAAGCTGCTGATCTCTTCGCGGAAGTTTTCGCGAATTTCCTTGAACCAGCTGAGGGCGCGTTCGGCGATCGCCAGGGCTTCGGGAACAGCCTTCAGAATCGCATCACGGTCCTCGACGCTCAAGGGTTGGCTCACGCCTCCGGGCACCACCCACGCGGGATGGATGCGCTTACCGCCCAGGCGCTCGATGATCTGCTGGCCGAACTGGCGGAGAAGTATTCCATCGCGAGCAAGCTGCGGATTGCGCTCGGCGATGCCCCACAGATTGGTCTTCGCAGGATCGGCATCCATGCCGAAAAGCAGGTCCGGAGAGGAGAGGTGAAACAGGCTTAAGGCGTGCGACTGCACGATCTGCGCCATGTTAAAAACGCGGCGCAACTTGTCAGCAGTAGGCGGAATACGCACCGCCATCAATGCGTCGCAAGCCTTAGCGGAGGCAATGAGATGGCTGACCGGGCAGATGCCGCAGATCCGGGCCATGAGCGACGGCATCTCGGTGAAGGGGCGGCCCTCGCAGAGTTTTTCGAAGCCGCGAAACTGGGTGACGTGAAAACGCGCCTCGGCTACCTCTCCATACTCATCGAGATGGAGCGTGATTTTGGCGTGACCCTCGATTCGGGTCACCGGATCAATCACGATGGTCCTTTGCCGCTCCACTATGGCTCCTAAGCTCCGAAGCGCGTCTTCGGACTCAATTCCGGCTGCCGCCCCGCGAGCAGCTCGCTCACACAATAGAAAATGGTGTCGGCCGAGGGCGGGCATCCGGGCACGAACACATCAACGGTCACGAATTCATGAATGGGCCGCGCCTGTGGCAGAAGGCGCGGTATCTCCTGGTTGGGGACGCCGGGATCGAGGGTTGTGTTCTCGCGGTAGGCGCGGTCGTAGATCGCTTTGAGGGGAAACGGGTTCCGCATGCTGGGCACGTTGGCGGTCACGGCACAGTCGCCGAGCGAGACTAGAACCTTAGTGCGATTGCGCACGTTCCGGATCTTGTGCAGATCTTCCTCGCTGCTTACCGCGCCTTCGACCAGTGTTACGTCCACATCATCGGGAAACACTTTTGCATCCACCAGAGGGCTGTAGACCAGTTCAGCATTCTCGGCCAGCGCGAGCAGGCGCTCATCCAGATCGAGAAATGACATGTGGCAGCCGGAACAGCCGTCAAGCCACACGGTAGCGAGCCGCTTCTTGCTCACGATTTCTCCTCTCGCATCAGTTGCAAATAGGGCAAAAACTCGCGCCGCTTCTCCATCTCGGCGACCGATTTGCCTTTCTCAAAGAGCGCTCCCGTGGGACAAACTTGTACGCACTTGCCGCAGCCGGTGCAGGTGTCGGAGGAACCCCAGGGTTGATTAAGGTCGGTGATGACCATGGAGTCGATGCCCCGGCCCTTCACGTCCCAGGTGTGTGCGCCTTCGATCTCGCCGCATACCCGCACGCAGCGGGTGCACAGGATGCAGCGGTTGTGATCGATGACAAAGCGGTCGTGAGATGCATCCACCGGGGCGGATGGATAGCGGTAGGGATAATGAATATGTGTAATTTCGAGCTTCTGCGACAGGAACTGCAACTCGCAGTGGCCGTTCGAGACGCAAACCGAGCAGATGTGATTGCGCTCGGTGAACAGCAGCTCGATGATGCCCTTGCGATAGCGCTCCAGACGCTCAGAGCTGGTAGTTACCTCCATGCCCTCTTCCACCCGGGTGACGCAGGAGGCCAGGAGGCGGTTGGCGCCTTTCACTTCCACCAGGCACAAACGGCAAGCGCCGACGGTGGAGAGCCCCTCCAACTCGCAGAGGCGCGGGATAAAGATGCCATTCTGGCGGGCGACATCGAGAATGGTCTCATCTTCGCGGGCGCTCAGGTCGCGCCCGTTGATTTTGAGGGTCTTGACGCCGGTCACGGGACTCATACGCGCGCTCCTGCGTGGCAGACTCCGGCTGCGCATCTGTTATCGGCAATATGAGCTTTGTATTCCTCCGCAAAATAACGCAGGGTGCTCAGCACCGGGTTGGGCGCCGACTGCCCGAGGCCGCAAAGGCTGGTGTTGCGCACCAGGTCACACAGTTCTTCAAGCAACGTAAGATCGCGGGGTGAGGCCTGGAGCTTAGTGATCGTATCGAGCAGGCGGTACATCTGGTAAGTGCCTACCCGACAGGGAATGCACTTGCCGCAGGATTCGGTCATGCAGAATTCCATAAAATATTTGGCTACATCAACCATGCAAGAGGTTTCATCCATCACGATCATGCCGCCCGAGCCCATGATCGAGCCCGCCCGCGCCAGCGATTCGTAGTCTACCGGCATATCAAGGCACTCGGAGGGTAAGCAGCCGCCGGAAGGGCCGCCGGTCTGCACCGCTTTGAACTGTTTTCCGTCGGGAATTCCACCGCCGATTTCGAACACCATTTCGCGCAGCGTGATTCCCATGGGGACTTCCACCAGGCCGGTGTTCTGCACCCGTCCAGCGAGGGCGAAGACTTTGGTCCCCTTGCTTTTTTCTGTGCCGATAACAGCATACCAATCGCCGCCATTGCGGATGATGGGCGCGACGTTGGCGAAAGTTTCCACGTTGTTGATCAGCGTCGGTTGGCCAAGCAGGCCTTCGACCGCGGGATACGGCGGTCGCGGACGTGGAGTGCCGCGCTGCCCTTCGATGGAAGCGATGAGCGCCGTTTCCTCTCCGCAGACGAAGGCCCCGGCGCCGAGGCGGAGATCGATACGGAAGTTGAACTGCGTGCCGCAAATGTTGGTCCCAAGCAATCCCAGTTTCTCAGCCTGCCGAATGGCCGTCTTCAAACGCTTGATAGCCAGGGGATACTCGGCGCGCACGTAGATGTAGCCTTCTGACGCGCCTACTGCGTAAGCGGCGATCAGCATCCCTTCGAGAACGCGGTGCGGATCGCTTTCCAGCACGCTGCGGTCCATGAATGCGCCGGGATCGCCCTCGTCCGCATTGCAGATGACGAATTTCTTGGCGCCCACGGCCTTTGCGACCGTGCTCCACTTGAGGCCGGTGGGGTAGCCTGCGCCGCCCCGTCCACGCAGACCACTCTTGGTGACCTGCTCGATGATCTCCGCCGGCTTCATCTCCGTGAGCGCGTGGATCAGCGCACGATAACCTTCGGCCGCGATGTACTCCTCGATCCGTTCGGGATCAATGACGCCGGAGTTCTCAAGCACGATCTTCTGCTGGCGCTGAAAGAAAGGAACGTCGGTGGAACAGAGCAATCGTTCCACCGGCTGGTGGCCAAGGCTGTCGAGAATGGCCGACCCATCTTCAGCGACGGCGTGCTTGTAGAGCGTGCCCGCGCTGGTAGAGACAAGCGGACCTTCGGCGCATAAGCCCATGCAGCCTACCCCTTTGCTCTTGCAATGGTCGCCCCAACCGCGGCGCGCAATGTCCTTATCGAGGGCGTCTTTCACCGCCTGGCTTTGGCAGGAAAGGCATCCCGCGGCGACACACACTCGTACGGTCTGGGTGAAACGCGATTGCGTCTCGCGTTCGGTTTCGGCAATCTGTTCGAGTTCTTCAGGCGACATGAGCGTCCCATTTTGCCAGTTGCTGTTTCAATTGCTCGGGAGTTACCTTGCCCGCCACCTCACTGTCATACACGACGGCGGGAGCGAGACCGCAAGAGCCGAGGCAGCGGGCGGAGAGCAGCGAGACCTTTCTATCGGCGGTGGTCTCGCCAGCAGAGATTCCCAGTTCCTGTTTCACGGCGTCAAACAATTGCGGGGCGCCCTTGATGTAGCAGGCCGTCCCGAGGCAAATCACGCAAGTGTGTTCGCCCGCCGGCTTGAGCGTGAAGAAATGGTAGAAGGTGGCCACGCCGTAAGCACGGCTGAGCGGCACCCGCAACGAGAGCGCGACATATCGCAGGGCAGTCTCATCCAGATAGCCGAAGGCTTCCTGGACCGAGTGCAACGTTTCGATCAGACCGCGCGAGTTCTGCCCCACGCGGCGCATGACCGCATCCACGATCTTCCAGCGTTTGTCCTGGCTGGGGGCTGAGGGCTTAACCAAACTTGCTGCCATCATTGGCATCCTAGGAATCTCACAAATGTACTACATATATTAATTAAGACATCGGCACTGCCGCCGAGGTGATTAGAGTCACAGGGCAAGGTGACAAGCTATACCCTCGCAACACTTGCAGAGTGGCGTTCATAGCAGCTGTTTGGAGCTTGTGCCATTGACTTTCCCCAGCCATGGGTCGAACAGCTCGCACACGCAATCAGCGCAGAAGGCAATGTCAGGGAGATCAGGGCCGGCACATGTCCGGCCTCGTTGGGCGCAATGGCGAACGATACATTTCGTTTGAGCGGAAGACGCCGAAAACCTGATTACGGCAGCGCATATCCATAAACTAGACAGATACGGCCCTGAGATCGCGGGCTGAGCGGCGACGATGATCAAGCCAGCGCAGCCACTCCTGCGCGCCTTCGAGCGTCAGGCTCGAGCTCCTGACGATTTCCATGGCAGGATGCACGCGGCGTGCGTTCTCTTCCGCGCTCTCGACTACGAAGGGCACGTGAGGCAGTAGGTCCATCTTGTTGAGCACCATCAGCTCGGACTTGAAGAAAATCGCCGGATATTTCAGCGGCTTGTCTTCGCCTTCGGTGACGCTAAGGACCACAATTTTGGCAGCTTCGCCCAGGTCATAACTCGACGGGCACACGAGGTTGCCGACATTTTCGATCAGGAGCAGCTCGATATCTTCGAGCCGCCAATCCGCCAGGCCCCGCTCAATCATGCGCGCATCGAGATGACAGGTGCCGCCCGTGGTGATCTGCTTTACGGGAAATCCGAAGCGGCGGAGCCGGACCGCGTCGTTGTCGGTCTGGATGTCGCCTGTAAGGAGGGCAACGCGCTCGCTGGGCGCGAAACTTTCCAGGGTGCGCTCGAGTAAGCTGGTTTTGCCGGAGCCGGGTGAACTGACCATGTTAAGGCAGAGGATTCCATGCTCGTGAAAACGAGCGCGCAGCGCATTCGCGGTGCGTTCATTTTCGCTCAGAATTTTCTGCTGGAACGGCACTCGGTCCATGTTCCTCTACCTCCAGAAACGATAATTCCAGTTCCTCGCCGGCGATGCAGTGAGTATCGAGGCTCGAACATTGCGGACACTGCCAGTCATAGTCGTGAACCGTAAATTCAAAGCCGCAGGCGGAACAGCGATGACGGCGAGGGCAAATCTCGATCTGCAGTTCCGCCTCCGGGAGTTCGCTATCCCGGGTGAGGACTTCGAAGGCGAACCGGAGCGCCTCAGGATCGACCGCCGACAATTCGCCCAGGCGTATGCCAATCTTCCGCAACTGGGCGGAGGGACGGCGCGCCAGCTGCTCTCTTACGCCCTCGAGCAACGCGGCCGCGACACTCAGTTCGTGCATTTCCGCGCCTCAACAGATGCGGGGCAACTGGTCCCCCGGCAGCATGTCAACAACGCGGGTCGTCCCGAGCAGAGTTCGCATCGTGACCAGCGAAGGATTGCTCGCCGTGACGGCGCCGACGATCCGGGCTTCATTGCCCAGAGGGTGACTGCGCATGGCTTCCAGCACCGGTTCGGCTGCGTTAGAGCTGACGATGGCCAGCAACTTCCCCTCATTCGCAACATACAGTGGATCAAGGCCCAACATCTCGCACGCGCCGCGGACCTCTTCTCTTACCGGGATTGCCCGCTCTTCAAGCAAGATGCCTACCTGCGACTGCTGCGCAATTTCGTTCAACGCGCTGGAGACGCCGCCACGGGTCGGGTCGCGCATGCAACGGATGGCCGGTGACGCCCGCAACATATCGGCCACGAGTGTGTGCAGCGCCGCGCTGTCACTGCGTATTTCACTTTCGAACTCAAGGCCCCCTCGTTGTGCCAGGATAGCGATGCCGTGGTCCCCGATCGGCCCGCTGAGCAGCACTTGATCGCCGGGTTGTGCGCGGTTTGCCGAAAGATCAATGCCGTCAGGCACCAAGCCCACGCCCGTCGTTGTAATGAAGAGTCCATCACCGCTGCCCTTCTCCACGACCTTCGTATCGCCGGTCACTACGCAAACACCAGCCGCGGCGGCTGCTTTTTGCAGTGACCCCACCACGCGTCGCAACGCGTTCATGGAAAACCCTTCCTCGATGATGAAGGCCGCGCTCAGGAACAGCGGCTGCGCTCCCCCCATGGCCAGATCGTTGATGGTGCCGTGAACCGCGAGAGAGCCGATATCACCACCGGGGAAAAACAGCGGCTTCACCACAAAAGAATCGGTGCTGAAAGCGAAGCGGTTGCCGTTGACGTTGACGATGGCCTGGTCATCGAGGCGGGCCAGAGCAGGATTCCGGAGCAGTGGCAAGAAAACCTGGCGCACAAGCTCGGCGCTAAGCTTGCCTCCGCTACCGTGACCGAGCAGCACCGTGTCCTTGATGGGAAAGGGCGACGGGCAACTCAGTTCGAGCATAGTCTTTTCTTCCGGCACGTTTCTTAACTCGCGTGCGCGTGACGCCGATAGTGATAGTACGCGGCGCACGCGCCTTCGGCGGAAACCATCGGAGCACCCAGGGGATTCTCCGGAGTGCAACGAATGGCAAACGCCGGACAGTCGGTCGGCTTCTTCAGTCCCTGCAACACCTGTGCGCTGATGCATTCGCCAGGCTCGTCCGCGGTCACAAGCTGAAGATCGAAGATGCGAGCGGCGTCGAAGGCTGCGTATTCTTCGCGCAGGCGGAGCCCGCTTCCGGGAATGCTTCCGATTCCGCGCCATTTCTGGTCCGCAATTTCGAAGACCTGGCCCATGATGCGCTGCGCGGGGAGATTTCCGTGGTAGTTCACCGAGCGCACATACTGGTTCTCGATGCACGATTCCCCATGTTCGAGTTGCCGGACCAACATGAGAATCGCCTCGAGAACATCCACCGGCTCAAAGCCGCCAACGACGATTGGAACGCGATAATCCCGCACCAGGTCTTCGTATTCGCGATACCCCATGATCGTACACACATGGCCGGGAGCGATGAAAGCCTGGACGCGGTTCTGGGGCGCGGTCATCAACGCCCGGATCGCAGGCGGAACCAGCACATGCGAAACCAGCGCAGAAAAGTTCGTGAGCCCATCGCATTTTGCCTGCCAGACGGCCATCGCGTTGGCGGGAGCGGTTGTCTCGAAACCGATGGCCAGGAAAACAACTTTGCATTCGGGGTTCTCACGCGCGACCCTGAGAGATTCTACGGGGGAATAAACGACGCGGACGTCGGCGCCCCGTGCCTTCGCATGAAACAGGTCGGAGTTCGAGCCGGGGACACGCAGCATATCGCCGTAGGAAACCAGGATGACGTCGGGACGCAGGGCGAGCGCGATCGCCCTGTCGATAGTCTCAAGCGGGGTGACGCAGACGGGGCACCCAGGGCCGTGGACGAGTTCGACGGAGCGTGGCAACAGTTCATCAAGGCCGTAGCGCATGATGGTGTGCGTCTGGCCTCCGCAGATCTCCATCAATACCCAAGGTCGGGTGGCGGTCTCCGCGATCTGCGCGGCCAGCGCTCGCGCGATGCGTCCGTCGCGGTATTCGTCGAGATACTTCATGGTTGATCGGCAGGGGGCAGTTCCTGCTGCAGAACACCCATTTCTTCGAGCAATTGATAGGTGCGAGCGGCCTCGGCTTCATCAACCCGGCTGATGGCGAAGCCAACGTGCACGACAACATAGTCTCCAGCTTTCGCTTCGGGAACGAAGTCCAGACATACGGAGCGGATGATGCCACCGAACTGAACGCGGCCGGTGGAAATGCCGTCTTGCTGCACGACTTCGAGGACCTTGCCCGGAATGGCCAGACACATAAGATTGCCTTGCCAGAAACTATAAACCCAGATGACGGTTTCTGCCCCAGGCGTGTGGCATCCCACCATCGTAACTTGCGGAATTCGGGCGGCCCGGGGGCTATCAGATGTTGCACCTGACGGTGCGATGCCTCGCTTCACGGCGCTATCGGGGCACCAATTCTAAAGTCCAACACAAGGAACACCCCACCACGTTTTCATCTTTGGTTCTCTTACTGGGTTGTTTAGGCAAAGCCGTCCGGCTGGCTTACAGGGCCAAGGTTTGCTTGGTGGCCAACGAAATCTCTTCCCGCATCCAGCGCCTTCATGTCAACTTCCAGCAAGTCACGGTTCTTCACTTTCGCTTCGAGAAAATGTGCCGCAGTTATGGGTGCAAGGCAGCGGGTCTCTTCCAGCAGCGCGCCCACCATGACGACGTTGGCAGCTTTCGCTGAACCCAGCTTATCCGCGATTTCAGATGCGGGAATGCAAAGCAATTCCACATCAGGCAGGGCAAAGCCGGAAGGCGCCACAATACCGTTATAGAGCACCAGCCCGCCAGCCGGCACCTGCGAAGCGAATTTGCGTAATGAGATTTCATTCATTGCAATCAGCACATCTGGACGATCAGTCAGTGGCGTACCAATGCGTTCCTTGGAAAGTGACACATAACAATGCGCGCTGCCGGATCGCATCTCCGGCCCATAGGAGGGCAACCAGCTGACTTCAAGCCCTTCGCGCATGCCCATCTCGGCCAGCAATTGCCCAAGCAGGAGCACGCCTTGTCCGCCAAAGCCCGCCACATTGATCGTCAGGTTCTTGCGGAGTTGGGAAGGCTTGTACTCTGCTTGCTCCACGCCTCCATCCTCTGTAACCCCCAAAACCTCGGCCACGGATTTCTGGGCCGGCGCATGGTTGGTGGGTAATTTTTCTTTACGCTCGCGGAAAACAGAAAGTGGATATATCGGAATCATCTTTTCCGTGATCCACTTACGGGCATCCACCGGATTTTTGGCCCAAATGGTGGGACAAGGTGAAAGAATCTCAACAAAAGAAAAGCCCAACCCTTCACGCTGCACCTCAAGCGCCCGCCGAATGGCCCGGCGCGCGTGCATGATGTTCTTGTTGTCGCAGAGTGCGACCCGTTCGATGTAGGCCGGGGCTTCCAGCGTCGCCAGTAACTCCGACATGTGCAGGGGGTAGCCTTCATTGCCCGGCCTGCGGCCGAATGGCGATGTGGTGCTCTTCTCGCCCACGAGCGTTGTTGGCGCCATTTGCCCGCCGGTCATCCCATAAATCGCGTTATTGATGAAAAATACCGTGATCTTCTCCCCTCGATTGGCCGCGTGAACAATCTCCGCCGTTCCAATCGCCGCAAGGTCGCCATCGCCCTGATACGAAATCACAAGCTTGTCCGGATGCTCCCGCTTAATTCCAGTTGCTGCCGCGGGAGCGCGTCCATGGGCCACTTGCACGTTTCCGAGATCAAAGTAGTAATAGGCAAACACCGAACACCCAACCGGGCTGACAAAGATCGCATTGTCCTGCATGCCCATGTCCTGCAATGCCTCGGCAATGAGTTTGTGTGCGATGCCGTGGCCGCAACCCGGGCAATAATGGGTCTGCTGCTTGAGGTCGGACTTGCGTTCATAGAGATCGTAGAAGACTGCGGATTTGGAGTGGACCACGCCGTACTCGCCGGTCTCGCTTTCCATCAGCCCGACCTTGTTGTCATCCACCATAGCGCCTCCGGCCCTCTTCAGTCGTTCCTCAGTGCAAACACGTCAACCCGGTTCGGCATGCGCGCCTCAACCTGCTGACGCAACTCCTCCACTGACGGCACATTGCCTCCGACGCGCCCATAAAAATCAACCCGCCGGCTGCCATTCAGGGCCAGGCGAACATCTTCCAGCATCTGCCCGTTGCTTAATTCGACCACCAGCACGTTCGAAACGTTGTGCACTGCGTAAGCCAATGCTTCCGACGGGAACGGCCATAACGTAATGGGACGGAACAAGCCAACAGGCAACCCGTCAGCGCGCGCTCTTTCGACCATCGAACGCAACACACGCGATACGATGCCGAACCCCACAACCAGGATCTCCGCATCTTCCACATGAAACAGCTCAAATCGCGGCTCTGCGCTCTGCGCACGAATGTACTTTGCTTCCAGGCGGCGCTCATGGGCCTCGAGATCATCGGGCTCAAGATAAATTGAACTCACCAGGTTGGCGCGAGTCTCAGCAGTTCCCTTCACCGCCCAAGGTTTTTCCGGAGCGGAGCTCTCGCGGTACCTCAGATCCAGCGGCTCCATCATTTGTCCGGTAAAGCCATCGGCCAGCACGATTACAGGATTGCGATACTTGTCGGCAAGGTCAAAAGCCAGCATGGTGAGTTTGGCCATCTCCTGCACGGAAGCCGGCGCCAGCACAAGGTTGCGATAGTTCCCGTGCCCGCCGCCTTTCACGGTGGCGAAATAATCGCTCTGCTCGGGGGCGATGTTTCCCAGACCAGGCCCGCCGCGCATGACGTCCACGATCACACAGGGCAATTCTGCGCCGGCAAGATACGAAATGCCCTCCTGCATTAAGCTGAGGCCGGGACCGGAGGAAGCGGTCATGACGCGGGCCCCGGCCGCAGCGGCGCCGTACACCATGTTGATGGCGGCGACTTCGCTCTCCGCCTGCACGAACGTTCCGCCGACCTGCGGCAAATAAAGCGCCGCAGCTTCGGCGATTTCGCTGGCGGGAGTAATGGGATATCCGTAATAAGCTTTGCAACCGGCGAGGATGGCGCCCTTCACCACGGCGACGTTGCCCTTACAAAGCTGCCGCATGTTCGCCTCCAGAAATAGTGGGGGTGGTCCTGGGTGGCGGGCTCAGGCGGCGGTACACGGTGATCGCACCCGGTTCAGGGCAACAATAGAAGCAGATCCCGCAACCGGTGCAATCCTGCCCTGTGTAACGCGCGGGATGCACTCCATAAGCGCTCAATTCCGGTGCCAGCACCAAACATTTTGGCGGACAGGATTCAATGCAAAGCCCACAGCCCTTGCATTCCTCATCACTGATCGTGACTCGGCCCCTCGCCTGTGCCGTCATAGCTCACCTCGCTCCGACCACCTGGGGACGCTGCAACCACTTGGTTTTTTCGCAGTATTCGTAGAGTTCGTTGCGGAACTTAGGATGCGCAATCTCAATCAGGGCCTGCGCCCGCTCGCGAATTGACTTGCCGTGAAGATAAGCAACGCCGTACTCAGTAACCACGTACCGCACCAGGCCGCGGGATGTGACAACCCCGGCGCCTGGGCTGAGCATGGGCACGATGCGGGAGATGGTGTCATTCTTCGCAGTGGAAGAAATTGCGATGATCGGCTTGCCCCCCTTGGAGTAGGAAGCGCCCTTCAAAAAGTCCACTTGTCCACCGATGCCGCTATAAAACTGGTTGCCGATGGAATCCGAGCAGACCTGTCCGGTCAGGTCAACCTGCAATGCGGAATTGATGGCCACCATCTTGTCGTTGCGGGCAATAGATCCTGGATGATTAGTGTAGGCGGTGGGGTGGAACTCGAAGATCGGGTTGTTGTCCACGAAGTCGAATATCTTCCGGGTGCCGATCACAAACCCGACAATAATTTTGCGCGGCTTGAAGGTCTTGCGCGCCCCCGTGATCACGCCAGCCTCAATCAGCGGAATTACTCCATCGGCCACCAGTTCACTGTGGACGCCGAGGTCTTTGCGGTCCATCAGGAGTGAGAGGACCGAGTCGGGAATCGCGCCGATCCCGGTTTGTACCACCGATCCATCCTCGATGAGGCTGGCGACATTCTTCGCGATATCCACATGGACGGAGCCGATTTTCGCCTGCTTCATCTCGCACAGGGGACGAGACGACTCCACGATGGCGTCAATCTTGCTGACGTGAATAAAGCTGTCGCCGAAAGTGCGCGGCATCCGGTCGTTGATCTGCGCCACCACGAAACGGGCACACCTGGCGGCGGTCAACGAAGTGTCAACGCCTACGCCAAAACTACAGAAGCCGTGAGAGTCCGGGGGCGAGAGTTCCAGCAGGGCCACATCAATCGGCATGGCGCCACTCTCGAACAAGTCCTCTATCTCTCCCAGGTAAATCGGGGTGTAGTCGGCGCGGCCCTCGTTGATCGCATCCCTTACATTGGGACCGATAAACATGGCGTTGTGGCGGAAGTGTCCGGCCATCTCCGGCGCAACGTAGGGTGCGCAGCCCATGGTCATCATGTGGACGATTTCCACGTCGTACACATACGGACCGCGCCCCATCAGCGCTTCCACCAGCGTCTCCGGCTCGGCGCAGCCCGGCTGAATGTACACCCGCATTCCGGACTGCACGCGCTGCAAGGCTTCATCGGCGGTGCGCAGCTTATTTCGGTACTCGCTTTCCCACGACATCAGTCAACCTTTCTGCCCTACCCGGCTTTTTTCAATTTGCCGCCTCTTTCTCCATTCGTTTCTGCGGCAAACCCATAACCCAGGACGGCCGAATGGATGGCCCGATCGAAAAACTGGTCCAGCAACTGAAACAATTCCTGCTTGGCGAAGAGCTCTACCACCCGATCGGAAGCGGATTCCTCGATGACAAATTCCAGAAGATTTTCTTTGGTTAGGATGATCGCCCAGACGAGTTGGCTCAGAGGTACTCCCTGCCGGGAGCGGCGAACACCGATGTTGAAGTAACGTTCCTCGGTGTCGCTTTCGCTTTTGTCGAGCAACCACTCCCCCAGATGGCGGTAAATTTCATACACCCGCTGCTTTAGTTCTTCGGGTGGTATGTTCTGGTAAGCCTGGGTGCGAGGCGACCGCTGGACCTTATGCAGCAATCCACTGGCGAGGGCATCGGAGCGGGTCTCGATGAGATGGACGAGCCTGTAGGTAAGCATCATGACCATCTCCTCCCTTTTACAGCTTATTGTCGGACTGATAAACCATGGCCAAAATGACCTAAGGCACTCGCAGGTGTGATTGAGATCACGAATGCAACCCCTGCAAACTCAAGGCGAGAGAAATGGACTTCCCCAATGGGAAGCCCGCATCGGTAGCAGGTCGAAGATCGTAATGCAGGAAACGGGCTATTGCGCGCCGGCGTGCAGCGCCTGGCGCGTTGCTTCAAGTGTGCGGACCAGCGATTCCCTGGGTAGCTTCTGAATGATCGGTTCGATGATCCAGCCCATCCCAAGAGGTACGTCTCGGGTCAGTGAAATAGCGCGGCATTCCACATATACCCCGCCATCGCGCTCCTGAAATCGCCAGTAAGAATACAAGCGCCACAGGAATCCGTATCCTGTATCCGGTGGCAGCACTCTTTCCTTGGGGCTTCCGGCATCCTCGACTTGGGCGATGCGCGTGGTGTGCGAATGGCAAGCCCAGCGGTTTCGATGCAAACAGCGATAGTGCACATCGTGGTCGGTATCCAGGACCATCGTCAGGATCTTCTTCTTGAGCAGCCGCAGATAGATCTGGAAATCATTGCCAGCACGGCGGATCAGCTTGGACGCAATAACCTCGGGCCGGTAGATGTTCTTGTGGTTGTCGTAATTCTGCAGCAGCGCCAGCACCTCTTCCACGTTCGGGCCAGGAATGAAGGCAGCTCCGATCCAGTCGTGGACCAACCCATTCGGAATTTTGACTGGGCCTTTGCCTGACCAAAATTCCGCTACGACTTTTCCTTTGCGAACCTGCTGGGCACGCTCTGGAGTGGAGTCAGACCACAGAAACGCATCCCTACCCGCGAGAGTTTTCTCCATGGCCGCTTCGACGGTGTGAAGGTAAGCGCCGAAACTCTCCAACGTCTGCGGCTTGAGTTGAACTGGAGTTGCCGTTTGCGCCATGGGCCCAGCCTATTGCGAATCGTGATCTGCGGCTAACGGCTTGTCAAGCGGCCCTGGCGCGCTCAGTTCGGGTGCAAGGACTCCTGTTCTGTCAAGTTCGCGATCTCGCTAGAGCTTCTTACTGCTCCAGAAAAGTCCGAAGGAGCGGAGTGCGCCTTGCAGCTTGCGCCCGGCGCCGCGGGCGAACTGCAAGTCCAAAATCCCTTCCATCTGGTGGGTAAAACTCGCACCGTAGCGATACCACCACAGCCTTTTCATCCCCGGCAAGCGGTCTGAGTCCACATATTTGAAGCGAACCATTTCCTCCAGGCCAAAGCGTCCGTGGGTTCGCCCAATGCCGCTCGACTTGACTCCTCCGTGAGGCGCTTCGCTGATGCCAAAGGATGAAACCGTGTCATTCACTTGGACGGCGCCAGCATTAATGCGCCGGGCGAGCGCTTCACCACGGGAAGAATCTCGTGTCCAGATACTGGCCGCCAGGCCATATTCGGAGTCGTTGGCAAGCTGTATGGCTTGCTGCTCGGTCTCATACGGCATGATGGGAAGAACGGGACCGAAGGTTTCTTCGCGCATGATGCGCATGTCGTGGGTAACATCCGCAAGAATGGTTGGAGCGTAGAAGTTTGGCCCCAACTCTGGCAGCCGCGACCCTCCGGTCAGCACGCGCGCACCTCGTGCTTTTGCATCTTCAACTTGTGACTCCACAATATGGAGCTGACGTTCGTGGATCATAGGCCCGATGTCGGTCTCCGGATTCATGCCATTACCCACCCGCAGCTGCTTGGTTTTTTGTACGCAAGCTTCGAGAAACGGCTGGTAGAGGTTTCGCTGCACATAACAACGTTCGACCGAAAGGCACGTCTGGCCTGCATTCACGAATGCCCCCCACACGGCGCCGCTGGAGGCGACGTCAACGTTCGCGTCTTCCAGGACGAGCATGGGGTCTTTTCCACCCAGCTCCAGGAGAACCGGCAGTAATCGCGCGGCCGCAGCCTGCGCGATGCGCTTTCCAGTGGGTACACTCCCTGTGAAGACAAGCTTGTCTACCGGAGAGTTGACCAGCGCGCTGCCGGTGGGGCCGTCACCCACTACTACCTGGAGCACATCCTTCGGAACGCCTGCCTGCTGGAGCAGAGAGGCCAGCTGAAGAACGATCAAAGAGGTGAATTCCGAGGGCTTTATTACCACCGCATTTCCGGCGGCCAGAGCGGCCAGCGTCTCAATGGCAGGAATCGAGAAGGGATAGTTCCAGGGCGAAATGATGCCGATCACGCCATAAGGTTCACGCAGCAGGCATCCGGCCTTGGTTTTCATGGTGAGATTTCCATGCCGCAGAGGCTCGTCTTTCAGAAGGCGAAAGGCGTTTTCGATGAGGAAACGGGCGGCATCCAGCGCCACGATGACCTCTGTAGAGAGGGACTCGACATAGGGCTTGCCGACTTCCCGCGTGATCAGCTTAGCGACTCCTGATTTTTGCTCCTGGAGAAGGCGTTGGAATTTCTTCAGCACGGCAATGCGCCGGCGGACACCGAGCTCGAACCAAGCCGGTTGTATCGCGCGGGCGCGAGTAACTGATTCATGGACCTCCAGCTCAGAGGCACATTCCAGTTCGCGCAAGGTCTCGCCGGTCGCCGGATTGACCGAAGCTATTTTGCGGGCCGCGACTTGGAAATCAGTAGCCACGTTCGGAGAAAATTCTACGCGGGCGAAGGCGCCCGCGCCACATCGGCCACAGGAGTATGATCTCCACGAAAGCGAAGTTCGCGATCATTGCCGTGAAGACCTTAAACGAAGTTTATTCATCTTTATCCACCCGGCGCCGTTATGAAGTCTGGTTCTTGCGTTTGGGACTCGCCGATGGAAGCGGCGCATGGTGGTTTCGTTATTTGCTGATGAACCCTGGACGCGGCGGCTGCGCCGAAGATCCGCGCGGGATGCCAGTTCAGGTGTGGGCCACTTGGTTTCCGGCGGAGGGCAAGCCCCAGAGTTTCATTCAAGGATTTGCGCTGAATGATTTGGAACTCAGCGGGTGTGGCCAGAACCCATTCCGTCTGCGAATCGGTGAAAACGAAATCGGACAGAATTCCTGCCGCGGAGCTTTGCAGCTCGACGGACATGCGGTGGCCTGGGAACTGGAATACGGTTCGACATTCCGTGTCACCCTGAGCAACAAAGGCTGGATCGGGTTTTCCCGGACGCCGCACTCTAATGCCCGGTTTTCCGGAAAGATCACGCTGGATGGCCAGACCTTCGGAGGGAGTCCTCTGGGATTTGGACTGCAAGGGCATAATTGCGGATATCGTCACCGCGGTTTCTGGACCTGGGCACACGTGTATTTTCCCCGCCCCGATGGGTCGTCAAGCACCTTGGAAGCATTGGTCTACGACATGCCACTGGGAATGATCTTCCGCAAAGCAGTCCTATGGCATGAAGGGCGGCGGCAGGTATTTCGCGATTTGCGCGACATCCGAAACGACGCGCGAACTTTTCGGTGGAATTTTCGCTGCGGCAAAGAGCAAGGACTTCAGGTGGAAGTTGCGCTGGATGGCAGCGGGCCGGGCATCCATCGCCTGCCTTACGTCAAGACCGATTGCTCCGGCAGCTTCGAAGTTACCAACAACAGTCTTGCCGGAGCGGTGGTGAAGCTGACTCAGGGCGAAAGGGTCGAACGGCTGGAAACTGCTTCCGGTGCGGTGTTGGAGATGGTAGGCAGCTAAGCAGAAATCCGTCGGGAGCTACTCAATCTGATGAGTGCGTCAGCGCCAGACGCTCGGCAACGATCGAATATGCCGTGGGATTGAAGGCCATGCCAATGTGCGTGCCTGGGACGTCGAAATCATTCCCTTCTTTTCTGGTCATGCAATAGCGCCAGTCCACAATGCCGTCGTGCCGGGTATAAATCGCGGTCTGGAGCATTGAGTCCGGCACCGCGCGGCGTAGCGAGTCCACAAAGTTGCAGGTGCAGCGGCCGGTATAGCAGTGCGGAAACACTCCCTTGCCGTGCTCTTGCAGGATGCGCAGGCGGATAGCTTCGGCGGCATGGACGATGGTTCGATTGGCGACCGTGCCGCGAATCGGGGACGCCAGGGTGATGACCGAGGCGATGTCCTTCGGTCTGGCGCCGGCGACCGAGCGCGCAATTACGCCCCCCAGGCTATGGCCGATCAGGTGAATCTTGCGTCCGGTTTCATCCAGGGCTTTTTCTATGGTCGCGCTCAGATGGCGCTGGATCAGCAGATTCGGACAGTCGGCGTTGATGCCGATGCCGGAAAAATACGCGCAGTAGCCAATGCGTCCTAACCAGCCGTGAAGCTCGGTGAGATAAAGATCAGTGCCGAGAAAGCCAGGAATGATGACCACCCCCGAGCCATCGCCGTGGGGCACGCCAAATCCGTAGTAAACCGGTGTGGCATGCAGCAGAAGGACCTCTGCTCCGAACAGCGCTTCGGTCCAGAGGGAGGTCTCGGCTTCAGAGTGGGGATGGGGGGATTGTCGTCGGGACCGAAGTTTCGAAGATCCGTTGACCCTTCTATGAGCGCGCAATGTTGTCCTGAATCTGCCCTGCTCGCGCACACCCACGCGGATCGCGCGTCGTGGCGCAGATGCTTCCAACCGCGATTATACCGCGAGAGGGCAAGCCATTCCATTCGTGCGGACGCGACCGCGTTGACAGCAGCCTCACTCGCATCGCCACAAGGTCGCCGACATGCGAACTGAGGCCGCATTTCTAAAGCGGGCGCTCTTGACTTCAAGGCTCTGCCACTCGCCGCTCGTAAGAGTTCTATAGAGTTCTATGGGCGGCGTATCTTGCTAGCCGCCGCGCGCTTCTTCCTCCGCGCACCTTTGTTCAGCCGCTCCTCCAGCTCCGCCACTCGCCTGCGTAGCGCGT
>Ga0335078_10004682_pt1 | contig 20251 bp, 10 predicted proteins | sample Lox_Sample_32_FD_206711 | JGI IMG/M metagenome (GOLD analysis project Ga0335078, IMG submission 206711) | Soil microbial communities from Loxahatchee National Wildlife Refuge, Florida, United States - Lox_Sample_3.2 | ecosystem: Environmental > Terrestrial > Soil > Wetlands | place: USA... | reverse complement strand
CGATGGCGGTGAAGCCTGGGCTCTTGCGCAGCATGCGCACGCCGTAACGAATGTCATTGAGTAAGGTTTCCATCAATCACCTCGCAATTGCTGCCGGACTGTTCGCTTGGGGATTGGCGGGATCGCTCGTGATCCAGCCGTCGAAAAGTTGAATGGTACGGTTGCCGTAGGAAGCGTTGACATCCGAATGGGTCACTTGAATGATCGTGGTGCCCTGATCATTCAGCCTTTTGAACAGCTCCATAATTTCCTTGGCCTGACTGGAGTGAAGATTACCCGTGGGTTCGTCGGCAAGGATGAGCTTAGGGTTGCCGACAACTGCGCGGGCAACACCGACCAGTTGCTGCTGACCTCCGGAAAGCTGGTTGGGGAACAAGTCCTTTTTGCCGACAATCTGAAAGCGGTCAAGAATTTCGGCAACCATGCTGGCCCGTTGTGCACGAGAGATATTGCGATATGAAAGCGGTACATCGAGGTTTTCGTAAACGGTCAAGTTGTCGAGCAGGTGATAGCTCTGGAAAACGAATCCGATGTACTTGCGATTGAGGTCAGCGCGCTTCTTGCGATCGAGCTTATGAACCGGTTCATCGAGAAGGTAATATTCGCCGGACCAAGTGTCATCGAGCATCCCGATGATGCTCATCAGGGTGGATTTACCTGATCCCGACGGACCCATGATGGTGACGAACTCGCCTTCCCGAATATCGAGGTTGATTCGGCGCAAAACATAGGTCACGCCGGCTCCGGTTTTATAAGTTCGCTCAATGTTGCGTAACTGAATCATTGGTTACTCCATCGCACAGTTGTTGTGATACAAGATCACTCCTGCCGTAAGGCAACCGTAGGTTCGACTCTCGTCGCCCAATGCGCCGGCAAGTAGCTTGCGAACACGACGGTCGTTATCAAGACCAGGGACGTTACCAGCAAAGTAATCGGATTCAAAAGACCGACCTTGTACAAGAGAGCCGAGAGCACGCGACCGGCAATCAGGGTAGCGATAAATCCAAGGCAGAGACCGGCTGCGGTCAAACGCAGAGCTTGGCCGAGGATCATGCGCAAAACGTCGCCTCTTTCGGCACCCAAGGCAACACGGATACCGATCTCGCGAGTCCGCAAGCGCACGGCATAACTGATGACACCGTAGAGGCCAAGAGCGGCCAGCAATAAAGCCAGACCGGCAAAGATCGAGAGAAGAATTACGAGGAACCGGCGACCGACCAAGGAATCGTCGACGCGCTCGTCCATCGTTTTCAGGTCGTAAAGCGGTTGATTGGAATCAACGCGCCGAATCGCTGATTGCAGCGCGGACGTCAGAGTTTCAGGATGAGAGTTGTTGGTTCGAACGGCAAGACCAGCCGCCGGCACAGGTTGTTGGTTAATAGAGTAGTAATAAAAGCCCTCGTTGGTGTCGGCTTCGAGCGAAGTGCTCTTGGCGTGCGCGACGATGCCGACGATCGTGAAACCCGTCTTGTTGCCATCGGCATTAATGTGCTGACCGAGGGGGTCTTCATTGGGCCAATACTGCCTAGCCAGAGTCTGATCGATCACCGCAACGGGTTCTGTTTTGAGCCGATCCTCGGAATTGAACCAGCGCCCGCGAAGCAGCGGGATGCCGAGCGCCTCAAAATAACCCGGCGAAACATTGCGCACGTTGCCGTGCGGACCGGGATCATTCGGAGCCTGTGGGCGACCCTTGATTGAGAAAGAAGCCGAACCACCGTTATTGGTGAACGGAAGCGCGTCCGAAATCGCAGTTCCGGTCACGCCGGGAATATTCTTGAGTTCTTCCTCCAGCGCCGTATAAAACGCGGCTTGCTGCTCATCGGATTTGTAGACTGTGGGAGCGAGCGAAATGGCGCCAGTCATGAGGCCATGGGGATTAAATCCGGTCTCGAGCTGCTCGACCTGCTGCAAACTGCGCACGAGAAGGCCAGCCCCGACCAGCAACAGCATCGCCATCGCAATCTCGCCGACGACGAGAACGGAACGCAATCTCTGGCGGACACTGCCGGTCGTACCGGAACGGCCGCCTTCCTGAAGAACCTGGAACCAGCGGCTATGAATCATGTGCCAAGCGGGGGCAGTCCCACAGAGGAGAACGGTTAGCAGACCAACAGCAGACACGAAGAAAAGAACCGGGCCGCCCATGTGAACGGAGATGTTGCCGGCCAAACTTTGCGGCGCCAGGAGGAGTAAGGCCGGAGTGGCAAAGTGAGCGACGGCGAGACCGAGAGCAACCCCGACAATGCCCAATAAAAGGCTTTCGAGCAAAGCTTGTTGCAGGAGGCGGCCGCTGCCGGCGCCAAGAGCGATCTGAACTGAGATTTCATGTTGCCTGCCGGAAGCCCGTGCCAATTGCAGACCCACGATGTTGGCGCAAACGATCAGCAAGACACTGACGACCGCGGCTAGAAGAATGGCAAGTGGGCGGCGAAGATTGCCTCCTACAAATTCAATCAAGGGGATGGCGAACATCCCCCAGCCGGCTTTTTTGCTGAAGCTATTTGGTCCTTCCGCGACGATGTTTTGAGCAGTCTTCAGAGCGAGGTATGCGTTGGCCTGTTCAACGGTCACGCCGGGGCGCATCCGACCCACGGCAAAAAGATTTTCATTGTGACGAAAGTTAGCGTCGTAGTAGCGACCGGGTGGGAGTGCGATCGGAGTCCACAACTCAGCGCCGTTTGGCCAGTCGAACTCCGGTTGCATGACACCGATCACCTGAAACGATTCCTGGTTCAGCAGCAAACTTTTGCCAACGATCGCGGGATCGCCACCGAAGCGGTTCTTCCAAGCTCCGTAAGAAAGCACAACCTCGTGATTCGCATTCGGCATGTCCTCTTCCGGGTGGAACACACGACCCAACTGCGGATGGGCCCAGAAGACATCGAACCATTGCCAGGAGACCTGCGCCCCAACCAATCGCTCAGGAGTGGTTCCGTTGGCGCTGTAGTTATAGGTTTGGCCCTGGAGTACAGCGGCCGAAGTAAAAATATCTTTGCCGGCGAGCGCGTCGGCGAAATCGGGCGCCGACATGCTGATGTTGAGAAGATCCGGAACAAACGAATACTTCGAGCGTAGGGCCAATACACTGTCAGGATGAGGAATGCCGCTTGGGTTCAAGAGAATGGCATTCATCACGCTGAACACAGCAACATTCGCTCCGATGCCTAGCGCAAGCGTGAGTGCGGCGACGATGAGGAAGCCCGGACTTTTGCGCAAGCCGCGAAATGCGTAACGAAAGTCTTGGGTTGCTCCAGCCATAAGCCTCCTATTCGTAGCGCAGGGCGACCATGGGATCGACCTTCGCCGCCCGGCGCGCCGGGATGCAACAAGCAGCGATTGCAACCAAAGTGAGCAAAAGAGCGACAGCAGCGAACGTCAGGGCATCGGTGGCGCGAATGCCATAGAGCATGCTGGACATCAACCGGGTTAGAGCGACTGCAGCCAGCAGACCCGAGACAACGCCGATGAGGGCGAGCTTCCCTGCTGCGCCGAGGATCATGCGCAAGATATCGATCCGTTCGGCTCCGAGTGCCATCCGGACGCCGATTTCGTGGGTGCGCTGCCCGACGATGTACGAGATCACGCCGTAGATGCCGATGCTAGCCAGAACCAAAGCGAGGCACGCGAAGACGCTTAAAAGGATCATCGAGAACCGGCGAGCCGCGAGCGAACCGGAGATGAGCTGATCCATGGTCTGAGGGCCGTAGACAACTTGTTCGGTGCTCATTTCCTGGTTGGCGCGACGGACTGATTCGAACAGGCCGGTTGAATTACGACTGGACCGGACGAGAACCCCGGCGCCTCCAACCATGGAGACAAACGCGTCTGGCGTTTGCACGCAAGGAAAATAGAACTGGGCACGCAGAGCCTGGACGTCGTCGGAATCCAGTCCCCACTGCTTCACGTGGCCGACGACTCCGATGATTTCGACCTGCGCACGATTCAATGCATCCGAGCCGGAGGCCTGCCAGTCGTTCATATTCAGGCGCTTCCCGATTGGGTTCTGATCGGGAAAAAACTTTTTGGCGAAGACATCGTCGACGACAACGACTGGGGTGGAATGTTCGTCATCGTGCGGCGTGAAAAATCGACCGCTAAGCAGCGGGATTTGCATCGTGTTGAGGTAGTCCGGAGTGACAATGTAATCGATGGCCCAATTCATGTCGTTCTTGCTGGCGGGCTTGGGCTGACCTTCCAGCCAGAAGAGCTGCTCATCATCGACGCCCATGGGAATTGCACCCCAAGCGAGCGCTGCCGACTGCACACCGGGAACGTTCGCAAATTTGCTTTCGATTTCCCGGTACTTGGCGCGGAGGGCCTCGGGGCTAGCTCCAGTCATCGAGGGCGGAAGTGAAACGTTGAAGGAGAGCACGTTGTGCGGGTTGAATCCCGGATCGACGTGCCAGAGGCGAACGAGGCTGCGGAGCATCAAACCAGCGCCAACGAGCAGAACCAACGCCAAGGCCATCTCAACGACGACGAAAACGCTTTGCGCGCGATGGCGAGCTCCGGCTATGCCGCGGCCACCTTCTTTCAAGGTGTCGTGAAGATCACCTTTGGAACTTTTGAGCAAAGCCGGCGACACTCCTGAGAGGATTCCCGCTACGAGAGAAACGCCGAAGGTAAACAGCAGGACGTGAGAATCGATTCCGATTTCTTCCGCGCGAGGCAACGCCGACGGGAGCAGGCCCAATGCGGCGCGAGTTCCCCAAGCGGACAGAAGGACGCCGAACACGCCGCCGAAGAAGGCAAGCAAAACACTCTCGGTCAGCAACAGGCGCACGATCCGGCTCTGCGCAGCGCCAAGAGCGGTGCGAATCGCGAACTCGCGAGATCTTACGGTGGATCGGGCAAGAAGCAGGTTTGCGACGTTGACACACGCGATCAGCAGAACGAAGCCAACGGCTGCCAATAAAACGAGCAGGAATGGCCGAACGTCACCGACAATCTGTTGCTTGAGCGGAACGAGATGGGCGCTGATTCCCTTGTCGGCTTCGGGGAACGCGGCTGCCAAGTTGCTGGTTACCGACTGCATGTCGGCGCTTGCCTGCTCAAGCGAAATTCCGTCTTTCAACCGGCCGATGCCGTGAATGCCCAATCCTGCGGAACGATTGGTGAGCAAAGGATTGGCCCACTGGCAGATCGGAACATAAACATCCTTTTGGTGGAAACTGCGCACCAACATGCGAAAAGTGGAGGGGATGATGCCGACAACTGTGTAGCCCTTGCCGTCGAGTGTGATGGTTTGTCCGACAATCTCAGGATTCGAACTGTAGCGACTCTGCCAGAAGCCTTCGCTGATCATGGCGATGGGAGCAGCGCCGATGCGATCTTCGCCGGGGAGAAATCCGCGGCCAAGACGCGGCTTCACGCCGATCATCGGAAAAAGATCGGAGGAAACGAGTTCGCCTTCAACCTGCTCAGCTTGGCCTTTTCCGCTGAAGGTGAACTCGTAGCCGCGAAAGATCGCCATGGACGAAAACGTGTGGTTGTCTTTCTGCCAGTCGAGGAAGTTTGGGTAGGAGATCGAGCCAGATTCGAAGTTTGGCTTGCTCTCATGAAGAGTTACGAGCCGCTCAGCGTGAGGGAATGGCAAAGGATTGAGCAGAACGCCGTTCACCACCGAGAAAAGCGAGGTGTTCGCTCCGATTCCCAAAGCCAGAGTCAAGACCGCAACCGCGGTGAAGCCGGCAGACTTGCGCAGCATACGAAAGGCGTAGCGAACGTCCTGAACGAGTGTTTCCATCACTCATACCTCAAGGCGACCATAGGGTCGACGCGCATCGCTCGATAAGCGGGAATATAGCTGGCGACAAAAGCGACGGCTGCGAGCAAAACGACTACGGCAGTGAACGTGAGCGGATCGAAGCGGCTGATATCGGTGATCCTGCTGGCGGCGAACTGTCGCAGCAAAATCGCTAGGGCCGCGCCGAGAACCGTTCCAGCGACGGTCAGCCGTGTGCTTTCCCGCAGGATCAATCGAAAGACATCGATGGGCTGCGCGCCAACAGCAACGCGAATGCCGAATTCGCGAGTGCGTTGCGCAACCGAATAGGCTAAGACTCCATAGAGGCCCATCGCCGAGAGGAGCAGGCCGACGCTGCTCAACACGCTGAGAAGTGTCGATGCGACCTTCGCGCCGAATAGCGAGGCGGCGGTGTACTCGGTCATGGGCTCTGCGTCGAAGATGGTCAGGGCTGGGTCAATCGCAGCCGCCTCGCGACGGATCGATGCTATTGCTTCGTTTACTGAACCGGACGTCCGCACGTGGAACGTCAGACCATATTCCGGGCGAAAGACCTGGCGAATCGGAATGTAGAAATAAGGTTGGGAATTTTCGGTAAGACGGTGATACTTGCTGTCCTTGGCAACGCCAATAATCGTGAACCACTCGCCCCAGCCATGGACCTTGCGACCGATGACGCCTCGATTGGATATGAAGCGGCGGGCAAACTCCTGATTGACGATCATCACTTTCTGGCGTGCCGAATCATCCAGCAAAGTGAAATCGCGTCCGTCCACCATCGGAATCTTCATGGATTCGAAGTAGCCGGGCGAAATCAGGTCGCGGTAAATCTTCATGTTTTCGTTGGGACCGGGAACGTAGCCCTCAACCTGCAGAGTTTCCCAATTTCCTCCCTGAAATCCGAGGGGAGGAGAATCGTCGTAGCTGACCGCAGTGACTCCGGGAAGTTGCTCGAGGCGATCGCGCAAACGCCGGCAGAAGGTATCGGTTTGCTGTGCGTTGTAGCCAGCGGTCGAGAAGTCGAACTGGGCGAGAGCGACACCATCAGGAGAGAAACCCGGATCGATGGAGCGGGCGTGCTCAAAGCTCTTCATGAAAAGCGCTGCTCCAGCTAGAGCTACCACGGTGAGCGCCACCTCAGAAACGACGATCAGACCGCGGAGGCGATGCGTCTGAACACTCGACACACCCGTGCGTCCGCCTTGCTTCAGAGCATCGTTGAGATCGGATCGTGAGACGTGCAGAGCTGGAATCAAGCCGGCGAGTAGCGTGACGAGCAGTGCCAATCCCGCGCTGAAAGCGAAAACTTGGCCACTAAAAGGAGGAGCCAACATCGCCGGGCGAGCGACGCTGGGGAGAAGCCAGCGCAAGGCGCCGCCGAGCCACGTGGCGATCATCAGTCCAGCGACGCACCCAGCGACTGACAGCACAAGCATTTCAATGATGACCTGACTTGCCAGACGCGCCGGCTTAGCACCGAGTGCAAGGCGGATGCTGAATTCGTCCTGGCGCTTGGTTGCGCGAGCCAACAGCAGGTTGGCGAGGTTTGCGGCCACGATCATGAGTATCAGCAAACCCGCGGCCATCAAGATCTCTACTGGAGTCAGGAGCATCGATTGCGTGCCGAAATGTGACTTCCAAACCGGGAGCACGGTTGCGCCGATGCCCTGGTTCGAATCGGCATCGGCGAGGGCCATGCGATTCGCGGCGGACTGCACGTCGGAGTTTGCTTGCGCGATGCTTACCCCAGGCGCCAACCGGGCGAGCATCATGAAATTTCGCGTATTGCGATCTTCGAGCATCCAGGTGCCAGTGTGCGTGAGCTGGCCGTACATCGTCAGGGGCACCCAGAACGCGTAGTCCAAGCCCGCGTGCAGTCCGTGAAAGCCTTCCGGAGCGACGCCAATGATGGTGAAACTCGTGCGATTAATTTTCAGGACGCTTCCGACAGCCGAGGGATCGGAGTGGTAGTGAGATTTCCAATAGCCGTAGCTAATAACGACGACCGGATGCGCATTCTGGGCATCGTCGCGCTCCTGGGCGGAAAAGAATCGGCCAGCTTCGGGCTTGATTCCCAGCATGTCGAAGACGCCACCGGAGGCTACTTCTCCCCAAACACGTTCGGTTTGCGGAGCGTCTCCGACGGAAAAGACATAGCCACGATAGGCAGTGACGAAGTTGACGAGATGCAGATTGTCGCGAAAATCACGGAAATCGAGATAGGAGGTGGTGATCGGTGCGCCGTCGGGCGCAGTATTTTCGATGGCAACAATTCGGTCGGGCTGCGAAGCTCCCGGTAAGGGATCTAATACCAGAGAGCGCAGCCAGCCAAAGATCGTGGTATTGGCACCGATGCCGATCGCGATGGTGAGGACTGCCACAGCGGCGAACGTGGAACTGTTGCGAAAAATCCGCAGAGCGTAGCGGAAGTCCTGGAGAAGGGATTCCATGTCATTCGTACCTCAGAGCGATCATGGGATCGATCTTGGTAGCGCGACGCGCTGGCACAAAACAGGCGAACAAGGCGACCAAGGCCAGAGTGACAGCAACGGAAATGTAAGTGAAAGGATCGGTAGGACTGACCGTCAGGAACTTGCCTAATACACGCGCACTTGCGAACGCAGCGGCGATTCCGATGAACAAACCGGCGCCGATGATTAGCAGACCTTCGCGAAAGACCATCCTAAGGATGGCAAGGGGTTCGGCGCCGACTGCCATCCGAATCCCGATCTCATGTGTCCGCTGACTGGCCGAGTAGGAGATGACGCCATAGACGCCGACGACTGCGAGAACGAGTCCTAAAAGTCCGAGCGCTGCGGCCAAACCGGCGCCAATCTGGAATAGCAACAAACCGTTCAGGGTGTCCAAAGCCTGAGTCATGGTTTGAACGTCGAAGACCGGCATGGTGGGGGCGAGCGTTTCGATTACATGCTCCACCTGCGGAATCATCGCCGCGGCATCCACCGATGAACGCACTTGTAGAGTGCTCAGCGAGTTTCCGGCGAAATGCTGCGCAAGGGGAAGGTAGAAGTAAGGATTGATCGTGCCGGTGATGCTCTGGAAGTGCGTGTCCTTTACGACACCCACAACCTCGATGGAATGTTGAGGATCGCTACCGATTTTGAAATGGCGGCCGAGCGGATCGCTGTTCGCCCAGAACTTCTTAACCATGGCTTCGTTGACGAGGGCGACGTACGGGCTGGTCTGGGTATCGCGTTCAGCGATCGTGCGTCCTCGCAGTAGTGGAATCGTCATGGTTTCGAGGTATTGCGAGGAGATGATGTTGTAGGTCACCGGCGTCTTTGCTTCCTGCAGCGGCGACTGATAACCGTCGACATCCAAGAGATCGTTGCCGCCGGTGTATCCCATAGGAGTTGCACCGGCCGTCGCGGCGGATTCAACACCAGGGAGAGAGCGCACGCGATCGAGGAGGTTCTTGTAGAATTCGCGTCCCTGCGCTTCGTTATATCCAACTTCGGTTGGATCCATGGTGAAATTGATCACGCCTTTGGATTCGAATCCCAGATTGCTTTGCTGGGCCTTGTCGAGGCTGCGAGTGAACAGCATGGCGATGATCAGCAGCATCAGCGAGCCGCCAACTTGAGCGACAACCAGAACATCGCGGAGCCGGTGGCGACCCGAAATCACGCCACGGCCAGCTTCATGAAGGACGGTACCCAAATCCTGTCGCGACGCACGCAAGGCCGGAATCAGACCGACGATTACTCCGGTGGCAAGCGCAAGGGCCATTGCGAAACCGAAGATGCGCCAGTCGAAGCTGAAATCAAGCCGAACAGGAATATCAAAGTGGATATTCAAGGAGCTTAAGAAGGAACTGCCCCAAATCCCGATAAGGACTCCGGCAGCACCACCTGCCAGAGCGAGAACGACGCTCTCGGTAACCAACTGGCGGACTAGGCGGATTCGCGCAGCTCCCAGGGCGGCGCGAATGGCCATTTCACGGGCTCGAACGGTAGCACGTACCAGCAGGATGTTCGCCACGTTCACGCAAGCCAATAACAGGACCAGCGTGGCGAGACCCAGGAACAAGCCCGAGATGATCAGCATGGTGTTGTTGGGATCAGGATTGGGCCGGGATCGTAGTTCGGGGAAAACACTCAAGCTCTGGTTCTTGTGACTATCGGGATCGATTTGTGCGAGGCGCTGTCCCACAACATCCATCGTTGCTTGCGCCTGCTTCAGGTCTACTCCCGGACGAAGGCGTCCGTACAACAACACCATCTGGAGTTTCCGGTTGGTCATGAGATCCATCGGATAGCCATCGATGAATGCCATGCCCAGGGGGAGGAAAGCCTGACTTTTCAGGAACGAATTAATGCCGTCGAAGCTCTTAGGGCCGACCCCGATAATGGTGATCGGATGACCATCGAGAACGACTTTCTTGCCGACGATGTCCGGGTCACTGCCAAAACGGGTTTTCCAGTAGTCATAGGTAAGAACCATGACCGGATCAGCGCCGAGGACTTCGCCTTCGGTGGGAAGAATCAGACGGCCGAGCGTCGGCTGAAGACCCAACATCGAGAAATAATTTCCACTGACATAGTTGCTCAAGATGCGGTCGGTCTTGCCATTGGCATTGAGACCGTCCATACCGAATTGATAGGCAGCGAGGTCGGAGAAGACATTCGTGCTCTGACTGCGTATATCGCGGTAGTCGGGCACCGAGAACGCATTGTTGTTGGATCCGTCCTTCTGCATTTGCGTCAGGTTTGTGATCTGGCCGGGATCGTGCGTGGGCAGGGGCCGCAGAAGGAATGAGTTCACCATACTGAAGATCGTGGTGTTGGCACCGATTCCGAGGGCCAGCGTCACAACAGCGATGACGAAGAACGCCGGACTCTTCTTCAGCATTCGAACGCCGTAGCGAACATCTTGCAGTAAGGTTTCCATATCATTCGTACCTCAAAGCAACCATCGGATCGACTTTGGTAGCTCTTCGTGTTGGAAGCCAAGCAGCCAATAACGCGACGAGCCCCACAACCAGGGTCATCGAAATCAGCGTCAAGGAATCGTGATTGGAAATGCCAAAGAGTTGGCTGCGCACAAACCGGCTGAGGATCACGGCTAGTGGCAGCGCAATCGCCACGCTGATGCCGGCCAAGCGCCCGACTTCGGCCAAGATCATGCGGGCAACGGCGCCCCGACTGGCTCCAATCGCGATGCGAATGCCGATTTCGCGCGTGCGTTGAACGGTGGTGTAGGCAAGCACGCCATAGAGGCCAACGGCGGCAAGCAGCGTCGCCAGAACGCCGAAACTGGCGGCGAGCAAGGCGATCAGGCGCTCCGTACTGAGACTGTCGTTGATCTGCTCATCCATGGTACGAAGGCTGTCGAGGACGATCTTCGAATCCAGATTTTGCATGGCTGCGCGAATGTTGCCCTCCGCTAGCTGCGGGGGCTGGTAAGTGCGGATGTAAAAGAACAATTCGAGATTGCCGGCTTCTTTGGCCTGAAGAAACGGAATGTAAACTGAGCGGACAATTTCCTGGCGGACGCTTCTGTGCTTGGCATCCTTGACGACGCCGATGATTTGAATATCGGGTTTAGCAGTTCTCCCGCCGGCGAGGTAGCGGCCGATTGCCTGGTCCGGGCCGCCAAAAAAATGTTTCGCGAAACTGGCGTTTACGACGGCAACTTTCGCGGAGTCGGGACCATCCTGTTCAGCGAAGGAACGGCCTGCGAGAATGGGGCGTTCTAGGGTCGCGAAATATGTCGAAGAAACGATTGACCACTCGACGTTCATATCTTCGTCTTCGGTAGCGGCATATCCCGCGATGTTGATGTTCTGGCCCTCGCTGTCGTTGGTCAGCTCAGCGTCATTGGTTGCCGCGACCGCGCGAACGCCCGGCAAGGCCGAGAGCGTGTCGTACATGCGGTGGTACAGAGCCGGAACATCCTTTGCGTCATAACCTGCGAGCTTGGCGTCAACACCAAAAGCCAAAAGATGGTCAGTGGCGAAGCCTACATCGAGCGTTTTCAGGTTGTAGAGAGTACGCAGGAATAGGCCCGATCCAACGAGCAGGAGAAGGCTGAGGCCAATTTGCAGTCCAACGGCTGCGCGGCGCAGAACAGGCCTTCCTCCGGCAACCGTGATGGTCTGCTGTTTGAGCGCCGGAGTGAGGTCAGGATGCCAGAATTCAAACATCGGCATCAAGCTGAAGAGAATGCTGACGACGAAAGCGAGGCCGAAGTTGAAAGCAAAAATACGGAAATCCGGATGGGAGGAGAAGGCGACCGTAGTCTGCCCTTCGCTCGACATCTGGCGCAGCAGAAATTGAGAGACGAAAGGAGCCAGCACCACGCCGACGCTGCCACCCAGCACTCCAAGCAGCAGGCCTTCGATCAGAAGCTGGCGCGCGATCCGCGTGCGCTCGGCTCCAAGAGCGTAACGCACAGAGATTTCGCGGACTCGCCCGGCTGCGCGAACCAGCAAGAGGCCGGCAACATTGGCACACGCCATCAGAATGACCAGGCCGACCATGCCCATGACGATCAGTAATGGTGTGCGAATGTCTTCGCGTAGCGGCGAAAAGCCCAGAGATCCGTCCAGCAACTTGATGTCGCTTTTCGCGACGAAATTTTCGCGGAAAGAAGACGAGCGGCTGGTGATTTGTTTGAGCTCTTCTGTTCGGATAGCACGCCACGTGGATGTGATCTGCGCCGTGGCCTGTGCCCGCGAAACGCCTGGTTTCAGCCGCGCAAAGATGTTCAAGAAAATCGTGCGGCGGTTGTCGAGGTCGTTCCAGTCGGGGGTAATCTCGGGCTTCATCGTCATCGGCGCGAATGTATCCGGTGCGTTGCCGACGACCACGCTATGGAACCCGGGCTGAACCACTCCGATGACCGTAAATGGGTGGGCATTCACAAGGACGGTCTGGTTGACGATCCCGGGATCGGAGCCGAACTTTTTTTGCCAGTAGGCAAAGCTGATGACGATAACGGGATTGCCGTTCTGAACCTGATCGTCAGATTGAACAAAGAGGCGGCCAATGGCGGGTTTTACTCCGAGCACTTCAAAATAATTTCCACTGACGAGTTCGCAATCGGATAAATCCGGTTGATTGTGCCACTGGATTCCGACGCCAACGGTGGAATCGCTCGCCATCACGCCGTCGAATACTGTGTTCTGATCGCGAAGATCGCGGTACATCGGATAAGAGAAGTAGTCGCCCATACCGCCGCCGTGCATACTGGCGCGTCCGGTGTCGGAGCCGCTGTGCTGAAGTTGCACGAGCTGTTCCGGTTCGCGCACTGGAAGCTGACGCAGCAGCACCTGATCGAGCAGAGTAAAAATCGCGGTGTTGGCGCCGATGCCGAGAGCAAGGGTGACTACGGCGACGATGGTGAAGCCGGGCGATTTCCGCAACATGCGGAGGCCATAACGGATGTCCTGGAGCAAAGTGTCCATATCACTCGTACCTCAGAGCCACCACTGGATCCACTGAGGTGGCTCGATTCGCAGGGATGTAACAAGCAGCCAAGGCCACGACAGTTAGCAGCAGTGCGACGATACAGAAGGTCAAGGGATCGTGAGCGCTGATTCCGAAGAGCAAGCTCGACATCAACCGCATCAATCCGATCGCGGCGAGCAACCCGACGCCCACGCCGATCAATGCCATCTTTCCCCCTTGGGACAGCATCATGCGCAGAACGTCTCGGGGCCTGGCTCCCAGCGCCATACGGATTCCGATCTCATGCGTACGCTGACTGGCGATGTAGGAGATCACGCCGTAAATCCCGACCGAGGCAAGCACGGTGGCGAGAGCAGCGAACACCCCCAGAAGGATCATGGCGAAACGCTGGGTAGCTAGAGATTCAGCGATCAGGTCCACCATCGTCCGAGCGCGGTACACAACGATGTCGCCATTCACGGCCTGCACAGCGCGGATGATAGGACGCGTATCGCTGGCCATCCCTGGCCGGGTGCGGGCGACCGCGTCCACACTGTGGGCAAACATGGTCAGGAACCCATCTGGGATTTGCGGAAGCGAAAGATATAACTGCGCCTGAACCGGAGCGCTTGCGTTCTCATCCAAGCCCCACTGCTTTACATGCCCAACGATTCCGACAATCTCGGCGGTGGTATTCAGGATGGTGAGGTTCACGTGCGTGCCAATCGGATCGCGAGCGCCGAAGAACCGTTTAGCAAATTCTTCATCGATGACCATTACCATGGGCGCAGTCTCGTTATCGGCCTCGGTGAAAAAACGACCGCGCTTTAACGGAATCCGCATCACGTTGAGATAGTCCGGTTGAACCGCGTAGAAAAGAGAGTTCTTCATGCCGGACTGCGAGGACGGTTTGGGTTCTCCTTGTAACCACAGCGGGATCTCGGAGTCACTCCACATGGGAGTTGACCCGGCGCTCAAGGACACGGCCTGCACGCCGGAAACACTGGAAATCGTGTCATGGAGTTGGCGGAAGGACGACCGGATTGCCGCAGGGGTGTTCCCCAAAGATCGGCTCGAGGTTAGTTCGAATCTGAGGACGCTTTGGGCATCGAACCCGGGATTCACGTTCCAGAGTTTTCCGATGCTGCGAATCATTAGACCCGCACCGGTAAGAAGCAAGAGTGCTAACGCCATTTCGACGGCGACGATTATTCCTTGCGTCCGGTGCCGCTTGCTCGTTCCTCGTCCGCCCTCTTTCAAGGTTTCTTGAAGGTTCGTGCCGAACGTCTTCCATGCGGGAATTGATCCAAACAAGATGCCGGCAAGCATGGAGGCGCCGAAAGTAAACAGCAACACACGGCCGTCGAGATGGACTTCCTCGACGCGAGGCAAGGCATTGGGCATCGCCTGCAGCGCTGCTTGCGTTCCCCAGGATGCAATCATCAGCCCGACTGCTCCGCCGGCGATGGCGAGCAGTACGCTCTCCGTGAGGACCTGGCGGACAATGCGGGTTCCGCTGGCTCCAAGCGCGGTGCGGACAGCGAACTCCCGCAGCCTGGCGTTCGAGCGCGCCAGAAGCAAGTTGGCAACATTGGCGCATGCAATCAGGAGAACGAAACCTACGGCGGCAAGCAGCACGAAGAGAAACGGCTGAATGTCGCCGGCAAAATTGTTTTTGTCTCCGACCAAATTTTGCTTTAGCGGAATTAGGCTGACGCCATGATCTTTGTTGCTCTCGGGATAGATTTCGGCTAAGTGTGCGGCCACGGCATTCAGATCTGCCCGCCCCTGGTCCGCCGTAACTCCGGGCTTTAGCCGGCCGACGGCATCCATGCCCATTCCGGTGTGCCTATCGCGGAACAAGGGATCGTTCCACTGGCCGATGGGGACGAATACGTCCTTGTCCTCGTCGAAATTTTCGTTGTGGTAGTGAAAACTCGCGGGGATCACGCCCACGATCGTGTAGGACTTATCGTTCAGGTCGAGAGATTTCCCGACTGCATCAGGAGAAGATCCGAACTTGCGTTTCCAGAAGCCCGCGCTGATGAGCGCGACCGGACCGGCTCCCAGCTCGTCTTCCTGCTTTGTGAATAGTTGTCCAACAGCGGGCTTGACCCCGAAAATGGAAAAAAAGTCGGCTGAAACCATGCCTCCTTTGAGCCGCTCCGATTCGCCCATTCCGGTGAGGTTGAAATCCTCGGAGCGATAGGCGGCCATTGCGGCAAAGGTACGGTTGTCCCGCTGCCAATCGAGAAAGTTCGGATACGGGATCGAGGATTCGTTGAACTCGTTGGTGCGCTGGTATAGCGCCACCAACTGCTGTGGCTGCGGATAAGGCAAAGCGTTCAGCAGGACGCCGTTCACCACCGAAAAAATAGCTGTGTTAGCGCCGATGCCAAGCGCCAAGGTCAGGATCGCAACCGCGGTAAACCCCGGAGATTTCCGCAACATGCGAAAGCCGTAGCGTATGTCTTGAAGAATAGTTTCCATCAGTCGTACCTCAGCCCAATGCGCTAGCGATCCCGACTTCCGCGACATCAAGAGACAGGGTGCTAGTTAGCCAACCTCGACGCTCTCTTCGACAACTCGACCATCGAAGAGGTGGATTTGCCGATCGGCATGTTTGGCGAAGCGCGGATCGTGCGTGACCATGCAGATGGTGGCGCCTTCGCGATGAAGATCCCGCATGAGATCCATGACGGCTTCCGCATTGCGGGAATCGAGGTTTCCAGTAGGCTCGTCGGCGAGCAGGATGCTAGGAGCTCCTGCCAAGGCGCGAGCAACAGCGACGCGCTGCTGCTGACCTCCAGAGAGCTGCGACGGATAGTGTTTCGTGCGATGGCTCATGCCGACGCGTTCCAAGGCGCTCTGGACGCGCTGTTTGCGTTCGGAGGCAGCCATACCGCGGTAGGTGAGAGGCAGTTCAACGTTTTCATAAACGTTGAGATCACCGATCAAATTAAAACTTTGGAAGATGAACCCGATTTCGCGGTTGCGAATCCGGGAGCGCTCGTTGACGCCGAGACTGGCGACCGAGTTCCCGTTCAGGATGTAGCTTCCATCGCTGGGGGAATCGAGGAGGCCAATCAAAGCGAGTAACGTGGACTTGCCGGAACCGGAAGGTCCGGCAATCGAAACGTATTCGCCTTTGCGAATCTCGAGCTCAATACCCGAAAGGGCGTGGGTCTCGACTTCGTCGGTGTAGAAAACCTTGTTGATATTCTCCATCCGAATGAGTGTTCCGTTGGCGGCTGTTGGCATCGCAAATCCTCTCCTGGTCTGTTGTTCTCCTCGGGGCGCGAGGAGCCCATAGAAATTTTTTACTCGAGCCGAATACGGTCGAAGCTGTCCCAGCGGGACATGTCGGACAAGATGACCTGATCTCCCACGTTCAACCCTTGCAGAATCTCGACGGTGTTGACCGAACTACGCCCAAGCTTGACCTGAGTCCGTACGGCAGTGGACCCGTCCGGCTGCAGCTTGAACATTCCCACCGTGCTTTGTTCCTGCCCGAATGCGGGCCGGCCGACATAGAGAACGTTCTCCATTTTTTCCAGGTCGATGGTGCCGTCGACGCTGAGATCGGGACGCGCGCCTTGCGGCAACGCGCTGTCCAGAGCGACGTCGACCGTAACCGTCCCGTTCTGTACAGACGGATCAATGCGGATAACGTGACCCGGGATAACACCGTTATGTGTATCGACGGAAGCAGGCTGCCCGAGTTGAATATCCTTAGCTTGGGTTTCAGCGATCTTCAACTCTGCCTTGAGACGTTGGGGCTGAACTACCTTGGCGAGAGTCGTTCCCGGTGTGACCCATTGACCTACCTTGAGAGGAAGCTCTTGCAGGACACCTGAGATTCCGGCCCGAACATGGAGGTTGTTGAACTGATCCTGCTTCAAGTCAGCCAGGGCGCGGAATTGTTCAATCTCGGCCTGCTTGGCCTGGAGTTGCGCCACGAGCACTTCGCTGCTTTGGTCGAGTCTCTGCTTCTCGATGTCATTGCGGGTGCCTAGCTCGTCCGCTTTCTGGTTCGAGACCTTTTCGCTGAGCTCGGAGATGACACCTAGTTTGGCAAGCTGGGTATCAATATCGGCCTGCATCTTCGCTTGGCTGTATTCGGACTGGGCCTGGGCCGAAAGCGACTTCTGCGCGAGGACCTGGCTGGCCAATTGGGTCTGCAGATTCTTGTAGTCAGCTTCGGCCGCTTTGAGTTTCCACTGGGCGTCGACGGTTTCCTGCTGGAGCTGGGGATTGCTCATGTCCAGCAGTACGGTGTCGGGCTTCACGGAAGTTCCCGGCAACTCAATAATCTTGTCGACTCTGCCCTCAGTGATCGCAGGGATCCACTGAATCGATCCCTCCATAGGGACCAAGGTTCCGAGGCCGCGAACCTGACGCAAAACCGAGCCGCGTTTTACGGTGTCAACCCAAACCGTGGATCGTTCGACGGAGGGAGCGGCAGGTTTTAACTTCGAAAGGCCCATGGTCACTAAGGCCAAGACCACGACGCCGACTGCAACATACATGATCTGGCGGCGGCGCTTCTGACGAGCAACGGATGAGGGGCGTGCGATGTCCATTGCCGAGAATAATGGCACGCTCCACACCACAATGGCGTCGGACATAAGTCGCTAACAGCCAAAGACTTCGAATGTAGAGATCAAAGCGAAGGCAAGCCGATTTCGTCCACTCGTGGGAAGCGAGTGTTCGAATACGAACACCGAGGCCAAAGATAAGTGCCTCTAAATGAAAGACTCTGGTTGATTGACTTTCCGCATACGATCTATTGATTCTCTCTATGTAAATTCATAGAAGCGGCGAGCATTCCTCCAATTCCTTGAATAGAAATCTCCGTAAATCCAGAGAATTCAGCGATTGTGGTTTGGCGAAGCTATTGCTCCGAAGGAAGGTCTCACAGGGAGCCCTCCGATGCCGCAGGAAATCTCCGTCTCCTACCAGGCCGTCAAAAGTAAGGTCTACAAGCTGATCGATGCCGCTGTGGAAGGCGAGAAGTCGGAACAGCAAATCCGAGAATCGATGCAACGATGGTGGAAGCTGATCCACCCGGCGGATCGGGCGGTTGCGCAGAAGTACTTGCTCCGAGTTCTGGAGAGATCTCACGCCAGCTTGAACGCGGTGACCCACGCGTTCCTGGAAGGCGGCGAGTGCGAAGGCGCCAGTCCTGCACCGCCGACGGCGGAGCAACGGTTGCCGAAGCCGCAAGCGATCAGTAACCATTCGCGGAGCGCAGCGGCTTTCTGAACCACGCTAACTTGCTTAGAAGGATGGCTACCGTCGACGGCAGTTAGTCTTCGTGTTCTCCCTCGCCGAATCCAGGCTCGCTCGCCGGAAGCACATCATGGTTGCTAGCAATCCACACGTAAAGGGTTGGCAGCAAGAACACGCTGAGCACTAGAGCCGCCAATAATCCACCGACGATCACGATAGCGAAGGGACGCTGAGAATCCGACCCGATCGCGTGCGAAAGGGCGGCCGGCAGGAGACCGAGAGTGGCAACCAGCATGGTCATAAGAATTGGCCGAAGCCGCAAGACCGCACCTTCTACGGCGGCCTCTTCGATGGAGTAACGACGGGACCGGAGCTGGTTGATGTACTCGAGCATGATGACGCCGGTTTGCACGCACACACCAAACAATGCCAGGAATCCGACACCAGAGGACACGCTGAAGTGGTTCCCAGTGAGCAGTAAGGCCAATAAGCCGCCGATGGGAGCCACGGCGATGTTTGCCATGATCAGCGAGGCCCATTTGAACGACTTAAACATCGAGTAGAGAATGATGAAGATGATCAGAATGGTGATTGGCAATACGATCATCAGTCGAGCGTTGGCCCGCTTCTGGCTGGCATACTCTCCTTCCCAGCCCAGCGTGTATCCGAGCGGGAGTTTGACCTCCTGGTCGACTTTCTGCATCGCCTCTTCGACCGTGCTGCCAAGATCGCGACCGCGAACGCTGTACTTGATGGCGACATAGCGGCGATTCCCTTCCCGATAGATTTCTGAGCCACCGTCTACTACCTGAATGTGACAGAGTTGGGCTAGAGAGACTCGTTCGCCGGAAGGAGATACAAGCCGGATGTTCTCGATTGCCTCCCGGGTATCACGATATTGAGGGAGATAACGCACGACGAGGTCATAGCGGGCCTCGCCTTGGAGAACCTGAGTGAGCGCATTTCCGCCGACCGCGGTCTGGATAGCGTCTTGCACGTCAGATACGTTGATTTGGTAGCGGGCGGCAGCGTCACGGTCGACCGTGAGGTTTAAGTTCGGTTGGCCGAGCACGCGGAGAATACCCAAGTCTTCAATTCCCTGCACCTTGGCAAAGATGGATAAGATCTGCTCGGCTTTGTCTTCGAGGATCTTGAGATCATCGCCATAGATTTTCGTGGCTAGCTCGCCTTTCACCCCACTGACAGCCTCATCCATGTTGTCTTCGATGGGCTGGGAAAAGCCCCAATCGACGCCGGGAATTTTGTTCAGTTCCCGGCTCATGGCAGCGATGAGCTCATCCTTATTCTGGTGAAAGATCGGCCGCCATTCTTCTTTTGGCTTAAGGTCGACGAAATATTCCGTATTGAAGAAGCCAGTATGGTCGGTGCCATCATCCGGACGACCGACCTGACTGGTGCACTGAGGAACCTCGGGAAAGGAACAAAGGACGATTCGAGCCTGATTCGCGACACGAATGCCTTCGGTCGGGCCGGTGCTGGGGGCGAGGGTACCTCGAACCCAGAGCGCGCCCTCGTCAAGATGCGGCAAAAACTCGGAACCGATTGCCCCGCTGAACGCCAGATAAGCAGCAAGCGCGACCCCGATAGCGGACACGCCTACCGTCACGAACCGATTGCGAATCGCCCAGCGAAGAGCCTCGCGATATTTCTTAAGCAGAAACGTCATGACGGGGTTGTCCCATTCCCTGGCACCTTTTGCGAAAGCGAAACTGGCGAGCACGGGAGCGACAAGGATCGAAAAGAAAAGGGCCCCGAGCAAAGCGAAGGCAACGGTCCAGGCCATCGGATGAAACAAACGACCTTCCACGCGTTGCAGGGTGAAAATTGGCAGGAATGC
>Ga0335078_10004681_pt1 | contig 20251 bp, 13 predicted proteins | sample Lox_Sample_32_FD_206711 | JGI IMG/M metagenome (GOLD analysis project Ga0335078, IMG submission 206711) | Soil microbial communities from Loxahatchee National Wildlife Refuge, Florida, United States - Lox_Sample_3.2 | ecosystem: Environmental > Terrestrial > Soil > Wetlands | place: USA... | reverse complement strand
TCTCTCGATTTCGATCAGCACGCTGTCGGAGGGACGCTATCTGGATGTCAATCACGCTTTCCTACAGATGCTGGGATACGAGCGCCGCGAGGTGATTGGCCAGACGGTCAAAGACCTACGGATTTGGGCGGACTCGGCGGATCGCGAACGGATGCTCGATCTTCTGGGCCGGGCCAACGTAACTAAGGGCCTTCATGCACGGATGAAGACGCGGGCGGGCGAAATCCGCGAAACCACCGTATCGGCGGAGGTCATTGATGTCGACGGGGTACCCTGCGTTTTAGCAGTAACACAAGATGTGACCGATCCGCGCCGCCTGGAAAACCAGCTGCGGCAGGCTCAGCGGGTGGGCGCTGTCGGTAGATTGGCAGGCGGGGTCGCTCATGACTTCAACAACCTCTTGACCGTGATCATTGGATACAGCGAACTCGCGGCATATAAGTGGGCTCTGGTCACGGCATATCGCAACACTTGTAGACGATTTTGTAACGGAGGAAGCGCCAAAGCTCAGCGGAGATATTGCTAGACTGCGGTTGTACTGGAACCATATGGTTCGGACCACAAATTAAAGCTGGATCGAATTTGCTGGCTTCATCATTTGCTTCATGCGCCGGACGACGTTTACCGGGATGCAGGCGGCCACGAGCGAAACGGCTCGCGGCATTAATCGCAGCATTGTCCTCAATCTGATCAGGCGCCGGCGACCGATTTCTCGGGCCGACCTCGCCCGCGCCTCCGGGCTGCAACGTAGCACGGTGTCCCTCATCACTGAGCAACTCGTTCGTGAGCGCTGGGTCATCTGTGGCTCCGTGGGACGCCTTCCTCGCGGGCGTCGGCCGACCTTCCTGCAGGTTAATGATCGGCGAGCTATTCTTGCCGTCGATCTGCGCCCCTCCATAACCACGATAGCTGTGGCGGACGTGAATGGGCGTTTTCTCGCACAACAAAGTGCTCTCACGCCGTCCGATCCTGATTCAGCAGCAGAGCTGTTCTCTAAACAGTTGCGCCAGATGCTGGACGGACATTCGGAACAGCCAGTAGAGGCGCTGACCAGACAGGGCCTGTGGCGGCCGAAGCTGGTGCCTCGTTAGTCCCCGCGATGCTCACTGCCCTCCGAGAGCATCCAAACCTGGAAGCGGTGTCGCGTAGTCGGGATCATTGACATTGGTCGAGCCCGAGGCGTCGGCATTGTCGAAAAGCGTCAAGCCATTCCAAACATAGATTGCGTCCGGTAATCCGGTTCCTCCGTTGAACCAGCCTCCTGTCAGCCTGGGTATGTTGACGCCAGCGGGATCCCAGTACTCGACGCCCATCCCCAAGTTTTGTGGCAAAGCTAGTTGGACTGCTCGAAGATCCTTCAAGAACTGCACCTGCAGCGCCGTGCTCGGCGGAGAGTACCAGGGATCGTTGGCATCGAATCCGTTCTCATAGTGCTCGCCGGTTTCAATGATGAAGATCGGTTTCCCAAGATTGTTCGCAGCCGCCACAAGGACGTCTTGCTCTACGGGCTGGTTGTTCGGGTTGCTTTGTGCGGCCTGCGCATCGGTCAAAGGCCCGTGGAACATCGGGTAGTAACTCTGGCAGATAGCGTCATAGGGAATGTTGCTTTGATTTGCCAACGTGAAGAACTGAGTCAGGTCCCACGCGGGCGTGATGTGAATACAGGTAAGCGGAGCGGGAACCGCTAATCCGATGGAAGTATCCGCGGCACCGTCGTGAACGGCTTGGATGGCCTGGATCTCCAAGGCAGCAAAGCCGCTGAAGTTCGCACCCGTGGGACTGCCAATGGAGCCGAGGAAGCCCGTATCGACCTCGTTTCCGATGGAAACCAAATCCGGCATCACGCCAGCTTGCCGATAGGCCATAATCTCGGCTTTGACGTAGTTGTAAATATCAGTCTGTAGCTGAGACAGCGAGTGCCCGGACCATGCCGCGGGCACGCTGCTCGAGCTTCCACCGTCGAACAGCAGAGTCAGTTGCAGGCTCATGCCGAGGTTTTTGGCACGCTTAGCCAGGTCAAGATCCTGAGCGTCAGTTTCGGCAAAACAAGCGTTTCCCGTGCATCCGGTTTGCGATGGATTCGAGTACGGCGGGGCCGAACTCGGACGCAGGCGCACCATGTTTACGCCGTGATTCTTGAAAATCTGAAGAACGTCTGTCTGAACGCCTGAGCTGTCCTTCCACCACACCACGCCTGTGGAGACGCGTGCCACTTCCTGTTTCTCCAACAAGGCGTTGTCAATGCCTCGGAAGAAGGACGGTCGCAGAAGCCACTGCTGGCTTTGCGTCGGCGTTCCCGACAACGAGGTCTCTTCCAGAAAAGCTCCAGCCGAAGTGGAAGGCACATCGATCAACAACCCTGTGCCGCTGTTCGAAAAGGTGTAGTAGCCGTTCGAAGTAGGAGTGAGCGTCCAGCCTTCCGTAGCAACGCTTGTGCAGGGATTCTGGACGACATACATCACGCCGGAACTATTGGAGCTATCGAGACACAAGCCATTTTGGACATTGCTGACGTGCCACAGTCCACCGGAGACTGTGGTGAGCATCCACCTCTGACTCAGGCTTGTGAAGTTTCGCGGATCCTCAACCAAGTGGTCTCCGACTGTCGTCGAGTTGTTATCGAGGTCCACCTGCAATGCGCTGAGCTGATTCAGAACGTAGTAAGACTGTCCACTGATGGGTGAGATGTCAGTGGGTTGCGCAGGCTGTTGGCTGGGAGTGGTAGCGACGATCAAGTTGGCGGAAGCAGTTCCGCCATTTCCGCCTTCATTCGAGGTCACAGCTCCGGTCGTATTGGTGAGGCTACCGGAAGAGGTTGACGTCACATTGAGGCTCAAGCTGCACGAGGCATTTGCTGCAAGGCTTGCGCCGGCAAGACTCACAGTGCTGGAACCGGCCGCCGCTGTAATCGTGCCCCCGGCGCAGCTTCCGCTCAAGCCACTCGGAGTGGACACGATCTGACCGGACGGCAAGGGATCGTTAAAACCAACACCGCTCAACGTCTGGCTTGTATTCGGGTTCGACAGATTGAAAGTCAGAGTTGTAGTTCCATTTAACGCCACGCTCGCGGTACCAAACGTCTTTGCGATCATCGGGGGGAGTATCCGCGGAGGAGGCGGACCACCAGATGATCCACCGCAACCTAGGCTCCCGAAAAAGTTCATGGCCATCAGCAAGGCCAGCACGAATCGCAACATGAGTCGGAATCCGCTTGTCGTTGGCTTCATCCCAATCACCGGCTATTTTCCCGGATTCTCCTTTTCGGGCATATCAAAAGTCTCTGGCTTGGGCTTGCGGTTCATTTCGTAATACAGTCCTTCCACCTGGTCTTTGGTCTGTTTGATTTCCTGGAACAAGCGCAATTCCCTTTGTGCCGCCTCGGCCATGCCGACCTGTGTGTAGGCTCGCGCCAATCGATAATGCGCGGAGCCGTTGAGAGGATCGGACTGCACCGCCATGCGCAGGTATTTGATCGCCTCCTGCGGGTTTCCCTGCATCGCCAAGGTCGCAAGGCCCATCTGTGCCCGAACTTCATTCGGGTTGAGGTGGTAAGCCCGCTGATAGTGCGCGAGTGCCCGGTCTGGCGCGGATTGCAGCAACGCAATATCAGCCAACTCGCATTCCGTTTTGGCGGAATCGCCCTCAACTCCCATAGACGTCTCCAGTTCCTTCTGGGCTTCAGCTTGCGCGGCAGCATCTCTGTGGGCTGATTCGAGAATGGCTTCTGCTAACTCGTAGTGAACCCCGCTGACTCGCGGATCAATTTGTAGAGCCTTGCGGTAGTGATCGATAGCGCCCTTGAGGTCTCCGGCATTGATGAGCTTCTCGGCAATCGTTTGTTGCATGCGAGCTGAGCGCGGTGCCACCACGGCGAGCTTCGTTAGGGTGTCATCCGCGAGGTCGGAATAAATGCGTTGTGCCGCGAACAGAATGTCTGGGTTGTCGGCGTCAAGCTGGACGAGCTGCCGCAAAAGTGATCCGGCGGCTTCCATGTCGCCTTGCTGCTCATACAAGCCGGCCAACTCCATGCCTACTTCGATTCGCAAAGGCTTCTCTTGCAGTTTCTGGAACGACTTCTCGAGAGAAGCACGCGCGGCACTGTCCCCCAGCCGCTTCTGACAGATGCCGAGAAGTGCCAGCGCCTTCGTGAAAGACGGCTGAGTTGTCAGCGCCAAGTGAAATTCGTCGGAAGCAGCACGGCAATCGCCGCGGGACATTTCGAGCACGCCGATGCCGGCGTGCGCCCTCGGATTCTTAGGATCGACGGCTAGAGCAGCGCGAAACTCTTTTTCCGCAGACGTCGAATCGTTGGTCTGCAGGGCTGATTGAGCACGCTGAAGATGCGCGCGGACTTCGGCATCTGGCGTGGCTGAGCCCTGTGCCAAGGCGAAACACGCGATGCTCGCGACTAGCACAGTCAAGCTGACAGGTCGTAACTTGCGAAGAGGAGATCCAAACATCAGAAATACCCCGCGAGAGAATTAGGCCGGAATGCCCCCGCTGATTCTAGCCTCAGTCGGAGAAAGGGCTGAGAAAAGACTGGGCCCAACCCTCTCGCAGGTGTCGGGCCCAGGTCGGTCAGCAAATGTCACTCGGAGGATCTGTCTCTGTCAAAAGAGTGTCGATTTAGAACGAAAGCTTGCCTCCTAGTTGCCAAATGCGTGGGCTGTTGGCGACGTCCGTCGGGATGACCTGACCCGCCGTTCCAGTGTCGATGGAGCTGTTGGGATTGCCGTAGTCGATGTGGTTTAGCACATTAAACGAATCCGCTCTCAACTCGAACTTAATCCGTTCGGTAATCGAGAACGTCTTCCCAATACCGAAATCCACGTTGACGAAGCCCGGCCCATAGAGACTATCGCGAAGGTTTTGGCCGAACGTTCCGGCCGCCGGGAGGTCGTACGCGGCCGGATTGAACCATTGGCCCGGCGTGTGATGCCCGCCGGAGTTTGGATCTCCGACCTTCACGGCGTATAGCGTGCAGCTCCAGCACGTGCTCAACCCCGGATCCAGCGCGCTTGAGCCCGTAAACGCGCCCGCCGCCGAAACCGACGGAGTGAAGGGCAGTCCGGTGTGCAATTGCATGATCGTGGAGAGGCGCCACCCGCCGGCGATGGCGTTGACCACTCCGTGCAGCGGGTACTGACGGCCAGCGCCAAATGGGAGGAGGTAGACGACCTCGCCGACCAGAAAGTGCCTAATGTCGGTTGCGGAAGGTGCGTAATTGGAAGCCGGACTGTACGGATTCTGGTACACGTCCACACCGCCCGAACCCCAACCTCTTGAAGTGCCGGTATCGAGGGACTTGGAAAACGCATAGTTCGCCTGGAATTCAATCCCATGGGACATCCTCTTCTGTAGGCGCAGTTGCAGGGCGTTGTAGTTGGACCAGCCATCGAAGATCATGCCGGCGATGTATGGGAAGTTCGGGTTGGGGTTGCAGGCATACCAACCACCACTGCATCCCAGGTTGCTGGCCGTGACTGCGTCGATATTCGTGGTGTAGTTGAGATTCGAGCCGTGCGTGAAGACATAACTCGTATCCAAGAGGACGGCACCCGGAAGCTGATGCTCAACGCTCACCAGGAGCTGTTCAACATAGGTGGTTGGTATGTTGCGCGGGTACTCGGCAATGTACGTTCCGTTTGCCACGATTGAGGTGGCCGTTTGCAGGGTGGGGTACTGGACCGAATTCGCCGGCGGACCCGCATCCAGCGCAAAGGCCGGGGTGCTACCGCTATAACCCAAATAGGGGCTGGTCGGATTGAGGCCCAAACCAAGTGTCCCGCCATTGCCGCCGCCGTAGATATCTGCATCCCGCGGAGCATCAAAGAGGCCGTAACTGGCGCGCACAACCCAACTCGGCCGGAAAGCCCAGGCGACGCCAACGCGGGGGGCGAATTCTTTGTGATCCCCGTTCTCTATCGTGCTGAGATTGCTCACGCCGTAAGCCTTGTCGCTCTGCCCGCCGAACAGAATGGCGCCGGGATATGCTCCCCCGTTCCATGAATTGGGCAGCAGCGGATCATAGATGCCAAACAGATTGTTCTTAACGCCCCAGCCGGAGACCATCTGCCAGCGGAGTCCAAGATTGAGTGTCACCTTCTGGGAGACCTTGTAGTCATCGTGGACAAACAAGGCAGATGTCCAGGAATGAACGCTGGTGGGAACGGTTTCAGCCACGTGCCAGGAGTACACATCGCCGGCGAGGAAGTCGGCATATGGAATGCCGGTATAGGCTCCGCTGAACTCGAAGTGGCCTGAGTCCAGGTCGCCCCAGCTGGTGTAGTTCTGGTAAGAGCGGTCGTACTCGCCACCGAGTTTCAGCGTATGGCGGCCACGGATGAGGGTAAGCACATCCGACATATTGAAAGTTCCATCGCCGAGAATGGCGTCGATATTCCCGTTGCCCGTCCCGGCACCGAGAGCCGTGCCCCCCTCAAGCACGGCGCCGCTCGCGCCGCCCTGCGTATCGATGGAGATGTGAGGAAACATATTGGCATTCGGAGGAACGTTTGAGCCGTAAGCTGGCTCGAGGCCCAGGCTCGTCGGATCGTTCTTGCCGAGCGACCATGGTTTGTACTTGTCAGACTCGCGCGCATCCCCGATACGAAATTCGTTCAGCAGCGTGGAACTAATGGTGTAGACATGCGACAACTGGCCGTTGAGGTTGTAATTGTGACCTTGTGAGAACGCCGAGGCGTCATTCGGATACAGCGGGTCCGGCGGAACATAGGAAACCACCGTTGGGAAGTAATTGAATGTAAAGGAGACCTTTTGAGAGGGAGAGAGGTTGTAATCCGCTCTGCCCGTATACCAAGTGGACATGTTTGAGCTGGTGCCACTAAACACGTAGTTGTTCGCGAGGGGATTGCTCGGATTCGCGACGGGTGCGCACGTCTGCGGGACGGTCGCCGAAACATTTACGGGACCCGGGCAGCCCGGCGCCCAGCCCGGAGCATTCGCGGCGGGAAAGAACTTCTGCATGTTCTGGGCAACTGTGGAATACGTCCCTTGCAAGATCCCGGCGGAGTCAAAGGCGGAACCAGTTGAGCCGCTAATGCCGTAGAAGTCGCCGGCCATCATGGCAGCTGTCGGATAGTTGTAAGTTCCGGTTGCGGGAGTGGCCGCAGGATTGCGTTGGTAAGTAAAGAAGAAGAACAGTTTGTTCTTGATCACCGGACCACTGACGCTGCCGCCATACATATTCCAGTGCTCGACACTTTTTGGATTTGGCGCCGGATTGAAAATGCTCCTGGCGTTGAACGCCGTATTTTGGTCGAACTCGAACAGGTCGCCGTGCCAATTGTTCGTGCCACTCTTGGTGATCACGTTGATTGCGGCGAGGCCGTTTCCGTACTGGGCGGGCGCATTGCTGGAGTTGATGCTGACCTCGGAAATCGAATCCAACGGCATATAGAAATTGCTGCTGTTGTAATCCCGCGGGGCCGTGGCGGCCGAGCCGTCCATCATGAAGTTCATGTTGTACGCCTGCGTGCCGTTGATGCCCACTCCCTGACCGCCAGCCTGCGATCCATTACCGAGCCCGGGGTTTACTCCCGGGATCAACTGGGTCATTTCGCTTCGCCAGTCGTTGCCGGTCACCGGCGCGTCGGCGATCGCCTGGGTGTCGAGGTTCACGCGCTGATCGGTCGTTTCCGTCTCGACCAGCGGCGGCGCGCTGTCCACCACGATTCGTTCAGTGGCGGTTCCCAACGGGAGCGTAACGCTGACTTCGAGAGTCTCAATTTGCAGGACAATTCCCTGGCGGATAAAGTCCTTAAACCCTTGCTTCGAGAAGGTGATTGCGTAGCTGCCGGGAACCAGATAGGGAACGTCATAGAGTCCAGACTGATTGGTTTTCGTTGCAGTGACCACGCCTGTCTGGACGTTCCTCACGATAACAGAGGCATCTGACACGAGGGCCCCCGCCGGATCGGTCACCGCGCCTTTGATTTCGCCGGTGTTCGCGTTCTGGGCGAGGACGAGACTCGTAGTGAAAATCAGGAAGAACACAACAACTAGACTCGCGAAATTGCGGGCACTTGTTAATCTCATCGCGGAGACCTCCACAGCAAATTTCGAAAAGGAACCAGCACCTCAATCTTCCCTGATGTAAGGCGTGACGACGTTCCCTTGTCACTTTGAAAACAGATAAAAAGCCGCCGACGTGCCGAATGCTATTCCGACTGGAGTATGGGCGAATCCGCCAAAAGTCGGACAGCTGAAGGAATATTTTTCTTGACAACGGTCCTCAATTTGTTGCTACGCAGGTTCTTACGGGGGCTTAAGGCGGGCGCGCTTCCGACGAGTTTACAGATGTACCAGACCACGCTGCAGGGCAGTGACGACGGCCTGAGTGCGGTCTTCCACATCCAGTCGCTGCAAGATCGTGCTGACATGACTCTTTACGGTTGCCTCGGTGATGCCGAGCAGGCTGGCGATTTGCTTATTGCTGTTGCCACCCGCCATCAATTGCAGAACTTCCTGCTCGCGGGCACTTAGATCAGAATCCGGCACCCGGGACGCCAGCGCGCGTGCTACAGGAGGCGGCAGAAAACGCCCTCCTCCGTGCACTCGAAGCAAGGCGTCCACCAGGGTCTGGTATGGCATGCCCTTGATTACGTAACCCTGCGCGCCCGCCTCTAACGCCCGGTGAATGTCCTCATCGCCGTCGTAAGTAGTGACGACAATGAATTGAGCGCGCGGTTCGATTGCCCGGATCGCGGTGATCGCTTCCACTCCGCTCATCGCACCCGGCAATCTCAAATCCATCAAGGTGATATCGGGCTTGTGCCGGCGATAAAGCGCCAGAGCTTCTTCGCCTGTTCCCGCTTGCGCGACCACACTCATATCCTTCCGCGCATTGATGATGGCGGCTATGCCAACTCGCATCAGTGGATGATCGTCCACCACCATCACCACGATTTTCTTGCCGCCGTTCATAGCGTCATCTCAGAGGCCGGAGCCGGAGTGATAGCCTTGCGAGGCACTTCGACGGTGAACTCGGTCCCAACGCCGATAGCGCTGTGCAGATTGAATTTCCCGTCAATGCGCTCCACGCGCTCCCGTACACCGAGAAGTCCGTAGTGATTTTCGGGCAATTCGGAAAGCGAGCGCACATCGAATCCCGAGCCGTCATCCACAATCTTTAGTGTGCACTTCTCTTCTTCAAATTCCACCGTAAGCCGGATCTTCTTCGGATGAGCATGGCGAATCGAATTGTATAGTCCTTCGCGTGCAATCATGAGCAGCTCATGCGCCGTAAACTGATTCAAAGGAAAGGGCTCGCCAGACGTTGAACACTCCACAACCACGCCAAACTCGTGACTGAATTGCTGCGTCACTTTCGCCAGCATCGATCCAATTTCGCTGGCAGACTCGGGAACGGAACGCAGCCCCCACACCGCCTGACGAGCTTCTTCGAGAGTCGAGCGGAGTTGTGTGCGCGCACAATCCAGCAGCTGGTTGCTTTCCTCCGAGGTCGTTTGAGCCATGCTGGAATGAGCTTCGAGCAAGGCCGATACGCTGGCGCATCCTTGAATCAGGGTATCGTGCATCTCTCTCGCTAACCGATTCCGTTCACTTAGAACAGCTCGGAAGCGGCCACGCATTTGCCTGAGCCGAAACTGATAGATGCCCCAAACGCAGCCACCAAGCAAAGCCACGATGCAGGCTAAGAACCAGCTGGTTCGATAGAAATGCGGACGCTGCACAATCTCCAGCGACGCTGACGCGACCTGCTCGGGATTGTTCATTTCGAACGCAGCCACGCGGAATTGATAGGTTCCCGGGGGAACGTTGGTGTAGTAGGCCACGCGCGACGGCGAAGCATCGCTCCATCCCTTGTCAAACCCTTCAAGCATGTAACGAAATCGGATGCGTTCCTGCGAACGCAGCAGCACCACGCCATAGTGGATTTCAAGCTTCGCGTTGTCAGGCCCGAGAGCGATCGCCGACGTCGCGGGAATCTGCAGTCCGTCTGCGATCACCTGGTCAATGACAACCGGCGCTGGCTTCGACGACATGGGGAAACCAGTCGAGACGCGCACTGGGCCGCGGCTGCTCGGAAACCAGACTTCACCCTGACCGGTCAGTACTCCTGCCGGTTTCTCGCCTCCGCACATCTGGATCGTCTCCAGACCGTCGGACACTCCGTACAGGCTGATCGCAACCGGGCGGTTCGGGTGGTCAGCAATCGCGTCCAATTCCTTGCGGCTGACGGCAGTGATTCCGTTGGGCCCGCTCATCCACAAATTGTTGTTGCTGTCTTCCAGCACCTCATAGATGCCGTTGCTGGCAAGTCCCTGGGCGGTCGTATAGTGCGTCAAGACGCCGGAGCGCCACCGATAAAGGCCTCCCGTACGAGTTCCAAACCACAGTCCTCCGTCCGAGTCCTCGTGGATGGCCCATATCTTTTCATCCTTCAGAGCATCCGTGGCGCCATCCTGCTCGAAAGAGTCGCCATGCAAGCGGCTCAGCCCCTGGTCCGTGCCGATCCATATATCTCCACGCTGATCCTGTAGGAGAGAACGCGTGCTGAAATAGGCGAGCCCATCACTGACTCGGTAGTTAGTAATTTTCTGATCGCGCCAATGGCTGACGCCTTCGTCCGTTGCAATCCAGATACTTCCGTCGCGGTCCTCGAGAAAGGCCCGGACGAAATTGTTGACCAGGCCTTGTTGAGTCGAGTAGTGAGTCAGATGACCATCGAGCAAGCGAAAAGCGCCTTCCCCCTCCGTGCCAATCCACAACGCCCCTTGACGATCGCGAAAGATGTTGCGCACTCGCACGCCCGTGATTCCGGGAAACGCATACGCAGAGGCCTTACCCTTGTGCACCCGGAAGAGATTCACCGCAGCTACCCACAGATCGCCATTCGTATCCTGGTATATGGTTTCCGCGTCCGAATCAGAGCTGTCCGGCAAAGGAACCGTCCTTACCGGAGTCTGGATCAGACGCACCATCCCGCCCTGCGTGCCAATCCAGATGTTCTTCTCCATGTCCTCATAAAGATTCAGGATCGTGTTGCTCGGCAGAGGATCAGGAACTGCAAGCTTTGAAAAATGCTTCTCACGATAGGTAACCAGCCCTCGTCCGATCGTCCCAATCCAAAGAGTGCCATCAGAAGTTTCGCGAAGAACGCGCACGGTTCCACGCACTTCGGGCACCGGTTTGAAAGCGCGATCGTTCGAAGCCAGCCGCTGGAGTCCAGAAACCGTGCCGACCCATAAAGTTCCATCGCTGGTTTCGGTGATGGATTTAACCCGACGCTGCCCAGCGTCGCCCGGCAACAGATATTCCGTCGCCGAATCCCCAGTGATTTGCAGTAATCTGGATCCACCGACCCAGATCCGTCCTCGCCGGTCCTCATGAATCGCGTGCACCGCCAGAGCTGGGATCTGCGCCGTGTCGTCCACTCGGTTCAGATGTTCGTTCTCCAAGCGGAACAAGCCGTTGTCCGTGCCGACCCAAAATCTCCCTTGCGTATCTTCCTTCAAACTGCGGACGAAGCCATTGCTAAGTCCTTCGGGTGCGGAGAATCGACGGAACTCTCCGCCGCGATAGCGAATCAGTCCCCCGCCTTCCATTCCAATCCACAGCGTGTGATCGCGGGAAACAATGAGGCAGAAGACATTGTTCTCGGTAAAGGCCGGCGTGTTCTCGCGGTTGTAGGTCTGAAACCTCTCGCCGTCAAAACGGACTAACCCGCCTGTCGTCGCGATCCACAAATAACGGTCGGCAGTCTGTGCAAAAGCCTGCACGACCTGTTCGGGCAACCCATCCTGCATTTGCCAAAGACGCTGGGTATAGGAAAGTGGTGCTGCGGGGAAAGCAGAAGAGGCGAAAGCCGTCAACGGATGCACGGCGAGAAGAATAAGGCTTGGGAGAATGAAGACCAGAAAAACACAGATCCGGCAGCGCGCTAGTCTCGACCCGGCCTCAAGCCGGACCCGATGTACTCCAGTCCACATACAGGAATGCAGAACCTGGTGTCTGCAGCTTTCAGAGAAGGAATTTCGAAACTGTCGGACCACGGAAATCTATCACATCCTTCTACTTCTGGCTGAAACGGTCGAATACCGTAATTACGGGCAGCGCATTGTGTTGTTCGTCAAAAAATCCCCTTGCGGTAAGAGGGCCGGTCACGGCAGGCTCCCACCAAAAAACGCCTTTGCCCCTTCCATTCGGCGTTTCCATCACCACACGGTTGACCTCGTCGAGAAACTCTCGTTGTCCCTCGGGCGATTCTGGAAATGGAGCCGGCTTCCCCGTGTAGTTGCCCGGCTCCCAGTTGTAAGCCGCTTCTACGATGATCACGTCCTTCTGATATTCCCGAGCCATGAACTCCAGATTTCTGCGGAGATCGTTGAGGCTTCCATGCCACCAGGGATAGTAGGACTGTCCAATCACGTCGTAAGGAATCTCGTAGCTGTTCAGCTTGTCCAGAAAAGCTTTGGTGCCTTTCGGATCGGCCCCGCGGTCAATGTGAATCATGATTTTGGGGCGGCGGCTGTTTCCACGGCCAGCATCCACGCCGTTGATTCCGGCGTATACAAGTTGAGCAAAGTTATCCCAGTTCTCTGGCAGTCTGCCATCCGGCCACATCATGCCGTTTGTGATCTCGTTTCCAATCTGCACCATGTCCGGCAACACATCGGCCTCGCGAAAAGCCGCAATCGTATCTCTTGTGTATTGGAATACGGCATCGACCAACTGCTGGTGTGTTTTCCCTTGCCACGCTTTCGGCAGTGGTTGGTGGCCAGGGTCCGCCCATGTATCTGCGTAGTGATAGTCCAACAGGAAGCGGAAGCCCAGACTCTTCGCTTTCTTGGCGAGGACGATGGTGTAGTTCAAATCGTTGGGAAGGTCTGTCGGCGAATGGAAAAGACGGAGGCGAATCCAGTTGTAACCGTGATCTTTGAGAATCTGCAAACCTGGCTTCGCAACACCATTGTCCTTGAATACAACCCCGCTTTGTTCGGCTTGGGCAAGGAATGAAACGTCGGCTCCAATGGCGTAGTCCTGGCAGCCTCCCGGAAGAGAGCCGGCCACTGCGGTGATGATCAAAAGAACAGCAAAGCGAGTCGGAATTTTCATGACACTCTACAATCAGGACGGCAACTCATTGCTGCCTCGGGCTTCAATGGGCCGGTGATCGGTTGGGAACACTCGATCCTCCCGCATTCACAACATCCCCGAATTTCGACTCCACAAACTTTTCTGCAGCGGTCGTATTCTCAGGCCGCAACAAGATTACATGCAATTTCAACAGTTTCGCGCCGGTGCCCGACGGAATCTGCCCGGTGATGACTTGGGGGCCCTCCAAATCCGCAATGGATTGCTCGCCACGCTCGATCAGCTTTCCACTCTCGTCAGAAACCTCCCAATCGATTCGGTAGTTATGTAGTGGATAATACGGAAGATTCTCGACCTTATTGGGAGTCACAGTCACCGTGAATTGCGGCGGTGCAGAGGTCGCCGATACCCAGCGGGCATCGATCGCTGCAGGTGCATTGAGTTCCTTCCATACATAATAAGATGGTTTTCGCTGACGATATTCATCCACCAGACCGTGCTCGACGAAACCACCGTCCCACCCTGGCCTGAGAGTGCGCCTCGATTTGTAGTCTTGATAGCACCATAGGATTGCGCCGGCAATCCAGTCGCGCCGTGCCAGTTCCGGCAATTGTTTGCGAATGATCTCAACTCTCATCGGATCTGCATCTTCAGGACTCTTGGCAAAAATACCGGCGAGGCCAAATTCTGAAATGATCACCATCTTGTTGGAGAACATACTTCCGACTCGGTCGAGCGATTCCGACAACTCGCTCTCTGGCCCATGCCAGCTGCCGAAGTACTGATTCATCATCAGGAAATCGGCGTCGTTGGCGGCAGAATCTTCCGCCCGTTTCAATTTTGGAAGATGATCGTCTGCGTAGGTCACAAAACGGCCAGGGTCGAGTTGCCGTATGTAATCCCGCATCGCACGAAAATACGCAATTCCCCCCGGCGTCCCCGTATCGCTTTCGTTGCACACGCTCCAGGCAAAGATGCTGGGATGATTTCCTGACTCTTCAATCATCTCCCGCACTTGCTGCTTCGCACGAGCGATGACTTCTGGATTCTTGAGCTGAGCCTCGCTGAACTGCCATACCGGGATCTCCGGAATCAGCAGAATCCCATGGCGATCTGCATAGTCGAGAATGAACGGGTTTTGTGGATAGTGAACCGGCCGCGTCAGGGCCACCTGCAACGACTTCATATCATCGTAGTCGTAGCGCATCGTGCCCGTCGTCTCGGCCAAGCCTTCGGTAACAGAGTCCTCGTGTCGAGCAACGCCGGTGAGGCGTACTCGTTCGCCATTCAGAAGCAGATGACGATCCCGAATCTCAATGGTGCGGATCCCAAACGTCTCACTCTGTTGATCCAGTACCTGACCTCGGGAGTCTCGTACCTCTGCCGTCATGCGGTACAAGTTCGGATGATCGATTCCCCAAAGCTCAGGACTGCGCACGTTCACAGGAATCGTGACCGGCGTGGTGCCAGGAGCTAGATCGATCGTGCGCGACTCACGCGCGCTGGCAGTCCCGTCCGGCCCGAAGGCAGTGATAGAGAGCACGACCTGCTTCTGCTGCGCGAGATGACTCTCCAGAATAATCTGGTCATTCACGGCAGCCTGACCATCTGTGATCTGCGTCCGGATCTGTTGGCGGCTCACCTCTACCGGCCCACCCACCGTTAACCAGACATCACGCACGATGCCGCCGTAGTCCCACCAGTCGTACCAAGCGTTGGGATCTCCTCGTTGCGCGAGCCCCGGAATCGTGGTGGCACTAATTCGATTGTCAACTTCCACCGCCAGGTAGTTATTCGCTTGAAGCTTGCCTGTCACATCGAAGGAGTACGCGGTGTAGCCACCCTCGTGTGTCCCGAGCTCAATTCCGTTGAGCCACACGCGGGCGAAATAGAAGGTCGCTCCGAAGTGCAGTTTCACATGCAGATCCGGCGACTGCAGCGGCATGGAGAAGGTCTTGCAGTACCAGGCGTTGCCAAGATAGCCGTCCTGTCGCCCGAGGTTCCAGGTGTGTGGCAGATTCACGGAATGCATGTCCATCGGTGGATGAATCTGCCAATCGGAGCGCTGGCCGATGGAGTCCGGGTCGGTTCGGAACATCCAGTCGCGATCGAGCTCGATGCGAGACTCGGCAGCGAGTCGAGTGCCGGCGCTGAAGAGGGCGATCGCGCAGAGCAGTGTCAGATCTAAGCATCGCCTGGAGTATGAGGACAACATGAGGTAACCAACAAAGCGACAGATTCTGGACGCTTCACATCGGCGTTCCTAGTGATTCTAGGGTCTCCCAAATTTCCTCGAATCCTCCAAAAGTAGGAATTGCGGGGAATTTCAACTCAGCGCCTGGGCAGGCCAAAAGTCAAACATCTGACTTCCATCGATGAAGTACTAAATCCAGTGAGCCATCGGACATCAGCGGAGTGGAGCTTTCTCCTATACCGTTCCTTTGCAGTTGATCTTCCGCAGCAGGCGAGCACTCTCGACTGTTATCGCGTCCATGAAGCGGTGTGCTGGCGCCTCGTCAATCTCGACCAGACCATCTTCAGACAAGCTCGACGCCCAGCCACGACTTCGCAATCGCCTTGAGATTGTTCTTGTAGGCGCGTCCAACCGGGTGCTCGTTGCCATCGGTTGTGCGCAGCACATAGGTCCCGGTGTGATCACGCCTCAAGTCTTTGACTAAAGTTGTGTTCACCACAATGGAGCGATGGATTCTTACGAATCCCAGCGGTATCAATTTCTCTTCCGCCGTGGCCATGGTTTCTCTCACCAGATAGCAACCGGATTTGTGGACCAAAGCGACATAGTTTCCCTGGGCTCTGGCGACGATGACATCCATCGAATCTACAAAAAGGATCCGGCCGTTTGCCTTGATTGCAATTCGCGTAACTTCGCTGATACGGGCGCTCTTTGTATGAGGATGACTGTCGCTGTGGACGAACGCTTCGGACCGTGCGAGTAAGGCCCTGCTCGACGGCGTCAGCCGACTCCGATGGCTGATTTCGCTCGCAGCGATCTTAGGCGGCGGACAGTCCAGCCGGTCGGTAACCAGCCGACTGGTAGGTCCGCAATTCTCTGCTTCGGTTGTGAAGAAACTTGTCAGCTTCTCCATAGCTCACCAATATTGCTCATCAATCCATTGAGGCGAGTGGCTCACGATGAAAACATCCCTACATCGCCGGGGCAGGTGTCCCATCTGACCAAGTGCCTACGGGAACAACAAACACGTCAATTGGCTGCACTCCTTTAAACTGCGGATTCAGCATGACCGGCGATTTCGGCAAATCGGCGCCCCAAACGGCACCATCGAGCGGAGGGGTATAGAACATAAGGTGCGCCAAGTTATGATCGCCACGATCGGTGAGGTAGGCAGCTTTTGACATCATGTAACTCATGCCGCCGGGTTCAAGCGCCGGCAGTTGACCTTTTTCGAACGCCGCCCTATTGCCGTCGATGATTTCCGCCTTCGTTTTCCCCGCTAACGCCATCCCTGTCCTCATGTAAGTACTCGGCAAGACGGATCTCGCGGCGGGTGGATTGAAGCAAATCGGCCCCCGAAGTTTGGGGTTCCAGAACTCCGGCGCATCGGATGGGGACATCCATCCGCGCTCGACAACGCATACGAAACCGTTCTTGCCTGCGACGGCTGTCTCGTAGCCGTGCCGTCCTAAAACCAAGACGGTCGCGTCGTGCGAGATGGAGTCCGGGGCGGCGCTTCTTGCCAACGCAATTTCGGCATCCCGGTCCGCCATTAGATATTCTTCAACCTGTGCCATGTTCGGATACTTGGTTCTAGCCTCTTGCGGCCGCACTTCCCGCGCTACAAAAAAGATGCTAAACGTGAAGACCAGGACGCTAACCGCTGCGAATCGGTGTGTGTTCATCTATTTCTCCATGTGGCTAAGGTTGCCATTGTGGCCGCTTTTCAATTATTTTCTCACAATACGTTGATATCAACTATAGCACCGAAATATAGCTAGCATTTATGATATCGATCTATGCCAAGAGTTCGCGACACGCCCTATGAAACAACAATCTTGGTCCGCGATTCTTGCCTCTGCCTTCACGTGCAACGGGCGGCGCGAGCGCTGGCACGTCGTTTCGACAACGCATTGCGCCCGCTCGGTCTGACGAATGGACAGTTCTCCCTGCTCATGTCTTTGAACCGCCCGGAAGCGCCCACCATTGGCGCAGTCGCATCGTTGCTCGCGATGGACCGGACGACCCTAACCGCCGCCTTGAAACCGTTGCAACGCCGTCGCTTAGTCAAGATCACAAGATCACATCACGACCACCGTGCTCGCCTGCTGGAATTGACTCCACAGGGGAGAACTGTCCTGGCGCGCGCTGTCCCAGCGTGGACAAGTACACATGCCGAAGTGGAGGCTCGTCTCGCTCCTGGCGACCCTGATCGCTTGCGCAAGGGTTTACGCACGCTCTCCTGATTGCGGTTCCGCTGCAATCGGCTGGTGTGTATGTAAACGTGTTCGACTCCCATCTGACCCTTCAATGGCCTACGTCAGTTTGTGCGCCTCTTCGGCGCGCGAAGAGAGCGGAGCCACCCGACGATGTTCTTGATGCCCACTTTCCACACATTTACATTCTGGGCATTCTTCGCCAACATCGCGTAGCCCTCGTACGTTGCGATGAAAAAGCTGGAGGCCTCGCGCACATCCAGGTCGCGACGCACGATACCTTCCGCCTGCCCCTTCCGCAAGGCGGTAGCGATGCCCTCCTCCCAGTCATGGAACACCCTCGCCACGTGCTTGCGAAAACCCTCATCCCGCAGCGACATTTCTTGGGCCAGATTGATCAAGGGGCAACCGGCTCGCGTCTCCTCGAGCCGAAGTGGCGTCGCCTTCACGATGCCGATCAAAGTGCCGACAGGATCGGCGCTACTGCGCAAAGGAACCAGCCACTTGTTCCGGGTAGACGCTGCGATGACCTCCTCGACCACGGCGTATCCTAAGGCCTTCTTGCTGCCGAAGTGATAGTAGAGTGCTCCCTTTGTGACCCCAGTCGCAGCCAGGATTGTGTCGAGGCCGGCACTCTGAAAACCCAGTTTGTGAACTTCGCGGGATGCCGCCTGCAGCAGGAGCTCCCGCGTGCCTTCTGGATCGCGCCTCCTCCTTTTCCCTACCTTAGGGTGCTTGCGAACAAACATACCGACTAGTATGTATGTTAAATGTTCGGCCGGAGTCAAGAACCAAATGCGGCAATCGGCAATTTAAGAGACGGTTAGATAGTTAATCCGCAGTTCCTTGGCGACCCGGATCTCGTCATCATGAGGCAGATGGCTCCCAGAGCTCGATCTTGTTGCCGTCTGGATCTTTGAGCCACGCAAAGTTCCCAAAGCCGGGATACTCCTGCGTCTTTTCGATGGCCACGCCCTTACTCTTAAGATGGCTGAGGACTTCTCCCATGTTCTTCACTCGATAATTAATCTGCCCCGTGCGCGGCTTATCCTTGATGTCTTGATCCGCAGGCATAATCGCCCACGCCATGGTCCTCTTGATCTCCGGATTCTCCAGATCCCGCGAATCAAACGTCGCATAGACTGAATTGCACTCGCTGTCTCGGCCCGCAGCCTCGATCCCGAGGCACTCGCGATACCAGGCCGCCAATCTCTTGGTGTCGTTGGAAAACAGAAAAACACCGCCAATTCCGTCGATCATTGCTCCTCCCACACCTCATTATTGTTGAGTCGAAGAGTTTTTGGATCAGGCTGTTTCGCCCAGTGAAACAGTAACAGAAAAATCTGCGCCAGGTGGGCTGCCCTGATCCGATGGCTGTACCATCCTAGCCACGTTCCTTGCGGCTAGGGTGGGGATTCTCGCAGCGCGCCGAATGAGAAAAGGCGCGGCTTGCGCCGCGCCTCCTCTTCACAAGACCAACCCCCAATCTAAGAACAGCCGCTCGTACTCCCGCAGCTCATGCACCGATAGCAACTCCCATTCCGCGTCATGATGCTGCCGCAGAAGCTGCATGTCGGCGCGTCTCCCAGGTCGACGATGCTCGACAGCGCGTCGGCCGCGTGGACGGACCCGGGCTTCCGCTCTCGCACCTCTGCTTTAGGAGCCGGGCTGGAGGAACCGTTGAGGTCACCAGTTTCTGGCAACTGGCCACTGACCACTGTCTTCGGCCTCAGGTTCTCGAACAGCAACTGCTGCTGCCCAGTGAGGAAGCGCATCTGCAGCCAGCGGAAGATGTAATCCATGATCGACTTCGCGTAGCCGATGTCCGGATTGCCGCTCCAGCCGCTCGGTTCGAAGCGCGTGTGCGCGAATTTCTCGCAGAACAGCTCGAGTTTCACTCCATGTTGGAGGGCGATCGAGACGGCCAGCGCGAAACTGTCCATCAGGCCGCTGACGGTGCTGCCTTCTTTCGCCATGGTGACGAACAATTCGCCGGGAGTCCCGTTGGGATAGAGGCCAACGGTGATGTAGCCCTCGTGGTCTCCGACCTTGAATTTGTGCGTGATCGACATGCGCTCTTCCTGCAGCTTATGGCGGACGGCGCGGGGCGGAGCGTTCAGGTCTTCTTCTTCCACCACAGGGGACACAGAGGCCACAGAGGACTTCTCGGAGCTTGCCGTCTTCGTGCCCGCCGCGCTCAACGGTTGGCTCTTTTTGCATCCATCGCGATAAATGGCCACGGCCTTCAGGCCGAGCTTCCACGCCTGCAGGTACGCATCGCTGATGTCTTCGATCGAGGCGTTTTCAGGCAGATTCACGGTCTTCGAGATCGCACCCGAGATGAACGGTTGCGCGGCCGCCATCATTCTCAAATGCCCGGTGTAGTGAATCGAACGCGTGCCCTTCGCCGGCTTGAACGAGCAATCGAAGACCGCGAGATCGTCTTCTTTAATGTGCGGCGCGCCTTCGATGGTGCCCGTGGCATCGATGTAGCTCACGATGGCGTCCGTCTGCTCGTGCGTGTATCCGAGCTTGAACAGCGCCGTAGGCACAGTGTTGTTAACGATCTTAATCATGCCGCCGCCCACCAGCTTCTTGTATTTCACCAAAGCCAAATCCGGCTCAATTCCCGTAGTGTCGCAGTCCATCATGAAGCCTATGGTGCCGGTGGGGGCTAACACGGTTACTTGCGAATTGCGGTAGCCGTGCTTTTCGCCGTGCTGGAGTGCTTCGTCCCAGCAGGCTTTGCTGGCTTCGTAGA
>Ga0335078_10004680_pt1 | contig 20255 bp, 26 predicted proteins | sample Lox_Sample_32_FD_206711 | JGI IMG/M metagenome (GOLD analysis project Ga0335078, IMG submission 206711) | Soil microbial communities from Loxahatchee National Wildlife Refuge, Florida, United States - Lox_Sample_3.2 | ecosystem: Environmental > Terrestrial > Soil > Wetlands | place: USA... | reverse complement strand
GAGTCAAATGCCGATCTACGAATACAAATGCCAGGATTGCGGAACCAAGTTTGAAAAGCTCGTGCGCAGGACAGACGACGGCGCGGGCGTGGAATGCCCCTCCTGCGGCCAGGGCCGCGTGAGCCGAGAGTTGTCCACGTTTGCCGCGCACTCCGCCGCGCCGAAACAGGCCGACGCTCCGGTGTGCCCCAGCGGGCGATGCTCGAATCCCGAGCTGTGCGGCATGAACATGAACTGAGTGAAAAGCGATATCTGGGCGTTGGTCGCGGAGTACAGCGCCTTGGCCTTCCTGCTGCCGGCCACCACGGTCATCGGTTACGCCGTGGGCTACCTGCTGGATCGCGCCCTTCACACCCATTTCCTGTACATTCCTTTCCTGATTCTCGGAATCGCCGCGGGCTTCGTGGAATTGATCCGGCGTCTGCTGCGGGACACGCGGAACAATGGATCCTGACCGGGCGAACGCCGAGCAGGCCCGGTTCGATGCAGCGCTCCACCGCATCACCCGTTGGACCGTCGTGCTGGCCGCGGGCGGCTGCCTGGCCGGCTTCCTTTGGCGCGGCTGGAGGGTGGGCGCCGCGTACCCGTTGGGCGCTGCCGCGTCGTACCTGAATTTCCGGTGGCTCGAGCGGGTGGTCGGCGCCCTTACGGGTGCGCTCGAAGCGCGTCCTCACCCGAAATTCGTGTTGCTGATCGGCTTGCGCTATCTGCTGTTGGCGGCAGGCGCCTATGTTATAGTGAGCTTTACTTCTTTGAGCCTGCCGGCGGCGTTGATCGGGCTTTTTGTGCCGATTGCCGCCGTCATCCTGGAGATTATCTTCGAACTGATTTATGCCGCATGAAATGTGGCTCACCAGGCTGTTCAACGATCACCTGGCGGGTCTGGGCAATGCTTGCCTGAAACTGGTGGGACTGCCCGTCCAACAGCGCCCATGGGAGGGCTACGTAGTCACGCAACTCCTGGTGGTCCTCGTTTTCATTGTGTTTTTCGCCTTCCTGCGTCCGCGCCTTTCGGTGGACCGGCCCGGCAAGCTCCAGCACTCTTTCGAGGTCATCAATGAGTTCCTGCATAGCGAAACGGATGACGCTGTGGGACACGGTGGGTCCAAGTATCTGCCGTTCTTTGGCACGCTTTTCCTCTTCATTCTGATCTGCAATCTGATCGGCCTCATACCCGGCCTCGAGTCTCCCACCATGTTCCCCTCGGTGCCGGTGGGTTGCGCGATCGCCACTTTTTGTTATTACAACCTGGCGGGCTTCCGCGAGCAGGGTATCGGCAGGTACCTGGTGCATTTCGCCGGACCCATGCCCTGGCTGGCTCCGTTGATGGTGCCCATCGAGCTGATCAGCCACCTGGCGCGTCCGCTTTCGCTCAGCGTCCGTCTGTTTGCCAACATGTACGCCGGCGATCAGATCACGATGGTCTTTCTGAGCCTTACTTATTTTGCGATTCCGGCCGTCTTCATGGGCCTCCACGTCTTCGTTTCGCTACTGCAGGCTTACATTTTTATGCTGCTCGCCATGATGTACGTATCCGACGCGGTGTCGCACGAACATTAATCCACGGCTTTATGCCGCCCCTTCAGTGTGAGACCGCCGCACTCGGATGACGGCGGGAACCACCTCCTGGGGGCGATCTTACAACGAAGGAGCAAATACGATGAAGGCAAGGTTGTTCTTACTGGCGTTGGTGCTGCTGGCGCTCGCCACCCCCATTTTTGCGCAAACCACCGGCGCAGCCGCCAAAGGAGGCACTAACTGGGTTGCGATCACCTCGGGTTTTGCCATGGCGATCGCCTCCGGGCTGTGTGGCCTGGGACAGGCCAAGGCCGCCGCGGGAGCCTGCGAGGGTATAGGCAGGAATCCGGGCGCCGCGCCCGCGATCCGCTTCGCTCTACTAATAAGCCTCGTGCTGATCGAGTCGATGGCGCTTTACACGCTGGTCATCATCATCATCAAGGTGGTTTGAAGATCGGGTGGTTAAATTGTGGGTTAGGGGTGGTGGTTTGAGACCATCACCCATCACCAATCACCGCCGCCCCCGATCACGTCCGAACTGGCTGGCTGCCGCAACCATATGTAGCAGTGGTTGCCGATGCGCCCCGCTGCCGGCGACGTGAACAGGAGCAGATCCAGGTACCGGAGCGGAAAGAGAATCCATCCGGCCGCGAAATGAGAGAGCGCCCGCCAGGCCCGAAACGGGAGCAGAAGCTTGACGTACTCAATCAGGACAACGAGTAGCGTTGCGGTTGGCCCTGTCCTCCATCCGCAGGCGACAACTTCCATCGGACCGGCAAGTTCCTTCAGGCCATCAATGGTGAACCTCCGGAAATCCCTCGGGTATTCGTGGAACGGGTGACAGAAAGGCTTCACCAAATGGAGATAGCCGCCGGGCGCCAGTACGCGGCGAATCTCGCAGATCACCCGCTCCGGACTGCGAACATGTTCCAGGACAGCGTCGCACTCCACGCGCTGAAAGAGGCTAGCCGGGAACGGTAGTTGCTCTGCGTTGGCCACCACATTCACCCCGGGCATCGCCAGAAGATCGATGTTTACATAACCTTGAACGATTCGGCAGGCGCCGCCGATGTAGAGGTTCCATCGCCCGAGAGGAAAATCAGTGGGCTCGCTCCGGTTCATGATGAACGGCGCCGGAGGCCCGATAAAACGAATCAGGCGATCGCGCCAATGGTGCGAATTGCGTCTCCTGTAGTGTGATGGGAGGTCCGTCTCAATCACGCCTACGCACTGACGCTGGCGGCCGGAATCCTGCGGGTCAAATCCAACATTTCTTCGCGGCTTTCCGAGCCGATGGTGAAACAATCCACGCAATCGAGCGATAGGGCGAATTGCAAGCTGTGGTCGACCTTGTGACGCAGCGCCCCCGCGCCCAGGATCTTCATGCCGATCACGCCCTTACCCGCCGCCTTCATCTGCCGCAGCACCGCGATCACCGTCTGTGGATCGGCATCCATCAACACATGGGCGGGATTGATGCGCGCCAGGTCCACTTGCACCCACGGATTCGCCGCCGCTGCCTTGAGAGCCGGCAGCGTGTGGCAGGAGGTGCCATGCGTGCGCACGATCCCTTTTTCGCGCGCTTCCGAGATCACCGCCATGGCGCCTTGCTTGCGCCGCGGCCAATCGCCGTCCATCATGCAATGCAGCAGCAGGATGTCGATGTAATCGGTGCCCAGCTCGCGGCGGAAACGGTCCAGGTCGTCGCGCATTTCCTTTTCCGTCGAGGCGTGCGTCTTGGTCAGAATGGCCACCTTCTCCCGCGGCACGCGCTTCAGGGCCTCGCGGATGTGGGGATGCGTGCCGTATTGATCGGCCGAATCCCAAAGCGTGATGCCATGGTCGTAGGCGGCGTCAAACAGGTCGGCCAGCCCGCGCAGACCCAGCTTGCGCGTCTGGTTGGAGCTGCCCCCCACGCCGTCGGTGCCGCTGCCTTGCGCCAGGCGGCTCACTTCCACCTTCATGGGACCCAGCTTGATGCGATCGGAAGCCAGCTTCCGCGTGGCGCCCGCAAGCAAGCCGTGCGGAATATTGGCCAACGCAGCCGCCCCCGCCGTCGCTGCGGTGCGCATAAAGAACTCCCGGCGGTTGATCATAATCTCCTCCTCTGCTTTCTTCAGAACTTAGCATAGACGGGAGACAATAGCCAGCATTGGTTCCAGGACTCGCCCGGTACCAGCCGGGGCTAATATGAGGATGGACATTCGCCCCCCGAGTGCTATTCTCGTGAGGCGGAGACTTATGATGGCTGGCAACCGGGTGTTGCGCGAGTTCCTCGTATTAGTGGCCGCGCTGCTGCCGACGCAAGCCGCCAGCTTCCGCGTGTCCTCCGACCTGGTGCTGGTGAACGCGAGCGTCCTGGATGCCGCGGGCCGGCCGGTCACAGGCCTGACCCAGGACCGCTTCCGGCTCTTCGAAAACCATGCCGAGCAGCGCATCGCCTTCTTTGCCGAGGAACAGACCCCCGTATCCATGGTGGTGGTGGCCGATACCAGCGGCAGCATGCGGGGAAAGCTGGATGTGTGCGCGCAGGCCGCGACGGCCCTGGTGCGCTCCTACTTCCTGGGCGACGAGTTTGCGCTGGTGACATTTGCCGACCGGCCGCATCTCGCGGTGCCCTGGACCGATAACGGGAAAGCCATTCTGGCGGCTCTGTCGCAAACCGGAGCCTATGGCGACACGGCGCTGCTCGACGCCGTCCTGTTCGCCGCGCAATACGCCCGCCACGCCCACAACCCGCGCCGCGTCGTGCTGGCAGTGTCCGATGGCGGGGACAATCACAGCCGGTATGACCGTAGTGAGGTAATCGAGCGGATGGAAGAATCCGGCATCGAGGTGTATGCCGTCAGCCTCGGCGAATCCGGGTTTGCCGCCCTGTTCGACGGCGGATCGCCCGACGACGCGCTGGAAGAGATGTGTGACCGCGCCTCCGGCCGATTCGTATCCGTGGAGAACATGGCGAAGCTGCCCGAAGCTATGGACCGGATCAGCCGCGAGATCCGCTCGCAGTACCTGCTAGGATACTATCCCGCCCGGCGGAGCGGCGGCGGGCGCACTCACAGCGTCGCGGTTAAGGTTACGCCGCCTCCCGGGCTGCGCCGTATCGACGTGCGCTGGCGGCGGAGGTGGAGCGAGTCTTATTGAACCGCGCCGGGCGTCAATGTTTCTCCGCCGGTGGGTTCAGGACGTGGTTAACGTAATTGATGGTCTCCGGTATGGGCGGGATGCCATTCACGGCGTCCACTCGCCCCGTCCCGGCGTTATAGGCGCTGATGGCCTTCTCGAGGTTCCCGTCATATCGCGAAAGTAACTGCTTCAAGAATTTGACACCCGCGTTGACGTTCTCGAGCGGATCAAAGTAGTCCGTCAGGCCAAGGTCGTCCGCCGTGGAAGGCATGAGCTGCATCAATCCCATGGCGCCTTTGGGCGACACCGCGCAGGGCCGGAATCCGGACTCCTGTCGCATGACGTTCAGCACCAGGTCCGTATCGAGTCCCTCCCGTTTAGCCGCTTGGCCGGCGAGCGACCGTACCGTGTCATCCGGCAGGGGCGGACAATCTACCTCCGCGGCCGGCAGGTCCACGCCTTCCATGTGGGCCGGCGGCGGAAGCAGAAAGAAGCTGCCGGACGATGTGCTCGACAACTGCTGCTGCGCGGAAGTCTCCTGCTGCGCGATGGATGCCTGCATGGCCGAAGCGGAGGCTTGCTGGGCTGCTAAAGCGCTCCCGGCCGGGTTCTGAGGCGGCGGAACGGGAGTCTGAGCGGACAGGCCGGCCGCCGTCAGCAGGACCAGGGCGGTCGCGGCCGGTATTGGAACTGTGAACGTCATATCAGGATTTCCTCTAAACAGGCGGCGGACCTGCCGATGTGAAAGCAGGGAGCCCGTGAACGGGTCCGCGCATTACTATCGAAATGGAGTACTGCCATGAATGTTGGACCAGTCAGTCGAGTGGATGTAAGCGCGCCAGTCACCCCCACGACCACGCAGGATTGGATGTTGAACGATCGGCAGGTCGTTGCCGCTGTCCAATGGCTAAACGAAGCGGAATGGCTGGCGCAGGACCGGCAACTCGTGTACCACCGTGACCAAAAAACAGGACGCTGGGTAATCCAGATTCGCGAGCGGCAGACCGGAGACGTGGTGGACCAAATACCGCCGGAAGCTGTCTTGAGTCTGGTCAATGAACTGCAAGCGGAGTTGAAGACGAGCAGTCCTGACGAGTAACCACCATGCCCACTGACGCGTACCTGGAGCACCGGATCCTGTCCGCCGACCCGGTTGAGCTGATACAGATTCTTTACGAGCACGGCATCAAGCTGGTGCGGGAAGCGCGCAGCGCCTTGGCCGCCGGCGACATCGTGGCTCGTTCCAAGGCCCTCTCGCGAACCATCGGCATCCTCGGTGAACTGGAAGGATCGCTGGATCGCGAGGTCGCCGGCACCATCAGCCAGAATCTGGCGGCTCTCTACCAATACATGCGCGGCCGGTTGACGGCGGCGAACATCAAGCAGGAAGACGGTCCGCTGGCTGAAGTGGAATCGCTGATGCAAACGCTCAGTGGAGCCTGGAAGGCTATCCGGCCCATGCCGGGGGATGCGCCTGGCGCGGATACACCGGCAACTCCGGCCCAGGAACCTGCGCAAATCAACGGCCCCCAGTTCCTGCCCGATTCCAACTCCGCATCCGCCGCCCATAGCTGGACCGCCTGATTATGACTGCGGTGGCTTCTGCAGCCCCTGCGCAACCATCTTAGCCAGCCCTAATCCGCCATTCGCCGCCAGCGCCTGCGCAAACATCTCCTGCCCGTATTCCATGGCGGAAGAAGCAGATTGGTCGTCGCCCGTTCCCAGCCATCCGCCTTCGGAATCATTCATCGACTTCAGCATCTGGCCGATGAGCAGCGCCTCGAATTGTTGCGCGGCGGACTGGACTTTGGCGGGATCGTCTTGCGGGCGCGCGCCGGTCAGGCCGCCGGAAATGCGCGTACTGATAGGATGAATGTCCGCCATAGTTAGATTACCTTCAGCTCGGCATCCAACGCGCCGGCATCTTTCAAGTTCTGGAGGATGGAGATGATATCCCGGGGCGTCGAGCCGATAGCCGTCAGCCCGCGCACTAACTCTTCCACCGTCGCGCCTTTGTTGAGCATCACGTTCCGGGCCTTCTCCTGTTGTACGTTCAGGTTAGTCGTGGGCGTCACTTGAGTTTTGCCGGAACTTAGCGGATTCGGCTGGCTGACGTTGTAAGAAGTCTGAATCTCAACCGTCAGATCGCCCTGCATCATGGTCACCGGAGCAATCTGCACATCTTTCCCCATCACGATGGTGCCGGTGCGCTCGTTAACCACGATTTGTGCCCGGCGGTCCGTCTCCACCGTCAACTGCTCCATGTCCGCCACAAACCCGGTGGCGTTCCCGCCGTATTCGCTGGGCAGGCGCACGTCGATCAGCCCGGCGTTCTCGGCACGCGCGATGGCGCCGAAACGTTTGTTCAACACGTCCACCACGTGCGCCGCCGTGGTGAAGTCGGCGCGCCGCAATTGCAGGTGCAAGAGATTTCCCAGGGTTAGAGAAGGCGCGCCACGTTCCACGATGGCGCCATTAGGAATGCGCGCCACCGTCGGATGATTCACCACGCGCACGTTGGCGCCTCGTCCGGCTACAAATCCGCCCAGCACCGTGGGGCCTTGGGCCACTGCGTACACCTGCCCGTCCGGGCCCTTGAGGCCTGTCATCAGGAGTACCCCGCCTTGCAGACTGGAGGAGTCACCCATGGCCGCGATGGTCACGTCAATGCGGTTGCCCGGCCCGGCATAAGGAGGCAGAGTGGCGGTCACCATTACCGCGGCTGTGTCTTTCACCTGGATGGATACCGCCGAAGTGGTCAGCCCCATACGTTCCAGTAAGTTGGCCAAGCTTTGTGCGGGAAACAGAGTCTGCTGGCGGTCTCCCGTGCCGGCCAGACCTACAACCAGGCCGTAGCCCATAAGCTGGTTGTCACGCACGCCTTCGAGCGACACCAGTTCCTTCAGCCGCGTGCCGGCGCACGCCGGAATCGCCAGGCAGCCGGACAGGAGAATTGCTATGTACGCTCGCTTCATGGTCTTTAGAAAGGCAACAATCCAAGCAGAATGCGGTAGAGAAGATTCGGCCGCCGCACTGCATCGTTGACCACACCCTTGCCGTCGATCTTGATCTCCACCTGCGCGATCTGGTTGGAGCTGATGAAGTTTCCGGGACTCAAATCGGCGGGACGGATCACGCCTCTGACGGTGACCACCTGGTGCTCGCTGTTCACCACTATGTCCTTGGTGCCTTCGAGCACCAGGTAGCCATTGGGCAGCACGTGCGTTACCCGCGCGCTCAGCGTGGCCGTGAGAGTTGTGCCGCGGCTGGTGGTGCCCTCACCATCCAGAGCCGTGGCGCTGTTGGCATTCAGGAGATTGGACAGCGCTCCCGCAGCGCTCTTAACGCCGAGCAACGATGAAATCGAGCTTTGCGCCGACGAGGCGCGGGACGTCTTGGTGGTTCCGGTAGCCACTGCGGAGGCGTTCTCATTTACCACGATGGTGACCAGGTCATCCACCTGTGCCGCGCGCACGTCGCTTCCCAGTTCGGTGAACCGCGAAGACGGCGACCAGAGCGAACCTGGAGACGGCTTAACCGGCGCCTGCGGCTCTTTGAGGGCCTCCTGCAGATACTGGTCGAGCGCGCTGGGCGTCGAGGCTTTCCTCTTTTTCTTTTTGGCTTGCGCCGGCAGCCCCAGCGCCAGCACAATCATCAGCAGCCAGCAGGTTCTCGCACGCATATTATTCGGCTTTCAGCGCGTCCGTCAGGACGATCGCCTTGTCTTTCCCGGCAACCTGCGCCGCGAAGACTCTGTTGCTCCCCAGATTCCGAACCATGATGGTCTCGCCATCGCGTCCGCCGGATTCCGCCCGGGCCGTCAGCACCAGGCGCGCGGCGCCGCTGCGTACTTCAATTTCGACCAGGTCGCCCCGATTCACATCGTTTCGCGGCGAGACCAGCGTGGGCAGGAGAGCCGCGCCCGCGGCGATGGGCCGCAGCGGAACCATTCCCACAAACTGCTCCATCGTGGGGGCCGGCTGCTGCACAAGGGGAAAGCCTTCGTCCATTTCCACCCGCAACTGCCAGCGCTCGATGGGCCGCCCCGGTTTCAGCTCTTCCGCCGCCTTGACCCGGCTGCGATGCGCCAGAATGCGCACCCGCGCCCATATTTCGAAGCGGTGATTCTCGCCGTAAACTACGTCCCCGCGCCAAAGCACGGGCGCGCGCTGATCGGGTGAGGCGGGCCTTCCCAGCCGCGCCAGGCCAAACTCGATCCGCCCGACCGGCACCGGATAGAGGCTCGTCTCCGCCAGTTCGATGTGTGCGTCCGGGATTTGCAGGGCCGTGCGCATGGCGTCCAGCACGCGCTGCCGGTCGAGCGGCTCCATGGCGCGCTCGAAACAGGCGCTGGCGTCCGGGCTGATGCGCAGCGAGTAACGCTCCGCCAGTGACAGCAATTCGGCATGATGAAAAGTGCGTTGCGATCCCGGCGGCGGCATGTTGGCCAGCCAGGTGTCCGGCGGTATGCGCGCGAAGTCTGGCAACACCGCAGCCAGATCCCTGGCCAGGATGCGGTCAGCCTGCATGGGCTTGCAGACCTGCGCCTCGGCCAATGCCAGCGGCGCCAGTGCGCCAAGCCATAACACGGTGCGCAGTCTCATTGCCGTATGTTATTCACCTCTTGATACATCTCGTCGGCCGCCTTCACGACTTTGGAATTGGCCTCGTAAGCCCGCTGCGCCACGATCAGATTAATGAACTCTTCCACCACGCTTACATTGGATTGCTCGGTGTAGCCTTGCAGCAGAGTTCCCAGTCCTTCCTGCCCGCCCGGATTGGCCACCGTCGGATCGCCCGATGCATCCGTCGGCTGGTAGAGGTTCTTGCCGATGCTGTTCAAACCCGCCGGATTCTGAAAGCCGGCTAACTGAATTTGCCCCGCCTTCTGCGCGGCGGTCTGGCCGGATAACAGATAGCTGACGGTCCCATCAGAAGCGATAGTGACCGACTGCGCGCCGGAAGGGATGGTAATCTGCGGTTCCAGTGAGTCGCCATTGGCCGTCACCACGTTGCCGTTGCGGTCCAACTGGAACTCACCGTCCCGCGTATACGCCAGTTCGCCAGTGGAAGCCAGCCGTATCTGGAAAAAGCCGTTGCCCTGAATCACCAGGTCCAGCGGATTGTCCGTCTCCGTGGAATTCCCTTGCGTGAAGATAATCTCATTGGAAGCCGCGCGGGTTCCCAAGCCGAGTTGCAATCCGGTCGGCACGGTGGTCTGCTGGCTGGCCGCTGTGCCGGGCTGCACAATGTTCTGGTAAAGCAAATCCTCAAATTGGGCGCGGCGCGCCTTGTAACCAACGGTATTTGCGTTCGCCAGGTTGTTCGCGATATTGTCCACGTTGGTCTGCTGGGCATTCATGCCGCTGGCAGCCGTGTATAGAGCGCGGATCATGTTTCCACTCCTGAGTCTTTCGAATTGCCGGCCGCGCCAGAGTGTTCGCTCATCCGACGCGGGCGACCTCCTGAATCGCTTTCGTATCCATCTCGTTGCTGATGCCCACCGCCTTCTGCAGCATCTCGAACTGCCGCATGACGGCTACCAATCGCATAGCGGCTTCGGCAACCGGCACATTGGATTCTTCAATTTTTCCCTGCTGTATTTCGACACCGTCGGCCGCCGCTGGCTTGTTCTTGGGATCCGTGCTTCGAAAACACGTGTTGCCGACCTTTTCGAGTGACGCGGTGGAAGAAAAAGTCACAACCTTGAGCTGCCCGATCGTCTGGCCATCTTGTTGTACGGTGCCGTCGGTAGTGATGTGGATGGGTGATCCGGTGGTTACCTGGATTGGATTCCCCGCCACGTCCTGCAATGCGTACCCGCCGGTGACGGCGAGTTGGCCGGATGCCAGCACCTGCAAATTACCGTTACGCGTGTAGAGGGATCCATTGGGACCGTTCACCACGAAAAAGCCATTGCCGGACAATGCCAGATTCATCGGATCGCCGGTCACCTGAAGGGTTCCTTGGGAGAAGTCCGTCCACTGGCGCTGAATCACCGGCAGCGTAGTGGCGGGCACGGCGTCCGCGCCCGATGCTTCATCCGACAAAAATAGGTTATAGAACGCCTGATCGCGTTTGTATCCGCTGGTGCCCGTATTGGCGAGATTGTTCGCCAACAGATCGAGTGACTCCATACGCGACCGAAGCCCGCTGGCGGCGGCGATATCTAACGGATCCATAGGTGGCGTAATTCCCACATGCAAGTCACTAACCTAATCGCAGCACTGACATTCACTCGAAAACCAAACGAATGTGCCGATATGACCGAATAAGGGACCTATAGCCTCGTCAATTCCTTGACGGACAGTCTTGACAGTCAAACTCCCAACACCGCCTCCGCAATCCTATCCAGTTGAAAGAATTACGCGTTCGGCTTGGCGGGCAATCTGCATCTGCCCGAGCCGTGACCACCGCCTCTGCCGCCAGCCTTTCCGCATCCCTCGCGCCGGATGGCTCCCGGCAGCATACGCCGGCGACAAACGGTACAGCCTTCGCACAGGTGTTTGCAGGATTTGACGCGCTATGGACAGGCAGCGTCGCCATTGAGGCCGGCCTGGCCGGGGGTGGAGTGCCGCGCCAGCCCGCGAACTCAGTCGAGCCGCAGAAGCAGAACAAGGCGGATTCGGCCGTGGTTACTGCCGCTGTAGCGTTCGCCGCAGCGCCCCTGGTTATCCCGATCGATCTGCATCTCGGCTTGCCTGCGGCAGGCAACACTACGGCATTGCCTATCACTGACATCCCAGCGGCTCCGCAGCAGCCGGGTGCCATACCGGCGCAGAAGTTACCTGTCACTCAGTCCGGCATCCCGCCACTTACAACGCAAGACGCCGAGGCCACTCCGGATGATTCGTTGCTGACTGCCCCGGATCCAGCCCGCATCGACACCGCCGGAATCGGTCAGACAGTCAAGGCGAACATTCAGCAGGCATCACAGTCGGGAACGGAGTTGGCACTTCCGCCAACGGACACCCTGTCCATCAAAACATCCACGCCGTCTGACACGCCCGACCCGGCAACTGCTGACACGGCTACGCCCGCGGTCCCGGAGACCCAGTCGCTGCCTTCACCTGGCACAGCTACTGCCGCTTACGCACAAGGATCTGGGGCAGCCAGCGCGTTGTGGGTTTCAACCACAGCGCAGGCGCCCGCCCTGCCTGGCCGCGTACTGTCGCGAGACACTTCCGGTTTAGAAAAACAGCCGCTATTCAACGCGCCTCAGCCGGCGGCCGGCGCCTCCCTGTCAACGTCCGCGGCTGCCACGACTCCGGTGTTGCCGGCCAGTCCGGTTCTCGAATCCGGTGTGTCCGACAGCTATTCCGCGTGGCCGGCTGATTCGTCGGGCGGTGCACCGCAGCCACTGAATGCCGCACCCGCACAGATGCCGGCAGCCGCCGCTGACCCAAAGGCCACCGCCTTCACCATGCGCCTGCAAGTGGCGACTCCTGCCGATTCCGCCGCATCGTCACCGGCATCCGCCGCCCAGCCGCAGGCGTCCGCGCCGGCGAGTGCTCCCGCCATCAAAGAGGCTCTGCAGGCGGACACTCAGCCGGAATCACACTCTCCCGAACAGTTGCGGTCGCAGCCGACTCTGCTGGCGGCATTCGAACAGCACGCGCAAGTCTCCGTCGCGGGCGCGCCACGCCAAACGCCGGCTGTGTCACGCGCCTCCCAGGTGCAAACCGCAGAGCTTCCTGAACAGCCGAAAGCTGTGTCGCCGTTGAACAGGCTCGTGCTTCAGGTGGGCCCCTCCGCAAATGATAAGGTGACCGTCCGGGTGGTGCAGAATTCCGGCGAGCTGCGGATGGCCGTGCACACCGATAATTCCGATCTCGCGCACGGTCTGCAACAAGGTCTTTCTGATCTAGTGGGTAAGCTGCAGGACAGCGGTTACAAGGCTGAATCGTGGCAACCGGTCCAGACTCCCGCCGGCGCTCCAGCCGCCGCCGAGAGCCACAGCGCATCCAATCACACACCGGGCGGTGACACGCAATCGCACACTGGCGGCTCCCAACAGGATGGCGGCCAGCGACATCAGAATCAATCCAGCCGGCCCCGCTGGGTGGAAGAACTGGAGTCTAGTTTCAACACCGGCGGGCAACCTTTAGGAGAATCATATGGCTACAGCCGTTAACCCACTTAGCAGTTCGTCCACCTCGACATCCAGTTCGTCATCCACCGCAAGCTCGAGCGTGTCGTCAACACCCGACGAGCAAATGTTTCTGCAATTACTCGTCTCTCAGTTGCAGAATCAGGACCCGCTCAATCCGGCTGACACTACCCAGTTCGTCTCCGAGCTGGCGCAGTTCAGTGAATTGGAGCAGGTAATTGGCATCCGTACGGATATCGAGACATATCATGCGGACGCCGCCACCCCAACCACCAGCTCGACCGGCCAAACGCAGCCTACGGGACAAACACAATCGTAAGGAGAATATCACATGTTTCCAGGGTTTTCAGCCGCTCTTTCTGCTCTCAACGCCGAGTCTACCGCTATCGACGTATGTGGCAACAACCTCGCCAATCTCAACACCACCGGGTTCAAAGCCGAACAGGTGGAGTTCTCGGATCTGATGTCCCAGACGCTCGGCGGGTCGTTGAACCCTGCCCAAGTCGGCATGGGGGTGGGGCCTATCCAAACATCCAGCAATTACATTCAGGGAGGCATTACGACCACAAATGGTCCTACCGATGCCGCCATTCAAGGCGAGGGCTTCTTCGTAGTCAAGGATCAGAATAACCAGATGCTGTACACTCGCGACGGCAGCTTCCAGATCGATTCCTCCGGCGAACTGGTCACCGCCACCGGTGAAAAAGTACAGGGATGGACCGCGGTCAACGGCGTTGTCAATCCGAACGGTCCGGTCTCTAATCTGACCATACCGGCTGGCGCGCTGAATCCGGGCGCCGCCACCACCACCATGAGCCTCCAAGTCAATCTCGATGCTGGAGCTTCCACCACTGGCTCGGATGCCTCGTTTTCCGCTCCCATCCAGGTATTTGACTCACTCGGCGAAAGTCATACCTTGAGTGTAAACTTTACAAAAACAGACACAAACACCTGGACGTATACCGTAACCATTCCCGCGGCCGATCTGCAGACCGGTGGGACTACGACCTTGGCGCAGGGCACCATGACCTTCGACGGCAACGGCAACCTGACGAGTCCCGCACTCACATCCGATCCCCAGACAGTCGCGATTAGCGGCCTGGCGGACGGCGCCAACGATATGAGCATTAACTGGAATCTGTTCGATAGCTCCGGCAATTCCAACATCACCCAGTTTTCACAGACCTCTTCCCTAGAGGGCACCTCTCAGGATGGTGCGGCGCCCGGCGAGATTACGGGTGTCAACCTGGAAGGCAGCGGCCTGCTGGTTGCGAATTATTCGAATGGCCAACAGCTGACTATCGGTCAATTGGCTGTGGCGGCGATTCAGAATCCGAACAGCCTGATTTCCGTGGGCAACAATAACCTTCAGACTTCCGCCGCGACCGCCCCCCCCGCGATCGGCGCCGCTAATACCGGCGGGCGCGGGCAGATTCTGGGCGGCTCCCTGGAGGGTTCCACCTCGGACATGGCCACTGAGTTCACCAATCTGCTCAGCTTCGAAAGGAGTTATCAGGCGGCCACGCGCGTCGTCACCACCGGCAACACCATGATCCAGGACGCTCTGAACATGATTCAGGGGTAAGCTGCCATGGATTCGCCGCAACTAGCGAGGCTGCTCGACGTTCCCTTCCAGGTTGAAGCCACCTTGCCGGGACCCGCTCTTCGCGTCAGTCAGTTACTCGACTTGAAGGTCGGCGGTCTCATCTCCACGGACCGTCCGGCCGGCGAGAGCGTCGACGTGTTCGCCGCGAACGCCTATATCGGATCGGGTGAACTTAGCGTGGTCAATGGCCGCCATGCCGTGCGCATGGTGAAGCTGAGCGGGAAAAGCTAAGTATGGAACCGATTCGGCAGATCCTGGCAGTCTTGCTGGTGCTCGGCCTGCTAGGCGCCACCCTTTACTGGCTGCGCGGCAAGGGGGCCATGAAGCTCGCGGGAAAGGGCGTGGGCCGTTCCGGCCAGAGGCAGATGCGCTCCCTCGAGCAGCTTCGGCTCACCCCCCAGCATTCCCTCCACATGGTTCAGGTGGGTGACAGGGTTCTGCTGGTGGCCCTCTCGCCGGGAGGCTGTTCGGTGCTGAGCGGGGGCGAGTTGCGTATCCCCATTCCAGAGGGGGTGCGAAAGCCGTGATGGGCCGCGTCGCCAGGGCGGTATCGCTGTTCATGGTCCTTGGCCGGGTGGCCTTGGCCGCTGGCAAGTCGCCGTCCGTGCTGGGCATCAACATGGGGAAGGATGCCCAGGCCATGGGCGTCCCGATGCAGATCGTCATCCTGCTAACCCTGCTGACGCTGCTGCCCGCGGTCCTGATGGCGGTCTCTCCATTCCTGAGGATCACGATCGTTTTGCACTTTCTGCGGCAGGCCCTCGGCACGCAGACCACCCCCTCGAACCAGGTGCTGGCCGGCATCGCCCTGTTTCTTACTATGCTGGTGGTCTCCCCAGTCGCCTCTGACATGTACCGCCAGGGCTGGGAACCTTTCGAGAAAAACCAGCTAACCGGCCAGCAGGCGTTCGACGCCGGAGCCAAGCCGCTCAAGGCCTTCCTCATGCGCTTTGTGCGGGAAAAGGACCTCAAGCTCTTCATCGATATCTCTCACACGCCCGCGCCGCACAACGCCTCCGACGTGGAACTGCGCGTCCTCATCCCCGCCTATATTCTTTCCGAGCTGAAGACTGGCTTTCAGATCGGCGCCGTCCTGTTTCTGCCATTCCTGATCATCGATATGGTGGTCGCCTCTGTGACCCTGTCGATCGGCATGATTCAGTTACCGCCGGTGATGATCTCCGCTCCATTTAAGATTCTGCTGTTCGTGCTGGCCGACGGCTGGAACCTGGTGATCGGGTCACTCATGAAAGGGTTTTACACGTGAGTACGGAATTAGTAATCCAGATTCTACGCGACGCCATGATGACCGCCTTTTGGCTCGCCGCGCCGCTGCTGGCGATCGGCTTTATCGCGGGCATCATTGTCAGTCTGGTGCAGACTCTCACCTCCATCCAGGATTCCGCGTTCAACGCCATTCCACGATTAGTGGCTTTCCTGGCGACCTTCCTGCTCGCGTTGCCATGGATCGCCCAGAAAATGACTACTTACACCATCACCCTGTTGAGTGACTTTAACCGCTATGCGCGGTGACTTGGCCATCTCCATCCCTCTCCTGTTCGGCTTCCTGCTGACGCTGGTGCGGGTCTCCGGTGTTTTCGTCTTCATCCCCATTCCCGGAGTCTCGGCCACGCTGGCCCCTGTGCGCGTGGCCCTGTCCGCCGGCATCACCCTGTCCCTGTATTCGCACTGGCCCGTCCTCAACGCCATTCCCTCGGCCGGCGAGTTCGTGATCTGGATTCTCTCGGAAGCTGCGCTGGGCGTGGGAACCGGCCTGGCCGTGGCGTTCGTGATGGAGGCATTCGGAATGGGCGCGCAAATCATGGGCTTGCAGGCGGGCTATGCCTTCGCTTCCACGGTCGACCCCAACACGGACGCCGATTCCACGGTGCTGGTGGGTCTCGCGCAGGTCGCCTCCGGATTATTGTTCTTCGCCATGGGCCTCGACCACGTGGTGCTCCGCATCCTGGCGCATAGCCTGGAGACTTATCCCGCTGGCTCCTTCGTGCTATCGCGCGGCGCCGGCGCTCAGATGCTCCTGGCAGGTTCCACCATGTTCTCCACTGGGTTGCGCCTGGCTATGCCCATGATCGCCATCATGTTGATGCTGGATATCTCACTGGGCCTGCTGGGCCGCGTCAATGCGCAGCTACAGCTGCTGCAACTTTCGTTTCCCATTAAGATGATTGTCTCGCTGGGACTGTTGGGAACCCTGGTGGTGATGTTACCCGCCCTGTTCCGGTTGAGCGCTGAGAGCGCCTTTGGCGCGGCCCGCGCGCTGGCCGCGCATTAGCAACCATGGCCGATAAAGACCAACGTACCGAGCAACCCACTCAGCGCCGCCTGAAAAAGGCGCGCGAGGAAGGCCGCTACCCCACGGCCCGCGTCTTCGTCGGCTCCCTGCAATTTCTCGCCTTCGTGGCCATGGTCCGGGCCTTCGGCGCGCCCTGGATCCGGGATCTGCGCGATGTGATGGCTGAGATCCTGCGCCAGGCGCTCTCTCCCCGGCTGTCGGTTTCCGACGTCATGTACCTCTCCATGCGCCTGTTGGTGCGCGTGCTGGTGCCGCTGATGACCTTAGGCGGCGTCATGATGGCGGTCACTTTGGCCGTGCAGCTAGCCATCACCCGCATGGGCGTGAGCATGAAGCGATTGACGCCTGACTGGCAACGGCTCAATCCCATGTCGCGCATCAAGCAGTTGCCCAAGGACAATCTGGCTGCGCTCCTGCAAGCCGCGGTCATGCTTCCTGTATTTGGCGTCGTCCTGTACGACCTGGTGCGGGATAACTTCGATAGTTACTTCCTGCTTCCCCTGCGAACCATACCTTCCGAAGCAGCCATGGTGGGCAGGTCCATGGAAACACTGCTGTGGAAAGCCACCATGCTCTTTATCATCTTCGGGGCGGTGGATCTTCTTCGCCAGAAAAAGCGCTATCAGGAAGACCTGAAGATGAGCAAGCAGGACATTCGCGACGAGTTCAAGGAGATCGAAGGCAGCCCGCTCATCAAGCAGCGCCTGCGCCGGCTGCGGCGCGATTTTGCCAGGCGCCGCATGATGCACGAGGTGCCCAAAGCCACGGCCGTAATCGTTAATCCGACGCACTACGCCGTGGCGCTGAGTTATACGCTGCACGCGCCTGGAGCGCCTAAAGTGGTGGCCAAGGGCAAGAACTACCTGGCCTTGCGGATACGGAAGAAGGCCGTCGAGCATCAAGTCCCATTGATTGAAAATCCGCCTCTTGCGCAGGCCTTGTATAAAACGGTGGACGTGGGCCAGGAGATACCGGCTGAATTCTACCGTGCTGTGGCCGAGGTGTTGGCCTACATCTTCAAGATGGTGAATGGCAGGCGGCCTGCATAGAGACTGAAGATCGCGAAAGAGGAGTTATTGTTTTGACACCGGCCAGGGCAATCGCGGCGCCACAGAAACCATTTGACTGGAAGACCGCCGTCAATTGGAAAGAACTGGGTGTGCCCATGGCGGTGCTGGGTATCATTCTCGCTTTGATCACTCCCCTCCCGCCCTTCTTGCTGGATATACTCCTGGTGATCGACATCATGATGTCGGTGACTGTCATGATGGTCGCCCTGTATATCCGCAAGCCGGTGGAATTCAGCGTCTTTCCCACCACCCTTTTGCTGTTGACGCTCTACCGCCTGGCATTAAACATCTCGTCCACGCGCCTCATTCTCATGAATGGCAACACCGGGACCAGCGCCGCCGGTGAGGTTATCCAGGCCTTTGGTAACTTCGTCGTGGGCGGTAACTATGTCATCGGTGCTGTAATTTTCCTGGTGCTCATCGCCATCCAATACGTCGTCATCAACCACGGCGCCGTTCGTATCTCTGAAGTCACCGCCCGCTTCACCCTGGATGCTCTGCCTGGCAAGCAGATGTCTATCGATTCCGACCTCGGTTCGGGCCTGATCCAGGAGGCTGAGGCCCGCAAACGCCGCAAGGACCTGGCCCGCGAGGCCGAGTTCTACGGGGCCATGGATGGCGCCTCGCGCTTCACGCAGCGCGATGCCGTGGCCGCCATTCTGATCACCGCCATCAACATTATCGCCGGTTTTCTGATCGGCGTTCTGCAGCACGGTATGGACCTCAGCCATGCGCTGGAAACTTACACTGTCCTCACGATCGGCGATGGTCTGGTGACTGTAATTCCGGCCTTGATGATCTCCATTTCCGGAGGTCTTATTGTCACTCGCGCCAGTTCGGACGAGCGCCTGGCCTCGGACTTCGCGCGGCAGGTGTTCGGCAGCCCCAGCCCCTTGCTGCTGGCCAGTGGAGTCTTGCTCATCCTGGGGGCCTTTCCGGGTCTGCCTACCGCGCCGTTCTTGCTTATGGGATGCGGCCTGGGCGTCGTTTCCTGGCGCATGAAGAAACACCAGTCCGCGGCGCAAAAGGCCGAGTCGGGCGCGAAACCCACCGTCAAGGACAACCTGGAAGCCCTGTTGCGCGTCGAGCCGCTGTCCATTGAGATCGGTCTCGGGTTGGTCAAGTTCGTCACCGGCGGGCAGGATTCTCCGCTCATCAAGCGCATCGGCGGCATCCGCCGCCAGTTGGCCAAAGAGATCGGCATCATCTTAGGCGCGGTCCGCGTAGTAGACAACGTGGCATTGAAGGCTAACGAATATGTCATCTCGCTCAAGGGCGCTGAGATCGGCCGCTACGAGCTGCCGCCCGGGTGCGAGTTGGCCATTCCGGCCGGCAAGGCAGAGCCCGTGCCCGGCGGCCGTAAAACCAAGGAGCCCGCCTTCGGCATGACCGGCTGGTGGGTGCCCGCCGAACAGGCCGATGGCGCCCGCCGCCGCTCCTTCACTGTAGTCGATCCCGTAAGCGTGCTCGGAACACATCTGGCGGAACTGGTGCGCCGCTTCGCGCACGAGCTGTTCTCGCGTCAGGATGCCAAACGCTATCTGGATCGCGCCGCGCTGGAGTGTCCCAAGGTGGTCGAAGACCTGGTCCCCAAAACATTGCCGCTTTCCGCCGTGCAACGCGTGCTCCAGAACCTGCTGCGCGAACGAGTCAGTATCCGCGATTCGGCCACCATTCTGGAGGCCCTGGGCGAGGCCGGCGCCACCACCAGGAACGCCGTGCTGCTCACTGAATATGTGCGGCAGGCCTTGCGCCGCACCGTGGTAAAACCATTTCTAAACGCCGCCGGCGATCTGACCGCATATCTCCTGGACCCCTCGCTCGAACAGTTAGTCGAATCCGCCATACAACATGGCGAGCAGACCAGCCACCTTACCCTGGCGCCTCCGGCCATACGGGATTGTCTGCAGCGCATCACGAAAAAGGTGGGAGATCCCGAAACACCCGTGGCGGCTGTCTCCGGATCCGGATCTCGATACTTCCTCCGGCAGATGGTGGAGCCCACCATTCGCAACCTTTACTTTATCTCGCACAACGAAATACCCGCGGAAGTAAGAATCGTTTCATTAGGAGTGATTGAATAGTTATGGCTCTCGGCAATCCGCAAAATCTCTACGTGAAGTCATTCTTCGCGGCCACAGCAAAGGAGGCGCTGCGCCTGGCGCATTATGAGTTGGGGCCGGACGCCCTGCTCCTGCAGGCGCGCGAAGCGCCGCCCGAAGCCCGCCATCTGGGAAGTTGCGAAGTGGTCTTGGGTGTCGCCCGGCAGCCGGAGGCGCCGCCTGCCGCGCCCACTGATCAGGGCCCTGGCCGCGGAGCCATCGACGAAGCCTTGGTCGCCTTGAAGGCCTTCATGCGGACGCTGCCCACTCCCGCCCACAACAGCCCCGTGGAAGACGCTCTTGTCGAAAGAGGCCTCGACCCCGTCAGTGCGCGGGAGATCGATTGCGCGGTCCAGCAGCGCATGCACCGGCGGCTGGTGGTGCCCATGCCGCGCTCCGGCCCGGCGTC
>Ga0335078_10004679_pt1 | contig 20257 bp, 17 predicted proteins | sample Lox_Sample_32_FD_206711 | JGI IMG/M metagenome (GOLD analysis project Ga0335078, IMG submission 206711) | Soil microbial communities from Loxahatchee National Wildlife Refuge, Florida, United States - Lox_Sample_3.2 | ecosystem: Environmental > Terrestrial > Soil > Wetlands | place: USA... | reverse complement strand
TGTGTTAATTTAATTTTCGCATCTGCCGCACGGAGTTGTGATCATGCAGAAGTGTATGATTGTCCTTGGTCCTGCGTCACTCGAAAAGACGAGTCGTAACGCGCGCTGCGGCAAGGGACCCTATCGAAGGGCCAAGGACGAGACAAGAAACATAAGGAGAATGCCACCATGGAATCAAAACCTTCGCGCCGTCAGTTCTTGCAGACCAGCGCGGTCGGGGCCGGCAGCCTGTTGGCGGCCCGGACCATCCCGCTTGACGGGCCGGCGCTGGGCGCTCGGCCCAAGCCGATGCCGGCCAGCGACCGCGTGCGCTTCGGCATGATCGGCATCGGCATGCAAGGCTCCGGCCTGCTCCCCAACGCGATCAGTCTGCCCGGCATCGAGTGCGTCGCCGCCGCCGACCTCTACGACGGCCGCCACACGCTGGCCAAGGAAATCACCGGCAATCCCAGTCTGCCCACTACGCGCCGCTACCAGGAGTTGCTCGACCGCAAGGACATCGACTGCATTGTGGCGGCGGTGCCCGATCACTGGCACATGAGGGTGGTGGTGGACGCTTGTAATGCCGGCAAGGACATCTACTGCGAGAAGCCGATGTCGCATGCGGCCGCGCAGGGGTTCGAGATGGTAGAAGCGGCGCAAAGGAACAATCGCATCGTGCAAATCGGGTCGCAACGCGTGAGCTCGGTCCTTTGCGCCAAGGCACGAGAGCTTTACCACGGCGGCGCTATCGGCGATGTGGAGATGGTCGAGCTCAGCTTGGGCCGCAACGATCCCAACGGCGCCTGGGAGTATCCACCGCCGTTCGATCTTTCCCCGGAGAACCTCGACTGGGACACGTGGCTAAACGACGCCCCCAAGATTCCGTTCGACAAGTACAGGTTCGCTCGCTGGCGCTGCTGGAAGGAGTACGGCACCGGCGTGGGCGGAGACCTGATGGTTCACCTGATCAGCGGCATGCTGGTCACGCTCGGATGGAACGAGCCGCCTCGCTCGGCCTCGGCCTTGGGCGGTATCTTCCGCTGGAAGGATGGCCGCAACATGCCGGACCTCCACGTGGTACTGTTCGACTACCACGGTATCCCCGTCTACGTCCGCTTGGGCTTGGGCACCGAGACCCCGGAATTGGCCCGATTCATGGGTCCGAAGGGCATTCTCGACGCGGGCGAGTTTGAGCTCCGCTACTCGCCGCAAACGGGTCTGGACACCGCACCCAGCTACTATTCCGGCGGGTTCCCGCAGCAGATGCGCGACGCCTACGTCAAGCAGTGGCACGCCGAACACGATCCCAAGCCTGGCCAGGAACCGCTCATGGACGACACGGTCTATCGCGGCAACGATTGGGACGATGTGAGGCCGCACCTGTGGAATTTCTTCCAGGCGGTGAAGACCCGTAACCCGGTGGTGGAGGACGCGGTCTTCGGCAACCATGCCGCCATCGCCTGTCACATGGCGAATGAGTCGTACTTCCGGAAGAAGCCGGTGGTTTGGAATGCGGCCTCCCGCAGCATCGAGAGCTAGCATTGCCGAGAAGGTCGCAGAGGCTTTCAGGTGCGGTCGCTGAGAATCAGACTCAGGCAGCCATGGACAATCCATCGGATGAGGCGGAGCGGGTGGGGCTCTGTTTTCGGTGCGCGCAAGGTCGCGTGGTGCAATCGGACCGGGGCACACTGTTCTATCGCTGCCTGCGGTCCAAGACCGATCCGCGCTACCCGGCCTACCCGCGGTTGCCGGTGCTTCGCTGTGCGGGATATGAAGCGAAGAGGTCTAGCCCAGAGGACGCGCCTGAATTGTAGGTCAGCGGGCCGTCGGAATGAAAGGCAAGTCCCTCCCTTGGACCGTCCGGCCCATGCTCGAGCAGGTACAGCACGAAAGGCAAGCGCGGGGCGAGCGGAGCTCGCCCCGACACGGTGGGATTGGGGCTCAGTTCACCGCTTCGTATTTTTCCGCGGCACTGGCGCAAGTGTCGCAACTCTTGGTCACCGGCCGCTCGGCCGTGTAGCCGCACACGCTGCACACATAGTAGGTACGGCTCTTGCCCTTCATGGTGTCCAAGCCGAGGAGCGCCTTGTGGAACAGGACTTCGTTCTGGGTCCAAGACTCCTTGGCATAGAAGAAGACGGTTGCCGCATCCTGGTTGGACCCGGCTTTGGCCGTCTTGATGAACCGGGAATACATGTCCACCGGGTACTCTTCACCCGGGGCGGCGGAGGCGATAAGATTCTCACGCGTGGACTTAACCACAGGCGTTTCGACGGCGGGCGGATAATCGATGGCTCCCAGCTTCTTGATCACGGCCGCTTGATTGTTGACTTCGATCTCTTCGGAACGAGCGGCGGCGCGGAACAGGCTGGCCACTTCGCCGAAACCTTCCTGATCCGCTTTTTGAGCAAAGGCAAGGTAACGCGAACGGGCGTTGCTTTCCACCCGGCAAGCGGTTCGGAGGTCTCCTACCGTCTTAGCCGGCGTAGGTTTGGAGGCGGCCGCAGCCGGTCTGACTAGCGCCAGTGACACAAATCCTGCGGCGATAAGAAACGCGGCTTTGCGAAGCATACTGCGAAAGTAAAGACTCATTGGTGAATTCTCCCTTCTGACATTCTCGGTCCTATGGTCAACGATCGATCTCATCCGTCGTACCAGTGTTATTATCCAGTGGGAAGCCCGCCGACCGAAGTGATGCCGGTCGCGGACCGCTGTGACCTGCGTCACGCGGGCTCTTCCGGTTATTCCACGCCAAGGACGGGCCGTGGGCGAGGAGGTCGCAAAGCAGAGCCGATGAGCAGGGTCGTCGGTGTCGAAAGCTTCCCACATCCTCTCTGACGACGGCGCGCGATGGCAGGTTACAGGACCTCGAACTATGGGACTCTTTAACTCCACCAAGACGAAGAAGATTAAGCCCGCGAAACGGCTGGATGGAACCGTCCAGCTTCCGGGCGACAAATCCATATCGCATCGGTACGCTATGCTGGCCGCCCTCGCCGAAGGGCCCAGCGAGATTCACTTCTTCTCTTCCAGCGCCGATTGCCAAAGCACGCTCGGCTGCCTGAAGGCGCTGGGAGTATCGATGAAATCGGAGGGCGATGCGCTGACCATTCACGGCGCAGGACTCCAGGGCCTGCGCGTTCCCGCTTCGCCGCTCGATGCCGGGAATTCCGGCTCGACCATGCGCATGCTTTCCGGCATCCTGGCCGCGCAGCGATTCCGCTCCGTCATCACCGGGGACGAGTCGCTGCGGCGCCGGCCCATGAAGCGGGTGATGGATCCGCTCAGCCGCATGGGCGCGCGCATCAAGAGTGCGGAAGGCGGCCTGCCGCCGCTCGAGATCGAAGGCAGCGCCGAGGGATCGCTGCGGCCTATTCACTACGAGCTGCCGATTCCGAGCGCGCAGGTGAAGACCTCCATCCTGTTGGCCGGGCTCTACGCCGCGGGCGAGACGCAAGTGATCGAGCCGGCCGCCACGCGCGATCATACCGAAATCGCGCTGGAGCAATTCGGTGCCGACATCGGCCGCCACGGCCGCACCATTGCTCTGCGCGGCCCCGCTCGTCTCGAGGGCCGCAAGCTCTATGTGCCCGGTGACATCTCCTCGGCTGCCTTCTTCATCGTCGCCAGCCTCATCACGCCCGAAGCCAACCTGGTACTGCACAACGTCGGACTCAATCCCACCCGCACCGCGATCCTCGACGTGCTGGTGCAGATGGGCGGGCGAGTGAAGGTGATCGACGTGGAGATGATGGCAGGCGAATTGATCGGCGACCTCCACGCCGAGACCAGCCGCTTGCAGGGCGGCGAGATTCCGCCGGAACTGATTCCGGGCCTGATCGATGAGCTGCCGGTCCTCTCCGTGCTCGGCACCCAGACCGAGCACGGCCTTTCCTTCCGCGGCGCGGCGGAATTGCGCGTCAAAGAGACCGATCGCCTCGCGGCCGTGGCGGAAAACCTGCGCCGTATGGGCGCTGAGGTGGAGGAGCTGCCGGATGGCCTGCGCATCGCCGGCCGCCAGCAACTGCGTGGCGCCGAAGTCTTGAGCTACGGCGATCATCGCATCGCCATGGCCTTCGCCGTCGCCGGCCTGGTGGCGCAGGGCATTACCACGATTCGCGACAGCGCCTGCGTGGACATCTCGTTTCCCGCGTTCTTTGAAGAGCTGGAGAGAGTTGTGGCCTAGCAGGGGGCGGCTAACACTCAATTCTTTACGATGTCCGCCGCTACGACCACCAGAAAAGAATTGCCGATTGCCGATTGACGATTGGAGGAGAAGAGTAGGCAAGCCTCACGGCCTCCTCAATGGGCCGTCCACAATCGTCAATGAGCCTTTCTTGCAATCGTCAACCAGCAATCAGCAATCGGCAATTCATAGGTGGCGCACGCCGCCCAGTTGCAGACGCGCCTTACTCTTCTCGCAGCGCCACCATCGGATCGACGCCGAGCGCGCGGCGCGCCGGGATCACAGTGGCGGCAAACGCCACCAATGCCAGGATCATGGCTACGGAGCTGAAGGTAACGGCGTCGGTGGCGGTGACGCCGAACAGCAGGCTGGCCATCACGCGGGTCAGCGCCAGCGCGCCGATGACGCCCCCGGCGATACCGATGGCCGCCAGTTCCATTCCTTGCCGGACCACCAAGCCCAGGATGTTGCCCGGCCGCGCGCCCAGAGCGATTCGCACGCCGATGTCGTGCGTGCTCTGCGAAACCAGATAGGACATGACGCCGTAGATCCCCACTGCCGCCAGCAGCAGAGCGAAGGCGGCGAACGCGCCCAGCATGGTGGCAGCGAACCGTTGGCGAGCCAGCGAATCGTAGAGCAGCTCCTGCATGGTGCGAACGTCGTAGACCACCGCACTCGGATCAACGGCGTGAATCTCACGCGTGATCGCGCCGGCAAGCCCTGCCGGGTCTGAAGAAGTGTGCGCCACCAGGTACATGCCGTTCGAGGGCTGTTGTCGATGCGGGAAGTAGACCGCGATCTTGCCCTCGTTGTCGAGACCGTATTGCTTTACCACCCCTACCACGCCCGCAATGGTGATGGGCTTTTTGGGATCGAACCAGAGGTGTTTCCCAATGGGGTCGTCGTGCGGCCAGAAGCGGCGAGCGAACTTCTCATCGATGATCGCCACCGGCTGGGCATCGCTGTTGTCGTGCTCGGAGAAAAATCGGCCCCTCACCAGAGGGATCTCCATAGCGCGGAAGTAATCGGTGCTGGCGAGGCGAAGGTCCACTTGCAGTTCCTGTCCGGGAGGCGGTGCGTAGCCTTCCACACTGATCCCGCCCCATCCCACGGCTCCGGTAAGAGGCAGCGTAGAAACCAGCCCTTCGGTTTTCACCCCGGGCAGGTGACTGATGCGATCTCCGACTTCCTTGTAGAACTGGACCACTGCCTTGTCCTGCCGGTAATTCGGACCGGTGGCGGCAACCTGCATCGAAAGAACATGGTCCGTGGTAAATCCCGGCGGGACGCCTTGGAGCCGCACGAAGCTTCGGATCAGGAGGCCGGCGCCGACGAGCAGCATGAGGGAAAGAGCCAGTTCGGAGACCACCAGCAGCCCGCGCAACCGGTGCCGTGCCAGCCGCAGGCCAGCATCGCCCTGTCCGCTGCGCCCACCCGATTTGAGCGACGTGTTCAGGTCGACTCGAATGGCGCGCCACGCGGGCGCCACGCCAAACAGGACGCCGGTCACCACCGAGACCGCGAACGTGAAGGCGAGAACGGCGCCGTTGATAGCGATATCCTCCAGCCGTGGGATGTTTCCCGGATTGAGAGTGCGTACCATGTAGAGAGCCCACCGGGCAATCACCAGCCCGGCGGCGCCGCCCAGCACCGCCAGCAGAAGGCTTTCGGTGAGCAACTGCCGCACGATCCGCGGCCCGCTCGCGCCCAAGGCCGTGCGGATGGCGATTTCCTTCTCGCGCCCTGCCGCACGGGTGAGCAGCAGGTTGGCCACGTTGGCGCAGGCAATCATCAGAACCAGCGCCACCGACCCCAGCAGTACCAGCAACGCCCGGCGTACGTCACCCACCACCTGGTCTTGCAGGCTGACTACCGTCATGCCGAAAGTGCGATCGCGCCTGTCCTTATCGCGGATGCGCCGCGCGATGACGTCGATATCGGCCTGGGCCTGGGACACCGAGACCCCTGGCTTGAGCCTCACCATGACGTCGTAGTTCTCGTCGTGGCGGTTTTGCGCGGCGTCCGGACCCAGGGGCAGCGGCAGAAAGACGTCCATTTTGTCCATGGGGCCCTCGGCCGGCATTACTTCCGAGTTGATTGAGAAATCCGAACCGAGCACGCCTACCACGGTGTAGGGCTCGCCGTCGAGCGTGATGATCCTGCCCACGATTCGTGGGTCGGAGCTGAACGACCTATGCCAAAGCCGATAACTGAGAACGGCGACCTTTGGTTTGCCGGGTCTGTCTTCTTCGGGAAGCAATAGGCGTCCAAGCAGCGGCTTAGCGCCGAGGAGGTGAAACAAGGTGGAAGAGGTTCGCATTCCGTCCACCAGCTCCGGCTGATCAAGGCCGGTCAGCGTCCATCCCGCCAGGCGCGAGATCGACATCTCGTTGAAAGAGTGATTCTCGTTCTGGATATCGATGTACTGTCCGGGCGAGGGCCAATCGCGGAAGATTCCGATCCCAGGGGAATGCAGCCAGATGGCGCCCAGCCGCTCCGGTTGCGGGTATGGCAGCGGGCGAAGAAGCAGAGCGTCCACGACGCTGAAGATGGCGCTGTTGGCGCCGATGCCGATGGCCAATGAAAGCACGATGACAATGGTCAATCCGGCGTTCTTGCGCAGCATGCGCAGCGCGTAGCGGAAATCCTGTAGCAGTGTCTGCATCGCGTCTTGTGTCCTCCTCGGGCGACCTCTCGCCGGGCGACGTCCGGACGGGGGCTCAATCGGCCATCAGATCTCAGCCATCTGCTATCAGCCAGAACCGGACTTTCCTGTCCAGAGCTGACCGCTCACAGCCGAAAGCTCTTTCCATTTGACAATCGGCAAAGCGGCGACTTCGAAGCGCAATTCTCATGCCGCGCGGTGCAGCGCGACAGCCACTCCAAATCAGAGCTTGGTGAAGCCGTCCGCGCTCCACCCTTCCGAGCCGACGCCGTTATGGACGAAGAACAAACCTTCGGGATCGTAGTTCTTTTTTACGGCGGCAAGGCGACTGTAATGACTCCCCCAGTACGAATGCTGCCAGCCGCTTTCGAAGAAATTACTCTCACTCACGTACGATCCGCCGTTCGGCGCGATGGCGCGAAGCTCGTTCATGCACTGATGGATGTCGTGAGCGGCTTTTCGTCCGGCGGCGCTATCCGGTTCATGCCCGGGAATCCCCGGATACGCGGGCCTCTCGCCATCCGCACTGATCGCCAGCGCAACTGCCGTCAACACGGCAGGGTTCATGGCGGTGTCGCTCGCCTCCGCCACGGCATCGGCGGGCGCCCCGGCAAGCCCTTTGTTGAAGTGCAGCTCGACTCCCCAATGGCGGGAACTCGCGAACAACGCGTCGGCGAGACGCTCTTGCGAATCCTCTGCCAGCAGCGACGCGGGTAGCCATAGGGATTCTAAGCCGTAAATGAACCAACCCACTTGCCCCCCGTCTCCCGTCCACCACACCTTACGCGGGCCCGCACCGGGGCGAGGATCCGAGTCGAACACCGGATGGTGATGTTCTTTCCTCCACTCAACGTCCCACCAGGCGCGTGCGGGCATGCTCACGATAATCGGCGGCGCTTCCAGCGTATAAGCGTGCGGCGAACGCGCTACCCAATCCAGGAACGGCTTCCAGGTCTTTCTGGATTGCTCGTCATCCAAGCCATAGGATACCATGTTGATCTCGAGCGAGTTGTCGGGCTTGACGTGTGCCTGCTCGCCCCAGTGATCGTTAAAGAGCTGTTCGCGGTAGAAGCTTACAAACTGGCGGAGAAGGCGACGGTAGGCGTCGCCCGACGTGGCTTTGATAGTGAAGATGGCCCCTCCCCAGAACTCGGGAAGTTCCCGCAAACGCAGAGTCACTTTGCTCACTACGCCGAAGCTGCCACCACCGCCGCCCTTGAGCGCCCAGAAAAGGTCCGGATTCGTGCAGGCGTTCGCGATGCGTATCTTGCCGTCGGCAGTGACCACTTCGGCTTCCAGCGAGCCGGCCGCGGCAAGGCCATAATGCTTGGAGAAGCTTCCGAAACCGCCGCTTTGAATCAGCCCTGCCACACCAACGGTGGTGCAGCCGCCGCCTTGAACATAACGGCCTTCCCTGGTAGAGTCATGGAAACCCTCTTGGCCGTGGAGATGCGGTTCCCTCGGCCATCACCCGGGGATGCTGGCAGAGCAGGATCGCTACGCCCGGGACCTGCCTCAGGCCGACCTCACCCGCCCCTTGGTGGAGACTACGGCCTACCTTCCCGCCTACCGGACGTACGCAGTCTCGAAACAAGCTTCAGCGGGCTCCAGTATGTCGGACCTGCCCTTCAATCGGCTCGGCGACGGAATCCGGTTCTCGATTTTGAGTGCTTCGACTTTCTCGAAGACGTGCTCCTATTGCGCGAAAGATTGCGTTTTTCGGCTGACCATCGGGAAGTGAGGCCGGCGTTTGTCTCGCATTGGCAGCAGTTTACCGGCTCCATCATGGCCAAAGGAGCTGAAGGCTCTGGTCTCTACGTGTACAACCGCCTCGTGTCGCTCAACGAGGTCGGCGGCGCCCCCACCTCTAACGGAGCCTCCGCCCTGCATTCCACGACTTTTGCCGGTACCGGCCAGCACACTGCCAGCACACGCTCAATGCGACCTCCACGCATGATACGAGGCGAGCGGAGGGCCTACGGGTACGGATCAACCTTTTCTCCGAGATACCGACCAAGTGGAAGAGAGCGCTCAAACCGGTGGGCACATTGGAACCGAACCAAAAAGAAAATGGTCGATGGAAGATTGGACCAGATCCCAATGAGGAAATCCCGCGGTATCAAACCATGATGGGAGCCTGGCCTCTCGAGCCGGAGGAAGTCCCCGCGTTCCTACAGCGTCTACATGGTGAAAGCGACGCGGGAGGCGATGGTTCATACGGAATGGACTCGACCAAGCATCCGACATGAGTGCGCTTTCAGCCACTTTGTAAGAGCCGTCACCCAATCGGCCGGGAGCAACACGTCCTTGAATGACTTTGTTCGCCTCTGTCAGGAGGTCTCGTACTATGGGGCACTAAATGCTCTTGCACAGTTAGTGATGAAGATTACGGCTCCCGGGCTGTCGGACTTTTGTCAAGGCGCTGAGCTTTGGGACTTCCGGCTGGTCGATCCCGATAACCGTGGCCCAGTCGACTTTGAGAAACACTCTCGGCTGCTTGCTGAGTTCGAGCAGGCAGAAGCGCACGATCACCTAAACCTGATCAAGAAGCTACTTGACGGTTGGCCGAACGGACGCATCAAGTTATATGTTGCCTCCAAGGCTCTCGGTTTCCGCCGGGCCTACCCCGAGTTGTTTCTGGAGGGTGCTTATAACCCATTGCAGGTTGGCGACGTACTGGAGGAAAATGTCTTCGCGTTTATGAGGCGCACCAAGCAGGAGTGGGCGGTCGTCGCACTGCCCCGGATGGCGACGAAGCTAGTCCCGGTCGGACAGACGCCCACCGAGAAAAAGTTTGAGGATCAAACGTTCTGGTTCTGCCTGGGAAGGTGCCCCATGGCTGGACTAACATGCTGACCGGCGAAAGAGTTCGATCCTGCGTTGCCAAGCAGAAGCGCGCGCTGTCGGTCGGCGACGTATTCAAGACGTTTCCCGTTGCCCTGCTCGCCGGAGGCCTGAATTAGCACATGGCATGTCCGGTTGCTTGGCATAGCGAGTCGCGAAATGAACAACAGCCCGCTCGACGATCCGCTTTGGTACAAGGACGCGGTTCTCTATGAGGTCCACGTCCGGGCCTTCTGTGACAGCGACGGTGACGGGACCGGTGATTTTCGAGGCCTCGTCCAGAAGCTTGAGTACTTGCGAGACTTGGGAATAAACACCCTTTGGCTTCTTCCCTTTTACCCTTCACCGTTGAAGGACGACGGTTACGACATCTCTGACTACACCGCTGTCCATCCGTCCTACGGCACGCTGGAAGATTTCAGGTTGCTTTTGGAACAGGCACATCAGCGCGGAATCAAAGTCCTCACCGAAATCGTACTCAATCACACCTCGGACCAGCACCCGTGGTTCCAGGAGGCGCGCCGCTCGAAAAGCAGCCCGCATCGCGATTGGTACGTGTGGAGCGACAATCCCGATCAATATCGTGGGGCGCGCATCATCTTCCTGGATACCGAACTCTCCAATTGGACCTTGGACCCGATTTCCAAGCAGTACTACTGGCACCGCTTTTTCAACCATCAGCCGGATCTCAACTATGACAATCCGGTGGTGCGGGAGCACATCTGGAATTCGATGAAGTTCTGGCTGGAACTGGGCGTCGATGGATTCAGGCTGGACGCGGTGCCCTACCTGGTGGAGCGAGAAAATACTTCCTGCGAGAACCTGCCGGAGACACACCAGGTGCTTAAGTTCCTTCGTCACCGAATCGACGAGAGTTATTCCGGCAGGTTCCTGCTGGCGGAAGCCAACCAGTGGCCCGAAGACGCGGTCGCCTACTTCGGCGCCGGCGACGAGTGCCACATGGCTTTTCACTTTCCACTGATGCCGCGCATGTTCATGGCCATTCGGCTCGAGGACCGTAAGCCGATGATGGATATTTTCCGCCGTACTCCGGCCATCCCGGAATCGTGCCAATGGGGCCTTTTCTTGCGCAACCACGATGAACTGACGCTGGAGATGGTCACTGACGAGGAGCGGGACTATCTCTACGACGAGTACGCCAAGGACAAGGCAGCCAGGCTCAACCTCGGAATCCGGCGGCGGCTGGCGCCTCTGCTCGAGAACGACCGCCGGCGCATGGAACTGATGAACGGTATGCTGATGTCGCTGCCCGGGACCCCGATCATATACTACGGCGATGAAATCGGTATGGGAGACAACATCTACCTCGGCGACCGTAACGGGGTTCGTACCCCCATGCAGTGGAACGCCGGTTGGAACGCCGGCTTTTCCGCTGCCGACCCCGAACGGCTTTACCTGCCGCTGGTTTCAAACCCGCTTTACGGCTACCAGACGGTGAACGTCGCGGCCCAAACGAGGTTCCCGCATTCCCTGTTCTCCTGGATGAAGCACCTGATTCGCTTGCGCCAGTCGAGCCCGGTCTTCGGCCGGGGTTCGCTCGAGTTTCTGGAGCCGGCCAATCACCGCATCCTAGCCTATGTTCGTGCTCTGGGCAACGAGAGAATGCTGATTGTCAACAACCTGTCGAGTTCGGCCCAGGCCGTGGAATTCGACCTGCGACGGTATCGAGGAATGATCCCCATCGAGATGTTCGGCGGCAACCCCTTTCCTCGGGTGAGCGATCTTCCGTATCTTTTGACTTTGGGGCCGTATCAGTTTTTTTGGTTCAGGCTACGCCGCTTTTGAGTTAGATTAGTTGTCGGTTTTCAGTTGTTCTCAGTCTTCAGTCTAAGCCAACAGCCATCAGCGATAAGGGCTAAATTTATCAGCAAGAAAGTCCGGTTTTTTGTTGATAGCTGGCCGCTGAAAGCTGATAGCTACTGCGAACTGAAAAGTGAGCACTAACTGAGAACTGACGACGGAGAACTGAATGTCGGAAGAGGGCTTCCTTCCCGACGACTTCTTGCGGCAGATCATGGCTGCCGGCGAAGTGGACATTCTTGTCGGCGTTCGGTCCCTGAACAACCGCGATACCATCCAGCGCATCATCAGCGCCGTGCGCGTCGGTCTCGTCAAGTATTTTCCCAGAGAGCGTGCGGCACTGGTCAACCTGGATGGGGGCTCCACCGACGGGACACCGGACCTGGTGAAGAGCGCGGCGGCCCCCGATTTCCGCACCCTCCTGGCTGCTGACCCGCTGCGAACCATGCACACGCTGACCACGACGTACAGTTCAATTCGGGGGAAAGGAGACGCTCTGCACGCCATTTTGGCCGCGGCCGATCTCTTGCGGGCTAAAGCGTGTGCCTTGGTCGATCCCGCCACGGAAAGCATCACCCCGGAATGGATGGACGCCCTGATCAGGCCAATTTACCGTGAGGGATTCGACTTTCTGGCCCCCGTTTATCGGCGCTATAAGTTTGACGGGTTGCTGATCAACCACATTCTTTCCCCAATGATCGCGGCCGCATACGGCTGTGAAATCGAAGAGCCCCTGGGAGATCAGTCTGCGTTCTCGCACCGTCTGGCAGCCCATTACTTAAACCAGGACGCGTGGCAGCAGGACCTGATGCGATTCGCCCCGGAAATCTGGATGACCGCCACCGCCCTCGCAGGTGACTTTCGGCTGTGCCAGGCGTTTCTCGGGCCCAAGCTGCACTCGGCGAAGGCCTCCGGGACGGCACTCGCCAGCACCATCCAACAGGTCGTGGGGTCACTGTTCAGTTGCCTGGAGATGCACGAGTCGTACTGGGCGTCTCACCAGGGGAGCCGGACAGCGCCCTTATTCGGGTTCGTCTACGACGTCGACCTCCCGCCACTGCGCGTGAACCGTAAGCGAACGCTCAGCAAGTTTCAGAAGGGCGTGGAAGAACTCACCTCGATCCTGGAGCCGGTTCTTTCCCAGCCGACCTTTCGGCACATCCGGGAGGTCGCCAGGCTCCCCGAGGTCGGTTTTCCCGACGAGTTGTGGGTGAAGATTATCTATGAATTTGCTGGAGCGTTTCACCGCTCGGTGATCAATCGTGACCATTTGCTCCAGGCGCTGACTCCGCTTTACCTGGGACGAATCGACTCCTTCCTTACGGAAAACCACAAGTCGGGCGCCGCCCAAGTCCGGGAGAAAACCAAACAACTTTGCGCCCAGTACGTGAGTTTGAAGACATATTTGATCGAGCGGTGGAACGCCAAGGCATGAGGTGACATATGGCAGATTTCATTGTGAAGGCTCTGGCTCAGACGCTGCATACGTTCTCTGCAATGGTCGCGCGATTCCTGCCACGGCTGCTGGCGCTGCTGATCATCGTCGTGGTGGGATGGATCACGGCCTGGCTGCTGAAGGTGATCCTGCGACGCGTCCTGGCCTTGGTCAGGTTTAACTCGCTGTTCGATTCGGCCGGCCTCACGCAGCTTCTCGCCAAGGCAGCCCTGCCCACTCCTAGCGAGCTTCTGGCACGCCTGGTCTTCTGGGTGGTGTGGCTCATTTTCATTCTCTTCGGTCTCGCCGCGCTCGAAATCGCCGCCTTGCAGGAGGAGCTCTCCCGGGTCTTTCTGCTCCTTCCCCAGCTTTTTGTGGCCCTGGTTATCCTTTTTGTGGGGCTGTTGATCGCCAACTTCGTCTCGCGCGCCACCCTGCTTGCCGCGGTCAACGCTGATTCTCCCTCCCCCAGGCTGATCAGCGCCATGGTACGGTTTGTCATCATCACCCTGGCTGGGACCATGGCGCTCGAGAGAGTCGGGCTCGGACGAGGAGTCATCCTGGTTGCGTTTTCGGCCTTCTTCGGAGCCATCATGCTGGGCCTCGCGCTGGCGTTTGGCCTCGGGGGTCGAGACTTGGCTCGACGCGTCCTGGAGCGACACTTTTTAGAAAAGAAAGAGGAGGACCAAGGCATCTCTCATCTCTGAGATTCTTGCGTTCCTTGATCGCTAAGTCCCGGTGTTTCATAATTACGGTGACGTATTTCCTTACCGTGGGCGTTGGCCCTAGGGGCCTTCTTCTTGAGCTTGGCTATCACGTCGGTAAGGTCCTGGCGAGGAAGGGTCCACCGAAAAGGAGTCGCGATCTTTGCGTGGTACTGCTAAAAGGCCAGGAGGAGTTGCTCGAGTTCCGCCAGCGACGCGAAGTCATTGGGTGTGAGAACTTCGCGTTGAACAATGGAGAAGTAAATCTCGATCTGATTCAGCCATCTGGCGCGCACCGGAGTGTGAAGTGGAATCAAGGACGGGCACTGGCTCTGAGGGCGACGGACGGACTTGGGGCCGCGGTGCGCAGAGCAATTGTTAATGACCCAGAAGACGCGCTGAGCCGACCGGTAGGGTTCCTGGCGCATCACCTTGGCGACCAACCGATCAAAGTTCTACCGCACTCTCGGCAACGGCAACGGCGTGTCCCCAGGGCCGGGACATCCGCCACGATCTACGGGCAGCGCCATGGAGGGCAGACCATCACTCTCTCATTAACTGCGTTCTTACCAGCGATGTAACGGTTGGATACGCTGACTTGGATAAGTGCCGACCTTTGTCGGAGAGCTCGCCGTGAGCTAGTAAGCTGAGACGCGAATCTAAAGTGATAGCACCTCCCCAAACTGAGCCTGCTCAATTTCATTCGTTCGAGGAGGCTTCACCAGGAGCGGCTTTCGTTTCCACGCTGGAGGTCAGGATGCGTTTTCGATTGGTGTTCATTACCTGCGCGTTAGTCGGCGGTTGCCTTCTCGCGGCGTTGACCACCTCCGGCCAGACGGCGCGTCGGGTCACGAGGCGTTCCCTCCCTGAGAACCCTCAAACCACGGCCCCGATGTCTATACCGCCGGTGATTCCACCCTCAGCTCCGACCGAGGCGTCCGCCCCTGCGCAGGCACGGATCGGCGTAGCGTGGACCTGGAAAGACTCATCCGGCCAGACACGGTTGCGTGCCGATCTGGATCAGATACTCGACCAGCACAAACAATGGGTAGAATCAAAGGGGCAGCAGGGGAAGCGTGCGGATCTGACGGGCGCCGACCTGAGCGGCGCCGCTCTGACCCAGGCTGACCTGCAACAAGCAAATCTTGCCAAGGCGAAGCTGACAGGAGCGGTCCTGAGTCAAGCTAATCTCAACGGAGCTAATCTTAGCTACGCTGATTTGACCCAGGCGGATCTTGAAGGTGCCAAGCTGCGCGGGGCCAGCCTGTGGGGTGCGAAGTTGGTGAGCGCACAATTCGGTCTCAAGATCACTCCTATCGCTGCCGTCCGCGCCGAAAACCCGGAAGCATTCAACCTCACTCCCACCGAACGGCTCGCCGGGCGTCTTAAGGCGGGTGCTGACTTGAGCGGTGCCTTCCTGCAAGGCTCTGATCTGACTGATGCTTGGTTTGCGGACGCCAATCTGGACCTCACTGTTTACGAAGCCTCAAAAGACCCCCAGATCACCGGAATTGCCCGTGCCAAACACTTGGATCTAGTCACCTATGCCGACGATCCCGAGGCACTGGTGCGGTTACGAAAAGAGTTCAGTGACGGCGGCTTTGTGCAGGCGGAAAACAAGATCACCTACGCCCTCAATCGACGAGAGGCCGCGGAGGCGCCCTTCCAATGGCGCTGGTTCAGGCGGATTGCCTTCGACTGGACCTGCCAATATGGAATGAACCCGGGCCGCCCCCTCAGGATTCTGGGACTGGTATGGCTGGTCATGTCAGGCTTCTACCTCTTGTTCATGCATCTCCAAGGGCCATCGGGAATCTACGTGGAGGCTACCCGTGAATCAGCGGGCCGCGAACGCAACCGGCGCTTTAAGTTACAACTTCATCATGCCCGCGACAATGCCGATTCGCGAGCGAAGGGCGCAACACGACCCGGTCGTTGGCTTCGGCGGGAGTCGCGCCTCGCACGTGCAGCGATGTTCTTCAGCTTGATCAGCGCTTTCAATATCGGCTACCAGGAGCTGAACATTGGGCAGTGGCTCAAGATGCTTACCAGGCGTGAATACGACCTGCAAGCGGCCGGCTGGGTGAGGACTGCGGCGGGAACCCAATCGCTTGTCAGCGTCTACATGCTTGCCCTGTGGGTACTGACGTTCTTCGGCCATCCGTTTGAATGATGGTACGGCGACTCCTCCTTGCCGCTACGAAGCCTATTAGGAGATACCTGCGGACTCGGCGTGCGAGATATCGCGCCTATCGCCCTTGGTAGTCATTGCAGCATGGCCACCCCTCGATCGAACGTGCCGCCTTGACAGCTCGCACGACCGCCTCGGAAACCAACTCGGCCGCCAGTGCGCCGATGACTGAAATCCCGAGGTCGGAACTCAGCTTGTTGGTGGATACGGCGAAGGTCGAATCACCGTCGCCGTTGGTGTGGTACGGATTGATGGTTCGCGCCGCACCGGTCGAGGCCATCATGGCGATCTTGGTCATGGCGGTTTTTTGCGCGGCGTCCCGACGGCATTGAAGTGTCCTACCCTGATCCCCTGCACGTCGGTAATTGATCCGTGCGGCGCCACCGCTCGACCGGTTTGTCCGTCGATCACCGCGGCAGGCTGACTGAGCCAAGCAGCTCCTCCTATGCCGACGACCGCCTGGCTGAATTCCCGCCGATTCATCTGGCCCATACGGCTGCCCCCTTTAGCGTCAATAATCTGTGCCGGTGAGTCACGGAGCCCCGTTGAAATTCACGAGGGACTTGTCGCGGCCCGACAGAGGCAGAAAGTTGGTCGCAGCGTTTCGAGAATGTCGGCGTTTCCCGATTCTTGTGGTGCCACCTTTGGGTGACTTGGTTCGGTTCGACCAGGTGCTCCTACACCCCCACGCCGCGCCTGGGGCGCTCGCGCCGTACCCACTCATTGTCTTGCACCGGCTCAGAGTCGCACTGGACCTCGATAACCGTGGCCAGGTCGTCGGGAGCCTGCTCCGGCAGGCCGGTGAATTTCACCCGGAATTCCTCCTGCTCCACCGTCACGGATTGCCCGGTTCCGAACAGCCTGGCCGATTGGACCTTGGTGCGGAGACCGCCCACCGCCACCGTGCTGCCCGGCCAGTTGTAGACGTGGATGAAGAGGGTGTTCCCCTTGCGCGTGAAATTGGCCATCACCGAACTGGTGACGCGGCAGCGCTCGGTTTCGTAGATCGTCGGACCGTACTTCTCCACCCACCGGCCGACCGCGGTCAGGATTCGAACTGATTCCTCCGGAATCGAGCCATCGCCCCGCGGCCCGATGTTCAGCAGGTAGTTGCCGCCCCCTTGCGCACAGGTGGAGAGATTGCGCACGATGGTCTTCGGCGTCTTCCAGTTGTCGTCGGCAGCCTGATAGCCCCAGCTATCGTTCAGGGTCATGCAGGTTTCCCAGGCGCGCCCTGACTGAGCGGCCACGATCTCCTGCTCCGGGGTGGAGAAATCGCCGGGCAGACCGTTGCGGTTGTTGACAATGATGTCGGGCGCCAGACTGAACACCATGCGGTTCATCTTCTCGGATTCCCAGCCTTTTACGTCCAGCGGCCAGTCCACGTCGTACCAGAGGATGTCCAGCTTGTACTGGCTCAGCAGTTCGCGGACGTGGCCGTGAATGTAGCCCACAAACCGGCGGCGGGCCGCCTCGTCGTGCGCGCAACGTGCGCCGTCGGGATGATGCCAGTCCATCAGCGAGTAGTAGAGGCCGGCACGCAAGCCCTCCGCGCGCGCAGCGTCCAGGTACTCCTTCACCAGGTCTCTCCCTGGCCCCTGCTGGGGAGAGCAATAGTTCGTCAGCTTGGTATCGAAATGGCAGAAACCCTCGTGATGCTTGCTGGTCATCACCATGTACTTCATGCCCGCCTGCCTGGCCAGCCTGGCCCAGGCGCGCGCCGGAGCCGGATGCGGTTTGAAGCGCCGCGCCAGTTGCTCGTATTCCGCCACCGGAATGCCTTCCTCCTCCATCGCCCATTCGTGGTGGCCGTAAACGCTATACAGACCCCAATGGATGAACATGCCGAACTTGGCCGCGTGCCACCATTTCATGCGACGCTCGCGGTCAGCGCGCACCTCAGCGCTTTCTTCATCCGGAGCCGAGGCCAAGGCCCCCGTCGACCCGATGAAACCACCACCGGCCGCGGCGGCTACGCTTTGTCCGAGCATCCTCAAGTAATCTCGTCGGGACCATCGATTTCCCACAGATTGTGACCTCCTCTGGCGGCTCGCCGTCCTGGCTATGGATGTCCGCCGGCTTGGCGCACCCAGGTGTCGTAACCCTGGATTACATTACTATGTCCACCCGATTTGAGCCTTTTCGGTTCAGCCGCAGAACTCCACCGCTTGACAGCGGCTGCCAGCTCCAGCCTTCTTCCGCCAACCCCTTCTGATGGGGCAGCCGTTTCCCTCCGCAGCGCACTGCTTTAGGCCGCGAAACCAGGCGTAGCACTTCGGCTCCAGAGTCGTCGAAGGTTTCATAGGCAACTCGCCGAGATTGGACTTCGACTTTCCGGCACACGGATGTCGTTCGCAACAGATGATTCTGTCCGGGCGGCGCCAGTTCCGGCGCCGCTCCCATGGCTCGCAGGTAATGACGGACGTAATCGCCGTAGCCGTCGGTCCACCAGATTTCCTGTAGTTCGAAGTTGGGATACCAGTTCTTGCCGTCGTCGTCCACCATGTAGGTGGCCCAGTTGAGCTGGCGGACGGCTTCCTCCTTGCGGCTCGTGTCGCCCGACTGCTCCGCATACCGCAGCTCCACCGAAGCGTGCCGCGAGGTGTGGCTCTGCCCCTGTATCTTGTAGACGGTCTGCTCCCCAATGATCGTGGGCCCGTAGCGCTTCCAGTAGTCGATGCCGAGGGTCCTCAGCACCCAGTCCTGGATTCCCCGCACGTCGGTGCGCCAGTTGGGGTCCCAGTCGGGGTGCTCCAGCATATACCAGGCCAGCGTACCGGCGTTGATTTCGGTGTCGGACCAGTTCCCGACATCTTCGAAGAACGGTCCCCATTTGTTGGTCCGCAGCGGATACTGCTTCAGCCAGTCGCTGATGGTTGCGTGAGCCTTCCGGTACGAATCGGTATCGCCCTCATGAAGGCCGATGAGTCCCTCGAACAACCTAAGGGTGCCCGTCCAGTTGCTGGTGTAAGGATCCCGCACCTGGTTCGTCTCGGCATGCACGCGGTAGGGCAGGGGAGAATGGTCGTTGTCGCCGGGCTGGACATGGGAGGCGAGCGTGTCGGCGATAGCGCGGGCTGCGTCGAGGTACTTGCGCTCACCCGTGATCTTGTAGAGGGTCACCAGCTCCGCGCCGAATGATGCGGCCTTGTCCGGTTGCGTATAGCCCTTGCCGGCCACCAAGTCGCCGTCGTACACGGCCAGCTTCTTCGTGTTGCACGGATAAGGAATGTTCGGCCAGGCCGCCGTGGACGACGAGAAGCCGTTGGCGATGTACAGGTCGGCTTCGTTGCGCATGTCTTCCAGAACTTCGGGGTTGCCGCTGTAGGCATAGTAGAGCGACCAGGAGGAGAGCATCATCGCGAACTGGTCGCCGCCCACGCCTGGTTCGTCGAGGGTGCGGAACACGAAGTACTTCTTCACTCCGGCGGTCGCCCGGTAGCGCCGGTGGAACTCCTCGTCGTTGGAGGAGAAATTGGGCGTGTACTTCCAGTAGCGCCAGAGCAGGCCGAGGACGTGATCGTAGGCGGTGCCAGGGTCGTCGGCGTACCACGGCACGATGCGACCCTGCGCGTCAGTCCGAATATCGTGGAAGATCAGCCTCTTGCGATTCCCCACCTCGGGCGACTGGGCACACAGCACCCAACCGACAAAGTAGATCAGGATCAGACCAGCGAGAGTTTTCCCGAGTTTAGTCGCACGAGAATCAGATGCCAACCGTGTTGACCTCCCTGGTCCTACCGTGCACAAAGTCCCTCAACAGCTAATCTCGCGTGACACCGTAGGGGATTGTAGACGATAGTCGCCTTCATAAACAAGGTCAGCTACGGTTCAGCAAGGGTAGCGCGGACCTTCTTTCAGGTTCGCGGGATCGAATCGTGCGGTCTGCGGCCGGGTTCCGGAAGCGGCCATCTCTCTTGAGTGCCGTGAGGCGTGGAAGGTCCAAGCGGGGAGTAGGCCGCGGCGCCGAAGGCCGCGTAGATGCTCGAGGGGTTGAGGCCCATCGCTTGGGTAAGATCGGCCATGGAAGCGCCTTCAAAGCCCCGTTCCCAGAAAAGCAGCATTGCGGCCTCTAGCGCCGCGTCTTTGTCAAAGCTGATCGGTCGTCGCGATGGCAACGAACTTCACCGGAAATTCTTGATCAGCACCGCGTCGGTCGGTTCCGTGCCGCGGGAGAGGGCTAGGCGGCCATCGCGCGACCAATCGAACCAGAAGATCTTGTCCGAAGTGAAATGCGTCACCGGCTGCGGCGCGCCGCCCCCCACGGGTTGTTCCCAAACGTTACCCACGCCACTCGCGCTGTTGAGGAAAGAGATGGCGTGGCCATCCGGCGTCCAAACTAAGGGGAATCCGAAAGTGACGGGCAGCGGGAACACCTCGGCAGGTTGGCCGCCCGCGAAAGGAACTATCGCCAGGCTGACTGGCTGAT
>Ga0335078_10004678_pt1 | contig 20257 bp, 18 predicted proteins | sample Lox_Sample_32_FD_206711 | JGI IMG/M metagenome (GOLD analysis project Ga0335078, IMG submission 206711) | Soil microbial communities from Loxahatchee National Wildlife Refuge, Florida, United States - Lox_Sample_3.2 | ecosystem: Environmental > Terrestrial > Soil > Wetlands | place: USA... | reverse complement strand
ATGCTTGGTATCCACCGAGATCACCGGCTGCCCCGCCTTGATCGCAGCTACCGCAGTGTCGTTGATGTACTGAAACTGCGCATCACGATCGGGGTGATCAGCGCCCTCCCGGGTCTTTCGGTTCTGCTGCACCGTGTACCCAGCCCGATGCAACAACCGCAACACCGAACGGTCGACCAGCTCATGCCCCAACTCGCGCAACCCCGCAGCCAACTTCGACACGCTCTTCGACGTGTAGCGCAACGGCCGCTCCGGATCCCCTCGCGTCGCCGGATCCACGAGCCGCTCGAGATCCCCAACCACCTTCGGATCGCGCTCGCTCAACCGCTTGCGACCCCCGCCCGGACGCCGCACACGACTCGCTGGCAGCGGCTGCTGCTCGCCCGCCTGCTCGGCCTCGAGCTCCACCAACCCGCGATCGATCGTCCGCCGCGAGACCCCGGTCACCCTCGCGACCACCGCGATCCCACCACGCCCATGCGAACGCGCCTCCGCAGCACACCACCGCCGCCGGCCACGCTCATCAAGCGTCGCTCTCATCGCCTCCCACCGCACCGCGATCGCACGCTCATCAATCACACCCCAAAATTCAACTCCAACCCCAGAACTCCTCCATCAAACTACGACAGTTATTAAGGCCTAAGCGCCAGTAGTGAGCCTTTATTGCCGCTACGCCGTGAGTCGAAGTACTCTTGTAGCCCGAGAACGCGCAGGTCGCCATCCGCGACGTGCACGTTCGGATGGTCGCCGAACCGCTCGCGCGGCTCTCGCGCGCAGGCCGGAGACACATCGTTGGCGACGACCCCGAAGGTCCGCGTGGTGGGCGGTCACGGCCCCGATCCCCGCACCCGACCTCGAGCACGCGATGCCCGAGGTGGCGAGTACATGTTTCGGCGAGCCAGGAGAGATAGTTCGGCGCGTTCTCACTCGTGACGTCGAGGTCGGCATCGCCCTCGCCCTCCTGACGACCAGGGCGGCGGCTGCCTTCGGGTGTAACGCGCGGCTGACGCTGGTCTCAGTCCGCTCATCGCGCTCGGACGAGCGAGCTACATCCTCAGTGCAGCCGCCAGTCCCGCGTACACCGCCGAATCCGTGTAAGCGTCCTGCACCCTGGACCAAGCGTAATGGGCGTCTTCGAGGCTGCCGAGCACCGGCTCGCCCGACCCAATCGCCTCGGCCAAGTGCTCCCACTCGGTCGTCCAGGACCGATCCTCATCGGGATAGCTCCGCTCCTCCAGATCCGGCGGGCCGAGCTCGCGGCGCATCCGGTAGATACGGAGTTTCTGCGTTCCGTAGGAACGCACCAGGCCGTCGACCTGGAGCTTGGCAGTCCGGCAGTAGACCTCCATCGAAAAGGTGTTCTTCCACTCGGTCCAGGTCACGTGGAGCATCGCCCACGGCGCAGAGCGCTCGTCCGCCACGCCCAGGATCAGCGCGGCGTTGTCCTCCACCTCGGTGTCCCAGAAGTGCGTGCGGAGCAGGGCCGAGTGGAGTGGGAGCGGCCCCGCGATCCAGTGGGTGAGGTCGAGCAGGTGCATGCCTTGGTCGATCAGCTCGCCGCCGCCCGAGCGGGCCGGCTGAGCCCGCCACTCGCGGTCGTATCCCACTCGCCCGCCGTGGCCATAGCGCGCCCGCAAGTGCATCAGCTCCCCGTGGCGGCCGGAGTGCACCTCGGCCGCGAGCTCCAAAATCGCCGGGTGAAACCGGTGGTTGAACCCCACCTTAGCCACCCGACCCGCCTCCTCGGCGGCCTGAATCAGGCGCTCGATGTGCGCCGTCCCCAGCCCGGCAGGCTTCTCCACCAGCACGTGGGCGCCCGCGGCGAGCGCCCGCTCGGCCATCGGCGTGAGCTGGTCGTGGGTCGTCGCGACGATCACCACGTCGGGTTCCAGCCCGAGCAGCTCGTCGATCCCGGGACACGCGCGCCCGCCGTAGCGCCTCACCAGTGCCTCCGCGCGCTCGGACACCGGGTCGGTGGCGCCGAGGACCTCATCCTGGGGTCTGAGCGCCGCAGCCCGCTTGTCGCCGATCAACCCGCACCCGACGATCGCAACCCTCAGTCCGGGCGCGCTCATGTGTACTCGGTGGAAGATGCCCCGACGAACTCGAAGTCGAACGGGAGCTCGGTCGCTCCGGCCGCGGCCATCGCCTGACGTGTATCCGCGGGGTTGCGTGCGTAAAGCAATAGGAACCCGCCGCCCCCGGCGCCGACGAGCTTGCCGCCGACCACGCCGCTACGGCGGGACAAGGTATACAGATCGTCGATCCGATCGTTGGCCATCCCAGGCGAGCGCCGGCGCTTGTTCAGCCAGTGCTCGTGCATCAACTCGGCGTAAGCGAAGAGATCCCCTTGCACCAGCAGGTCGCGGCTCTGGCGGCCGATCTCCTTGGTCCGATGGAGGTTCGCGAGCATCTCCTCATCGCCCGTCTTGGTTCGCTCGTCCTGGTCCGAGAGCACGGCCGACGCGCTGCGCGCCTCGCCGGTGTAGAACAGCAGCAGCTGTTCCCGCAGGCCCCGCAGCGTCTCCGGCGCGAGTTCGAGCGGCTCGACGGTCACATTGCCGTCGGGATGGAACGTATACGCGCAGATCCCGCCGTGGGCGGCGACGTAAGGATCCTGCTTCCCGCAGGGCTCCCGCAGCACGTCGATCTCGATCTCGCACGCCGCCTCGGCCAGCCCTCCCTGGGTAATCGAGGTCCGGCGCGCGTGGGCGAGCCCCTTCAGCAGCGCCACGGTGAACGCGCCCGAGGAGCCCATCCCGGTCCCGGCAGGCACGTCAGCCACCGAGGCGACCTCGAGCGGGTTTCCGCGCCAGTGGCGTTGGAGCGTCTCCCTGAGGATCGGGTGCTTGATCGAGCCGATCTCGTCCACGTCCTCGGTCTCCGAGTACTTCATCTTGTAGCGGCGCTGGAAGACCGTGTGGATCAGCATGTAGATGTACTTGTCGATCGCCCCGGCGACCAGGAATCCGCCGTGCTCGCCGTAGTAGGACGGCAGGTCGGTTCCGCCCCCGCCCAGCGAGATCCGCAGCGGCGCACGGCTGAAGATGACGCTCATCGAACCCCCGCCTCCCTCGCGACCTCGCGCTCCCAGGCATACGGGTTGGCGTCAAACCATTCCAGAGTTCGGACAATCGCCTGTTCGATGGTCAAGGTGGAACCCCAGCCGAGCGAACGGATCCGCGCGCAGTCGAGCACGATCAGCGGGCTGTCGCCCGGCCATCCGCGCTTGCCGCCGGTATACGCGAGCTCGGGATCCACCCCCATGTGGCGGCAGATCACCCCGATCGAATCGTCGACCACGACGGTTTCGTCGGTCCCCAGGTTGTAGACACCAAGCTCGCCCGGCCGGTGGTCATGCTCACGCACGGCGGTCATGATCGCCTCGACGCAGTCCTCGACGTACAGGTAGGACTTCTGTTGCCGACCGTTTCCGAGCACCCGCAGACGGCTCGGGTCGCGCCTGAGCGCGCAGTAGAAGTCGTAGACGTGGCCGTGGGTGTAGCGCTCGCCCAGGATCGAGACGAACCTGAACACCAGTCCGGTGAACTCGAACCCATGGGCGTATGCGCCGATCATCCCCTCGCCCGCCAGCTTCGACGCGGCATACAGCGAGGTCTGGCCGGGAAACGGGGCGTCCTCGGGCGTGGGGAATACCTCCGGCTCGCCGTATACCGAGCCGGTCGAGGAGAACGCGATCTTCGACGCGCCGGCGACTCTCATCGCCTCGAGCACGTTCGCCGTCGCGATTGTGTTCTGCTCGAGGTCCTTGCGAGGGTGCTCCAGTCCGTGGCGCACGTCAGCGTTGGCCTGCAGGTGAAAGACCCAGTCGCAGCCGTGCATGGCGCGTTCGAGCAGCGACTGGTCAAGGACGTCGCCCTCGTGCAGGGTCACGCCCGGGTCGGCCCGCAGATGCTCGATGAATTCCCGGCGGCCGGTACGGAAGTCGTCGACGATGCTCACCTCGACCCCGTCTGCGCGCAGGCGATCGACCACGTGCGAGCCGATGAACCCGGCCCCGCCGGTGACACACGCCTTGTTCATGAGTATCTACAAGCTGAAGCCGGCAGACACCGCGTCGCGGTGGAACATCTGCACGGTCTCCAGGGAATACTGCATCAGATCCTTGCCCAGCAGGTCGAGCTTCTTGAGCAGGTCGTGGGTCATCGTGATGACGTGACAACCGACCTGGTCGGCCTGCACGACGTTCAGTACCTCCCGGGGAGAGGCCCAGATCAGCTCCGACCGCGGAGCGTCGAGCATGATCTGCACCGCCCGGCCCATGATCGGCATCGGATCGATCCCAGCGTCGGCGATCCGCCCGGCGAACACCGAGATGTAGGACGGAGCGCCGTCCTTGACCGCGGCCGTGATCAGTTCGACCTGCGCCGTCGTAAAGAGGGCGGTGACGTTGACCTTCACGCCAGCCTCGGACAGCTCGCGGACTAGCGGCGCCATCGACTCGCCCTTGGTCGTGGTCACGGGGACCTTGACGTAGACGTTGTCGCCCCATCGGGCAATCTTGACCGCCTGGCGGCGCATCTCATGGGAGTCGTCGGCAAACACTTCAAACGAGATCGGGTGAGCGGTGATCCGTTCGAGCAGCCGCTTTGCGAACTCTTCGTAGTCGGTGAGCCCCGCCTTCCACATCAACGTCGGGTTCGTCGTGAAACCCGAGATCCGCTTGTCCGCGGCGAGCGCGAGGATCCCGTCCAGATCCGCGCCGTCCGCGAAGATCTTGACGTCGAGCCCGTCGATCATTGCAGTCAATTTACCTACTCCTCTCCTAGAAGCAAGGCAGCCGCGGCCCGCAGATCAGGCATCACCGCGTCCGGCTGCGCGGTCCCTCTTCGCTTGTGGCCGCTGGCCTCCTGCTCGACCAGCACCGTCTGGCAGCCCGCAGCGGCGCCAGCCAGGACGTCGCTGTCGGTATCTCCGATCATCCACGAGCGCGTCAGGTCGATGTCCAGCTCCCGGGCCGCATCCATCAACATTCCGGGAGCGGGCTTGCGGCAATCGCACGGACCGGCGAGTCCCGGCACCACCCCATCCGGGTGGTGGGGACAGATCCGGAAGCCGTCGAGTCTTGCCCCCTCTGCGGCGAGCAGCTCGAGCACCCGCGCCTGCACTTCGGCCAGTTGCTCCGGGCGGGCAGTCCCCTTGGCCGCCGCGGGCTGGTTGGAAACGCCCACGAGCAGCCAGCCGCCGGCCGCCAGTCGTCGCAGTGCGCGGGCAGCGCCAGGGATCAGCGCCACATCCTCGACTCGGAGCGGGGACTCCGGCTGCCCGGTCCGTGGATCGGGCACCAGCTCGTTGATCGTGCCGTCCCGGTCGACGAAGGCGGCGCGTACCCCGCTCACAGGGTCTTGGCCTGCCCGGCGGCGAGAGACTCCCAGTGGCCCTGGCGCGCGGCCAACTCCGGGTGGGAGACGAGCGCGTGCCACACCACGGCCTGAAACGACTCCACGAGGGGGGTCTTCAGGTGGGCAGGCGCTCGAATCACGACAGCCACGTCAGCCAGCTGGGCCAGCGTTCCGCCCGGCGCCCCGACCACTCCGTACACGGCCGCGCCGAGCTCGTGGGCGCGCTCGATCGCGTTCACCACGTTCACCGAAACGTTGTGCTCGCGCGACCCCCCTCCGACGCTGAACACCAGCAGCGCGTCCTCGGCGCCAAGCCGGGAGACCGCCAGCCACTCGGAGAACGAGGTGTCCCAACCGTCGTCGTTGGTACGCGCAGTGAGTTCAGACACGTTGTCCGTCGGCGCGTAGCTCTCGATCAGGCAGAGCTTGCGGAAGTCGTTGACCGCGTGCGAGGCGTGACCGGCGCCGCCGCCCACCCCGACGATGAACAGGCGGCCCCCGCGTTCGCGCACCGCGGCGAGGCCCCGCGCCATCGCGTCCACCTGCCCCACGTCGATCGCGGCCGCTATCTCGCCGACCGCCTCGAAGTAGGCGCGGACGTGCTCGCTCGCCTCCATCCGGCAGAGGGTAACGGCCGACGGCGAAAATCGGCCGGGACACCTCGCGATAGGGTGTCGACATGCCCCGAGGGGACGAATCCAGCATCGCCGTGGTAGGGCTCTGGCACCTCGGCGTGGTGATTGCGGCCTGCCTGGCGGAGGCCGGCTTCACGGTCGTGGGAGTCGACCCCGACCCCGAGGTCGTGGCCGGCCTGAACGAGGATCGGCCGCCGGTCGACGAGCCGGGACTGGCCGTGCTCTTGCGCGAAATGCGGAGCGCAGGCCGTCTGACTTTCGCCACCGGGTCTGCCGGGGCGGTCGGAGCCGCTGGCCTGGTGTGGATCGCATTCGACACCCCAGTCGACGACGAGGACCAGGCCGACGTTGACTGGGTCATCGAGCGCTCGGCAGACGTGCTCGGCCACGCGGCGCCGGGCGCGCTCGTCGTCCTCTCCGCGCAGCTACCGGTCGGAAGCGCCGCGGCCCTCGGCCGGCGTATGGCCGACGCGGGACGGGACGATCTGCACTTTGCGTGCGTCCCCGAGAACCTTCGGCTCGGGCGGGCCCTGCAGACGTTCCGCTCGCCAGACCGGTTCGTCGCCGGCGTCGCCGCGAGTGAGGACCGCGCCCGCCTGGAGGCCGTCCTCGAGCGGTTCGGCAGCCCGGTCGAGTGGATGGGTGTCGAGTCGGCCGAGATGACCAAACACGCGCTGAACGCATTCCTGGCCACCTCGGTCGCGTTCATCAACGAGGTCGCGGCGATCTGCGAACGCGTCGGCGCCGACGCGTCGGATGTGGCACGTGGCCTGAAGAGCGAGGAGCGGATCGGGCCGCGAGCCTACCTCGCGCCTGGCGACGCCTTCGCCGGTGGGACTCTCGCGCGCGACATCCGCTTCCTCAGCCGCCTGGCGCGCGACCAGGGTCTGCCGGCCGAGGTGGTCGAAGGGGTCGCAGCCAGTAACGCGGAGCATCGCAAGTGGTCTCGGCGCGCTCTCACCCGACTGTTCGGCGCCTCCTCCAGCAATGGACACGGCCTCGCCGATCGGCGGATCGCCGTCTGGGGCCTGACCTATAAGCCGGGGACGAACACACTGCGGCGCTCCTCGGCCCTCGAGCTGTGCCGCTGGCTGGCCGGCGAGGGGGCCTCGGTGCGCGCCTACGACCCGGCGATCAGCACGCTCCCCACCGGCGCGCCGGCCGCGATCGAGCTCGCGGGGAGTCCCGTCGCCGCGCTGGAGGGCGCCGACGCGCTCGTGGTGTGCACACCGTGGCCGGAGTTCCGCCAGATCGTCGCCGGTGAGGTCGCCGCCTCGATGATGCGTCCCGTCGTCCTGGATCCAGGAGGCCATCTACGCGAGACGCTCGGCAACGCGCCGTCTCTCCGCTACGTACGGGTCGGGGTGCCGGCCGGATGAGCGACGCGCTCGCCGGTCGCCAGGCGCTGATCACCGGAGCCAGCCAGGGCCTTGGGCTGGCGATCGCGCGCGCGTTCCTGACCAGCGGCGCAAGCGTCTTCATCTGCGGCCGGGACCCGGCCACGCTCGAGCGCGCGCAAGCCGAGCTGGCGCCGCTGTGCGGGGCGGGCCAGGAAGTGGCCGCACAGGCCGCCGACGTGGCGGACCCAGGCGAGGTTGATTCGCTTGCGACGGCCGCCACCGAGCAGTTTCCGGAGCTCTCCATCCTGGTCAACAACGCCGGCGTGTACGGCCCCAAGGGGTCGATCTGGGACGTCGACTGGCGCGAGTGGGTGCAGGCGATCGAGATCAACCTATTCGGCTCCGTACTCGTCGCGCGGGCGCTCGTGCCCCACCTCCGGCGGGTCCCTCAAGGCAAGATCATCCAGCTCTCGGGCGGCGGCGCCACGTCGCCTCTCCCCGGCCTATCGGCCTACGCGGCGTCCAAGTCCGCGATCGTGCGGTTCGTCGAGACGCTCGCGCTCGAACTGCGCAAGGATCACGTCGACGTCAACGCGATCGCCCCCGGTGCGCTCAACACCAGGCTTCTCGACGAGGTGATCGCCGCCGGTCCGGACAAGGTCGGCAGGGCGTTCCACGAGCGTGCGCTCGAGCAGCACAGCAGCGGCGGCACGCCGCTCGAGCGGGGCGCAGAGCTTGCGGTCTGGTTGGCCTCGTCCGATAGCGACGGAATCACCGGCAAGCTGCTGAGCGCGGTTTGGGACCCTTGGCGCGAGCTGCCCTCGCATCGCACGGATCTTGAGTCCGATGTTTACACACTCCGCCGTATCGTTCCCGCCGATCGCGGCCTCGGCTGGGGCGGTTGATCAGGCGGGGCGGGCGAGGTTTCTCGGCAGCCTGAGTCCGGGGTATCCTGTCCGCAACTCTTGCCGCTGTCGGCCGTTCAGGGATGGTGGCTCGTCTACCGCCGAATCACGATGTCCGTTCACCCTACCGAGGAAATCAGTCGCCGGTTCGAGTTTGACCCCACCGAGGCGGTCGCTCGCTCGCGCGCCAACGCTCGCTTCATCAGCTGTCCGGTGTGCCGTGCCGATACCGAGCGTTACCTCTTCCACGAGCGCGGCGCCCGCTTTGTGCAGTGCCGCAGCTGCGATACGGTCTTCGTTAACCCGCCCGCGCGGGAGCTCGGCGACTACTTCGACGTTCACGCGGCCGGTAACGCAACGATCGAGGATCGCGAGCACGTCCGCAGGGGGCTTAACGACGTGTTGCGCTGGGCCGCCGATGTGCATCTTGCCCACCGCGGCTCGGCGCCCGCGCGCGTGGTCCTTGCCGGTCGAATGCCTGACGACTTGAGCATCGCTGACGACCTGAGCATCGCGTCGTCGGCGCACATCGATGCGGTCCGGCTCACGCATGACGAAACGTTGCGTCTCGTGCACGAGGCTGACGTTTCTGCGATCGTTGACGCGATCGGCGACGACGTCGACCTCGTCGTGCTGAACCACCTGCTTGAGGCGTGCCCACGCGCCGCGGACGTCGTCGCCGCGCTCGCGTCGCGCCTGCCGAGCCAGGCATTGCTCGTCGTCGTCTATAGCAACACCGCCTCGCTCCCGGGACGCCTTCTGCGGCGCCACTGGCGGCGCTTCTTTCATTGGAGGGCCGTCTACTTCAACTCCGAGAACCTGCGGGGTATGGTCGAACGCGAGGGCTTGCGCCTCGTCCGGCAGTCGGGCATCAACACGTCGTACACGGTGTCCCGCGCACTCGACCTCGTCCTTCCGGGCACTCAGGCAGCCAGCCTTGCGCGACGCGTGGGTCTCAGCGCCACGACGCTGCGCGCGCCGACAGGGACCCACGTGTCGTTCTTCGAGCACGGAGGCGAGTCGGAGCTCAGCGAGCTATTGTCGGTCGTCGTGCCAGTGTTCAACGAGGCGCCTTACGTGCGGGGCGTGCTCGACGAGCTGCTGGCCAGGACGTTCGTCATCCCGCACGAGGTCATCGTCGTCGAGAGCAACAGCACCGACGGCACCCGCGAGATCGTGCAGAGCTATGAGGGGAGCCCCGGGCTCCGAATCATCTACGAGGACCGGCCGCGCGGCAAGGGCTCCGCCGTTCGCCGCGGCCTGAAGGCAACGACGGGGACGATCGTGCTCATCCAGGACGCCGACTTCGAGTACGACTTCGAAGACTACGACGCGCTGCTGGAGCCGATCCTCCAGCGGCGCACCAGCTTCGTGCTCGGCTCCCGGTCTCTCGGGCTCGACGACTGGAAGGTCCGCCGCTTCGGCCGGTCGCGCGTGAAGGGCTTTCTCATGAACGTCGCCCAACTGGGCTTTGCGCGTATCTTCAACGTTCTCTACCAGCAGCGGGTGACAGACGTGGCGACCATGTTCAAGGTCTTTCGGCGCGAGTGCATCGAGGGCGCTGAGTTCGTCGCGGAGCGTTTCAACTTCGACATCGAGCTGGCGTGCACTATCGTCAACAACGGCTACAGCCCGATGGAGGTCCCGGTCAACTACGTCGCGCGCGGCTTCGACGAGGGCAAGAAGGTCGAGTTCCGGCGCGATTTCTTCCCAGTGGTCCTGATGTTCTTCAGATGTCGCTTCCGCAGTCGAGGCTAGCGATTTCCCGGTAAGTCGCGGGTGTCACTCGGTGTGATCCTGCCCACGATATGTATCCTCGCTGGCGGCCTCGGCGAGCGTCTAGGGGAGCGCACGGCGCATACCCCCAAGCCGCTCGTCGAGGTGGCGGGGGAGCCGTTTCTGTTTCATCAGCTGCGTCTGCTGGCGCAGCACGGCGCAGCGCGGGTCGTCCTGTGCGTCGGGTATCTGGGCGCAATGATCGAGAAGCGCGTTGGCCGGGAGCGGTACGGAATCGCGATTGACTACAGCTACGACTCTCCGCAGTTGGACGGTACGCTCGGAGCGATTCGTCGCGCACTTCCGCTACTTGGAGAGCGCTTCCTCGTTCTTTACGGAGATACGTATTTGCGGGTCGATTACGGGTCGGCGGTCGCAGGCTGGATCGAGAGCGGTGCGCCGGCGCTGATGACCGTGCTCCGCAATGACAACCGATGGGACACTTCGAACGTCGTTTATGCGGACTGCCGAGTGCTCCTGTACGACAAGCGCCACTTAACTCCAGAGATGCACTGGATCGACTACGGGTTGGGTGGACTGACGAGCGAAGCGTTGCGTGCAGTCGAGGAAGATGAGACGGACCTTGGCGCGCTCTATCATCGGCTGGCGCAGACCGGCTCGCTGTACGGGTTCTCGGCGACGGAGCGCTTCTACGAGATAGGTACACCCGAAGGGCTGGCGGAGACCGAGGCGTTTCTGAGGGTGAAACGGCGTATCACAGCCTCATGAGGCAGCACGACTGTGGTTGCCGCAACCCCAATGCGCCTCCGCGGGATTGGCACAGGCTTCACGCTGGCTCGAGTGCCCGATGCGGCAACGGGTTTCCCACCATGGCTCGAGCAGACGGGCTGCTGTTCGTGACGATCGGAAACGCTGGACCGTTATGGCCGCGCTCCCGCACAACCACGTCCGTCGGGCCACTGTCATCGGCCGAGTGAGCCCGAACCGGGCAGTCCGCCGCTCGCCCCGGCTGCTCCTGCAGATCCCCGGCCGCTAGCCCCACAACATCAGCCGCCAATGGACACTGCGGGTCCCGCCCGCCGGCCGCGGGAGACCGATTTCCAGTGTGCTGGACGCCCTCCCGCCCTTACCTGGGCACCGCCGCCTGCCGACCGATGCCGACAGCCCCTGCGCACCGGCCAATTACCCCGAAGCCACAAACCTCACAAACTGCTTCCGGAAGACGTTCCGCACCACCAAACAGGCACCGCCAAACCTCCCAGCCGCCAGTGCCACTCACGAGGCGTCTGACCCACCACGCTCCCCATCTCAGCTGCCGCTTGATCGATCCAGGCTAAGCTCCCGGGGGGCCGCTTACAAGCCTTCTCGTGCAAGACAGCACGATCAGCATCCGCAGGCGTGGAACTTGGCCGGGGTTCCTTGACCGAGAGAGTAGAGCGACATTCTGATCACGGTGCCCCGATTCGCAGCGCTCCGTTCCGTTTCGCGTTTGTGGCGGCTGCTCGCAGTGGTGGCGCTGTTGGCGTTGTGGTGGCCGGCGGGGCGGGCTTGGGGGTCTGCGGATCAGGAGGCGATGTTCCAGGACAACCAGTTGCTGCTGGGCGATCCGGGGCATCTGGATCAGACGTTGCGGACGTTGAGGTCGCTGGGGGTGCGGCGGCTGCGGATCACGGTGGAGTGGGATCTGATCGCGCCGGATGCGAACTCGACTCGGGCGCCGGCGGGGTTCGATGGTACGAATCCGGCGGATTATCCGGCCGGGGGTTGGGCGCCGTATGACGCGATTGTGCGGGCGGCGGCGCGGTACGGGTTCGGGGTGGACTTCAATGTGACGGGCGGGGCGCCGTTGTGGGCGGTGCGAGGTGGCGCTCCGGCCGGTATGGCGCACGTTTGGCGGCCGTCCGCTTCGGCGTTCGGTGCGTTTGTGCAGGCGGTGGGCTCGCGCTATAGCGGCGACTACACGCCGCCGGGTGGCTCGGGGCGGCTGCCGCGGGTGGGCTATTGGAGCGTCTGGAACGAGCCGAACGTGGGCACCAGCTCGCTGTCGCCGCAGACGGTCAACGGGGTGGAGGTGGGGCCGCGGCTGTATCGGGGCTTGCTGGATGCGGCCTACAGCGCGCTGCAGGTTACCGGTCATACCCGTGACACGATCCTGATCGGGGAGCTGGCCTCCACCGGCCATCTAAATCCAGGAAGCGGGCTGGGGATGCCGCCGTTGCGGTTCGTGCGAGCTCTGTACTGCGTCGATTCGGACTATCGAGAGCTGCGCGGAGCGGCGGCAGCGGCGCGCGGGTGTCCGACCACCGCGGCGGGGTCGGCGCAGTTCCGGGCGCAGAATCCGGCTTTGTTTGAGGCGACCGGGTGGAGTCATCATCCCTATCACCTCGACGCGGCGCCGAATGCTCCCTCACCGCCGTTTGAGGCCGATTGGGTGACGCTGGCGGACCTGTCGAAGCTGGAGCAGGCGCTGGATCGCGTCCAGACCGTGTACGGCTCCCGCAGGCGCTTCCCGATCTACCTGACCGAATACGGGGCCGAGACGAACCCACCGCTCCCGGAGTTCCAGACCACCCCGGGGGAGCAGGCGGTGTACCTGAACGAGGCCGAGTACATGGCCTGGCGCGACCCCCGTGTCCAGACGTTCTCGCAATACCTGCTCGAGGATGCCCCGCCCGGGGGCGGCTCACCGATCAGCTCCTTCGCCAGCGGGCTTGAGTTCGTCAATGGGAACAAGAAGCCCTCGTTTGCCGCGTACCGCTTGCCGATCTGGATGCCGAGCGTGCGCGCTCGTCGTGGGCGATCGCTCGAGGTGTGGGGATGCGTCCGTCCGGCCAAGCGCTATCCCGGACGCGACGTGGGCCCGGTGTCGATCCAGCTCAACGGACGCACCGTGAGCACAGTCAAGATCACCAACCCGGAGGGCTACTTCGACGTACACGTGGCCTTCCCCGGCCGCGGCACCGTCCGGCTGGCCTGGACCTACCCGCACGGCGCCACCGTCTACAGTCGCGCGGTCGCGATCGAGGTCGCCGCGGCCGCCGGCGGTTCCAGTCCTACCGGCCTGATCGCCGGGATCGCCGGCCTGCTGATGCTGGGCTGCCTCGTTCTCGCGCGCCGGCTGTTCCGGGTGCCGCGACAGCGACGAATGGCCGGTCGACGGTGAGGCTCCCCGTCGCCACCGTTCGTGCGCTCCGAGAGTCCGCGGACAGCCGGCGCCGTAACTTTTGCCGGGGCGTCGTGTTTCATCCCCTCTAGTGACGCCTCGCGTTGGTTCCAGCCCCGTTTTGCGCTTGTGGCGCGTGTTGCTAGTGGCCGGATTGTTCGTGCTGCTGTTGCCGGCCGGGCGCGCCTGGGCGTCTGCCCGTCAAGAAACGACGATCCAGGACAACCAGTTGTTGCTGGGTGACCCGGCGCATCTGAACCAGACGTTGCAGACGTTGAGCTCGCTGGGGGTGCAGCGGCTGCGGATCACGGTGGAGTGGAATGTGATCGCGCCAGATGCCAGTTCGAAGCAGATGCCGGCGGGGTTCGATGGTGCGAACCCGGCGGATTATCCATCCGGGGGGTGGGCGCCGTATGACGCGATTGTGCAGGCGGCGGCCCGCTACGGGCTGGGGGTGAACTTCAACGTGACCGGCGGCGCCCCGTTGTGGGCGACGGTCCAGCCGGCTCCCAATCCGAGCTTGCAGTACGTCTGGTATCCGTCCGCTTCGGCGTTCGGTGCGTTTGTCAGGGCGGTGGGGTTGCGCTACAGCGGCACGTACACGCCGCCTGGTGCCTCGGCCCCGCTGCCGCGGGTCAACTACTGGAGCATCTGGAACGAGCCAAACGTGGGAACGAGCTCGCTGTCGCCGCAGACGATCAACCAGGTGGAGGTCGGGCCGCGGCTGTATCGGGGCTTGCTGGATGCCGCGTATGGTGCCCTGCAGGCAACTGGTCATGGCCGGGACACGATCTTGGTCGGGGAGCTGGCGTCGACGGGACACTTGGATCCGGGCTACGGGCTGGGGATGCAGCCATTGCGGTTCGTACGGGCGCTGTACTGCGTGGACTCCCGTTTTCGCGAGTTGCGCGGCGCGGCGGCGGCGGCGCGCGGCTGTCCGACCGCCGCGGCAGCGTCGGCGCGGTTCCGGGCGCAGAATCCGGCGCTGTTTCAAGCGACGGGCTGGAGTCATCATCCCTATCACCTGAATGCCGCGCCGAATGTTCAATCGCCGAGCTCAGAGCCGGGTTGGGTGACGCTCGCGGACCTCCCGAAGCTGGAGAGCACGCTTGACCGGGTCCAGCGGGTGTACGGCTCTCACAAGCGCTTCCCGATCTATCTCACGGAATATGGGTTCGACACCAACCCGCCACAGAAGGGCAACTCGGTGTCGCTGGCGACGCAGGCGGCATATCTCAATCAGGCCGAGTACATGGCCTGGCGCGACCCCCGCGTTCAAACGATGACGCAGTACCTCCTGAGGGACGAGCCTCTCGGGTACGGCGCCGTCACCACCGCGTACGCATCCGGCTTGGAGTTCCTCAATGGGAAGCTCAAGCCCTCATTTGCTGCCTACCGTCTATCGATCTGGATGCCCAGCCAGCGCCTTCGGCGTGGACGCTCACTCGAGGTGTGGGGATGCGTCCGGCCGGCCAAGCGGTACCCGCGCGGCGCGGTCAGCCGGGTCCTGATCCAGCTCAACGGCCGTACCATCCGCTCGGTCAAGGTCACTAATCCCGAGGGCTACTTCGACGTGCATGTGGCCTTCCCGCGCAGCGGCACCGTCCGACTGGCCTGGACGTACCCGCACGGCGCCACGGTGTACAGCCGGTCCGTGAAGATGACCTAGACACGCTGCTCCCGCTCATCGGCGAGCGGCGGCCGTCAGCCGCGCTTGACGACCAGGTTCGGTGCGAGCTGAGCGAGCACGTCGAAGTCCTCGTCCTGGGTCCAGACCACGAGGCCGTGGGCGAGCGCGGTCGCGGCAATGATCGCGTCGATCGCGCCGGCTCGCCGTTGCTGGTCGCGCGCGGCGGCGAGTAGCCCGGCCAGGCGGTCCGCGACGGACTCGTCGTAGGGAAGCGCGATGAATCGCCGGGCACGCTCGAGCGTTGCCTCACGAACCCGGCGAAGCGCTTGGTCATGCGCGCGGCGGACGCCTACGCCGAGCTCGGTGAGGGTCGCCACCGAAATGCGAGCGTCCCCCGGAGGCGGACGCTCGAGGTCGCGATCCTGCTCGTAGGCGACGAACACACTCGTGTCGGCCAGATATCCGGGCTCGATCGCCGATTCGGCGCCGGCCTGTCCCGTCGATTGGCCGCCGGAAGGCCGCCGGCCGGGAGTGCGCGATGTGCGACGCGTTGACGACAAGTCAGCGGGTGGAGCCGATGTCGTCGGTCGTGAGCCCGACGTCGAAGTCCTCCGGTCGGCCACGCACGCCGAGGCTGCGGGCGAGTTCACGGACTTCCGCCAATTCGGCAAGGAGCTGCTCGCTTGATCTGCGCTCGGCTCGTTGCGCGTGCGGCACGATATCCGCGACCGGACGGCCGTGCACGGTGAGGACGACGCGCTCACCACTCTCGACGGCCCCAATCACGCGGGCCGTGTGGTTGCGCAATTCACGGACCGACACGTCCATGTGGCACAACGTAGCACACGGCTGGCCGCACTCGCCGGCGACGGCGCAAGCGTTGACGCACTTGCGTTGCGTGGCCACGTCGAGGGCGCGGCGTATGCGCTACGACCGACACGCGGCCCTGTTGGAGGCGGTCCACCCGCTCGCCGCCTACCATGAGCCGGCCAGGGCGTACAGTCGCAAGCCGAGCGAACCGCGGTCAATCGTCGCGACTCGAGCGCTCCGTCGCGCTCGCCACGGCGATCAGCCCTTCTCCCACCGGCCCCTGAAACACCCTGTGCGCCACGCGCAACAGGCCGTGGTAAACCATGCCGCCGGTGGTGGCGGCCGGCGCGATGCAAGACGCCACCGTGTCGGGCTCGAAGCCGGCACCACGCAGCGTCCGCGCGAGCGTCCGCGGTCCGTAGTAGGTGCGATGGTCGGGGTGGATGACCTCGCGACCGGCCAACGAGCGCAGGCCGATCTTCGGCGAGCACGCGTTCGGGACCGTTATGCAGAGGCGGCCGCCGGGGCGAAGCAGCTCGCGGCAGCCGCGCAGGAAGGAGTCAGCGTCAGGAACGTGCTCGAGCACCTCGCCGGCCACGACGAGCTCGTAGCGCCCGCGCTCAGCCTCGGAGACGCCGACAGTGACGTCAGCCAGCACGAACCGCTCGTGCGGCAACGCCTCCCGGAGTGCTCCCAGAGCGTCGGCGTCGACGTCAAAGCCGGTAACCGGCGCCAGTCTCACGAGCTGCTGATGGAGCAGCACGCCTGCCGCAAGCCGCTCCTCAGTGTATGGGCTGTCCGTACAGCCGATGTGGGCCACCTCGCCCGGGGCGGTGCGCGCACAGAGCTGCTCGAGCCAGACGCCCCGGTCATCGACGAGCGGCATGTGCAGCCGCTCGTCGGCATGCATCTCGCGGGAGCAGCCCGACGCCGCAAGACCACGTCGCGCCTCCCGGTGCCGGTGCCATCGTCCCACGATCTCAGCTGCATGATGGCTTAACGCCTACGACGCGCTCTTGGCCGAGCGCGAAGCGAGGGGGAGGTGAGCTCGGGTATGACCCCGACCGTCCGCGGCCAACCAATACCATGTGGCCTTCGTCGTGCTCGCCCGACTCGCCGTAACGCCAGCCCAGTACCGCCGCGTCGCCTACGTCGCGCTGGCCTCGCTGACGCTGATCGTGCTCACGGGCGCAGCGGTGCGGCTGACCGACTCGGGGCTTGGGTGCGAGAACTGGCCGAAGTGCGGGGGTACGCCGCTGCCGCCGTTGAGCTCGCACGCGCTGATCGAGTTCGGCAACCGGGCCGTGTCGGGGATCGTCGGCATCATCACGGTGGTGGCGGCGGTGCTCGCGTTCACTCGCCGGCCCTACCGGAAAGACCTGGCGATCCTGGCCCTCCTGCTGCCGCTGGGCGTCGTGGCGCAGGCGGTGCTCGGCGGGTTCACGGTCCTCAACCACCTGGCGCCGGGGTTCGTGATGGCCCACTTCAGCCTGTCGCTCCTGATCCTGGTGGCGGCGTTCGCGCTGGCGTGGCGGGCCACGTACGAGCCCGGATCGCGACCGCGGTCAACTGACCGGCTCGGAGTTTGGTCGGTCCGCGTGCTGGCACCGCTGGGGGCGCTGACGATCTTCGCCGGCACGGCCGCCACCGCCGCGGGGCCCCACTCCGGGGGCTTCACCGGTCAGGTGGTCCATCGCCTGCACTTCAAGGGTGCCGACACGCTGGACTGGACGATTCACCAGCACGCGACGATCGCCGCGATCTTCGGCGTGGCGGTGATCGGGGTCTGGTTCCTGCACCGGCGCCGCGGCGCCTCGGCGCAGGAGCTCGAGCCGCTGACCGTTCTCGGCGTGCTGCTGGCCGCGCAGGGCCTCGTCGGGAGCGTCCAGTACGAGCTCAAGCTGCCGAGCGAGATGGTCTGGGTCCACGTGTCCCTGGCGACGGTCACATGGCTGACCTTGCTGTGGGTGGTGGCGGCGGCCGGGCGGCTGGCGCCGCGCGCGGTCGAGGTACCGGCGGGCAGCCGGACGGCCCGCCCGCGGGAACTGGAGCTCGTCGGCCGCATGGAATAGTGCGATGGTCGGCGGCGCCTGACGGCGGCGCCTCAGGCCCCCGCCCCGCCCGGCGCTACGATCGGCGTCAAGTAGATGTCAGCGCAACGCAGTACCACTCAACCCCAGCCGTCGGCCGGACGGAGCGCCGACGCCTCGCTGATCATCCTCGTCGTCGACGACGAATCGGACCTGCGGGAGATGCTCACGCGGTCGTTCTCGCGCGAGGGTCATCGGGTGATGGCGGTGGGCGATGGGCGCTCGGCGATCGACCGGGCCAGTACCGACCACTTCGACATCATCCTGCTCGACGTCGCGCTCGGTCCGGGCCCGGACGGGTACGAGGTCTGCCGGACGCTGCGCGCGCGGCGAAACGTCGTCCCGATCATCATGCTGACCGCGCTCGACTCCGAGGCCGACGCCGTGCTCGGGCTCGAGGCCGGCGCCGACGACTACGTGACCAAGCCATTCGGCCTGGCCGAGCTGCGCAGCCGGATCCGGGCGGTGCTGCGGCGCGCCGGCACGCGCGCGATGGGCGACGAGGTGCTCGTGGTCGGCCCGATCATGCTCGACCGCGCCCAGCGCGAGGTCATGATGGACGGGCGCCCGGTGCGGCTGACGTTCTCCGAGTTCGAGCTGCTCGACGCGCTGATGGCCGATCCGGGCCGGCTGCTCAACCGCCAGGAGCTCCTGCGGGCGATCTGGGGCGACAGCGCCTACCGCGATCCGCGCGCGATCGACGTCCACATCCGGCACCTGCGCGAGAAGCTCGAGCCCGAGGCCGACAAGCCCCGCTACATCCTGACCGTCCGGGGCGCGGGTTACCGACTCCGGGGGCCGTAGGAGGTTGTAGTGGGAAAGCGGGCGCGATCGCGGCGCGGCGCGTTCGGTCTGCAGGGCCGGATCGTCGGCGCCGTCCTGGTGACGACGGTGGCCACGCTCGCGGTGGCGGCGCTGGCGCTGCTGGGACCGCTCGAGAACTCGCTCCGCAACGCCGAGCTGAAGACGCTCCAGACCGAGGTCGGACTGAAGAAGGTCGCGATCGCCAAGACGGTACGCCCGTTCAAGGCCCTCGACCTCGGATCGATGGCCGATCGCGGACTGGCGCCGGTGGCGACATCCGGATCGGGGACCGGAGCGACCTCGGGCGGAGCCGCCCTCGGGCCCACCCCCACCACCGCCGTCAAGGAGGAGCAGCGGCTCGCCAGGCACGGGCAGGCCGTCCACGACAAGGTGGTGGAACTGGAGAAGAACCTGGAGTTCGCCACCAGCGCGACCAAGGTGGCCGTGCTCGGCTATCCCGACCTTTCGGGGCGCGCACAGCCGCTGGTGGTCACGCCAGATACCGCGAGCGCACGGGCCGATCCCTACGACGACGTCGCCAAGGCGTTTCGCACGGGCCGGCCGATTTACACGTTCGGCTCGATCGGCGACACGCAGTACGTACGAGCGGCGATCCCATTCGCCACGGACGGCGCGCCTCAAGAGCACTGGGTGCTGGTCGTGCGCAAGTCACTCGACACCCTCAGCGACGCCGTGTCCACCGTCCGCCGGGCGTTCCTGTACGCGGCGCTCGCCGGCTTGGCGCTGACGCTGATCCTCGGCATCCCGCTGTCGGCCACGATCGTCCGGCGCCTGCGCCGGCTCCGGCAGGCGGCCACGGAGCTCGCCCACGTCGGACCGCCGGTCGATGTCCCCGCCGTCCGCGCCCGCGACGAGGTCGGGGACCTGGCCCGCGCGTTTGCGCAGATGCAGCAGCGCCTGCAGCAGCAGGAGGAGGCCCGCCGTGCGTTCGTCTCGACCGCTTCGCACGAGCTCCGCACCCCGCTGGCCTCGCTCGACGGGATGCTCGAGCTGCTCGACGACGATCTCGGGAGCGGCAATCCCGACATCGACGACGCCCGCTCGCTGCTCGAGCGGGCCCGGAGTCAATCCAAGCGACTGTCGCGGCTGGCGGCGGACCTGCTCGACCTGAGCCGCCTCGACGCGCAGGTGCAGCTGCGCTCGGAACCCGTCGAGCTCGGCGAGCTGAGCCGCGCCGTGCTTGCCGAATTCGAGCTCGGGACGGAGGAGCGGCGGATCGTCTCGACGCTCGACGACTCCGCCGGTCAGGTGTGGGCTCGCGGCGATCCGGGCGGGATCGCGAGGATCGTCCGCATCCTGCTCGACAACGCGGTGCGGGTCAGCCCTCGGGGCGGCGAGATCACCGTCGAGCTCCGCAACGGCGATCACGCCTCGCTCAGCGTCCGCGACGAGGGTCCCGGGGTGGTCCAGGAGGAGCGCGAGTTGATTTTCGAGCGGTTCCAGCGGGGACGCGCCGCCGGCGGCAGCGCCGGGTTCGGGCTGGGGCTCGCGATCGGGCGGGAACTGGCCGACCGGATGGGTGGCGAGCTCGTGCTCGAGGCCGTCGACGTCCCGGGCGCTAAGTTCACTCTGCGGCTGCCGGTGGCGCGGGCCCAGGAGGAAGAGCCGCTCGCGGTGGCCTAGGCCGGCGGTCCCGGGAGCGGTGAGCGATCACGCCCGCCCGGCAAGGATGCCGGGCGGAACCGGCCCCACGGATGACTCGCGCGGAATCCGGCCCCGCTCGCAATGAGGCACGACCGCCGTCGGGGCCGGATTCCGC
>Ga0335078_10004676_pt1 | contig 20266 bp, 16 predicted proteins | sample Lox_Sample_32_FD_206711 | JGI IMG/M metagenome (GOLD analysis project Ga0335078, IMG submission 206711) | Soil microbial communities from Loxahatchee National Wildlife Refuge, Florida, United States - Lox_Sample_3.2 | ecosystem: Environmental > Terrestrial > Soil > Wetlands | place: USA... | reverse complement strand
GGCGTGGTAGGCGCCCGCGATCAGCGCATCGGCAACAAGCGTGCGTCGCTGATAGGCTCGCAGCGCCGCGCTCTTCCACTCGGTCGTCCTGCCATCGAGAGTGTTCAGCCTGGCGCGCGGCACCTCGATCTCGACCCGGCCGAAACTTCCCAACGGCGACCGTGACCGATGGCCGTGGCGGTGACCGGTAGCACCGACCGCGACCGCTTCTTCGCTCGACGGCCTCGCATGGCGAGCGTAGCGCGGCCGCGACAGCGCAGTGTCGAGCTCGCCCTCGATCATGGCATGGATGAAGTCGCGAACCCGATCGCACAAGCCGACTTCGATCGGATCAAACCGGTTGTCGAAAAGGTCGACAGCCGTCCCACTTCGGGGCTGCGACGACTCGGGCTTCGTGGTAACCTTCGTCATGACGTGGTCTCCTGCCCGACGCTGCAACGCCGGATGATTCGAGGTTGAATACCCCGGAGACTACGCCACCCTCAATTCCTACCAACCCCCGCGACGGGACCTGTTCGCGTCTAAATATGCTGAAACCCGAGAGACTGAAGAGGAAAGACTCCGATCTCGATAAAGTCTCAAATGGGCCGATACGGACTGTTTCATCGTCATGGGCCGCCTCATGGTCGTTTGCAGCCGGTCCCAGATTGTTCCGTCGGCTGCGAGCTTGACGAGCAGCTTTGCTAGTGCGGCAGCATCGCCAACCGGAAAATGATATCCATCGAGACCAGGCCGTACCTTTTCGGCCATTCCACCGATATTGCTGCAAACGACCGGCCGCCTGTGAGCGAAAGCTTCCTGGATGACGAGCGGCGAGTTCTCCCACCAGATCGACGGGACAACAACCCAATCAACCTCAGCCATGAGGCGTTTCAGTTCTTGGTGACTGTAAGGCCCGGCAAAGTGGACGCGGGTGGCCACGTTTGCCAGTAGACGCTGAAAGGATGCGACATAGTCCGGCTCGTTTTGCTCCAGATGGGCGCCGTGAATGATCAAACGAATTCCCTTTGTGGCCTGCTGCGGAAACTTTGAAAGCTGTGCGAATGCCGACAACAGTTCTAACAATCCTTTGTACGGATGGATCTGACCAAAATAGCCGAACGAGACTCGGCCTTCTTTAGCCACACGCGCTCGTGGCAGCCGCGAACCGACCGATCTTGTCCCGTTGTCGAGGACAACGATCTGCCCGGCTGGCATTCCCCACGCGACGTATCGATCCCGCAGAAACTCGCTCGGCGCAACGAAGAGATCGACCTGATCAAAGTACGATCTGATCCGAAGCTCCCGCTGAGCAAAATCGTCTTGCGTAAGCTGGGGAAAGCATCTTGCGCATTCTGCCGGCTCGGAAGCATGACAAAGCGTCGAATGCGCTGTCTTCACCATTAAGCCGAAATGGTGGCAGATCGCGAGGTATTCATGCAGCGTCACCAGGATTCGCACATGAGGTTTTGTCCATCGAGCGATCGCAATGAATTCGAGCCCAACATTGAGGTAATGATGAAAGTGGATGACATCGGGGTCAATCCGATTCAAAAGAGTTAGGAAGTTCGCCTGTAACCGGCGCGAAGGTTGGGAAAAATAGAACCGATCGAATTTGTCCGTGCAGAAAATCGTCTCATCGGAGCAATCTCGGAAATTCGAGAAATTCTGCCCCGGACGAAAATGCGTTGGCTTTGCCCATGCCAAAAAGTGCGCCTTGACTCCCTCCACTCGTCGCAAGCCATCAAAGAGCTGGTAAGCTGCCTGCTCGGCTCCTCCCGGGCTTAACTGTGGATGGCCATGACTGACAACTAGAACCGTCAACGACACGGGAGTTCCTTCCAACGGAACTTTTGAGCACTAAAAAGATGACCTGACGGCATTTCCATACCTTTGGCACCCGCTCACGGAAACATCTTGTAACGTACCGATATTTCTTGGATTAAGAACAGAATAGACCCCCAAAGCGTCGCGGCCTATAATTTTTCTTGATCGAATAGAGGGGGCTATAGGATGGTTTCGGTAACGGGCGGCTTAGCGCATCTCGTCGGATCGAGCGATCAGGTTCAGCAATCTCAATCTTCATCGGATGCGGGCCAACTCAACTTAGCATCGATAACCGATGCTCATACGACCGTGAGCGGCGGCAGTGATTCGGTGACAGGCGGAACGCAGGGCGCCGCGTCGGGATTCGACAGCGTGAGCGGATCAGGGCAAGGCTCGGCTTCCGGCTTCGATACGGTGAGCGGACCGAGTCAAGATTCGGGTGGATTTGCCGGACAGATGCAGGGCGGCACCGACCAGGTTGTGGCGTCCCAGACGCAAGACAGCGGCAACAGCGTTCTCCACCTTCCGGATGGATCGACGATCACTGTTGCCGGAACCAGCAACGTGGATTCCAGCTTCTTCCATTAGGCTTCGACATACACACAATCGCACTCCGTTAACGCCCTCTGAGCAAGCCGCACAGGGGGCGTTCGCCATTTAGGCCGGTCTTTTCCCATGGGGCGCGCTTCGTGCGAGCAAAGGACGCACGTACGGAAGAGCATTGTAGAGCTGGCGGAAAACCCGACGCTTTGCTGAACAACGCATCAGCAGCCACTTGTATGCATTTACAGCGTTTTCTCCGAGTGCAAGGCAATGGACGGCGGCGACCGGTAGCGACTGGTATCAAATTACCTTATCTTCCCCATGTAATATTGGCGCGCGCGCTTGTTCAGAGAAGACACACTGGCCGGCGCGTGATTGCATCGCGCAATTAAAACGCGTGCTTAGAGTGTATTACAGGCCCAAGGGGGACGCACCGTGGCAAGCGCCAATGTTGATCGGTCCGCCGGAGATGCTGGCGCAGAACCGCGGCCGTCAGGATCGGCGGCCACGGTCGCCACCATGGGCGCTATTCTGCAACAAGCGAGTCAGCATCTTGCCGCCGGCGAGATAGCATCGGCGAAATCGTTATTAGACAACGGCAACTGGCCGGATACTGGCGTCTTGCGGCTCCTGAAAGCCCGGATCGCGGAGGCTGAAGGTCGAAGCGCTGCAGCCATTGAGCTTTTTCGTAGCGCAGCAACCGCGCTTGGCCTTGAAGTAGAGCAAGCCTCGGGTAATGCTAACAAAGCACTGGCGCTTGCGCAAGCTCTGATCAAATGCGGCAATACGAACGCAGCGGACGCGGCGCTGGCCTTGGCGCGGCACTGGGGCATCGATACCGCCAGGGCGGTGCGCCTCGAGCGAATGATGGCTTGGACACGAAGAGAATGGGCGCAAATGCGCCGTATAGGAGAAGAAATTGTCCGGTCCGACCCGAACGCCGGAGCGCCGGACTATGTCGCACTTGCTGTTGCTTGTAGAAAGCTTGACGATGTCGATGGTGCAGAGCGTGCCGCGCGACGCGCGCTGGAGCGTAATCCGGCGGACGTCCAAGCAGGGATGATCTGCGCTTGGACGGCTATGCGGCAGGGCGATGCGCAAAAAGCCATTGCCTGTTACCGCCACCTTTCTCGCATCGCCCCCAACAATCCCAAGCTGGCATTTGAGATCGTTCGCCTCCTCGTTTTGGACGGCAGTGTCGCGGACGGATCAGCTGAGTTGGATTCGGCATTGCGACGTTGGCCAAATGATCCATCCATCCGAATGTTTGCGCTCATCTGCGGTTTTCGCTCCGTAGATGAATTATCACCGTTTAATGGGAGCGAGGATGAAGCTGACATAGATGTGCTGCGCGAGCGGCAAATGCGGCGAGCCATAGATCGGGCGCCGCATCAATCGCAATGGCGACGCCCGATTGTTGTCGACGACAAATCGCGTGACGTCATTGTCGCGGCATCGCCAGGGTCTACGAGGGGTATATTGGTATTCACGGCGCTCAATGATGTGGTATCCGTTCCTCTTCCGATCTTCGATCGCTATTTGGCCGCACTGGGCATAACAGCGATTTACCTCAAGGATTTCGAGAGGCTATCCTTTCTCAAAGGGATCGCTTCGCTTGGAGACTATCCCGCCACGCTTCGCGCCTTGCGGAAGAGTTGCGACGAGCTTGGCATCCTGCGACTGTCGACTCTTGGATATTCTGCCGGCGGAATAGGCGCAATCCGCTACGCCGTCGAACTCGGCGCGGATCGAGCGTTGAGTTTCGCTGGGGAGACGCATATCTCGCGCGGCGAGACGGCGCGGCTGGAGCAGGACTATATGATGATAAAGCGCCGGCTGGACATGAGGGTTCCGCCAGCTGATCGCGACCTCAAGGAATTTCTCAACAATCGCCGCCACACGACAAAGATCGATCTGATCTACGGGAGTGAAGAGGAACGCGATCGAGCGCATGCCGAATATCTATCCGGAGTTGGCAGGGTCACGCTCCGTCCTGTCGTAGGATGCCCCGATCATGAGCTCATTCGATGGCTTGCGTTGCACGCCGACTTACGCTCGATGTTATTGCTTCTTCTAGAGAAGCGGTCGCCGTGACCCGCGTGTGCAGTCGGAGACCGAAACCTTCCATGCCCAATGCGTCCTCTCGCGTCATGCGACATCATCTGCTATTGCCGCGGCCCTACACGGCCCCGCGCAACAAAATCGAAGAAACGCTCGAAGAAATATGGCGCGCCGCACTCAACATAGACTGTGTCGGCGTTGAGGATGATTTTACGGATCTCGGCGGCGATTCATTCGATGCCGAAGTCATCGTAACCATGATAGAGGAAAAGCTTGGCGTACATACGCCTCTGTCGACTTTGGCACGAGCTCCGACTGTCGCCGCACTGGCAGAGGCAGTCCAGCGAATACAAAAAAAGCCTAGATGACCGTCCGATGAGAGTCACGGCACCGATACTGCGTCATGGCAAGAGCTGCGCCGATGCCGAGGCAATCATCGACGGAGACCGGACGATCACCTATTGCGAATTGACCAAGCTGATATTGCTTACGGTCACACACCTCGCCGATCTTGGAGTGTCCCCCCGCGATCGGATCGGCATCTGTATGGCGGACTCCGCCGATCACCTGATCATTCTCCTGGCGCTGGCGCAGCTAGGAGCAGTCGCTGTTCCGCTGGACTGGCGGGCCCGAGGCCCGGAGAATGAATCGCTCATCACGGCCGCGCGGATTACGCTTGTGCTGGTGGGACCGGAAGCTGCACCGATCAAGGCTTGCCCGTCTGTTACGGTCGACGCAGTTTGGCATAGCTCGGTCGCACGGGCAAACGGCGTGCCGGAGTTCGCCGGCGATTGGCACGATCCGTTCATCATTTCGGCCACATCGGGCAGCAGCGGCGCTCCCAAACTGACGTTGATGACGCATATCCAATATTTCTTTGCCGCTGCTGGACTGCGCGAAGTCTTGGGGCTCGCTGGACGCCACCGTTATTTTAATACGCTTCCGCTCTATTACGCTTCCGGTCGGAACTGCTGCCTTACGCATCTCCTTCGTGGAGACTGCGTCGTGCTTTATCCGAGCCTATTTGATGCTCACGAATATGTGGAGGCGGCGGACCGCTCGCGGGCGACGGTGGCTGCACTCGTGCCGAGCATGGTTCGCCGGCTGCTGGCCAATGCCGGGAATAGACCACTGCTGCCCGGCATCACCGCATTGTTTAGCACCGGTGCGATGCTTTCCGCCGACGAAAAACGACAGGCGCTCCGTCAGCTCACTCCTGGTTTCCACGAGCGCTACGGGACCGCCGAGACGCTGGCAATTGCCGTGTTACGCCCAGAAGCGATCGCCGACAGGGCGAATAGCGTCGGACAGCCACACTCGCTCGGCGAAGTGGAGGTGGTCGATGATGACGGCCGGCCGCTGCCGCCCGGAGCGGTTGGAAAATTAAGATATCGCAGTCCCGGTGTCGCCTCCCCATTGGCGGGAACAACGTCGGAGCAGTCATTCCGAGACGAGTGGTTCTATCCCGGAGAGATGGCTAGGTTGGACGAACTCTTTTACATTTTTCTCGAAGGCCGGGCTTCCGAAGTAATCGTCCAGAGTGGGGGCGTGAAAATTCACCCGGACGAGGTCGAGCGGGTCCTGCGCGAATGTGAAGGCGTGGTTGAAGCGGCAGTGCTCGGCTCGGATGCCGCAGAAGATGAGCAAGAGGTCGTTGCGTTTCTTGTTGCCGAGCGGGAGATGACGCCAGGCGAACTTATTGCCCAATGTCGTAGGCGATTAACCGCCCATAAAGTGCCGGCCAGGTTTCATTTTGTTGCTGCCTTACCGACGAATACGGCGGGAAAAATCGACAAACTTCAGCTCCGAAAGCTCGACGCCGACGGATGCCCGCCAAAAGACGACCCGAATGAATGAACCGACCTCAAGCATACCCGTCAGTTCCATTAGCAGGGACCCTTCGGCAGGAGCACACTTGAGCACCTACTCGACTTCTTGAAGCCGCTTGCCATTCCGAAATCGGTGAGGATTCGGCCAGGTCGGCTCGAATGCATTTACGTCGGCCGGCGGTTGAGTGCGGGAGTGCCAAATTCTTATTTTGCCACTGACCAGTTCGCCAACATTCCGATAATTGTACGCTATCGAAAGCGTGTATGGATTAAAGGCAAGAAGCTCCATTGCCAGGGTCAGATAGGGCTGGTCGTTCAGAAAAACCGGCGGCTGGTCCTGGGAAAAATTGCTGGCCGCGGATGCGCAAAGCTCGTGCCATTTTTTCAGAACCTCCCAAACCTTGGGTGTACGTGTGAAGAACAAGACTCCCGAATTGTATTGCAAAATATCCCTCGAGAGAAATCCAAACCGATCGAGAGCAGCCTTGAAGCCCCAAAACCCGTCCAGGCTGTAATGCGGGGCTGGCGCGGCTGCCATACCGAACTTCTCTGCCCGCTCGTATCCCTGCATGATGTCAAGAAGGATCCAGGTATCCGCATCTAAAAGTGCGAAGGAATTATATTCCGGCGGCAGAAGATCAAACACTTCGGTTTTCGCTAGCAAGCCCGGCAGCTTGAACTGAAGTTTGAGGATGCGCTCAAACGGAGCACCCGGCTCGACAAATTCGAGCGACTCCTCATTAGTGATCAGACATCGTTCTACTCTCAGGAATTCAGTTGTTCGTGCGCTTCTCGCCGCCTGGTTAATCGAAGCTTCTCCCCACGCGGTGTAGACAATACACCGCTTGGCCGTATCGCGCAGATCCAATCCGGCCGTCATTGCCGCCACCCTCTGCTCAACATCCGGAAACGTCACCTTTATAGCAATCCTTCCGCGCAAACGAGCCTCAATCGGCGGGACACCTCCGGTTTCAGCGAATGCCGGTGATCGACCTTCCCGCAGGAAGAGTTCCGAACATCAGCGTTCGACGATATTTGCATTCCCTCATTAAATCGATCACGATGTCCACAGATGCAGGGCATTCTTTGATTGTCCCAAGATGGCTCAGAGCGGGGCGCAAGTATGATCGATAACGAACTCGACCCGTCAGGCAATAAGAACGGTAATCAGCGGACACCAACAGCTTTGTCTGAGCCGGCTAACGAGCGGACCAATCTCCTCCGGCGCGCGCATGACCACCTCGCCGCACATGATACGGAGGCGGCAAAATCTTTGATAGAAACCGGTATTCGGCGTTGGCCTGACGATGGTTCCTGGAGAATGCTGGCGGCTCGCCTCGCCGAGGCGGAAGGCCGATCGACCACCGCAATTGAGCTGTTCCGCCAAGCGGCGGTATCGCTTCGCCAGGAGGTCGAGGCCTCGCCGAAGGATGGGGAGCGCGCCTTGGCACTCGCGCAGGCGCTAATTCAGAGTGGCGACGCGAATGGGGCAGAAGCCGCCTTGGGCCTTGCTCGCGAACGCGGGATCGATTCAGCAAGACAGCTGCGCACAGAGCGTTGGCTGGCATGGAGCCGAAAAGATTGGCCGACAATGCGGCGAGCGGCCGAGAACCTGACCGCGTCAGAGGCGACATTGACGGCGCGGGATTTCACAGCACTTGCCGAAGCCTGTCGAAACCTGAATGATTATAAGGGCACGGCGAAAGCCGCCGAGCGAGCTCTGGAACTCGATGCAACTCTGTTCGATGCGGGCATGATGGCCGCTTGGGCGGCAATGCAGGAGGGAGACGGGGAAAAGGCGATCTCAAGGTTTCGCCAACTCTCCGAGCTGATGCCCGACAATCCGCGACTGGCATATTATATCATCCGCCTTCTGGTGTTGACGGGTAAGGTCAGCGAAGCGTCAACTAATCTCGATGCTGCACTATTGCGGTGGCCGAAGGACCCCTCTCTTAGGATGTTCGCCCTTATCTGCGGTTTCCGGTCGGTCGAGGAGATCGCACCTATTTCGCAAAAGAACGTCGAAGCGGATCCTTTTGCGTCACGCGAGAGGCAATTGCGAAGAGTTGTGGAGTTGGCGCCCCGTAGCTCCGAATGGCAGCGCGAGATCATAACCGACGATAAATCCAGCGACGTGATTATCGGCGAGGCACCGGGTGCGGATACAGCCGTACTGGTCTTTACGGCACTGAACGATGTCGTGTCGATGCCGTTGGCGGTTTTCGACCGATACATGGCGGCGCTCGGGGTCACGACGATATATGTGAAAGATTTTCAGCGTTTGAACTTCCTCAAGGGTATCATGACTCTGGGTAGAGATTATGCGAACACATTGGCTGCATTACAGGGCATCTGCCGTGGCCTAGGGGTGCGACGCCTGTGCACCCTCGGATATTCGAGCGGGGGCGCCGCTGCGGTGCGCTATGGGATAGAGCTTGGTGCAGATCGGATTGTCAGTTTCGGTGGCCGAACACACGCGGCACACAGCGCACTCGCGGATTTGAACAGCGGCCACATCATGGTCGAGCGGCACCGTGCGAATCGGCTGGAGCGGGAGGAGCGTGATTTCAAGAAATTCCTTCTGAGCCGACCGCACTCTTCGAAGGTCGCCTGGGTGTATTCGGAGGGGCTGGTGACCGACAAGGCACAGGCGCTTTATCTGGCGGACGTCGATTGTGTCACGCTCTATCCAATCGCGCGCTGCAATCAACACGAATTGCCTGTATGGTTGGCAATACACGACGATCTGCGCGGCATGCTAGCGACAATGCTTGGGGTACGGTCGGGCACGGTGAATGGAGAAGCCTGAGAAGCTATGGAGAGCAGGAAGGAGGATTCTCGGATATCGCGCAGTCGGCTGCCTTTGCCACGAGCTTACGTGGCGCCGCGCGGCTCCATCGAGACGGTGCTGGCGGAAATCTGGTGTGCCGCGCTCTCCATAGATTGCATTGGCGTTGACGATGAATTTACTGACCTCGGCGGTGATTCCTTCGAAGCTGAGGTGATTTCGATGATGATCGAGGAGAAACTGGGTATTCATATTCCGCTGTCCGCCCTAGTGAATACCCCCACGATCGCGATGCTTGCCCGCGACATCGGGCGCAGGCAGGCTGGACCATAGCAGCGATCAGGAACCCAACGCACCCCTCTGCGGCGCGACATTTGCGTGTGCCGGCGCGGAGCGAGCTTATGACCTCGATGAACATTGCCGCCCTTGTGCTGCGCCATGGTCGTATGCGACCGCAGAGCGAAGCCATCCGCGATGGCGAGCGCAGCATCACGTATGGTGAATTGACGCAATTGGTATTGCGCACGGCTTCGTACTTGAAGAATTTAGGATTAACCCCACGGGATCGCGTCGGTATCTGCCTCAAAGACAGCGCGGATTTTATCGTCGCTCTGCTTGGAACGACCGTTCTTGGCGCGGTTGCAGTCCCGCTTGATTGGCGAGCGCGCCCTGCCGAGAACGGGCAGCTGATCAAACCGGCCGATGTCAAGCTTGTCTTGGTAGAACCGGGCGCGTTGCCGATTGCGGCCTGCTCCAACGTCCCCGTCGATGCGGCGTGGCATTCAGCGGTTGCGCGTTTGCAGGCGGCGCAACCGGCACGAACCAATTGGAACGATCCATTCATCATTTCGGCGAGTTCGGGAAGTACTGGCGCTCCCAAACTGACGCTCATGACGCATCTACAATACTATTTTGCGATGTCGGGAATGCTTGAGGTCATGGGGCTCGCAGGCAGTCATCGCTACCTGAACACGTTGCCGTTCTATTTCGCATCCGGTCGCAATAGCACAATGGCACATCTGCTTCGCGGCGACTGCGCGATACTCTATTCGCGCCTTTTCGACGCCGGCGAATACGCTGAGATTGCTCGCTGCCGCGCAGCGACAGTCGGAGTAATGGTGCCGACGATGGTGCGTCGCTTGTTAGCGAGCTGGCGCCGTGACGTACCGCTCCTGCCGGGATTCGACGCGTTATATTGCTGTGGCGCACCTCTCTATCCCGCCGAAAAACTTGAGGCATTGCATCGGCTTACGCCTCGTTTCCACGATCGCTACGGCACGGCCGAAACTCTGGTCATCGCCGCTTTGCGGCCTGAGGCGATCGCCAGGCGACCTGAAAGCGTGGGGCAGCCGCATTCGCTTGGTGAAATCGAGGTGGTCGATGACCGAGATTGCCTACTCCCCACAGGCGCCACCGGACATCTGCGCTACCGCGCGCCGGGCCTTGCTTTACCATTGCCAGGCACGAGCGCCGAAGCTGCATTCCGCGGCGGCTGGTTCTATCCCGGCGAGATCGCCCATGTGGATGACTTTGGCTTCATCTTTTTTCAAGGACGGGCCTCGGAGATTATCGTGCGCGGCGGTGGGGTGAAGATCAATCCGGCCGAAATCGAGCAAGTCTTATGCGAGCATCCTGACATCATGGAAGCCGCAGTAATAGGCCAAACCGTAGCCAATAAGGAGGAGAGCGCAGTCGCGTTCGTGGTAGCGCGGCGTGAAATGCCTGTTAGCGACCTCATCGCCCATTGCCGCGCCCGCCTCACCACGCACAAAGTGCCTCAGCAATTTCAGTTTCTTTCACAGCTCCCCAAGAATACAGCGGGTAAGATCGACAAGCCCGCCCTTCGAGCGCTTATGCCTGACGCGTAAACGACCGATCGACCTGCTCACGAGCAATGTCGCTCTTCCTAGACGTCGGCATTCGCCTATTGAAAAAATTGCGCCCTTTCGCCCGCAACGGATGTCTCACACTCCATTTCCTTGAACCACTATCGCGCACATACTGGCGGCGCAACGGCAAGGCCAAGCAAGTTCGTCAACTCTTTGGACAAATCTTCACTCGCCAGCGCCAGTCTGAGCAGAGGCGGATCGCGCGGATACCCGCGCAATGCATGTAGCGTCACTCCAGGGATACGGGCTATCCTCGCGACACGTTGCCTGTGGAGGTCGTCTTCCTCCTTATAGAAAACTTGAATATGCGCGGTAGATTTCCGCGACTCAAGAAATAGCTTCAGATCCATTAGGTCCGACGTCACCATTTCGGCAAGACGTCGCGCCATCATTGCTCGACGAGAATGGGATCTGAAAGCATCGATAAAATGCGTAACTGGTCCAGATGAGACAATGTGATGCGCACCGAGATCGACGCCATAGCTGATGCCCGCATCCGCACCGTCACAGTGACCGATAACCGCCAATTGCATTATGTTGAGGCGCGCCAACAGGCCCCGCAGCGCTGAAATCGTTTCGTAATAATTCGCACCCAAAGATTTAATGCCGCTCAGATAGAATAGTCGGCTGAAGTCCTTCAGGTAAATCGTCGTAACATCGAGACTTGCCATGTACCGATCAAAGGTCGATAGGGGCATGGAAACACCGTCAAGTGCGCCGGTGAAGACCAGAACGCCACTCCTCGCACCAGGGACGTCGGCGACTTGCACGTCCAGTAGAGGCGCGGCAACGACGAGTGGTCGCCGCCACTGAGCCTCGGCGGGGGCGGCTCGTTCTAGCATCTGATAGGCCGATTTCTCGCGCGCCTCGAACATCTCCAGGCAAGCGTCACCTGATTGAGCGGAGGCGTTTGCGAGTTTGCGGCTTAGCGGCGACTCATGACCGAGGTTTCTAAAATAACTCCAGGCGTTCCGATCCGCCGGCCATCGCCGATAAAGCGTATCAGCCTCACGCACCGCTTCGTCGATGTAACCCATTGTATTGAGCAGCTGAACGATTTTTAATTGCCAGCGCGAGGTATGCGGATTGAGTTCGGCCAGCCGACGGTAGTACTCGACGGCCTTCGCCCCGTCGCTGCGCGCCACGGCCACCCACGCGGCAATAATGAGTGCTTCGCTCAGTGCAGGATTGGTAGCGATGGCGCTTCCCGCGGCGCGATCCGCCTCGTCGAGCAACTGAAGATGCCAGCAGGCTTGGGCGAGAGCGAGAAAGACCTCGGCGGCAGGTGCCGGCTCGCGGGCGATGACCCGCTCGGCAGTCGCGCGGACTGCGGACCAATTGCCCCTAGCCCGGGCATCGGCCAGTTCGGAAGAAGAGTTATCAAGGGCCGTATGCATCTCCCGTGCTCAGCGATGCCTCAGGCGCAGACGGTAGCGCGGCGGCGTTCGGGGTGTGGCGTCCTTGTGCACATACAGCGAATCTTCCCGGAAGCACCAGTCTGTTTATGCTGACAGTCTAAGTTTACTTAGCGGGGCAAGACGATACAAGCAAGCTCGCGCCTGCGTCGGCGGCGGCTGATATTCACACGGGATCTTCTAGGGAAAGCCGTTCGACAAGCGCAATTTTATCGATTTTGCCGGATGCGGTCTTCGGCATTTCCGGAATCAGGAAGAATTGCCGCGGTACCTTGTGCGGCGTCAGCCGCATTCGGCAATGGGCCAGCAGATCAGCTGTTCGGGCGACGCCCTTCGGCACCACAAAGGCGACTACTTCCTCCTCATTGCGGGGCCCGCGTCGGCCGAGGACGGCCACTTCAAGTACGCCCGGATGTTGAGCAAGTGTCGTCTCGATTTCTGCAGGATAGATTTTGGCTCCGCCACGCATGATGACGTCTGACGCACGACCATTAAGGAAGACATAGCCGGCATCGTCTATGCGCCCGATCTCGCCAGGGTAAAACCATCCTTTCCGGAACCGCTCAGTGTCGGCGCTTTCCGGCAACGGCGATCCCATGCCGGGCGTGCGAAATCTCAGTGCTCCCACGGCGCCGCTCGGTAGCGGTTGATCATTGTCATCGACTGCTTCGATTCGTGCCAGCGAATGGGGTTGACCGACGCTGTCGGCTCTATCCTCCAAATCTCCCGGACGCAATATGGTCATCGTAGAGACTTCGGCACTGCCGTATTTCTCGTAGAAATGCGGAGTAAGCCACTGCGCCGCTTCGCGCTTTTCGTTCGCATGCAGAGGTGCACCCGTGACGAAAAAGCGGGCCAGCTTGGGGAACAGCGGGACCTGGCCGCCGGCGGCGAGCAATTGTCGAACCGTCGACGGAACTGCCCCAACGACAGTAATGCCTAGACGGTTGACGATTTCCACATATTCGGCCGGAGCGAAGACGCTCGAATACAGGACCAGGCAATCGCCACGCAGCAAGTGCGTCATGCAGCTGGTTCGCCCCGCGCCGTAGTAGAACGGCAGCGTAGCCAGACAGCGGTGCCGGCCCGCAAGCTCCATCAATTCCCAATTTGCCACGATGTTGAGATAATATTGCAGATGGGTGGTTGCGGTGAATTTCGGTTTGCCCGTGCTTCCTGACGTCGCGGCGATGATGAATGTGTCATGCCATCCGGCTGGTGAAGCCGTACTAGGAGACGCTTGCGCGACGCCGGCGTGCCATTGCGCGTCGATTGCAACAGTTGCACAATTCTCCACACCGCGAGCGGGCGCAGCAACCAGGACGCAGGCAAGATTGAGGTCGGCAACAAGACGGCCGTTTTCACTGGGCGTGGCGCGCCATTCGAGCGGAACCGCAACTGCACCAGATTGCGCCACGGCGAGCAGCGCCACTAGATGGTCCGAAGTATCCGGCACGCAAATCCCGACCCTGTCGCCACACCGGATTCCAAGCTTGGCAAGGTAGGTGCCCGTAGTCGCCACCAACCTGGCTAATTCGCCATATGAGATTACGCGGTCGTCCTCGACAAGTGCACACTCATAATGGCGTGTGCGGCCAAAATGAAGCACCACCTCGGCTAAGCTCATCAAGCACCACTCCGGCTTGAGGACCCCCGCGGCGCTCTTGTGAGACTGTCAACAATTGGCGCGAGCGCCGCAATGGTGGACACCTCGGCAAAAATTCCCAGCGGCAATGCTATTCCAAACGCTTCTTCTATAAGATCGCAGATCACTTCCGCATGCAACGAGTCTCCGCCCAGGTCGAGATATCCGTCATCCACGCCGATGCGATCCACGCTTAGAACAGATGCCCAAATCTTCGCCAAGCGCGCTTCTGTCGCCGTTCGCGGCTCGACGTACCGACAAGGCAGAGGCAGCTGAAAGCGCTTTATGAGAGAGTCGTCGGACATCCTGGACTACGTGCAATTACACGATCTCATAACCGGTTGCTGTGCTTTTGGTCGATCGGACACTATCAAAAAACATGACCAAAAGAATAGGTCAAGAACACAAGGGCGCCGCTGCACATAGAGAATCCAATGCGCCGGGATTTCGCGTTATCGGCTGGCCAGCGAAAAGCCGGCATTGTCCTTCCGCTATTGTCCCTCGGCCTCGATATAGCGCCTGATCAACCCCGTGAAGGTTTCAGGTGACGTTTCCGGCAGCATTTTTCGCGGATTATCGGTCCAGGTGTCGAAGAACGCTCGTTCTGGTTTGCCGCCCGGCATGCTCTCAACAAGACGGATGTGCGATTCGGCCGACGCGAGCCAAGTCGCGTCGGATAAATCGCGACGCGAGCCGTTATAAATGACGCCGAGCGGGATACCAGCCTGGCGTGCGGCCGCTGCGGCAATTTTGAACTGCTCCGGCCACTGCGGCAAAAGCCAGGCGACGTCGATGTCGAAAAATGCGAGGGGCCGGCCCGTGGCCCCCCGATAGGCACTGATCCATTCGGCGAGATCGGCCGCAAGATCAGCACTCGACGGATAGACGCCGACCGGCTCCACGTCTCCAATCTTAGCGTCGGGAAAAACGGCGCGCAGTTCAGCGATTTTGCCGGCGGACTGCGCTGCCAAATCAGCGATCGACGAATGACACGGTATCGGGGGATAGGTTTCGTACGGAAGCGGCACCCGTCCATCAAAGCGGTGCCCATAGTAAAGCGGCTCATCGAGCTCAACATAGGCAATCGTTCCGCCGTGAGCTTTAACCCGCAACGCCGCTCGGGCCATGTCATGAGGCGGCCCATAACCTTCGATGGCGCGACCGCATACGTTCGTAGCCACCAACGGAAGACCCATCATCGCCAGATCGATGTGGCGTCGCTTTAGATCCACAATGACCGTCTCCAGCTCCGCATCGGTCGCCGTTTCGATGAATTTTTCCGTGAATTCGAATGCCTTTACCGCGTGAGCCACTCTTGGCCATGGTGAACCCGCGTGGAAAAATTCCATGTAGTCATTGGGGGGCCAATGATGAATTTGACGCCAAACAGGCTCAAACGCCGCCATCCAAATCTCGGTCGCGCTCGCCTTGGTCGCAATCAGCAGCAATGCCGCCAAGCATGCAAAGCGCACGACCATAGGGGAAGATACCCCACGCCTTCCATCACCTCGGCCTTCACGCGGTCCAGTAATCTCTATCAAGCGAATAGCCATAGGCCTGCATTTCCGGTCCACAGATTTGGTTGAAATCTGCCATCTGTGCGCGCGTCCAACCGGTCTTATCCAGCGCGGTGACGCGCTCCGCCGTTCCCGGCGCAGTCTGCTGTGGCCGCAGTCGCACGAAAGCACCCTTCATTCGCGCAATAGTCTCGTCGTCGAGCGCCAGCAGTGAAGCGATCGCCTGCGCGACTGTTTCGGGACGGAGAATGACGTCGCGTTGATCGATTTCGACATAACGCCATGGCTCGAGACTATCGCGGATACGGCGCCACCCCGACATGTTGCGCGCCCAGTCAAGGCAATGATATTTGAAGTCGCGCTCGGAAAACTTGATTAGACGCGACTGAATGTTTTCGATGGCGCGGCGGCGGGCGAAGATAATGCGGCATTTCGGCCACATTTCGATCAAATCCGGAACCACGAGAATCGCCTCGCAATTGCATGTCTTGTCGAGCCAAGGACGCCTGTGGTTCAGTCGATCGAGTTCCCGCTTTATGAAATCCCGAACCGCACGCTTGAAGGATTCACTCTGAATTTGACTGATAAGTGTTTGCCCGCTGGGATCGGCAAAGCTGGCGAAATGATTATCGATACGATCATATAGCGGCTTCAGCAGTCCCAGAAGATTACCCTCTCGGAACCCACTCACCCCGGCAGCAAACAATGCGTCCACCAAAACACTGGTGCCTGATCTTGGCGAACCCAATATGAATACCGGCGACGCGATGCCAGGCGGCGGATTAATCGACCGGTCCAAGGCGGGACGCAGAGCGCACGAGCCAGGTGATGGGAAAGGGTCAAGCGACATTCGTCGTTACGAGCCTCCGTAAAGCGCGCGATACCCGTTGACGACCTCACGTCGCGAAGGGGGCGTCGGCGCGGCTTCGGAAAGCCGTTCCCACAAGCCAGGTTCTGTGCAGGCACGCCGCATGACGGCAGCCAACGAGCGTGGGTCCGCGACCTGGAAATGCAGCCCGTTGACCTCGTTGTCGATCCGCTCAGCCATGCCGCCGATGTTTGAGCAGATGACTGGTCGCCTGAACATCCACGCCTCGGACATCACCAGTCCGAAGGACTCCCACCATATTGATGGGACCAAACTCCAATCGATGCGGAGCATGCGCTCGGCAAGATTTTCGATTTGGTAAGAACCGTTATTGAACACATTGCGCTCCGATGGCGGACGTTTTTCCTCTTCCGCAAAAAACGCCTCAAATTCCTGCCGCATTGCGGGGCTTGCGTTCCGAAGATTGTCGCCGTTAAGTTCGATCGTGAAATCTGTAAAGCCCTGGCTGCGCAGTATCTGCGCTGCACGCAGGATGATATGGATACCCTTGGCGTCTATGAATTGCCCAAAAAACCCGAAACGATTCTTGGGGCCATCGGTGGCAGGTGGCAGTTCATCTGGCGCTTGGTTTAATTGACCATTGCGGACGTGGAATATTTTCCTGGCATCGATGCCCCACGCGACGTGATGCTCGATTTGGAAGCGGCAAGCGCAGGCATACCGGTCGACCACGCTCAGATGGCGCATGAACCACAGCTTGCGTAGCATAAAGTGATCTGGACTCCGGTCCGGAATGCACTGATGGCAGCGAACAGGACTTGGCTGCGTGCACAGCGAGCCATCAGTCGATCTGATCATATGACCGCGCAAATCGCACATCGTCAGATATTCATGGAAAGTAAATACGATCCGGCAGTGCGGCAGCACGGTTCGCGTTAGCGTGAGGAAATCGATGCCCAGGAAAAGAAAATGCTGAAAGTGAACGACATCAGGTCGAATGGTTTCGAGAAATTCCGCATAAGCATCTACGTGATGCCGAGAGCCGGTGCGATGCCAAATAAAGTCGTAATCGGTAGATAAATAGAGGAATTCATTTTTGCGTCCCTCGAAGCCGGTAATACGCGCACCGGGCTTGTAAAGCGCGGGATAGCTCCCTGGCTCGGTAGCCGCGAGAAAGAATGGCTCTACGTCAGGCTCCTCGGCAAGACCGAGAAACAGCTCATAACAACAACGCTGAGCGCCCCCGCGCATAAGTTCCGGGTGAAGCAAGCTGATTAAGAGCACCCGGAGCTTTCGCGTGCCGTCCGATGGGCTGCGTGCCGCAACTGACGTCCTTTTGCCAGCGGTCTTTCTAGTCATCGGAATAGCCGACTGGGACGCTGCCCGCTGAGCCCCTCTTTTACGAATTCGGCCCAACTCGACGTCAAAAGCCATCGGTTTACGACTCTCGCTCCCAGCTGGGCGCGAGCGGCGGTCGATCCTTTCGATTCCAAATGCCAGAACGGCAGGTCATGCATCCATGCCGGCTGGCCCGCCTGCAGGCTGCGAAGACAGAAATCGACATCCTCGTAATGGCCGAAAATGTAGTTTTGTGAAAATCCGCTTAGTTTTTCAAACCAAGCTCGATCGACCGCGAGTAGCGCCCCTGTCACCGCCGGCACCGGCCGGGACCTTTGATAGGTGCCGCCTTGGGCGGACAACCCTTTGCCATAATGCTCGATACGCAAAATATCCCGGCGCGTCATTTTGCCGTCGCGGATCACGAAACCGCCGTCGACATCAATGTACATGCCGCCATGCATTAGCGACTCGTCATCATAATAGAGCGACACCCCGAACAACTTTGTTTGTTCCGACGGCAGGCTCCGGAGTAGCTCGCCAAGGCGCTGCACCCATTGTGGATCGCGCGGCAGGGCATCCGGGTTGACGAATAACAGACGCCGTGTACCCGCCGCCGCGGCAGCGGCGTTATTAGCTGCGGCAAATCCAGCATTGCCAGGCAACAGAATAAGCTTGATGGCGACACCATAGATCACGCTGGCAATAGCGGCGTCGTTGACCAGCTTGTCTGCGAGCTCCGGGCTGTTCGAGACATAAACGAATTCATAGCGGTCGTAACCTTGATATTGAGAGAACAGTGCGGCCTGCAACGTTAGAAATTCTGGCTTGCCGTAAAGACACACAATGATTGTTCCCTCATACGAAGTACGTCGGGCGCCAAACTGCATTTGGTAGGCACCCTCGACGATCCGCGTCACGATTTCACAATTGAGATCGATAATTGCCTGCCCATTTCCGTTGTCGAGCTCGAAAAAAGCCTCAGCCGTGGCATCGTTGCGATATGCCGAATCGGCAAAGCGATCGAGCACGATATCGCGCAGGGGTGGGTTGGCGACGCCCACCGCACGTACCGCGCATCGACGCTCTTGGCCCGCGGTGACAACAACTTCCAGCCCTTCGCCGATTTCCATAGAGCGATTGAGTGGGAAGATTGTCCAGAACCCAGTAACGCTCGCGCCCGGTGTTAATCGCCCTTGCTCCGCTTCAATCGGCCGGCAGCGAGCAACATTACTTGTCGATCCGATCGGCTCAGCATTACGATAAAAGCTGATCTCGGTAATCGGATCGAACTCGGCAGCGGATTTTAACCAACCGGAGAGGTATACATAACCGCTCGGCGATACCAGCAAGTTATCAATGTTGAGTCCGGCTTCGCGCGTACGCCATTTCCGCTCGATCTCAACACGGATTTGAGTTTCTTGGAGCTTGGGAACGAGCCGAACTAGCGCCGGCTCTTGAGCGAGGCTGACGTAAACATCGGTCCAACTATCAGCCGTGTCGAGGCGCTCCCGCGTTTCAGTGCTCATCGGCAATCGCCGTGTCGCCCAGTCGACGAGATCATCCAAACGTCCAGAGCCTCGATACACCGCGGGCACGAAGGTTCCGCTGGCGAGCGGTTGCAGGACTGTGGCGTGAAACTCGCTCGATCGCACGATTTCCGCAAAAATATCCCAAACCGTATGACGTAGTCTTGGAGTGATTACACTTTCGTTTTCGGGATCGCGGCGCAGGAGAAGGTTGTACAGGTTTATTACGTCTTCGCGACGGCAAATCGCATCATCCTCGACGGCACGGATTTTTGCTTCCATTTCTGCCCCCGAACCGATGTCTGGCGCATGAGTGAGTTCACCAGCCCGTCGTCACGGTCAATAAAGGTTCTTTACAATATACTTTATAGACTATATTCCAAAATCCGAACTCGCAATTTTATGGGATTTAGGTTCGTCTATTCTTCCTATAGCTCACTGACAAATCCTGGCGTTCGTGCTCCGGAATTTCCGCGCTTACGCGGATCGGGAAATCCGCGATCAACGTTTATGCCCGTAAAAGTCGCCAGGGAGGTCCCCTCGTGGCTCGGGAGCACGGCAAAACTCCACTCGCTCTGTATCGTGGCAACTGAAGACGCGACGCGGCTGGTTGATGCTGCAGAGCGCAAGAGATAAAAGCACAAATGAGTCCACGACGACGAATAGGAGAAACGGCAACGAGGCCACTACCATGGCGGACATTATCCCCCCGGTACCTCCAGTTCCCACCCTGATCAACGCTGGATGCGGGTCCACAAAGGGCAGATTGCCGCCATTATTTGCCGATTGGCATCAACTGCGAATCGACATCAATCCGGAGGTTGAGCCTGATATTGTCACGAGCCTAACCGATCTTTCTGCGATTCCCAGCGGCTGCGCGCAGGCGGTGTGGGCGTCGCACTGCATCGAGCACCTGTTTGCCCACGAAGTTCCGGCCGCACTCAGCGAATTTCAGCGCGTCCTCCTTGAAGACGGGTTCGTATGCATCGTCGTTCCAGATTTGCAAAGTATAGCATCCTGGATCGCAAGCGATCGTTTGTACGATACGATTTACGAGTCGCCAGCCGGACCGGTAAC
>Ga0335078_10004675_pt1 | contig 20270 bp, 19 predicted proteins | sample Lox_Sample_32_FD_206711 | JGI IMG/M metagenome (GOLD analysis project Ga0335078, IMG submission 206711) | Soil microbial communities from Loxahatchee National Wildlife Refuge, Florida, United States - Lox_Sample_3.2 | ecosystem: Environmental > Terrestrial > Soil > Wetlands | place: USA... | reverse complement strand
GTAGGCCGGCGGCGCGGCCCGGCCGGCCGCCGGCCGGGGGAGGGGCGCGGGGCGCGGGCGCTGCGCCCGCCCCCAGAACAGCAGGGTTCATTACGCTCCGGCCACCGCCAGCGTGGCACCCGGGGCGGACCCGCCGCGCGGGCGGGCAGCGGCCCCTGGGCCGCGGTGCCCCGGTGCCGGGCCGCGCCGGGACCGTGAACGGGGTTCCGGGGTATTCGATTATATGTTTGAATACTGACGTGGTACAGGACAGGCGATCGTGCAGGTGGCCAGCCGGAGCCGCACCGGCTCTGGGGCGGGCTGCCCGGCGCAGACCGTCCCGATCGGGGAGACGACATGCTCGCAGCCCTTGCTGACCCCAGTCATCCCGCGGTCGCCGCCCTGCTGGGGCTCGGCGCGGCCGGCCTGGGCGGCGCCGTCGTGGCCATGGCCTGGAACGTGCACGCCCGGCAGATCCGGCTCGCCGAGCAGCTTGCCCGGCGCCAGTTCATCGTGGCCGCGGAGCCCGGCGCGCCGGAACTGAGCGGGGCGGCGCCGCCCGCCGGCGGGGTGCCGCCCGGCGGCGCGGTGCCGCCTGGCAGCGGGGTGCCGCCCGGCGGCGGCAGGCCGGGTGCTGCCCAGGCCACCGGTGCTCCGTCGGCAGGTGCATCGCCGGCCGGCGATCTCCCGGCCCGTGCTCAGCCGGGCGGCGCCCGGTATGCCGGAGCCCAGCATGGCGGGGCTGAGCACGGCGGGCCCCAGCACGGCGGCGTTCAGTACGGCGGCGTTCAGTACGGCGAGGCCCAGCACGGCGGGGCCCAGCACGGCGGGGCCCACCCGGCGGGGAGTGGCCGGGTCAACGGCACCGGCCCGGCGGCACCGGTGGTCATCGAGGGCCCGGACACCGTCGTGGCCGGCGAGCAGGCCCGCTACCGGGTACGGCCCTCGGGCAGCCGCAAGGTCGTGTCCTGGGCGGTCGGCGGCGGCTCGGTGTCACAGGCACCGGACCCGGCCCACCCCGGCGAACTGCTGCTGATCGCCGATCAGCCGGGCAGCCTGACGGTCATGGTACGGGTGCGCGACGGCATGACCGAGCGCCGCGGGACCAGGGCGGTCACCGCCGTGCCGGACATGACTCCCGCGCCGCCGTTCACCCTGCGGCTGTTCCTGAGCGGTTGGGGCCTGGTGGTGGTTGCGATACTGATCGCCGGGTTCGCCGCCGCGCTCGACGCCCTCGGCAACCTCACCTCGGCCGACTTCATCGCGCTGGTATCCCCGCTGGCCGCGCTGCTTGCCGTGGTCGCGGTCGCACGGGCGATGGGTGACTCCGCCGGCGGGCAGCGCGGTGACGCCTCCCGGCGCCGGCCAACGGAACCCGCCGTGCGCGGTGCCGAGCCACTCGCGGCCGGGCGGCCGTACCCGGATGAGGTGCCCGTGCACCACCCCTCGGCGCGCTGAGGACGGCCGGGCATGGCCGCTCCCCGGCCCGGCATAATCTCTGGCAGACCAACGGCGGGACGCGATAGCTGCCGTCGAGCACCTCGGGCCGCGGGCTGTACATGCGCAGGATGGGCCGGAACTCGCCGGCCGGCGCGGGCAGCCAGTTGGCCGCGGCCTGCGGATCGGCGGGCTCCTTGTGCGAGATCCAGATGTCGATCGAGCCATCCGCGCCCCGGACCAGCCCGCGGGTCCTGTCACCGATCGAGTACCGTGCGATCGGGTTTTCGACCAGGTAGAACTCCGGCAGGTCGTACATCGTGATCGACCAGAACGCGGCCACGGGCGGCTCGGGGTCCAGCCGCCACCGATAGTCGTGGCTGCCGTGCAGGGCGCTGCCGTCGCTGTCCACCCATGTCTGCGCGTAGGCGGCCTCGTAGGCGTGGTTGCCCCACAGGCCGGCCAGCGCGGCCGCGGCCCGGGCGGTGATCGCCTCGGCCCGGTCGGCGATCTTCCACTCCGGGGCGTTGATGGTGCCGACCTCGAAGAAATCCACGTTGTAGTCGAACACGTGATAGTTCTGCTGCCAGCTGCCGCCGTCCGGGGTGGCGGCCGACCGCAGCGCCTGCTCCAGGGCGGCCCGGCCGGCCCGCTCGCCCTCGGCCAGTGCCGCGAAGGCACCGGGGGAGTCCCGGTAGGGGGAGTCGCCGGCCTCCAGCAGGCCGAGGGGCCCGAACGCCTGCTGCAGTTGCTGGTCGTGGCCGGCGGGCGGGAACGCGGCCATCCACACCCGCAGCTTCTCCCAGAACCGCAGCTCCGGGGGCACCGCCGGGTCCGGGACCGGAAGCCCGGCCGCGGGCGGGGCCGCCGGGTCCGCCGGGGCCAGGGACAGGCCTGACTGAAGGTCGCGCACCCGGCCGACGTCAGCCGGGCCGTCGCAGGCCCACCGCCCGACGACCGAGGCGACCCGGGTCGGGACGGCGATCCGGGTGGTGTTCCCGGGAACCGTGCCGTCCCAGCCGGGCGGCGTGAGCAGGAACCGGCCCGCGCCCGTCCCGGTAGCGCGCTTGCCGACATACGCGAAGTTGTTCGTCCACGCGTCCACGAACTGCAGCACGTAATAGGCGCCGGCCGTGTCAGGCACCGTCAGCAGCAGCGGCCCGCCGCCCAGATCGAGCTGGGCGATCGAGTAGATCGTGTCGTTGTTGATCGACACGAAGGTGTCCTGCGGCCCGGCCAGCGTCGTGGCGTGGCTGAAGGTGTTGAACGGCGCCGCGGGAGTCACTCCCAGGCCCAGCGACGTGATGCGGTCCACCTGCTCCAGGTCGAACACCAGCGGGAAACCGTACACGTACGCGCGCGTGGCCAGGTCCACGGCGCCGTCCTGCGCATCGGGCATGCGCGCATCCTTGCCGACCGGCACCGGACCGGGCATCACCCCTGCCGAGTGAGCCACAGCCGGACAGGCGGGTAACAGGAGAAGAACATGAAGCGATTCACCCTGACCGGCGCCGCCGGGCCCGGGCGCTGGGCGGCTCAGTCCGGCACGAGGCGGAACTCCTCGGCAACCACGAGCGTGTCGTCGTCCACCGTGAATTCCGAATCACCCAGGGCCGCGCGCATCTCCTCGGCGTGCCAGAACCGCTCGTGGGCGGCCCGCCACTCCTCGATCGAGGTGTACCCCTCACCCTCGCCGAGCGCGTGCGGCAGGTCCACTTCGGCCAGGCGCAGCACGCGCACCGCGGTCGTCTCGATCACCGCCACCGGATGGCCGTCGGAGTCGACCACGACCTTCCGCTGCCCGGGATGGGGCAGTGGCTCGAGGTCATTCTCGTAATCCAGGACCAGCCCGGTCGTGGTCGTCTTGGTGCCGGCCACGATCGCGGCCACGAGCTTATCCCGCAGCGGTCCTGGGAACGCGAACTCCGCGACCGGTAGATCTTCAGATGCCATACCGGGAGCCTAAGACCAGGGGGGCCTCGATGGTAGCCTCGCGCGGTGCCAGCCCACGCCGCCGAGGGAGGCCACATGCCCGCCGGTTTCCGCAACCCGCGCCCGCTCGGCTCGTCCGGCATGGCAGTGTCCGCACTGTCGCTCGGTTCCTGGCGCACCTTCGAGCACGTGCCCCGGGAAACCGGGGCGGCGATCCTGGCGGCGGCCCGGGACGAGGGGATCACCTTCTTCGACGACGCCCGGTACAACGACGAGACCGGCCGTGCCCCCCTGCCGACCGGCTACTCCGAGGTGCTGTTCGGCGACCTGTTCCGCGGCGCGGGCCTGCGGCGCGACGAGGTGGTGGTGGCCAACAAGCTGTGGTGGGAGTTCTGGCCGCAGCAGAGCGCGGCGGCGGAGCTGGACGCCTCGCTGCAGCGGATGGGCTTCGACCACGTGGACCTGATCTACGCGGGCCCGCCGCCCGCGGGCCTGGCGGTCGCCGACCTGGTGACCGCTGTGGGCGGGCTCCTCCGCTCGGGGAAGGCCCGCGCCTGGGGCGCCCTCAACTGGCCGGCCGCCCCGTTCGCCGAGGCGGTCGACGCCGCCGCGGGCCTGGGCATTGCGCCGCCGTGCGCGCACCAGCTGCCGTACAGCGTGGTGCAGCGCTCCTGGGCCGAGGACCCGGACATGACCGCGGCGCTGACCAGGGCGGGCGCTGGCGTGGTCGCCTCGTTCTGCCTGGCAGGCGGCGTGCTCACCGGCAAGTACCGGTCCGGCCAGGCGGCCGGCCGCGCGGCCGCGACACTGAGCGACCCCCGGGCCGCCCCCGCCGTCGCGGCCGCCGGTGCGCTCGCCGGCCTCGCCGCCGCGCTGGGCACCACCTCCGCCGCGCTCGCGCTGGCCTTCCCGCTCACCAGCCCGGTCGTAGCCAGCGTGCTGTTCGGGGCCACCAGCCCCGGGCAGGTCCGGGCCAACTGCGCGGCGGTGAGCCTGGCCGCCCGCCTCAGCCCGGGCCAGGTCGCGCAGCTTCGCCGCATCGGGCTGCCGGCGGCCTGAGAACCGCCAGGTCACCAGGCCAGTTGCGCGGCGGTGCGCAGCGCGGACTCCAGTTCCAGGTAACCCGCCCGCTGCTGCGGCATGACCGTGCCACCATCCGGGGCGAACGTGCCCCCGGTCAGCGTGCCCAGCACGTCGGCGTCCTGCCGGGGCTGCAGCAGGACAAGCCGGCTGCCCAACGGGTCCGACCAGGCCACCGCCTGCTGCGGGTGCCCGCTCCGCCCGGGCGGACCTGGCTGGTGCCACGTCCACGGGGCGGCCACGCGCAGCAGCCTGCCGGTGCGCGCGGAGTACTCGGCCAGCGCGCCGCCGAGGTGCTCGCGGCCCAGCGGCAGGCCTTCGCCGTGCCCGACGGGTGCGAGCACCGTGCTGCCGTCCGGGGTGATGAAGGGGCTGAAGGGCGGGTGGTCCCCGGCCGGGGGGCGCAGCGTCAGCAGCCGGGCGCCGGTCAGGCTGGCGCCGGGCGCAGCCGTGTCGAGCAGGCGGAGCTGTGTCGTGGTGGGCCGCCGGTACGGCTGCGCGGCCTGCGGCAGCCCGGTGCGCACCACGTACCACTGCTGGACCATCAGGGTTCGCCCGTTCGCCGTCCAGGCGCCGTTGCCGCCGAGCAGCGGGGTCCAGTAGACCGCCCGCGACGTCCATCGGCGCGCCTGCCCGGTGCCGAGCGCGACCACCTGCACGACCGCGTCCTGGCCGCCGCCGCCGTAGGCCACGGCCAGCCTGCTGCCGTCCGGTGACAGCGCGATGCTCGGCTGCTGGTCCGGCAGCACGGTGAACGGCAGCGACAGCCCGGAGAGCCGGACCTGGCCGCCGCCGCTGACGTGCACCTCCAGGAACTTCATCGGCGTCCGCGGCCCGCGCTGCAGCACCGTGGGCCCGGCGTTCGCGGTCCGCTCGAAGTGCCGCATGGCCCCGAGCACGTACGTCTGGCCGTTGGCCGCGGCGGCGATCGTGGTGAACTCGTTGTAGGAGTCCGGCGGGCGGATCGTGGCCAGCAGCTTCCCCGTGGCGGTGTCGCGGACCTTGACGTACCGGCCGAGCACCGACTCCCCGTACTGCGTGCCGTGCGAGGTGTAGCTGTAGATGCTTCCCTCGACGGTGTAGGCGTAATAGGCGGGAGCGCTGGTGTAGGCCGGCGCCGGGCTCTGCGGGCGGGAGCCGCCGAAGACCAGGCCGCCCGCGGCGAACGTGCCGCCGATCACCGCGGCGGCGGCAGCGGCGGCGGCCAGCGGCTTCGCCCAGCCCGGCCACTGCCGCCTGCCGCGACGGCGCGGCGCGCCCGGCCCTGGCCCGGCCCGGGACGGCAGGCGCAGCGGCACGATGCTGTCCGGGGTGATCAGCTCGGATTCGGCCCGCAGCTCGCCGCGGAGCCGGTCTTCCAGCGTGGTCACTGCTCCTCCCTGAGCATCCGGCCGAGCGCGGCCAGCCCTCTGGCCGTGGTCGACTTGACGGTGCCGCGGCTGACCCCCATCGCCTGGGCCGTTTCCCGTTCGGGCAGGTCAGCGAAGTAGCGCAGCACCAGGGCCTCACGCTGGCGGGGCGGGAGCCGGCGCAGCGCCGCCACCGCCGCGCGCTGCTCCTCACCCACCAGCACGGCGGTCTCCGCCGAGGGGGCGGGGGGAACGGCCAGCGCCCGGGGGGCCCGCCTGGCCCGCCGGTGCACCGAGCGGCAGCCGTTGACCACCGACACCCGCAGGTAGCCGAGCACGTTCGCATGGTCGGGCAGCCGGTCCCAGGCGCGGAACAGGCCGCAGAACGCCTCCTGCACCACGTCCTCGGCGGCCTGCCGGTCGCCGAGCATGATGAAGGCCAGCCGGGTCAGGCCGAGCGCGTGGCAGCGGTAGAGCGTGGTCACCGCCGGGCCGGCGGCGGCCGCGGTGCCCGTGCCCTCGGTCAGGTGCGCCGGCGGGGCGCTGCCGGAGTCACCGGGCGCACCGGGGAAGTCATGCAGGTGCGCGATGTCACCGTCCACATCTCAGTAACGCCCGGGCTGGCCCGGGGTTGCCTCCGCGCCGGGGCTGTCCGCCGGTGGGTCCGCGCCAGGGCCGTCCGCCGGCGGGTCCGCGCCGGGGCCGTCCGCTGCGGCGGTTTCTGCCGCGGGGCCGTGCACCGCCGCGGCCAGCGCCCGGACCATCTCGTGGGTGATGCCCATCCCGAACACGGCGAGCGTGGACAGCGGGATCGCGCCGATCATCCGGACCAGTTCCGCGCCGCCTAGGATGCTCTCCAGGCCGGCGTCCCCGATGCCGAGGGCGGTGCGCAGCGCCGGGCCGCCGGCCGGGTCGGCGAGCCATTCCGCCAGGGTGGACGTGCCGGACAGCGGCCGGGCCGGCGGGCTGCCCTCGACCGTGATGGCCGCCGACAGCCGGATGTCGCGGGACGAGGCGCCCACGAAGACCCGGAACTCGCCCGGCTCGAGGACCCAGCGCCGGTGCACCGCTGACCAGTAGGACAGGTCCCGGGCGCTGAGGCGGCACGTGACCTCCCGCGCCGCACCCGGCCCGATCGCGATCTTGGTGAAGGCGCGCAGTTCGCGCGGGGGGCGGGCGACCGCCGCGGCCGGGTCGCCGACGTAGACCTGGACGACCTCGGACCCGCCGCGGCTGCCGGTGTTGGTGACCGTGCACCGCACGGTCACCGCCAGGTCGCCGGCCGCGGCGCTGCCTGACTGGCTGATCCGCAGGTCACGATAGGAGAAGCTGCTATACGACAGGCCGTGGCCGAACGGGTAGCCGACCTCCCGGCGGGCGGCGTCGTAGCCCCGGTACCCGACGAACACCCCCTCGCCGTACCGGGCGTGACCCTCCTCACCGGGGAAGCTCAGGAACGACGGGCAGTCCTCCAGCCGCAGCGGGACCGTCTCGGCCAGCCGCCCGGAGGGATTGACCGCGCCGGTCAGCACGTCGGCGAGCGCGGACCCGGCGGCCTGCCCGGCCAGCCCGCACTCCAGCACGGCCGCGGTCGCGTGATCCCACGCGCTGGTGGCGACCACGCCGCCGGTGCACAGCACGGCCACGACCGGGGTGCCCGGGAGGGCCTCGGCCAGCCGGGCCAGCAGGCGGGTCTGGGCGGCGGGCAGTTCGATGTGCGCCCGGTCGAAACCCTCCGACTCCTCACCCGGCGGCAGGCCGAGGAAGACGATCACGACGTCGGCGCCGGTGGCCACGGCGACCGCCTCGTCGGCCAGGCCGGCGTCGGCGGGCGTGGCGCCGGGGGACCCGGGGGAGGTGGTGCGGGGGGCCCCGGCGGGACCGGCGGGCGTGGCGCCGGGGGACCCGGGGGAGGTGCGGTACCCGGGCGCGAACCGGACCGTCACGTTCGGCAGCGCCCCGGCCAGTTCGTCCAGCGGGATGTCCACGCTGGTCGGGTTGACCGCCGAACTGCCCGAGCCCTGGAACCTGGGGGTGCGGGCGAACTCGCCGATCACCGCGACCGTCAGGCCGGGCGAGTCCGCCAGCGGCAGCACGCCGCCGTCGTTCTTCAGCAGCACCATGCTCTGCGCGGCGGCGCGGCGGGCCAGTGCGTGCTGCGCGGCGGGGTCCATCTCACCGGGCTCGCGGCGGCGGGACCGCCGCACCAGCGCCAGCACCCGGGCGGCCGCCTGGTCGAGCACCGCCTCGTCCAGGTCCCCGGCGGCGACCGCCGCGACGATGGCGCGGTCGCTGACGCCGCGGTCGGGGGGCATCTCCAGGTCCAGCCCCGCGCGCAGCGCCGCGACCCGGTCGTGCACGGCCCCCCAGTCGGACACGACCGCCCCGTCGAACCCCCACTCCTCCCGCAGCAGGCCGGTGAGCAGCCAGTGATTCTCCGCCGCGTACTCGCCGTTGACCTTGTTGTAGGCGCACATCACCAGCCACGGCCGGGCCGCGGTGACGACGTGCTCGAACGCCGGCAGGTAGATCTCCCGCAGCGTGCGCTCGTCCACGTCGGCGCTGACCCGCATCCGGTCGGTCTCGGTGTTGTTCGCCGCGAAATGCTTCACGCAGCCGCCGACCTGCTGCGACTGCAGCCCGTCTACCATGGCCGCGGCGAGGCGGCCGGCCAGGTGCGGGTCCTCCGCGAAGTACTCGAAGTTGCGCCCGCACAGCGGGGAGCGCTTGATGTTGATCCCCGGGCCCAGCACCACCGCGACGCCCTGCGCCCGGGCCTCGGCGCCGAGGGCGGCGCCGACCTCCCTGACCAGGTCCGGGTCCCAGGAGCGGCCGAGCGCCGAACCGGTCGGGAAGCAGGTGGCGGGCACGCTGCCGAGCAGCCCGGAACCGCCGTCCGGCGGCCGGCGCAGCCCGTGCGGCCCGTCCGACAGCGTCACCGCCCCGATGCCCGCCGCTTCGATCGCGGCCGTGTGCCACAGGTCCGAGCCGAGGCACAGCGCGGCCTTGTCCGCCACGCTCAGGGAGGCCACCAGGGCCGTCAGCGATTGGTCGTCGTCCATGCCCGTGCCCTCCCGCCCGCGCGCTGCCCGGCAGGCTGGCGGAGCAGCACCGCCGCCAGGATGACGGCCACGGTGGCGCTGCCCGCCGCGAACGCGGTCACCACGCGCACGGTCACCCCGCCCGGTGCCATGGTAAGGACGGCGAGCACCGCGGCGCCGGCGGCCCAGGCGAGCAGCAGGTCCCGGTGCCGGGACAGCGCCATCGCGCCCTGGCCGAGCACCAGAGCGAGCATGAAGCACAGCGTCCCGAGGGCCAGCCAGGCGAACTCGGCGGGCCCGATGACCGGCGGCGCGGCGAACAGCACCCGGGTCAGCCACGGCCCGAGGGCGGTGATCAGCAGGCCGCCGGCGACGCCGAGGACCGTCACGGCCGCGCAGCCGCGGGCCAGCAGCAGCCGGAACCGCCCGGTATCGCCGGCCGCGACGGCGCCGGCCAGGCCCGGCAGCAGGGCCGTCTGCAGCGAGGTGAACACGAACAGGGGTACCCGGGCCATCACGGCGGCGGCGAGCAGCGCGCCGACCACCGCGGGATCCCCCGGCGACAGCAGCCGGACGTCGATCACCGCCGCATTGATGATGACCTGGGCGAGCAGCATGGTGGCGATCAGCAGCGCCAGCCCGCGCCCCATGGCCGTCCAGGGCAGTGCCGGGCCCGGCCGCAGGCCGGTGAGCACCGGGCCGAGCGTCAGGGCCGCCGCGATCAGCGGGGCGACGGTCAGGATGAGCCCGAACGCCACGGCCGATCGTGCCCCGGCCAGGCCGAGCGCGCAGGCGAGGACCGCGCGCAGCCCGCCGTCGAGGGCAAGCTGCGCGCCGTAGCCGCCGAACCTGCCCCGCCCCGCCAGGACGCCGCGGCTCACCGCGGTGACCGCCATCGCCGCGCACGCGCAGCCGAGCGCCGTCACCATCGCGGTGTCGCCGCCGAACAGGCGGCCCGCCAGCGGCCCGGCCGCCGCGGCCAGCGGCACCAGCATCGCGGCGAGCACGGCCGCGGTCAGCGCGCAGCCACGGCGGACCACCGGGGCGATGCCCTCGCCCACGGCCGTGCGCGCCGCCACCAGGCGGATGAGCTCCTGCTCGATGGGCAGGAACACGCCGAGCCCGAGCAGGAAGACGATCGACCACAGCACCGACAGCGCCGCCATCCCGGCCGGCGCCAGGCGGTGCCCGGCCACCGCGAGGTGGACGTAGAAGCCCGCCCCGAGCACCAGCAGCCCCGCGCCCACCGCCAGCGTGCCCGCGGGCAGCAGCCCGGCGGCGCGCAGCCGGGCCGCGGCGCGCAACGGCCCCGCTCCCGGCGGCCGTCCGGCTTCCGGTGGCTGCCCCGCTGCCGGACGCCGTCCCGCCGGCCGCGGCGGGAGCTTCGCGCGGATCCGGGTGCGGCTGCCGCCGGGGTCAGCCATGGGCCCGCAGGTACCCGGCGAAGCGCTCGTCGACCTGCTCGCCGGTGAGCCCGAAGTCAGCCAGGGCGTACCGATGGGCCGGGCGGCCGGCCGCGGCGCTCCGGTCGCGCAGCGCGCGCATCGCGGCCGCCGCGTCGTCGCTCAGCGGCAGCCCGAAATGCCGGTACACCGCCGCCACGGTGTCCAGCGGGTTCGCCACGAAATCGGCGTAGCCGACGTCGTAGAAGCGGGCCGGGTCGTGCCGGGCGCGGGCCTCGGTGAACCGGTCGAGGCCGCAGGCCCAGGTTTCCAGCTGATCGCGGCCGATCACGTCGCCACGGTACGCCGTGGACCAGCCGGCCGTGGCCTGAGCCGCGAGGCTGCACGCCGATGCGATCGCGGTGCGCGGCGCGCGGTGCGTCTGGATCACCAGCGCGTCGGGGTAGACGCGCAGCAGCGCGTCCAGCGCGAACAGGTGGCTGGGGTTCTTCAGCACCCAGCGCCGGCCGGAATCGGGCAGCCCGATCAGCTGGAGGTTGCGCCGGTGCCGGCGATAGGCGGCGGTCCAGTCCTGCCCGGCCAGCCAGGCGGCGTAGCCGGGCAGGTGCGCGAGGCACTCGTAGGAGACCGAGCGCATCGACTGCCGCAGTAGCTGCCAGCACTCCTCCACCTGGCCGGCCGCCATGTAGTGCACGGCGCCGAACTCCGGGTGGGACACGTGGTGCCGGTCCAGGCCCGCCTGGATGGCCCGGAACACCGGATCCCCGGCCCAGCACTCCCGCGGCGGCCGGGGCTGCGGTACCTCGGCGAGCCACATCTCCAGGCCCTGGTGCGCCGGGTCGGCGGTCAGCAGCCGGTGCAGCGCGGTGGTGCCGGTGCGGGGCAGCCCGGTGACGAAGACCGGGCGCTCGATGGCCACGCCGGCGTGCTCCGGGTGCCGCGCCCAGCCGGCCTCGCTGAACAGCCGGGCCGCGAGGGCGCCGCGCAGCAGCGCCCGGGCTGCCCGGGTGCCCTGCTGGGTCAGGGCCGCGTCGCGGGCGTAGGACTCCAGCAGTACGCCGAGCCCGTCGGTGTAGTCGTCCGGGCCGAAGTCGTCCAGCCCGGTCAGCCGGGCCGCCGCCGCGTGCAGGCCGGCCGCGGTGCCGATGCCGTTGCCGGGCTGCGGTGCCGGCCCGCGGGGACGGCCGCCCGGGATCCCGCCGGTCAATGGTGGTACTCGCCGCTGTTGACGTCGAGGCACTGGCCGGTGATGGCGCGGGCCATCGGCGAGGCCAGGAACACCACGGCATCGGCGACCTCGTCCGGCTCCGGCAGCGACTGCAGGTCGGTGGTGGCCGCCGTCTCGTCGTAGACCTGCTGGGGGTCCACCCCGCGCTGCTCCGCCAGGTACCCGAAGTACCACTTCAGCGAGTCGGCCCAGATGTAGCCCGGGGCCACCGAGTTGACCCGGATGCCCTGCGGGCCCAGCTCGGTGGCCAGGCTCTGCGCCAGGGCGAGCAGGGCGGACTTGGCCATCTTGTACCCGCCGAAGGTGACCCGCGAATGCCGCAGCACCGCCGAGTTGATCATCACGACCGATCCCCGGCTGGCGGCCAGCGCCGGGGTGAACAGGCGGGTCAGCCGCAGCGCGGCGATGACGTTGGTCTCGAACGCGGCCCGGATCGCGTCCAGGTCGGCGTCGGCCAGGGTGGTCAGCGGCGGGATCGCGAACGCGTTGTTCACCAGCGTGTCCACCCGGCCGAACACGGCCAGCGCGGCCTGCGCCAGGTGCGCCGCGGACGCCTCGTCGGTGATGTCCGCGGGGATGGCCACGCCGCGCCGCCCGAGCGCGTTGACCTCCTTGGCCACCTCGTCCAGCCGGGACGCGGTGCGGGCGGCCAGCACGACGTCCGCGCCCGCCCGCGCGCTGGCCAGCGCGATGGCCCGGCCGAGGCCGGGGCCGGCGCCGGAGACGACGACCACGGTGCCCGCCAGCAGCGCCATCAGCCGAGCATCCTCGCCGCCACGGCGGCCTGGCGGGCCGCGATCCGCCCGGCATAGTCCCCGGGCGCGGCCCGGGCCTGCCGGTGGTAGGGCAGCAGGCGCGCCAGGTCCGCGAACGGCACCACCTCGGCCCGTGGCCCGTCCGCGGGCCGCAGTTCCCTGGTCAGCCGCTGCCAGCGGATCTGCACGTAGCCGCGCCGGTGCCCGGTGCACTCCAGCCAGTTGGCGACGCCGGGATCACGCTCGCTGATGACGAACCGCAGCATCCCGTCCGGGTCGGTGCGTGCCTGGTCGGCGGTCAGGCTGGTCTGGTGGCTGATGTAGTCCAGCGACACGTACCACATGCTGCCGAGCTGGATGCCCTGGTACGGCGCGACGTCCCGGCCCGCCGCCGGGACGGTCACGATCATCGCCTGGTCCACGCCGAGGTCGAAGTGGCCGGCCGAGGAGAACTGCGAGGCCAGCCCGCCCGGTGTCGGCCGCGGCCCGGTCATCGTGTTGACCGGCAGGTTCAGGTAGAACCACTGCGGGAAGGCGAGGAAGGTCCGCAGCCGGGACAGCAGGATCTTGCCGGCCACCCGGTAGCGCTTGGCGGCCGCGGCCAGGTCCGGCGCCGGCGGCGCGCACCCGGCCCGGTCCGCGCGCCGGATGCTGATGCTGCCCCGCTGTTCGCTGGCCCAGTCGGAGTACACCTCGCGGACCAGGAGCATGGCTGACCCTGGGCCGAGCGTAAAGCAATTTCTCCGGCCAGCGGCGGGAGCGGGACCGAACCGCAGCTCGAACGTGCCATCCGCGGCGACGTCGATCTCGCGGTCGTCGAACGCGGACAGGCTGCCGGGCACCTGCACGGGGGAGTAGTCCCCGGTCAGCACCTGGAAGCTGAGGTCGGTGGTGCTGCCGCGGCGGCCGGTGACCACGTACTCGGCGTCGTCGCGCAGGTAGGCGTGGAAGTACAGGGTGTCCGGGTTGTCCAGGCCCATCTTGGTGTAGGGGCCGGTGGAGGCGACGAAGTGGGGGAAGTCGCGCTGGTAGGCCCAGGCGAGCTGGAGCGCACCGCGGATGTTGCCCGCCAGGTAGTCGTAGCCCTCCGCCAGGTCGGCGTCGGTGCGGACGTGCGGCGCGGCGGTGATGATCCGCTCCGCCTCGGCGACCGCCTCGGCGAACGACTGGGTGAGCACCGGCACCCCCTGCGCCAGGCCGCCTGGCGCGGGCACCAGGTGCGGACGATGGATCCGAGTCAGGGTAGAACGGGTTCTAGAAACGCGTCAACGACGTGGTTACCCGGCGCTCGGCTGCGGCGCCCAGCGGTTCGCGGTGAACTTCAGGCTGGGCACGTCGTCCAGCGACATCATCACCTCGTAGGTGCGGACGTAGCCGGTGTGCGCGATCCGCCACCGGCCGTCGCCGCCGCGGGCGTAGCGGTCCTCATAGAACGCGGCGCCCTTGATCAGGACCCGGTACTCGGTGGCGATCACAGTGTCCTCGAAGCTCCAGGTGCCGCTGGCCGCGGCGCCGTCGACGTCGATCTCGGGCTGGCTCGCGAAATGCGTGGTGATGATGCCCGGCCCGAGGCTGTCGCGCAGGAACGAGACGATCTCGTCGCGGCCGGTGAGCCGGACCGGCGCGCCGAGCGCCCGCGTGCCATAGTCCACCGTGGCGTCGGGGGTGAACACCTCCGCGATGTCGTCCCACAGCTTCAGGTCGACGCAGCGCAGGTAGCGGTACTTCAGCCGGCGGATCTCCTCCACCGCGGCAAGGTCCATGCGACCAGCGTCCCCAGCCGATTGACTTTCCGCAAGAACCCGTTCTAGTTTTACTGCGCCAGGTGGTGCTGGTACGGGCCGTCGGCGGTGGGCGGGTCAGCAACGCCGGCCGTCGGCGGCGGCCGGACCGGGCATGGCCCGCCGGCCAGGCCGGCCGTCAGCGGCGGCGGCCGGCGGCCGGGGACGAGCACGGCCGCCAGCGCGCCGCGGCCCGGAGGTTTAGTGCGCTTCTCCTACGCCGAGTCGATGACCGACCCGTCGTTCTACGCCCCGCTGGCCCGGGCCGCCGAGGCGGCCGGGTACGACTCGATGGTGGTGCCGGACAGCATCTGCTACCCGTTGCACGCGACCAGCAGGTACCCGTTCAACCCCGACGGCAGCCGCGAGTTCCTCGAGGACAAGCCGTTCCTGGAGCCGTTCTCGCTGATCCCCGCGCTGGGCGCGGTCACCGGCACGCTCCGGTTCGTCACCTTCGTGCTCAAGTTGCCGGTGCGCAACCCCGTGCTGGTGGCCAAGCAGGTGACGTCGACGGCGGTGCTGACCGGCGGCCGGCTGGTCCTCGGCGTGGGCAGCAGCCCCTGGCGCGAGGACTACGCGGCGCTCGGCGTGCCCTGGGCCGACCGCGGGCGGCGGATGGATGAGGGGATCGCCGTCATCCGCGGGCTGGCGGCCGGCGGCTACTTCGAGTTCCACGGGGAGGTCTTCGACTTCGCCCCGGTCAAGCTCGCTCCCGTGCCGGCCGCGCCCGTGCCGATCCTGGTCGGCGGGCACAGCGACGCCGCGCTGCGCCGCGCGGCCCGGTCCGGGGACGGCTGGCTGCACGGCGGGGGAGACCCGGCGGACCTGCCGGGCCTGCTCGCCCGGCTGGCCGCGCTGCGCCGCGCCGAGGGCCGGGACGGCCGGCCGTTCCAGGTGCACGTGATCTCCTCCGGCGCCTACACCGCCGACGGCGTGCGGCGGCTCGAGGAGCAGGGGGTCACCGACGTGATCGTCGGCTTCCGCTGGCCGTACCAGGCCGGCCCGGACCGCGAGCCGCTGGCCGAAAAGCTGGGTCACCTGCGCCGCTACGCCGACAGCGTCATCGCCGCGGTGCGGGGTTAGCCGCGTGCCCGCCGGGCTGGCCACCGGCGCCCGCGCCGTCGCCGCGCGGGCCGTTCCCGGCCGCGCCTTCGCCGCCGCCATGCGCGCCGTCTACCCCCGGTTCGAAGCCGAACTGGCGTGCCTGGCCGACTGGGCTCCGCACGGCGGGACCGCCGTCGACGTGGGCGCGTGGTACGGGCCGTGGACCGCCCGGCTGGCGTCGATCGCCGGCCGCGTGGTGAGCATCGAGCCCAACCCGGACCTGGCCCGGCTGGTGCGGGCCGGGTGCCCGGGCGCCGAGGTGGTGCAGGCCGCGGCCTCCGACCACGACGGCACCGCGCGGCTGTGGCTGCCGCCCGGGGGGCGGGGCGCCGAGGGCACGGCGTCGCTGGAGCACGCCAGCGGCCGGCCGGTCACCGTGCCGCGGGTCACCATCGACGGCCTGCGGCTGGCCGACGTGCGGTTCATCAAGATAGACGTGGAGGGCCACGAGGCCGCCGTGCTGCGCGGGGCGGAGGCGACGATCCGGCGCGACGCACCGGTCCTGGTGCTCGAACTCGAAACCAGGCACCAGCGCATCGAGGACATCGTCGGGCTGCTGGCCGGGTGGGGCTACGCGGGCACGGTCATGCCCGGGCGGGCCTGGCTCCCGCTGCGGGACTTCGACCTGGCCGCGCACCAGCGCGAGAACGCCCGGGTGGCCGCGCGCGGGCTGCTGGGCCGGCTGGCCCGGCCCGGCGAGCGTTACGTCAACCTGGTGCGGTTCCGGCGAGACTAGGAGCGTGACAAGCGGGACGGCGGCACCGGCCGGGGTGCGCACCGGGCCGCGCCGCCGGGCGGGCGGTGCCGGGCCGGGGCTCGCGGCCGGCCTGTGCCTGGGCGCGCTGGCCCTCGGCCCCGGGCTGCGGCGCGGCTTCCTGCTCAGCTACGACATGGTCATCGTGCCCCGCGAGCCGCTGTCCGCCGCGCTGGCCGGGCTGACCGGCGGGCCGCCGCGGGCGGTGCCCAGCGACGCGGTGCTGGCGGTCGCGTCCCGCATGCTGCCCGCCGACATCGTGCAGAAGTTCCTGCTGCTCTCGGTGTTCGTGCTGGCCTGCTCGGGCGCCGCGGCGCTGCTCGCCCGTGAGCCCTGGCTCGCCCGCCTGGCCGCCGCGGTGTGTTACGGGTGGAACCCGTTCGTGGCCGAGCGGCTCATCATCGGCCAGTGGGCGCTGCTGCTCGGTTACGCCGGCCTGCCCTGGGCGCTGCGCGCGGTCACCGCCGGCCCCGTCGCGTCCTGGCGTGGCGCCGGGCGGCTGGGCCTGGCGCTGCTGCCCGCCGCCGTCGGCGGGTTCGCCGCGATGAGCATCTCGGCGCTGGTCGTGCTGCCCGCCGCGGCCCTGGCCCGGCGGCCGGCCGGGGGGCGCGGCCAGCGCACCGGGTACGCGCTTCGCCCCTCCCCGGCCACAGCCGGCCGGCCGGCCAACACGGCGGCCGCGCTGGCCGTGCTCACCGCGCTCAGCCTGCCGTGGCTGGTCCCGTCGCTGCTGCGCCCGGTCTACGCCGACCCGGCGGGCGTCGCCGCGTTCGCCGCCCGGGCCGACACCCCGTTCGGGTCCCTCGGCAGCCTGGTCATGCTCGGCGGGATGTGGAACGGGCAGGCCGTGCCGGCCGGCTACGGCGGCTGGTGGTCGGTCTTCTGGCTGGCCCTGGTGCTCGCGGGCGCGGCGGGGTACCTGGCGTTCGCGGCGCGGCAGCGCCGCTGGCCGGGGCTGGGGCTGGCCGCCGTGGCCGGGCTGGTGCTGGCCAGCGCCGGGATCACCGCGCCCGGCCGGGACCTGCTGCGGGGCATGACCGGCCTGTGCCCCGGGTTCGCGGTGCTGCGCGACGGCCAGCAGTTCGTCGCGCCGCTCGCGCTGGCCGAGGCGCTCGGCGTCGGCCTGGTGGCGGCGTGGGCGTGCCGCGCCGGGCGGCCCGCGGCGGAGGCGGCCGGCCGCGCCGACGGGGAGCCCGGCCGCGCCGACGGGGAGCCCGCCCGGCCCGGCCCGGCCGGCCTCGCCCTCGCGGTCGCGCTGGTGCTCGCGCCGGTGCTGCTGCTGCCCGGGCTGGCCTGGGGCGCGGCGGGGCGGCTGCGCCCGGCCTGGTACCCGGCGGGCTGGCTCGCCGCCGCCCGGGCGATCGACCAGAGCCGCGCCCCCGGCGACGTCCTGCTGCTGCCCTGGGCGGCCTACCGGCGCCCGGCCTGGAATGGCGGCCGGGCCATGCTGGACCCGTGGCCGCGGCTGCTGTCCCGGCCGGTGATCTGGAACGACGGGCCGCTCGTCGGCCGCGTGCAGCTACGGCCCGACGCCCCGGCCGCGCGCCGGCTGGCCGGCGCCATCGCGGCGCCCGGCCCGCTGACCCCGGCGCTCACGGCGGCCGGGGTGCGGTTCGTCGTCGTGGACGGCGGCACCGCCACGGGCCGCCTGCCGGGCTGCGTGGTCGTCGCCACCGCGCCCGGGCTGGCCGTCTACCGGGTGCCCGGCGGCAATGCTGCCAGCACACCAGCCCGATCGTGACACATCCGGCCGCCGCCGGCCCGCGGCAGCCTGCCCGGCCTGGACTTTCGCGTGTTGCCGAACTGTCACACCCAACTAGAACGTGTTACAGTTGCGTTTTCGTGCCCGGCGGCGGGTCATTGGCCACCGCCGGCGACCGGCTTGTCCCCCAGACCGCGGGAGGAGCGCCATGATCCCTCTGATCGCCGCCATCGCCGTGGGGATAGCGCTCGCGGTGGGGGGGACGCTCGCGGTGAGCGGCGCACTGTCGGGCGCGGCCAACGGATCACCGAGCAACGCCTCGCTCTATCAGTACGGGAACCGCTGAGCCGGCCCGGGCGGTGGTGACCATGCCGCCGGGAGGCCGTCCGGACGCCTCCGGCGCGGCCATGGAGATCATCGTTCCGGCCCGCAACGAGGCCCGCAGGCTGCCCGACGGGCTGGCCGCGCTGTGCCGGAAGGCAGCCACGCTCCCGCTGCGCACGGCCGTCCTGGTGGTGGACAGCGCGAGCACCGACGCGACCGGCGAGGTGGTGCGGCGCTGGCCCGCCGGGCCGGTGCCGGTCGGGCTGGTGCGCTGCGCCCGCCCGGGCAAGGGCCGCGCGGTCCAGGCCGGGCTGCTGGCCACCCGCGCCCCGTTCGTGGGCTTCTGCGACGCGGACATGGCCACCGACCTGTCCGCCCTGGACGTCGCCGTCGGCCTGCTCACCGCGGGGAACCCGCTGATCGTCGGCTCCCGGGGGCTGTCCGCCTCGGTCGTCACGGTCCGGCACAGCGCGGTGCGCCGCGGCGGCGCGGCCGTGTTCCGTGGCCTGGCCCGGCGCGTCGTCCCGGGCGCCACCGACACCCAGTGCGGGTTCAAGTTCTTCTCCGGGCCGCTGGCCCGTGCCGCGGCGCCACGGCTGACCACGGCCGGTTTCGCCTTCGACATCGAGCTGATCGCCATCTGCCAGCGGCTGGGCGCGACGCTGACCGAGATCCCGGTCCGCTGGCGGGACATGCCCGGCTCAACCTTCTCGGTGCCGCGGCACAGCGCCGCCGCGCTGCGCGACGTGTCCGCCATCTGGCTCAGGCACCGGGGCGGCCAGGCCGTGGCGTCCCCGGCGTCCCGGGCGCCCGCGCCGGAGGGCACGGCAGTCCCGGCCGCGGCCACGACGGCGTGAGCGCGCCGGCCGCGCCCGGGTGCGACGTCCGCGGCCTGCGCGTCGCCATCGTCAACTGGCGCGATCCCTGGCATCCCGAGGCGGGCGGCGCCGAACGGTACGCCTGGGAGATGGGCCGCGGCCTGGCCGCCCGGGGCGCGGCGGTCCGGTTCGTGGCCGCCCGGGCGCCCGGGCAGGCCCGCCGCGGCCGCCACGAGGGCATCGCGGTCACCAGGATGGGCGGCCGGTTCACCGTGTACCCGCTGGTGCTGGCCTGGCTGCTGGCGCACCGCCGGTCCTTCGACGCCGTGCTCGACTGCCAGAACGGGATCCCGTTCTACACGCCGCTCGTGCTGCCCCGGCGGGTGCCCGTGCTGTGCGTGGTGCACCACGTGCACACCGACCAGTTCGGGGTGCACTTCGGCCGCTGGGCCGCGCAGGCCGGCCGGGTACTCGAAGGGCCGGTCGCGCGGCGGGCCTACCGGCGGCACGCCTGCGTGGCCGTCTCCCCGTCTACCGTGACCGCGATGCGGCAACGGCTCCGCTGGCGGGGGGATATCTACCTGATCTCGAACGGGGCCCCGGCGCCCGCGGCGCTGCCCGCCCCGGCCGGCCCGGTGGGGCTGACCTGGGTGGGCCGCCTGGTCGCGCACAAGCGGGCTGAGCGCATCCTGCCGGTCGCGCGGCGGCTGGCCGCGGCCGGGATCACCATCGACGTGATCGGGCGGGGCCCGGCCGCGCGGTCCCTCGCCGCCCGCGCCGCCGCGCTCGGGCTGGGCAACGACGTCCGGCTCCGCGGCTTCCTGCCCGAGGAGGCCAAGCGGGCGGTCGTGGCCGGCTCGCTGCTGCACCTGAACACCTCCCAGGGCGAGGGCTGGGGGCTGTGCGTGCTCGAAGCCGCGGCCCTCGGCGTGCCGACCGTCGCCTACGACGTGCCCGGGCTGCGCGACGCGGTGCGGGACGGGCACACCGGCTGGCTGGTCCGGGACGGGGAGACGATCGAGGACGTGACCGAACGCGCGGTCAAGGAACTCGCCGACCCGGCCCGCCGCCGCGCCGTCGCCGCCGCGTGCCGGGCCTGGGCGGCGCAGCTGGACTGGGACCGGAGCACCGCACGGATGGCCGCGCTGATCGGGGCTTCGGTGCATTACGGCACCTCGCGCAGCCGCCGTCCCGGTGCCTGGATCGTGTCCGGGGCGGGCCAGGAGCCCGGTGACGGCGTGCTCGCCGAGGGCCCGCTGCTCGACGCCCTGCTCGCGGCCAGCCCGGGCGCCGCGCTGCGCCCGGCCACCCCGGCCGAGCGCCTCCTCGGCCGCCCCGTCACCGGGCCGGGCGGCCTGCCGTGATCCATGCGCCCGGGCTGCTCCGCCGGCGCGCGCAAGGCTCTCCAGCGGAACCCGGCGATTGCGATACGGGCAGCGGGCCTGGCCGCCGCGGCCGCCTGTTCCGGGCGGGCCGATGGGCGCGGCCCGGCCCGGCCGCCTGGTGGACGCTGGGGTTCTGCCTGCTGATCGGGCTGCTTCCGCTGGCGACCGCGCCGGGGCACCTGATCTCCGACACCAATA
>Ga0335078_10004674_pt1 | contig 20270 bp, 18 predicted proteins | sample Lox_Sample_32_FD_206711 | JGI IMG/M metagenome (GOLD analysis project Ga0335078, IMG submission 206711) | Soil microbial communities from Loxahatchee National Wildlife Refuge, Florida, United States - Lox_Sample_3.2 | ecosystem: Environmental > Terrestrial > Soil > Wetlands | place: USA... | reverse complement strand
GCACGTCACCGTCGAGATGCCCAACGGCGACCTCGTCAACGGAAAGATCACTGCTGTCAGCCCGGTCGCCCAGAGCTCGAGTAACGACAACAACGGCAACGGCAACAGTGGCAACGGCAACAACGGGAACGGCAACAACGGCAACGGCTCGTCGTCGACGATCCCGGTGACGGTCACGCTGAGCGGCCACAACACTGGAGCTGGGCTCGATCAGGCAGCGGTCAGCGTGAACTTCGTCCAGCAGAAAGCCACCAACGTGCTGTCGGTGCCCGTCACGGCGCTGCTCGCGACCGGCGGCGGAAACTACGCCGTGCAAGAAGCCGCCGCGCCGCACACGGTCATCCCCGTGACCACCGGTCTGTTCGCCGCCGGCTACGTCGAGATCTCCGGCTCCGGGATCTATCCGGGGCTCGCCGTGACCGACTCCCAGGGATAACCCGTGTTGGCGCTCGACCACGTCGACAAGGAATATCCCGGCGACGTCTTCGCGCTCCGGGGAGTCACCGTCGACATCCCGACCGGTGATCAGGTGGCGGTGGTCGGCCCGTCGGGGTCCGGTAAGACCACAATGCTCACGATCCTCGGCACGCTCGAGCGCCCGACGAGCGGCGAGGTCAGGATCGGCGGGCGCGACGTCGCCAAGGCGACTGACCGTGAGCTCGCTGGGGTGCGGGCCCACCAGATCGGGTTCGTGTTCCAGACGTTCCACCTCCAGGACCCGCTGACGGCGGTCGAGAACGTGGCCACCGGCCTGCTGTACGCCGGAGTCAGGGGACGCGAGCGGCGGGCAGCCGCACGCACCGCGCTCGAGCGTGTCGGTCTTGGCCATCGTCTTACCCACCGGCCGCCGCAGCTCTCGGGAGGCGAGCGTCAGCGCGTCGCGATCGCGCGCGCCCTGGTCAAGCGGCCGCAGATCCTGCTGGCGGATGAGCCGACCGGGAACCTCGACTCCAAATCCGGCGCGGAGGTCGTCGCGCTGTTGCACCAGCTCGCATCCGAGGGTTCAACGCTCGTCCTGATCACCCACGACGCGAACATCGCCGCGTCGTTTCCCCGTCAGATCCACATGCGTGACGGCGAGATCATCGGAGACGAGCGTTCATGAGCGCCGTCGCGCTGCCGGAGCGCGACAGCGCCGATGGCGCGCGGCTGCCGCCTCGCGAGCTGTTCAACCTGGCCCTTCTGGGACTGCGCACACGTCGCCTGCGAGCGGCGCTATCGGCGCTCGGCATCGCGATCGGGATCGGGGCGATGGTGGCCGTCGTCGGCGTGTCCGCCTCGAGCCAGGCAAACCTGCTGGCGACGATCGACAAGCTCGGGACGAACCTCCTCACCGTCACGCCTGGGCAGAACTTCGAAGGGAACAACGAGGTCCTTCCCGACACGTCGGTCCCGATGATCGAGCACATGCAGAACGTGGACAGCGACGCTGCCGTGTACCAGGTGTCGAGCGCGGCCGTGCTCCGGAGTCCGCTCGTCCCCGCGCAGGAGACCGGTGGCATCGGCGTCGACGCAGCGAGCGGCAACCTGCCGCAGGTAGTCGGCACCTCGATGGCATCCGGCCACTTCCTCGACGCCGTCGCGGACCGGTTCCCCGAGGTCGTGCTCGGCGCCCAAGCCGCGAGCATCCTCCAGATCAACCAGGTCGGCGGCCACCTCGAGGTCTACCTGGGCAATACCTGGTTCAACGTCATCGGGATCCTGAAGCCGGCGATTCTCGACTCCTCGATCGATACGACCGTGTTCATCTCGCTTCCGGTGGCGGAGCGGCTGTTCCAGGAGCAGCCGAACCCATCGGAGATCTACGTGCGCGCCAACGTCAACGACGTCACGCAGGTCTCGAACCTGCTCGCGCCCACGGCCGATCCGCAAGACGCCAGCGGCGTCGACGTGAGCCGTCCATCGGACGCGCTCGAGGCGCGGGCGGCGGCCAAGGGGCAGTTCACGACGCTGCTCCTCGGGCTCGGCGCCGTGGCGCTGCTAGTGGGCGCGATCGGCATCGCCAACATCATGGTGATCTCCGTGCTCGAGCGACGCGGCGAGATCGGCCTGCGTCGCGCGCTCGGCGCGACCCGTCGTCACATCAGCACGCAGTTCCTCACCGAGTCCGCGCTGCTCGCAGCTCTCGGCGCCGTCGCCGGCCTCGCGCTCGGCGCCGGCGCGACCGAGGCCTACGCGGTGGCGCAGAAGGAGCCGTTCGTCGTGCCGTTGTACGCGCTTGTGGCCGCGCCCGCCGCCGGGCTCGTGATCGGAATGCTCGCGGGCGTCTATCCCGCGATGAAAGCCGCGCGTCTGAGCCCGACTGAAGCTCTCAGGGTCTAGCGGATCAGGACGTGGCCGGGCGGGCCAGCGGGGTCGCTTGGGAGCGCGGCTGTGAGCGCAGCTGCGCGACGGCCAGCGCAGGCTTCTCTTCGGTCCGCTCGATGATCGGCAGCAACGCCTCGACGAGGCGCGGGTCGAACTGCGTGCCGGCATTGCCGGTCAGCTCGGCGAGCGCGACCTCGAGCGGGAGCGCCTTCCGGTAGACGCGATCCGTCCGCATCGCGTTCCAGCTGTCGCAGCACGCGATGATGCGCGCCTCGAGCGGGATCTCCTCGCCGGCGAGACCGTCCGGATAGCCGCGGCCATCCCAGCGCTCGTGGTGCGAGCGAACGAGCAAACCGACGTCGCGCATGAACCGGCCGACCTGCGAGAGCATCTTCTCGCCTTCGACCGTGTGGGTCTGGATGATCGTCCACTCGCCGGGGTCGAGCTTTCCGGGCTTGTTCACGATCTCCTTCGGGATCGCGATCTTGCCCACGTCGTGGAGGAGCGCGGCGAACTCGAGGTTGCGGCGGCGCTCGTCGCTCAGCCCGAGGCCTTCGGCCAGCGCCAGCGCGAGCGCGACGACGCTCCGCGAGTGCTGGCCGGTGTAGTGATCGTCTGACTCGACGACGTCGCTGAGCACGAGCGCGGTTCCGCGATAGGCGCTGTTCAGCTCGAGCAGCCCGCGCAGGCGATCGCTGCGCTCGCGCGCGAACACGGCAAACAGGGCGAGCAGCGGCACCAGAAACAGGACCTCGGCCGGTGACTGGTGAAGGTCCTGGGCGACCACGAGCCCGACGCCGGATAGCGCCGCGTCGATCGCGTACACCCAGGTCTCGCGAAGCTGGGCAGCCAGGCTGGCGGTGCGGGTGATCGCGTCCTGCACGGCGGTGACCACGAAGTCGACAGCGAACTCGGCGGCCAGCGCGGCGATCAGGAGCGCCGGCCCCGCCTCTCGCGGCGCGACCCCGGCGACCGCGAACACCGCCACAGGTCCGAGCGCGAACCAGGAGTTGGGAATCGACCGCAGCAGCGCGCGCGGAGCGAGCTCCCCGCGCAGCACCTTGTCGATCCGTCCGATCGCCAGCGCGACCACAACGGCAACCGGCACGATCGCCAGTGGGACCGTGAACAGCAACGGCACGAACGCCATCTGCGTCGGGACGGTGTACCCGAACGGGGTGTCGAACTGGACGCGGGTCGCGAGTGCGAGCACGAGCAAGCACAGGACACCGGGCACCACGGTCAGCGCATCCGGCGGTTGGACGCGCCACACCACCGCCGTCGCGATGACGAGCCCGGCGCCCGTGACCAGGCCCGCCCAGTGCTCGTGCGGCGTCATGCGCGATTGCCGACGCTCCCATTCGTCTGCGAGCAGTCTCTGCTCCTCCAGCGTCGGCCCCGTGGACATCCTGCGGCCTATCGGCCATGGCGGCCCCGGTGATTAGCGCGATTCCGTCCTGCGGACGATCGTCCGGATCACGGACATCCGTCTAACCGTGTCGCAAGCGGCTTGATAATCGGCACGCGGACACCGAACATGAACTTGGAGTTCGCCAATCGGGCAGCGCCGGCACAGAGCCGGCGACCACGGAGCACGGGTCTCACATGGACGTGAGCCCCAGCATGACACCACGGAAGGTACGCACATGACCCATCGTCTCGTCCGCCGCGTCGGCATCCGAGTCGCGGTCGCGGCCATCGGCGCGACGCCCGTCGCCGCAGCGCTCGCCACCCCGGCGCACGCCGCCGCCAATTCGAGCAACACCCCGTCCTGCACCGACCCCGTGCTGTCCCAGCCGTTTCTCGCCTGGGGCGACGACAACTGGTACGCGCTGGCTCCGGGCGAGGCGCCCGATGATTTCTACGGCGCGGGATGGACGCTGACGGGTGGCGCGCACATCGCGACAACGACGCTCGAGGACGGTACGACCGGATCGGTGCTCGACCTTCCCCGCGGGTCGAAGGCGGTGAGCCCGACCATCTGCCTGACGTCCGCCTATCCCACTGCCCGCATGATGATCCGCGCCGCGTCGGGCTCGAACGGCGGCAGGGTCGGCTTCTCGGTGTCCTACGCCGGCACCAGCACCGCCGATGCTCCGCTCCAGACCGGGACGTTCAAGACCACCGGCTCTCCTGGCGCGGCCGCCGGCTGGATGCTCTCCGATCCCGCAAATCTCGATCCGAGCAGCGCCCCGGGCTGGCAGCTGATGCGGATCACCCTGAGCGCGGGCGGCCCCAAGGGGTTCCAGGTCTACAACCTGTACAACGACCCGCGCATGAGGAGCTAGCGCTCACAGCTCCCGCTCGTAGTAATAGTTCAGCGGACCGTCGGGCTTGCCTTCGCGGTTGCTGAACCCGAGGCTCTCGTACAGCGACCGGGCGGCGACGTCGGTTTCGGCCGTGCCGAGATCCATGTAGTCGGCGCCTCGCTCTCGGGCAAACTCGATCGCCGCGTTCATCAGCGCGCGCCCGAGCCCGCGGCCGCGCACCGCCGGTACGACGTACAGCTCAGCGAGATAGCACTCGAGCGCCTCGCTCCAGAGCGCGGGACGGAACCGGAGCACGGCGAGGCCGTCGGGGCCGTAGCCCACGAGCAGGACCGCGGTGTCGCCGCCCTCGAGCAGCTGCTCGATCCGCTCGCCTAGCTTGTCCGCACCCGGCGTCGAGTCGTCGTACTCGGTGTTGAAATCGTGTAGCAACCGGCCGATCGCCGCGGCGTCGGCCACCGTCGCAGGCCGGACGAGGCCGCCCGCCGGAGCGCTCATCGGCCGCCGCGCATCAACGCCAGCTGGCGGTCCACCGCCTCGGTCGTGCGCTCGAGATCGCCGGTGGCGAGGAGGTCGAGGAACGCGCCCCGCAGGACGGCGAGCACGAGCGTCGCATCCTTCGCGCCGGCACCGGAGTCGTTGAGCACTGCCAGCCAGTCGGCGACGGTCGCGGCTGCGAACCCCGCCCAGGGGCCGTCAGGGTCGATCAGCGAGCGCGCGTAGCCCTCGACCCAGAGGGTCAGCACCCCGCGGTGCTCCTCGGCGGCCAGCCACCGCCACAGCTCGGCGGTGACAGTCTCCAGATCGCCGTCGCCGCGGACGCGGGCCAGCAGCGCGAGCTCGTCCTCGCGCGCGCGAGCGAGGATCGCCTGCACGAGCTCGGCCTTGCTGCCGAACAAGAACAGCAACACTCGCGGGCTGGACTTGATCGCTGCCGCCAGCGGTCGGAGCGACAGGTCGGCCACGCCATGCTTGAGCACGTACCCGTAGGCAAGCTCGAGGAGCTCTTCGCGACGCGGCGAGGTGGCAGGCGCACTTGCGGACATCCCCCGTTAGTGTAAGCTACTGAAACGACTGTTTCAGTAAGCATCCGCCCGCTTGACAAGCCCGGCGACCTGGGCTGGGTCGTGATGGCCCACGGCGAGGTCTACTGGGACGAGTTCGGCTGGGACACGAGCATGGAGGCGTTCATCGCGCGGATCGTCGCCGACTACGCCGCCGGTCAGGATCCGCGCCGCGAAGCGGCATGGATCGCCGAGCTGGATGGACGAAGAGCCGGCTGCATCTTCTGCGTGGCCGATCCCGACGACGCCGCGTGCGCGAAGCTGCGGCTGCTGCTCGTCCATCCCGACGGGCGCGGCCATGACCTCGGCCGCCTGCTGATCGACGCGTTGGTCGAGTTCGCGCGCGCCGTCGGATACGAGCGCGTCCGCCTGTGGACGAATCACCCGCTGGCGGCGGCGCGGCACCTCTACCTCGAGCGGGGCTTCCAGCTGATCGCCGAAGAGCCACACCACAGCTTCGGGGTCGATCTCGTCGGCCAGACCTACGAACTCGACCTGCGCGATGGGTCTAAGCGCTGCGACGCACCAGAGGTCGACGGCGCGGCCGGCGCGAACGCGCCGACACCTTCTTCACCGCCGACACGATAGGCGCGGTCCCCGCGCTCATCGCCAGCCCGATCAGCGCACGGTCCCGCGCGCGTTCGAACGCCCGCCGCCGAAACCGCCGCTCGCCGTCACCCTCGGCTGACGACTCGAGCGCCTGCCACCGCTCGACGGCCACGGCCGCGTCCCCCTCCTGCGATGCGGCGGCGCGGCACAGCGTCAACGCGCACGGCTCATCGCCGCCGGGGGCGTTGCACCCATGACCTGGCGGACAGCATTCGGCCATACATAACACCTACCCGGCCCGAACTCGACAGAATCGGTGGCGATGCCGCGCGGAAGCGCCATGTCCGAGTGCGTACGCCACGCAAGGTCGCAAATTGCGGTGATCGCCCCCCGCGCATGAGCGTCCGCCGGCTGATCGTCAACGCCGACGACTTCGGGTTCGCGACCGGTGTCAACGAAGGGATCGTCGAGGCGCACGTGAACGGCATCGTCACGAGCACGAGCCTGATGGTCGACTGGCCCGAGGCGGCCCACGCTGCCGAGCTGGCGCGCGAGCACTCCCGGCTGTCGGTCGGCCTGCACTACGTCGAGGATGGACCGGAGATCGACGACCCCGCCCACGTCGCGCGCACGTTCGCGGCTCAGCTCGCCCGTTTCCGCGAGCTGACCGGGGCGGATCCGACGCACGTCGACTCCCACCACCACGTCCACATGAGCCGTCTGGCGATATTCGCGCCGCTGGTCGCGCCGCTCGGCGTGCCCCTCCGGGGCGACGGGCGCGTGCGCTACCTCGGTGACTTCTACGCCCAGCCGCGCCGCGGAGTGGTCGAGCTGGACCGCGTGCGGGCGCCTTTCCTGTTGGAGCTCATCGCGCACGGGTCCCGCGCCGACGGGTTCACCGAGCTCGGGTGCCATCCCGCACGGATTACCGACGACCTCGTGTCGAGCTACTCACACGAGCGCGAGATCGAGCTCGCCACCCTCACCGATGCGGACGTGCGGGCCCGGATCGAGAAGCTCGGATTCGCGCTGGTCAGCTATCACGACTGGTCGGAGCGCTAACTACGGGCTCCGCCGGAATCTCCTCGAGCTCGATCGGCGGACCGAAGCCGACGCGCAGCACGGCGCCGCCGTCGACCGCGTTGGACGCCTCGACAAACCCGTCGTGGGCCTCGGCGGCCTGGCGGACGATCGCCAGGCCGAGGCCCGACCCCGGCTTCGAGCGAGCGTCCTTGGCGCGGTGGAAGCGGTCGAACACGAACGGCAGGTCCTCGCTTTTGAACCCCGGGCCGTGGTCGCGGACCGTGACCACGCCGTCGTGCAACATGACCTCAACGGTGCCGCCCTCGGGGCTCCACTTGGCCGCGTTGTCGAGCAGGTTCGTCGCCGCCCTCAAGATCCGGTCGCCGTCGCCGCGGACCAGCGTGGGCTCGAGCCGCTGGCCGAAGGTCAACTCCGGGGCTCTCCGGCGTGCGCGCTCCAACGCGTTCTGGACGATCACATCGAGCCGCACGTCGCCGCTCTCGCCGGTCGGCTTGCTCCCGCGCGCGAGCTCGACCACGTCGGCGACCAGCGCCGTGAGCTCGTCGAGCTCCTCGATCACGTCCTCACGCAACGCCGCGCGGTCCTCGGGGGAGAGCAGCTCCTCCTCCCGCATCAGCTGGAGGTTCGCGCGGATCGTGGCAATCGGCGTGCGGAGCTCGTGCGAAGCGTCGGCCACGAGGTTGCGTTGGGCCTGTACCGAAGCCTCGAGGGCGTCAAGCGTCTGGTTGAACGTGCGGGCGAGACGCGCGAGCTCGTCGGACCCGGTGACGTCGAGTCGCTCGTGTTCGATGCGCTCGGGGTTGAGCGCGATCGATTCGGTCTGGCGGGTGAACCGCGCGATCGGCGCGAGCGCCGTTCTCGCCACGAGCAGGCCGAAGATCGCCGCGAGCAGGATTCCTGCGCCGCCGATCACGAGCAGCAGCATCAGCTGATTGCTGAGCGCGTTGTCGACGGTGGTGAGCGGCAGCGCGACCGCTAGCGCGCCCTTATCTCCGATCCCGGTCACGAGCACGCGGATGTGGGTGCCACGGACGCGCATGTTCGTGTAGACCTGGCCGTGTCCGCTGGCGGCGAGCGTGCGGATCGCCGCGGTCGACGGGATCTTGTACGTCTGACCCGGTGGAACGTACGTTCCACCTTCCGGCTTGAACAGCGTGAAAGTCCCCGATGCGCCGCCGAACGCCTGCGGCGGCAGGTGGTCGAAGCCGAGGCCCTCGTCGGGGTCGTGATCGGCGTTCCCGCTCGGGACGCGCTCGCCAAGATTGAAGACACCGTGCGGAGGCGGGCCTCCGCCCGGACCGAGCCCGATGTTCTGGAGCGGCTGCTTGGACAGGCTCTGCAGCGACTGGTCGACCTGGCGCTGGAGCTCGGTCCGCGTCCCCTCGTAGCCTGCGACCACGACCGCGATCACCGCGATCGCCACCGCCGCGCCGGCGAACAGCCCCATCCGTGCGCGGAGGCTCATCCCGCCTCGGGCTCCCGGAGCGAGTAGCCGACGCCCCTGACGGTGTGGATTTGCGCCTTGGCGCCGGCCTCTTCGAGCTTGCGGCGAAGGTAGCCGACGTACACGCGCAGCGCATTCGAGGTCGGCCCGAAGTCGTATCCCCACACGCGGTCGTAGATCAGCGTGTGCGGGAGGACGCGTCGCGGGTTGAGCATCAGCAGCTCGAGCAACTGGAACTCGGTGCGAGTCAGCTCGACGAACTTGTCGCCCACCATCACCCCGTGGCGCGCCGGGTCCAGCCGCAGGTCCACGAACGACAGCGCGCCGTCCGCGGTGGTCTCGCCCCCGGCACGCCGGAGCAGCGCGCGCAGCCGCGCCTTCAGCTCGTCGATGTCGAACGGCTTGACCAGGTAGTCGTCCGCGCCGGCATCGAGCCCGTCGATCCGGTCGCTCACGGCGTCGCGCGCGGTCAGCATCAGCACCGGGACGCGGTTCCCCTCGCGCCGGAGCAGGCGGCACACCTCGAGGCCGTCGATGTCGGGCAGGCCCACGTCGAGCACGACCGCATCGGGGAGGGCGCTGTTGACTTCCGAGAGGGCCCCGGCTCCCGTGTCGGTCAGCTTCACCTCGTAGCCGGCGAGCGACAGCGCCCGGCGAAGCACATCCCGCAGGGCTCGATCATCGTCGACCACGAGCAATCTCATACTGTGATTGTGTCGCTGGGCGCGCGGGAGCGCGCGATTTCCTACTTAGGTCTTACCCGGAGGTGCAGCCAGCTCGCGCAGGACGGCGCCCAGGATGCCGTTGACGAACCCGGGCGCCTCCGCTCCGCAGAAGCGCTTGGCGGTCTCCACGGCCTCGTCGATCGCGCCCTCGGGCGGGATCGCGTGCTCGCCGGGAAGCTCTTCGGGGTACAACAGCTCGGCCAGCCCGACCCGGAGGATCGAGCGCTCGAGCGGGGCGATCCGCTCGAGCGACCATCCGCTGGCATGGGCACGGATCAGGTCGTCGAGCTCGGGCTGATGGTCGCGCACGAGCTGAGCCACCGCACGCGTGAACGCGTGAGTGTCCCGGGGAAATGTCTGCTCAAGGGGCCGACCGAGCAGATCGCTCTGATACAGCGCCCAGATCGCAGCTCGGCGCTGCTCGGTCCTACGCACGGCGACGAGTGTAGACGCGGGTCAGCCCGCCGTCCTACGCAACCCAGGCCCAGATGGCCCACATGCCGCTGAACGCCGCCAGCAACAGCGCCGAGGCCGATATGACCCGGCGGCTCAGGCCGTCGCGCTCCCCGAGCCACGCCCCCCAACCCATGAACAGCGGGAACATTGCGAGCACGTAGCGCGGGAACGATACGAGCGGCTCGCGCGCGGTCGGGTAGCTGAGCGCCTGGAGCAGGAGCGCAAGCGCGTAGAGGAGGTAGGCCGATGGCACCCGGCGCCACGCGAAGGCGAGCCCCGCGGCGGCGAACGCCGCGAACATCAGATCGACGAGGTTGTGCGTCGTCCAGCTGATCGGGTCGGCCGCCCCGACCACGACCGATTTCCCGGTCACGCCGAGACGGAGGTCGAGAGGCGCCGCCTCGAGGGCCTTGACCAGTCCGCCGAGCGGACCGGCGAACTGACGGCCCCACACCGCCTCGGCCTGGAATGGCGCGAGCGGGGCGTGATGGGCCAACGCCAGGTACCCCATGTACGCGAACAGCCCCGCGGGGACGAGCGCAAGCCACAGCCCCGAGCGTCTCCGCGGGCCGTGCACGTAGAGCAGCACCAGCGCCACGAGGATCAGAACGCCGCCGGATCTCGTCGCCGCGGCGAGCCCGCCGAGCAGGCCGGCCCACGCCCATCGATCCATCCGGGCGGCGTAGATCGCGCCAACGGACAGCATCAGGAACAGCGCCTCGGTGTACACGGCAGATAGGAAGAAGGAGGTCGGAAAGAACGCCACCAGCATCACCGTGCTGCGTGCCTGCGCATCGCTCAGGTCGAGCCGGGCGAGCAGATAGAGGAGGTACAGCGCCCCCGCCATTGCCGCCACTGAGATCAGCGTGCCGGCGAGTAACGCCGAACCGAACACGAACGAGCCGGCATGGATCAGCAGCGGGTACAGCGGGAAGAAGGCGCTCGCCGGCTTCGTGGAGTAGCCGCTGTGGGCGATCTGGAGGTACCACACCGAGTCCCACCGCGCGGCCGGAGCTAAAGCGAAGTTGACCGCGGCGGTGTGGAACGGCGCAGTCAGGTGCTGTGGGTCCATCGATGCGAACACCGATGTCTTGCGTCCGAACGCCACCAGCGCGAGCAGCCCGGCGCCCCAGACGATCAGCCGCGACCCGAGCACCGCTCCGAGGGGTGCCGATGTCGCCGCGCCGGCGCGCCACGAGCGTGTGGCTGCGTGCCGCGCGCGCCGTGCGGCGGGCAGCGATGGGACGGCGATGGTTCGCGTGCTCACACGAACCGGTATCGACCCGGTCCACGCCGCCGTTGAGCCGGCGCGAACCTCAGTCGACGACGGTCAGGGCCTTCGAAACCGAGGTCAGGATCTCGCGGCCGTCGTCGGTCACGACCACGAGGTCCTCGATTCGCACCCCGAACTCGCCCGGCATGTAGATGCCTGGCTCCACCGTGACGACGTTGCCGGCGACCAGCACAGATTCGGACCGCTGCCCGAGCCGCGGCGCCTCGTGGACCTCGAGCCCGACGCCGTGCCCGAGCCCATGCCCGAAGTGCTCCCCGTGTCCAGCCGCCTGGATCGCCGAGCGCGCCACTCCGTCGACCTCGCGGCCGGCGGCACCGGCCTTGACGTCCTCGAGGGCGGCGAGCTGGGCGTCGAGCACGAGCTCGTAGACCTCTCGGGCCTCGTCATTCACGCGCCCGGCGGCCACCGTCCTCGTGCAGTCCGAGCAGTAGCCGTCGTCGAGCTGCGCCCCCCAATCGATCACCACGAGCTCGCCGCTCCGTATTTGCGTGTCGCGGGGCCGGGCGTGCGGAAGCGCGCCGTGGGGGCCGGCGGCGACGATCGGGTCGAAGCTCGGCCGCTGCGCTCCGCGCGCGCGCATCTCATACTCGAGCCTGGTGGCCAGGTCGCGCTCGGTGCGGCCGATGAAGCCGCCGGCGATCAGGACCGCAAACGACTCGTCCGCGAGCTCCGCGGCCGCCCTGATTGCCGCCAGCTCGCCGGGATCCTTGATCGCCCGGAGGTCCTCGACGAGTCCGGTGGTGGCGACGAGCTCGATCCGTTCGGGCAGCAGCTCACGGAGGCGGGTGTGCTCGCTTACCGAGACGTGCGCGGCCTCGAAGCCGAGGCTGAACTCGCCCTCCGGCAATCCATCCTCCACCCCCTCTATCAGATGCTGCGGCGAGCGCCGGCGATCGAAGGACCCGTCGACCTCCTCGGCGGCCTGTTCGACGTAGCGGAAGTCGGTCACGAACACCCGTGTCTCGGGCCCGACGAGCGCGATCCCGTTGCTGCCGGTGTAGCCCGTCAGGTAGCGCAGATTGATCCTGTTCGTGACCAGCAGCACGTCGACGCCGGCGTCGGGCAGCCGCTCGATCAGGCGGTCCGCGCGGCCGCTCGTCGCGCGGCTGCTCACGCCGCGAGCTCCGCCCTGACCCGCTCGAGCGCCTCGCGATAGCCGTCGGGCCCCTTGCCGGCGACGCGGGCGAAACAGAGCTCCGAGATGACCGACTGGCGCCGCCACGGCTCGCGCGAGTCGACGTCGGACAGGTGCACCTCGACCGCGGGCAGGCTGGCGAGCTCGAGCGCATCGCGGATCGCGTAGGAGTAGTGCGTCCAGGCACCGGGATTGAGCACGATCGCGTCGGCAAGGCCCTCGAGCCGGTGCAGATGCTCGACGAAGTCGCCTTCGTGGTTGGTTTGGAAGAAGCGGGTCTTGAGCCCGAGCTCGCCGGCAGCGTCGCTGATCTGGAGCTCGAGCTGCTCGAACGTGAGCCCTCCGTAGTGCCTCGGGTCGCGGCGACCGAGCTGGTCGAGGTTGACGCCGTGCATCACTTCGACCCGGTTGCGCGTGGCGGTCACGCTGCGATCAGCTCCTGGATCGCGGCGCGCAACTCAGCGGGCTCGACGGTGCAGCCGGGCATCGGCCGACCCGGTGTCGGGCACAGCACGAACGGCACCGGGCCTTCGCCGAGGCGCTTCTTGTCGTGCCCCGTGGCGTAGATCACGGCGTCGACGTCGGTCCCCTCGAGCCGCACCGGGAGTCCCGCCGCGACCAGCATCTCGTGGAGTTGTTTTCGCAGGTCGCCGGCGCCGGACAGCCTGAGCTCAGCGAGCAGGCCCAGCCCGACGGCCTCGCCGTGCCGGTAACGCGCATACCCCGTCGCCGTCTCGATCGCGTGCCCAACCGTGTGCCCGAGGTTGAGGATCTGGCGCAGGCCGCGGTCGCGCTCGTCCTGGGAGACGATCCGCACCTTGACGTGGGCACACGCGGCGATCACCTCCGGATCGGTGGCCGCCGCTCCAGCGGCCAGGCGATCCCACAGCGCACCTCCTGAGATCAGCCCCGTCTTGACCACCTCGGCGTATCCGGCCGCGAGCTCCTCGGGCGGCAGCGTCTGGAGGGTCGCGGGGTCCGCGATCACAGCGCTCGGCTGATGAAAGGCGCCGACGTAGTTCTTGGCCTCCGGAAGGTCGACGCCCGTCTTCCCCCCGATCGCCGAGTCGACCTGCGCCACCAGCGTCGTCGGCACCTGCACGACGCGCATCCCGCGCTGGTAGGTGGCCGCGCAGAACCCGGCCAGGTCCCCCACGACACCGCCACCCAGTGCCACGACGACATCGGAGCGGGTGGCTCCGTGGCGGACCATCTCGGTCCACACGATCTCCGCGTGGGCAATCGTCTTCGACTGCTCGCCGGGCATGATCCGCACGTCCCCGATGAACGGCTGCAGTCGCTCGCCGTAGAGCCGCCCGGCGTGGTAGTCGGTCACGAGCAGGCGCCGGCCAGTGACCGTGGAGGGCCAGAAGCAATGCTCGGTCACGAGCCCGTCGCCGATGTAGACCGGATAGTCGGACGATGCGCTGGTCGCCCACAGCATTTTCGTTCGGTGGTGCGGCAGGCCGGCCAGCGCGTCTACCACTGCTTGGATGTGCTTCGAGCGGGTGGCCGGAACGATCACATCGGCCAGCGACTCGTATACCGGGCGGCGAGCCTCGTGCAGCTCGGTGAAGCCGCGGATGTCCGATGCCAGCGGGCGAACCCCGTTGCCCTCGACCCGCTGCCACGCGGCCTCCGAGACCGTCTCGAGCCAGATCACCCGGGTATTTGCGAGCGCATCGCGGACCCGCGCCGAGCCTATCGCGCCGCCGCCGAGCGCGACCACCTCGACGGCGGGGTCGGCGAGCAGCTCCAGGGTCGTCTTCTCCTCCACCTCGCGGAACGCGGCCTCGCCGTCCTGGGCGAACACGTCCTGGATTCGGCGTCCGAGCCGCGTCTCGATCAGTTCGTCGACGTCGACGGCCCTCTCGCCGAGCGCGTGCGCGGCGGTCGTCTTGCCCGCCCCCATGAAGCCGATCAGCGCGGTCTGCGCCACGCGATCCGCTCCTCGTAGGCGCGGAGCGCGCCTTTGACGTCGTCGATGTGATCACCGCCGAACTTCCGCCGGTAGGCGTCGGCGAGGACGAACGCCACCATCGCCTCCCCCACCACGCCCGCGGCCGGGACGGTGCACGAGTCGGTCCGCTCCCTGAGCGCCTCGGCGGGCTCGTGCGTGGCGATGTCGACCGAGCGCAGCGGCTTGGTCAGGGTCGGGAGCGGCTTCATCGAGCCGCGCACGACCAGCGGCGAGCCGTTCGTCATCCCTCCTTCGAGCCCGCCGGCGCGGTTCGTCTCGCGGTAGTAGCCGCGTTCGTCGTCGTAGAAGATCTCGTCGTGGGCCTGTGATCCCGGGAGTCCGGCGACCTCGGCTCCGTCGCCGATCGACACCGCCTTAAGCGCCTGGATCGAGAGGATCGCTTGGCCGAGGCGGCCGTCGAGCCGCTCCTCCCAGGAGACGTGTGAGCCGAGCCCGGGGACGAGCCCGAAGGCGATGACCTCGAAAACCCCGCCAAGCGACTCGTTCGCCTTCCGCAGCCGGTCGATCTCGGCGACCATCTGCTTCGTCGCCTCGGGGTCCAGGCACCTGACCGGCGAATCGTCGACGGCCGCGAAGTCCTCCGGCGTCAGGTGGTTGCGCTTCGGCGCTCGCACCCCCGTGATCTGGATCACGTGCGAGAACACCTCGACGCCGAGTTCCTTGAGGAAGGCCTTGGTCAGGGCTCCGCCGGCGACGCGCGCCGCGGTCTCCCGCGCGCTCGCCCGCTCGAGGATGTTGCGGACGTCGGTCGTGTTGTATTTCTGCGTCCCGACGAGGTCGGCGTGCCCCGGACGCGGGAGGTGGACCTCGGCGACCGCGCCCCCGTCCACCGGCCACGGGTTCATCCGCTCCTCCCAGTTCGCGTAGTCGCGGTTGACGACGTTCAGCGCAATCGGGCCGCCAAGCGTCTTGCCGTGACGGACGCCTCCCGTCACCTCGGCCTTGTCGCGCTCGATCTTCATCCGGCCGCCGCGGCCATGGCCGAGCTGGCGCCGCCCGAGATCGCGGTTGATCGCGTCCCGGTCGAGGGTCAGGCCGGCCGGCAACCCCTCGAGGATGCAGGTCAGTCCCGGGCCGTGGGACTCGCCGGCGGTTGTCAGGCGTAGCGACATGGCCGATGTAGGTTACGGAGGGGGACCGCCGGCGCGGCGGCCCGCCATTGCCCGGGGTCGTTCCGCCGTTGGTGCGGGCCAACCCGTAGTAACTACGGATATCGGTTCCGGTTGCCGGAGCCGATGCGTTTTTGGTGGACAGCACGCCGCGCGTCCCTTGACGCTTTCCCATGTCAACACCCCTCGAGCATCTTGCTGAGCACGACCTCCTGACCGGCGTCTTCAACCGGTCGCGGCTCGTCAGCGAGCTGGAGCGGCAGCTGTCCTACTCGGCGCGGTACTCGCGCCCCGGCGCCCTCCTGGTGCTCGACATCGACAACTTCAAGCTGCTCAACGACACCTACGGCCGCGCCGCCGGCGACGTCATGCTCAAGGCCGTCTCGGAGATTCTCCGCGCCCGGGCGCGCGCCACCGACGTGGTCGCCCGGCTCGGCAGCGACGAGTTCGCCCTGATCCTCCCCGAAGTCAACGAGGACGAGGCGACGATCGTCGCCCGCGACATCCGTGCCGTCCTGTGTGAGCGCCAGATCGGGCCCCCGATCATGGCCAGCATCGGGATCGCGCTCCTGACCGGCGACGAGGAGGTCGCGGCCGACGATGTCATGGCCCGCGCCCAGATCGCCCTGTACGAGGCCAAGGAGCTGGGCGGCGACCAGGCCAGGGTTTTCAGCGGCCAGGACAGCGGCGCGCTCACCTGGGTGCAGCGGATCCGGACCGCGCTGTCCGAGGACCGCTTCGTCTTGTACGGCCAGCCGATCGCGGACCTTCGCACCGGCCGGATCACCCACCACGAGCTGCTCGTGCGGATGCTCTCCGAGGACGGGGACATCATCCCGCCCGCCGCCTTCCTGCCGATGGCCGAGCGCTTCGGCGTGATCGGCGAGATCGACCGCTGGGTCACCGGCGCCGGCCTGCGCCTGGCGATCGACGGCGAGGGCGTCGCGATCAACCTGTCCGGCTACTCGATCGGCGATCAGGCGATCATCACCGAGATCCGCAGCGCGATCGCCGACGGGGTCGACCCCGGCAAGGTGATCTTCGACGTCACCGAGGCGTCCGCGATGACCAAGCTCGAGGCCACCCGGCAGTTCGCCGGCACCCTCTACGGGCTCGGCTGCAGCCTCGCGCTCGACGACTTCGGCACCGGCTTCTCCTCCTTCACGTTCTTGAAGCACATCCCGGCGCGGTACCTCAAGATCGACATGGGCTTCGTCCGCGAGCTGGCGAGCAGCAAGCTCGACCACCAGGTCGTGAAGTCCATCGTCGGCATCGCCCGCTGCCTGGACAAGCGCACGATCGCCGAAGGCGTCCAGGACGCCGACACGCTCGGCGTGCTCAAGGCGATCGGCGCCGACTACGCCCAGGGGTTCCACTTCGGCGCCCCCAAGCGCCTCTCGCCGCCGACGGCGTTCGAGCGCCAGCTCCGGGCCGCCCGGGCCGTTCAGCCCGCCGTCTGAGGCCGCTTCCCGGCGCCGGCGGTCGGGGCGGTGGCGCCGGCGCGGGCCCCTTCGCCGGCGATGTCCGACGGCCGCGCGCGCTCGTGGCGCGTGCAAAACGCGCCAAAGCCCCCACTGCATCAGCACGTTGGTTAGATAAGCGCCTCGCAGACGCTTATGTAACCAACGACCGCTGGCACCGCCCGGTCTGGCGGGAAATGCACCCCGAGCGCCGAGAGCGCCGGCTGGGTCAAAAGTGCGCACTCGGCACTCCCCCCGAGGGGTGAACGCGGATTCACGCACGCATATGGGTCACTTGTGCGCACTCGAGCTCAGTCGATCGCCGAGTGTCGCGATTTGACCCGGGTGCGCGGGAGACATCGCGAGCCAAAGAACGGCGCCGGCGCCACACCCCGAGTAATCCGACACTCGACCGCCAAGTGTCAAGTTGTTCGGGGTCGGCAGCCCGCGCGAGCGCCCCACAAAGACGCCGGGCGCCACGCGCACGAAAACGCGTGACGCCCGTTTTGGGAGGAGAGAGTCGCCGGTCTAGTACTTGCCGGCTGCGACGATCGCGAGACGCTTGTTGCCGGGGGCGACGAGCGAGAGGCGGATCGTCATCGCGACATGATGGAGGTGGCTCAGCTTCTTGGCCAAGGACTTCGAGAGGTACAGACGCAGCGTTACAGTGCCGTTCTTGACCGACGACACCGTCCCGAGGCCGATCCGGACGGTCGGGCTCTTCCCGACTTGGATGTGCGCCTTCTTGGCCGAACCGCGCGTGATCCACACTGTGGCGATCCCATTGGCCGGCTGGTTCGACGTCACGCGGACCGAGATGCCGTTGCGGAGAACCGCCTTGAGGCTCTGCGGCAACAGCTGCAGCCGGGCGAGAAGCCCTGGGCTGGATCCTGAGCCCGAACCCGAACCGGAGGACGTGGGCGGCGGCAACGGTTGACCGTTGGAGCCGAGCACCTGGATCGTCTGTGTGATGCTCGCAGTGTTGCCGCCGCGGTCCGTGACAGTCAGCTTGACCTGGTAGTTACCAGGATTGCTGTACTGGTGATACACGCTAGGACCAGTCCCGCCGGTGCCATCGCCGAAGTTCCACTGGTACGCGCCGTTGTGAACCATTAGTGTCGACGCCGTCACCGACCCGTCGAACAGAACGTTGTCACCAGGCTCGATAGGTCCGGGCACGACAAAGGCGGGGTTCAGCAGGACCGTACCCGAGCACGGGAGCGCGTTCGGGTCAGTCTCGATCGCGCCAGCATTGTTGAACTCGCGCTGAAGTGCGTAGGTGTTGCCGTTGAGGGACACGTTGTCGAGGGTGCCGCCGAGCGGGCCGCAGCCGTTGTCGTTGATTTCCGTGCCATAGGCTCCGTACCACCCGTCCATTTGAGGATTGACGATCGCGGCAATGTTCCCCTGACTGAGCGGGCTGACGAGCTTGGCGCCGACCTGTTGCGCGAGGGTTGTTTGATCGACCGGGAGGGTGATGTTCGGCGCGGCGGGGTCATCGCATTCGGCGCCCTGTCCCCACTGCGCGGTCCATGGCTGGACCACATAAGTGATGTCAGTTCCGTTCAGGTCAACCTGGGAGTGGTAGCTGCAAAACTGGGCTTCGGTGCTGCCAGAATCGCTGTTCGCGGAGCACAGGTGACCGGCAGAGTCGAGGCACACCTCGACACCCGGCGGGAGCAGCACGTCGACCAGCGGGTGCAGCTGTATCCCTGACTTGACGACGTTTCCTCCAGGCAACCCCATCTGCGGCAGCATCGCCTGAAGCTCGGTCTGGATCTGGGCGTCAGTGAGGCAGACGCCGTTCGTCGCTCCGGTGTTGAGCGGGCCATTCGGGGTGGGGCCCCACACGTTGTGGCCGGATGGGGTGCACCCGCTGGCTGGATACGCGTTGCCCGTGCCGCTCGGGTGGTTGGCCCCGAACTGGCACGTGTAGCCGCTGTCATTGCTCGGGTTGTTCCCGTAGTCGATGCACCCGCCAGCGAACACCGAGGTGTATCCGGCCCGGCCGACGATATTGCCGTTCTGGTCGGTTTCGGTGTACTGAGGCGTGAGCGCGAATGGCGAAGCGAAGCTGCCGCTAGCGGCGGCGACGTCGCTCAGGAACTGCTCGACGTACTGTCGCGTCGTGGCCCAGTAGTTCCGGTCGGGATCCCAAGTCAGCACGTAAGTCTCGTTGCCCGGGAGCACCGAGCCGCCGTGGTAGCAGAGCGGCGAGACCAGTCCGGTGGTCTGCCACGTTAGTTCTGGCGCCAGCGATGGATCGTCACATCCAGCGTTCCAATTGTCCTGGAGGCTGTTTGGCAGCGACGTGTTCGGGACGAGCGCGACGCCGTAGGTGCCGCCGGCATCGTTGGCCACCACCGCCTGGGCGCTTGCCGCGACAGCCAGCGACGCGACGACGGTGCAGGACAGGACGAGGACGAGCCGACGGACGGCGAGCGAATAACGGCGCATATCAGCCTCCTACCGTGAGATTGCGCAGGTCGACGACGGCGCCGACGCTCGGGTCGTATTGGAACAGTGAGATGGCGCTCAGCGGCGAGTGGTTGAGCAGCTCGCGGCCGGCGCTCGAGGCGTTCTGGCGAGCCGCGTTCGCCGCGCGGACCGACGGATGGTTGTCAGCGGAGATCGAGTTCACCGAGAACAGGGCGACCGGGGTCGAGCCGGAGGCCGTCTGCTTGGATATGCCCTCGGTCTGGCCGGGGTTGAGCGACACGATCTCGCAGTCGATCGGACCCGGGGTGCAGGTGCCGGCGCCGCTGACGACGGTGCCCGGCTCGACCACGAACAGCACGCTGTGGCCGCCCTGGAGCACGCCGAGCTCGACGAGCATCGGCTCCTGCTTGCTCGGGAGGATGCTGAGCCGCTCGAGCGGATCGATCGTGTTCACGCCACCGTCGGCGGTCGTGAGCGCGAGTGACACGTGATAGGACTGGGTCGGGGTCAGCCCGGTGGGCGCGGGCTTGGCCGGCGTGGTGGGCGCCGGAGTGGTCGGCGCAGGCGTGCTCGGAGCCACAGGCGTGGTCGCCGGCGCCGTCGAGGCGCCTGTGCCGCTGCCGCCGCTTGAGCTCGTGCCACTCCCCGTGCTCGTCGTGGTCGTGCCCGTCACCGGGGTCGTGGTCGTCGCGGCCGCCACCGTTGTGGTGGTCGTGGCCTCGTGCTGCGGCGTGAACGGATTGCGGCCGCCGCCGGCGAGCTTCGAGTTGGTCGGCGAGGCCTTGATCGAGATCGCCGGAAGCGTGGTGCCGGACGAGTACGGCAGTGGACCGGTCGGCGGCGTGACGATGTCCGTCGGCGCCTTCTTGGTCAGCAGGACCGGCACCGCCACCAGGGCGATGATCAGCACCAGCGCGATCGGCCAGAGCTTGCGGTCGACGAGTTCCTTGAGGATGTTGCGCGGGACGCTCATCGCAGCACCGAGGTGACGGCCGC
>Ga0335078_10004673_pt1 | contig 20270 bp, 17 predicted proteins | sample Lox_Sample_32_FD_206711 | JGI IMG/M metagenome (GOLD analysis project Ga0335078, IMG submission 206711) | Soil microbial communities from Loxahatchee National Wildlife Refuge, Florida, United States - Lox_Sample_3.2 | ecosystem: Environmental > Terrestrial > Soil > Wetlands | place: USA... | reverse complement strand
CACCGGGAGTAAGGCCGAGGGCGAGGACCCCGGCCGCCGCCCCGGCCACCGCGGCGATGACCACGTTGGCGCGCAGCACCAGCCAGCCGAGCTGATGCAGCGCGGCGCCCCGGGCGCGCATGAGCGTGAACTCCGCGGCGCGGCGCTGCGCCACCAGCCGGGCACCGAGCAGCACGACCACCGTCCCCAGGACGGCCAGGCTGGCGTACAGCAGTCCGAGCACGGGGGCAGCGGCGTTTTCCGCGGCGACGAATGGTGACAGGACTGCCGGGATCTGGGAGGTGATCGCCACCGTGATCGGCTCCACGTAGCCGCGGGCAGTAAAGGTGACTCCGCCGGAGGCCATGCTGCCGAGGACGGCATCGAGCCCGCTCGCCTGGTCCGCGGTGAGGTCGCCGAGCCCGACCGCGTAGACCCAGGTAACCTGCATGACCGCCTGGTTGAGTTTGTACTGGACCAGCGGGAGATCACCGGGGCCGATGAAGAACGTGCTGAGCCAGGACGGCAGCTGATCCGACGAGCTCGAGGCCAGCACGGGGCTGGCCGCCAGGCGATTCTGGGTCCAGAAGACGGAGGCCGGGTCCACCGGCTGGATGATCCCGGTGACCACCACCGGGGCCGACGCCGCGCGCAGCCGGGTACCGACCCGCAGCCCGAACCTGGCCGCGGTGGCGGTGGTCACCGCGACCTGGACCACGCTCTGCTGCTCCTGTTGCCCGTGGCCGGCCGGGAGCCGTCCGGCCACGATCCGGCTGTAGCGGGCCAGCGCCGTGGAGTAGGTCAGCCCGGCCTGCGGCAGGCTGTGCCCGGCGACCGGGGCCGTCCCCTGAACCGACACATAGCCCGAGGTCAGCTCCGCCCAGGCGGGCGAGTGGCCGACTAGCGGCACTGAGCTCGCCGCCAGCCGCGTCCGCAAGGAGGCGCCGACCGCGGTGATGTCGCTGGCCTGAACCGTGGAATTTCCGCCCATGGACATCGCGCCCACCGTCCCGACGACGGTCCGGTCGGCGGGCGTTGAAGACGCGATCACGCGCTGCAAGGCCGCTGTGCGCAACGCCACGCTCTCCCGCGGGATGGCCAGGCTGGCCAGTACGGAGGCGAACACGAGCAAGCCGAGAGCGACACTGGCGGCGGCCCCGGTACCGGTCAGCGTCACCCAGGCCGCGCGCAGCCGCTGCCGCAGCGTTCTCATCCGGCCTCCGCCCGCAACTGCGCCGCCGGGTCAGGCCGGCGCAGGACCGACAGGGCGGCGGCGGCGGCCGGCACGGCCGCGGTGACCAGGGCGAGGGCCACGGCCGGGCCAAGTGGCACTATGACCAGGGCCCACGGGACCGGCGCGGCCGCATCCGCGGTCAGGGTGATCGCGGGCACCATCAGGTGGGCCAGCCCGATCCCGGCCAGCAGGCCCGCGGCCGCGGCCGGCAGGCTGAGCGCGCACTGCTCCAGGCACAGCTGGCCGGCCTGGGCGTTCTTCCCCACGCCGAGCGCGGCGAACACCGCGCTCTGGGTCCGCCGCGAGCGCAGGCTGCCCGCGACGCTGACCGAGAACCCGCCCGCGCCGAGCAGCACCGCCGCCACCCCGATGGCCAGCATGCCTTGCCGGGGGGCCGTCAGCAGCGGGTTATCGAGCAGGGCGGCCCGCTGACGGGCACGATCGGCGACGGACAGGCCGAGTGCGGCCGGCAGTCGCGGTACCCGGCCGCCCGCGGTGCGCAGCCACCAGCGGGTGACCGGCAACGGCGACACCTGGTCGGCGTTGAGCTGTACCCGGGCGTTGGCGAGCAGGACGTTGAGCTCCGAGAGGTCGACGATGAGGGCCCGGTTCGGCTCGTACACGGTCGGGAAGTCGGCCACCGAGGCCACGATCTGTACCGTGACCATGGTCGAGCTGATCGTGAGCGAGACGAGCGATCCGATGCCGAGCCGGTCGGCCGCCAGGTAACTAGCGGTGGCGATGGCCGGGACGACCTGGGACGGCGACGGCGTCATGATCGTGACCGTCCCGGTGGCGATCGCGGGATCGAAATCGACCCTGCGTTCGACTTGCGGCGACGGATCGTGCCCGGCACTGAATATGAACTGCCGCATGCCCCCGGCGGTGCGATGCCAGCCTGCGATCGCGGGCGGCGCCCCGGCCGATGGCGGTGCCCCGCCCGGGTTCGGTGGCCCGATGGGCACGTCCGACGACGATCCCGTGCCCGGCCACGAGGTAAGGGCGGCACCGGAGCTGAACGGCGGGCTGAACGGGCCGCTGGCCGTCCCGGCCACCGCGAGGGACTCGACGCGCAAGCCGACGATCGGAGATGACTGCGGATTCACCTGGTCGTACGGCGGCAAGACATAGGTCAGCGCGAACCCGAGCAGCCGCAGTGGGTAGCTGGCCTGACGCGGGCCGGAAAGCCTGAGGATCAGGGAGTGCGGCCGGCCGTCGGCGGGCAGGAATCCGGCGGCGGGTACCTGATAGGTCCCGCCGCCGGCGTCCTGGATCCAGGCCGTGACGGTGGCTGAGCCAACTTCCCGGCGTACCCGGGTTGCGCTGCTGTGCGGCGCCGCTCCGAGGGACGCGACGATTTCCAGCCGATCCGGCTGGCCGGGCAGCGCCACTCCGGCCGGCGGCCGCGGGGTGATGCGCCGCCATAGTGTGCCGAGCGGAAGCGACGACAGATCGGGGCGGAGCAGGATCCCCTGGCGCGCCGTGCTCGCCTCCAGCGCGATCAGCTGGCTTCCATCGGTGAGACTGGTGAGGCTGGCCGCGGTGGCGGCGGTGACACCCGGCGCCCCGGTGATCGCTCCGGTGGCGTCCAGCGGCAGCCCGGCCGCGGAATCCACCCGTACATCCGAGCCGACCGCGAAGGTGGCCTGGTCCGCCGCCGACTGCCGCCAGCTCGCGTACCCGGCCAGCGCCAGCGTGGTGGTCGCCGTCGCCACGACGACGAGCAGGGCCGGGCCCGCCTGGCGGATCGGCCGTCGGGCGATCTGCCAGCTCACCATGGCGGCGGCCAGCCGCCGTCCGTGGTCAGACACCCGATCGGCCAGCCTCGCCAGCAGCGGCAGCCCGCGGAGCGGGATGAGTGCCAGCCCCGCCAGCGCGAGGGCAGGGGCGACGGCGACCACCGGATCGATCCCGAACGGTCCGGTGGCCTGATGCGCGACCGCCGAATAGCCGTGCAGCTCCCATACCGCGACCGCGGCCAGCGCCACTAGGGCCAGATCGCCGCCCGCCCCGGCGATCCCCGCCAGCCGGGCCTGCCGTCCCCGGCGGAGCCTGGCCGCATCGGGGGTGGGGGCGCGCAGCGCCGGCCACGCCATTACCGCGACGCACAGCACCAGCAGGGCGAGGGCCGACAGCCAGGCCAGCGGGGTGACGCCGCGGTCCGTATAACCGCCCAGGCGCAAGTCGGCCAGGCGAGCCAGCGCGGCGGTCAGGCGGGTGCCGATGAGCACGCCCGCTAGGCCGGCTGCGGCGCCGAGCACCGCTGCCTCGGCCAGCACCGGCCGGACCACCTGCCAGGTGGTGGCGCCACGCGCCCGCAGCAGCGCGGACTCCTCCTCGCGCATGCCCGCCAGCAGCCGCGCGGCCAGCACCAGTCCCGCCCCGGCCACCAGCAGCAGCTGCAGGGCGGCGATCGTGAACAGCGATCGGGTCAGCACGATAGTGCTGGCTATGCCGCTGAGGAGCCGCGGCAGGCTCGAGGTCACGCTCAGCCCCTTGGGCAGCAGCACGGACAGCTGCGAAACCGCCTCGCTTGTGCCCGCGTTGAGCGCCTCCATGTTCCCGCGGGCCATCGCCGGCGCCTGCGGCAGCGCCGTCCATGAGGCCTGGTTCACGGTGAGCGCCCCGCCGAACGCGGCCGGGTTCACCATGGCGGGGCCGTAGCTGGCGGTGGTCTGCGAGCTGTTGAGCCCGGCGTAGCCGAAAGAGGAGCGCTGGATGCTGATCCCCGAGACGGGCAGCGGGTCGAGCGCCCAGTACGTGGAGTCCGGGTTCCTGGCCTTGAACAGGCCGGTGACCCGCAGCGTGGTCGGCGTCCCGCCGGACGGGGGGGTGGCCGTCAGCACGGATCCCACGGTCAGGTGCAGCCGGCTGGCCGCGGCGGCCGGCAGCGCGGCGGGCACCGGATCGCCCGGCCGCGGCGGACCGGGCCACGTCCCGGCGGTCAGCGTCGCCTGGGTGCTCAGCCCGTCCAGCGACCCGACCTGGAGCGACCGGATAATCGTGCCCCCGGCCAGTGGCGGGAGCTGGAGTGTTGGCGTCCACCGCGCGCTTGCCAGCTGGAAACCGACCCCCGGCCAGGCCTGGCGCAGCGCGGCCCGGATCTGCTGGGAGTCGGCGGCGGCCTCGCCGGCGTCGACCGGGCCGCTGAGCTCGAGCACCCGGCCGTGCGGATCGGCCAGGATGCTCTGGGCTCCGAACGGGATCACCGCGCTGGCAAAGGTCCAGATCACGGCCGCGAGCCCGGTGGCGAGCAGAACCGTGACCGCGACGCAGGCCAGCAGCATCCACGAGGCCCTGGCCCGGCGGATGAGGAAGGACACTCCCAGCCCACGCACCGGTCGCTCCTACCCGGCCCCGGGGGCGGCGACGGACCCGTCCGCCAGCACGATGACCTTGTCGGCCAAGTCGATCAGCGCCTCGTCGTGGGTGGCGACCAGGGCGGTGATTCCCTCGGACCGCACCACGCTGAGCAGCAATTCCATGATCTGCCGGCCCGTTTCCAGGTCGAGCTGGCTGGTCGGCTCGTCCGCGATCAGCAGGCTCGGCCGGCCGGCCAGCGCGCGGGCGATGGCTACCCGCTGCTGCTGACCGCCGGAAAGCTCGCCCGGGCGGTGCGCGGCATGGCTGGACATCCCGGTCAGCGCCAGCATGGCCGCGACCCGCTCCCGGCGCTCGCGGGGCCGCAGGCCCTCGATACGCAGCGGAATCCCCACGTTCTCGGCCGCGGACAGCATCGGCACGAGCCCGAAGGCCTGGAAGACGAACGCGATCCGGTCCCGCCGCAGGGCCAGCCGCTCGCGCTCGCTCATCCGGTTCACCTCGCGGCCGTCCACCCACACCTGGCCCGCCGTCGGGTCGTCCAGGCCGCCGATGATGTTCAGCAGGGTGGTCTTGCCGGAGCCGGATCGTCCGCGCAAGGCCACGAGCTGGCCGCGGTCGATCGTGAACGAGACCCCGCGCAGCGCCTGAACGGCCAGGTGCCCGCCGCCGAAGGTCCGGCCGACACCGTCCGCCACCACCATGGCCGGCGGCGGATGGGCGGCGTTCGCGGTGGCGTATGCCGGGTGAGCCTGGCCGGTGTTCATTCCGATCCTTTACGGAGGCGGCTGCTGGTCAGGCGGCCAGCAGGGAGACGAGCAGCTGCGCGTCGGGGCTTCCCCAGCCCGTTACCGGGTCCCAGCCGGGACCGGCCTGGTATCCGGCCGTGCCGACCGGCGGTGCGTTCACGATGTTGCTACCGGTCGTGATGTCATGAAATGCATGGTGGTAACGGGAACTACGGGCGATGCGGTAAATGGCGGGGTTAGCGAAGCCGAGGTCGTGACGGGAATACTGATCGGCCAGCGCCATCAGTCCCCCCCACAGCGACGCGGAGGCGCTGGTGCCGGAGGCCTGGATGATCGATTTCTTGCCGCCGCTGGTAAAGACGAACGCCCAGCCGTCCTTTTCATCAGCCTCACCGGCCACGTCGGGTACGCCTCTCATCGTCGAGATTCCGCGGACGCCGACCTGATAGGCGGGACGGGCGTACAAATGGCTGAAGCCTCCGCCCGAGGCTCCGCTGGACAGAACCAGGCCGGCCTCGCCGTTCCAGGCGGTCTCGCCGATGTAGCCGGGGCTCGCGGGTTCCCCGGTGAGCGAGGTGCCGCCGGCGGCTAGCACGAGCGGGTCGGAGGCCGGAAGGCTGACCTCCTTGACCGCCATGCCCCCGAAGGCGGCGTTGCTGAACTCGCCGTCGTCTCCCGAGCCGGCAATCACCGTGACGTGGCGATCATCGGCCCCCAGCAAGATGGAGTGCACCCGGGCAACCTGAGCCCTAGTGAAGTAGTGTTCACCCAGACTGAAGCTGATCACGGCCGCATCGGTGCCGGAGACGGCCAGCCGCAAGCCGGCGAGCAGGCCGGCGGTCGCGGTCGCGGCGCCGTCCGCGACGCTGGAGGGCAGCAGGATCACCCGGAGGGTGGCGGCGGGAGCGACCGCGTGCACGATCTCGGTGTCCTGGATCTCATCGCCGGCCGCTTCCCACGGCGAGCCCGGGCCGGCCAGGGTGGACACGACCTGAATCCGCGCGGCGGCCAGCCGGAACATGCTGTCAAATGCCGCCAGATCCTGGCGGATATCGGTCGCGGCCGGGAACGCGCCAGGGGGCGGGGTTACCAGGCCGCTGGGAGACGGGGCGCTGGGAGACGGAGTGCCAGGGGACGTGGCCAGGGCAAGGACCGTCACCGTCTCGCCGCGGCCGTCGATCCCCCTGTCCAGCAAGGGCTGGATGCCGTACTCGACCTGGAACAGGTGCGGGGCGTCGCAGGAGGCCGGGGGAAGCAGGCAATCGGAGACCACGTCGGCCGGGATGGCCGGGCCGCGTGCCGTTGTCGCTGAGCTTCCCGTGCATCCTGCCGCCGAGACCACGCTCAGGAGCAGCGCGGCGGCGAGCAGGGACGCTCGCCATGAGCGGGTCAGTCGTGCCGGACCGATGCCGCCTGGCATCTGGCCTCCTTCCGCTGTCTTCCGTGTTCCGGCAGTTCAGCGCCCACGGCTCGCCGGAACTCACACGTACGTACGGCTTCCATCGCCGCGATCAGCGGGACCCGGAGCGCCGCAGAACGCCCGCCACCTGGTCCGGGCCCGGGCCCGCCCGAGCGCCGCCTGGGCACCATAGGCGGCAGCCACCGCCAGGCACCCGGCGACGAGGGCACCCGCCACGGGGGGAGCCGCCGAGACGGACCCGTATGAGAGCGGAGTCGTCCAGGTCACGGTGAAGTCCGGAACCATGGGCACGGCCATGCCACTTCTGACGAGCCTCACGGTGAGCGCGACGAGCGGCGCCGCGGCCAGCAGGAAGCAGCTCGCGGTCATCCCGGGGGACAGCACATCCCGGCCAGGGGTGCCGTGCCCGGTCAGCCGGCGGCCGACCAGCAGAACCAGGCCACCCGCCGCCATGACCGCGTAGACGGCCAGCAGTGTCAGTACGGGACCGGAGTGCGGGCCGACCACGGGCCCGCTGCCTGCGTTGCATACGACCGGGCAGGGCGATCCGGTCGGCGCCGGCGGCACGGGCGGGGCGGGTCGCAGCAAGAACCCGGAGATCCCCAGCAGCGCCGATGCCAGCAGGAAGCAGCTCGCCGTTATCCCCGGGGACAGCACATCCCGGCCCGGGGTGCCGTACCCGGTCAGTCGGCGGGTGACCAGCAGGACCAGGCCGCCCACCGCCATGACCGCGTAGGCGATCAGCACCGGCGGAACAGGACCGGGGCCGCCCGGGGCGGATCGCAGCAAATACGCGAGGATCCCCATCCCGGCCAGGCCGCCGGTACCGACGGTCGTCACCAGCAGCGCGGCGAGCTTCCACGCGGCCATGGCCGCGGCGGCGGCCGTGACAACCCGCCTACGGTGTGCCCGGACCACGGCGCGGACCGGCCCGAAACTGGAGATCGCGGCCTCCTGCGCCGCCAGCTCGGTCATCCCGATCGCCAGCCCGGCCGCGGCGGTCTCGCGCAGATGGTCCTCGGCTTCCGCCACGATCAGCTCCGCCTCGTCCGCCGGGACCCGCAGCCCGGCGCATAGTTCCTCCAGATACCCGGCGATCAAATCGGCGGCCGTCCCGCTCATGCCAGCCCTCCGGGCTCGGCCTGGGCCGGACCGGCGGCCGGCGGCCATACGGCTTGGGCCGCCCAGCCGAGCACAGCATGCACCCCGCCGGCGAACTTGCGCCATTCGGTCTGCTGGGCGGCCAGCGCGGCCGCCCCCTGGTCGGTCAGCCCGTAGACGCGGCGTCGGCGGCCCTGCGCCTGGTCCCAGGTGCTGACCAGCAGGCCGGAGTCCTCCAGCCGGTGCAGGGCGGGGTAGATGGTCCCCTCGGGCAGGTCGAACGTACCCCCGCTCCGGTCGCGTAGCGCTGAGATGATCGCGTACCCGTGCGCGGGACCGGACGAGAGTACCGTCAGCAGCAGCAGGTCCAGGTTTCCCTTGAGCCGTTCACGGTCCATGCCACGGCACACTATGCCTAGTAATACGAGGTGTCAACGGTCCTGGCTGGTGAGGACGATGACGTACCCGGAGTTCCTTCGCCTTACGCCGAGACGAGGAGCCGCGGTAACGCGCAGAACTTACGAGCCGGGCCCCCACGGTACGGCCGGCAACTGCTCCAGGGCTGACGAGCGCGCTAGCGGCCCCTTATGCGCTGCCAGGTCCAGGATCCCCCATCGTCGAACGCTACTCACCCGGGAGATGTCGCGGATTAATGGCTTGGTCAGCCGGGTGGCTCGCGGCTATTGTCCGGGGGTGAGCACATGGGGGCACGTCGAGGTGGCGCACGTCAGCCACGTCCTGCCGGACGGGAGGACGCTGCTCGACGACGTGAGCTTCCGCATCGGCGAGGGGACCACCGCCGCCCTGGTCGGGCCGAACGGAGCGGGCAAGACCACGCTGCTCCGGCTGGTGGCCGGTGACCTCCAGCCGCAGGAAGGCAGCGTGACCTCGACCGGCGGCCTCGGTGTCATGCGCCAGTTCATCGGCACGGACCAGAGCCAGGGCATCACGCCCATGGTCCGCGACCTGCTGCTCTCCGTCGCACCGCCGCGGGTGCGGGAAGCAGCGGCCCGGCTGGACGCGGCCGAGCTGGCCATGATGGAACGCGACGACGAGCGCGCCCAGCTACGCTACGCGGCGGCCCTGGCCGAATGGGGTGAGGCCGGGGGCTACGAGGCCGAGGTGCACTGGGACGCGTGCACGGTGGCCGCGTTCGGCATCCCGTACGACCAGTGTCGCTGGCGCGACGTGGGCACGCTGTCCGGCGGCGAGCAGAAGCGGCTGGTGCTCGAGTCGCTGCTGCGCGGTAACGACGGGGTGCTGCTGCTCGACGAGCCAGACAACTACCTGGACGTGCCGGGCAAGCGCTGGCTCGAGCAGCAGCTGGCCAGCACGCCGAAGACCGTGCTGCTGGTCAGCCACGACCGGGAACTGCTGGCCGCCTGCGCGCAGCGCATCGTGACCGTCGAGGACCGGCACGTCTGGGTGCACGGCGGCGGCTTCGGTAACTACGCCCAGGCCCGCGCCGACCGGATCAGCCGGCTCGAGGAACTGCGCCGCCGCTGGGACGAGGAGCACGAGAAGCTGAAGGAACTGGTCCGCACCCTGAGGCAGAAGGCCTCCTACAACGACGGCATGGCCTCGCGGTACCAGGCGGCGGTGACCAGGCTGCGCCGGTTCGAGGACGAAGGGCCGCCGCAAGAAGCCCCGCGCGAGCAGAACGTCAAGATGCGGCTGCGCGGCGGGCGGACCGGCAAGCGCGCCGTCATGTGCGAGAACCTGGTGCTGACCGGTAACACCAACTCGTTCGGTACCGAGATCTGGTTCGACGACCGGGTGGCAATCCTCGGCGCCAACGGGTCGGGGAAGTCGAGTTTCCTGCGGCTGCTGGCGGGCGAGGCGGTGCCGCACGAAGGTCAGGCCCGGCTGGGCGCCCGGGTGGTCCCGGGCATGTTCGCGCAGACCCACACCAGGCCGGACCTGGCCGGGCGGACCCCGGTCGAGCTGCTGATGACCGAGCATGCGCTGCTGATCAACGAGGCGATGTCCGCGCTGTCCCGTTATGAGCTGAGCAGCTGTGCCCGGCAGCCGTTCGGCACCCTGTCCGGCGGCCAGCAGGCCAGGCTGCAGATCTTGCTGCTCGAGCTGGCCGGCTCGACGCTGCTGCTGCTCGACGAGCCGACCGACAACCTCGACCTGCCCAGCGCCGAGGCGCTGCAGCAGGGCCTGGAGTCCTACCGGGGCACGGTGCTCGCGGTCACGCACGACCGCTGGTTCGCCCGGTCGTTCGAGCGGTTCCTCATCTTCACCCCGGACGGCAACGTCCGCGAGGCCACCGAACCCGCCTGGGACTGAGGCCTCAGGCGCCGGCCTGGGTGCCGCAGCCGGAGCAGAAGCGAGCGCCAGCCGGGAGCTCGGTACCGCATTCGGTGCAGTGCTGGACCGCCGGCGCCATCCGCTGGCCGCAGCCCATGCAGAACTTCGCCCCGGCCGGATTGGGCGCCTGGCAGGACGAGCACACCGGGCCGGAGGCCTGCAGGGGCGGGGCGCCCTGCGGCTGGCCGCCGGGTCCGCCCTGACCGTAGGGGACGCCGTGCTGGGCCGCGGCCTGCTGGGCGGCCTGGGCCTGCGCCTGCTGGGCCTGCACCTGCTGCGCGCCCAAGGCGCTGGCCAGCCCGAATCCGGCACCGAGGAACGCCCCGTCGGTCGCGCCGCCGCCCTTGGCCATGCCCTGGCCGGCGCCGAGCGCCATCTCGCCGGCCGCGTAGTTCTGGAAGCCGCCGGCCAGCTGGGAGTAGCTGGTGTCCTTGGCCAGCTGCTTGAGCTGCTGCTCGTCCTCGGGGGAGAGGTTGACGTCGAAGTTGCCCATCCGGGTCAGCTGCACGCCGTAGGCGACGAGCTGTCCGTTGGCGGCCTCGATGGTGGCCTGCTCGAGCTCGGCCGAGTACGCCATCAGGCCGAGGATGGGCCAGCTGTTGCGGATGATCTGGGTGGTGACGTGCGTCCGCAGCACCTTGAGCAGCTGGTCGCTCACCCAGCCGGCGATCCGCTCGTTGTCGGTGACGTCGACCGTGGCGGTCATGTTGGTGATCAGCCGCACCGGATCGGTCACCCGCATCGCGTAGTCGCCGAACACCCGCAGCGTCACGACCAGCCCGGTCCGCGAGTCCTGCACGTCATCGACCCGGCCGCCGAACTTGAAGCCGGTGTACTCGCGCGTGCCGACGAAGTACAGCTCGGCGCGGTAGGCGTTCCCGCCGGTGATGGAGTCGATGACCACGCCGAGACCCGGAAGCTCGTTCGCGTCGATCTGGTGCCGGCCCGGGCCCATGGTCTGCACGACCTGGCCGGTGTTGACGAACAGCGCCATCTCGTCCGCGTTGACGATCGCGCGGGTGAAGCGACGGATGGTGATGTCCGGCCACTTGAAGACGATCTGACCTTTGCGGTCATCAGGTACGGCGATGAATTCGCGCCCGAGCAGTGCCATGGGAGAACCATACCGGTTCTCCCGATTACGGCATAAGGCGCTGACACAGGTCCTTACCTGCTATCTTCCCAGCGTGGAAATGATTCAGTGCCAGTGGTGCCAGGCGCAGAACCAGCCGGGCGCCACGAGCTGCCAGACGTGCGGCGCCCCCCTTGATGAGAGGAACAAGGTCAGCGACTCGGGCTGGCGCGAAGCGCCGCGGTTGCGCGACATGACCGAGTTCCGCTTCTCCGGCAGCACCTGCCAGGTCGAGGGCGAGCTCGTCCCGGTCGCGGAGATCAACCTCCATCCGCAGGACGCCCTCTACTTCGAGCATCACGTGCTGCTGTGGAAGGACGAGACGGTTCCGCTCTCGTCCATGAACACCGGCGGCGGGATGAAGCGCTCGATCGGCGGCATGCCGCACATCGTCACCGTGGCCAACGGCCCGGGCCGCATCGCGTTCTCCCGGAACGCGCCCGGCGAGATGGTCGTCCTGCCGCTGCATCCCGGCATGGAACTCGACGTCCGCGAGCACGCCTTCCTGGTGGCATCCCACAGCGTCCAGTACTCCTTTATTCGGATCAAGGGCCTTGTCAACCTGCTGCACGGCGGGAACGGCATGTACATTGACCGGTTCATCACGGCCGGTTACCCGGGCATGCTGCTGCTGCACGGGAACGGGGACGTGCTGGAACGGACGCTGCGGCCGGGCGAGAAGATCCTGGTCGAGCCCGGCGGCTTCCTGTACAAGGACTCCACGGTGCAGATGCAAGCGGTGCAGATGCCGCTGAAGACGGGGTTCATGCGGCAGGGCATGTACCTGGCCGAGATGACCGGGCCCGGCCGGGTCGGGATCCAGTCCATGTACGTCCACCACCACGCGGACTGAGACCATGAACACCTATATCTGCCGGTACTGCAGGCAGCCGAGCGACCCGGGCTCGCCGACCTGCCCGCTGTGCGGGGCGCCGGTCGACATCAGGTCGGTAGTCAGCGATTCCGGCTGGGTCGAGCAGCCGCCGATCAGGGACATGGCACGGCTCCAGCTCGGTCAGTCGCACTGCCAGATCGCCGGTACCACCGTCCCGGCCGCGGAGTTCACCCTCGCGCCCGAGGACTGGATCTACTTCTCCCACCACGTTCTCCTGTGGACCGAGCCGCAGACCCGGCTGACCAACATGCCGATGAAGGGCGCGTGGAACCGGAAGATGGCCGGGCTGCCGCTGATCATGGTGGAAGCGCGCGGCCCCGGGCACCTCGCACTGTCGGACAATCACGCGGGCGAGATCGTGGCGCTGCCGATGCAGCACGGCCAGCAGATCTGGGTCCGCGAGCACCGGTTCCTGGTCGCCACCGGCAACATCAAGTACGACTGGTACCCGTCGGACGTCTGGTACGAGACCGGCCAGGATTCCGACGACCGGGAGATGCACTACCCGATGGGGCGGTACGGCGACGTGTTCGGCGCGCAGGCAGCCCCCGGCCTGTTGCTGCTGCACGCGCCGGGCAACGTGTTCATCCGTGATCTCCGTCAGGGCGAGACCATGCTGATCCAGCCGAGCTCCCTGCTGTACCGGGACGTGACCGTGCGGATGGCGCTGCACCTGGAGTATCCGCGGAACCTGGGGTTGTCCTTCTGGCGCAGCTCGTGGAGCTATCGCAGCATCTGGGTCAGGCTGTGGGGACCCGGCCGCGTCGCGGTTCAGTCGATCTACGAGCCGCCCGAGGACACCGAGGCGATCCGCCGCCACTCGTACGCGACGACCTACCGCTGGTAGCAGTCAGCGACGGGTAATACTCAGCGACGGGCGCGAGTTGAGCGCGGCCACGTCGGGTAGCGTCGTCGACCGGTAGGCCTGGTCGAACGCGGACAGCTCGGCCGTGCTCAGCACGTCCTCGATCCGCTCGAAGCCGTCCGGCGCCCGGGTGCTCACCGTCTGCAGCAGCCGGTCGGCCGGCATGTCGCGGCAGGCCAGCACGATGGCGTTGACGGTTTCCCGGCGGGCGCTCTCGTAGGCGGCCAGGCCCTCGGCCGGGCTGCCCGACGATGTTAGGGCGCGGGCCAGCGACCAGGCGAGCACGCGGGCGTCCAGCACGGCCTGAGAGCCGCCGTTGGCCCCGATCGGGTACATCGGGTGGGCCGCGTCGCCAAGCAGGGTGACCCGGCCGGGCCCCGATGACCCCCGGGACGGCTCCGACCCCCAGGACGGCAGCGGATCGCGGTCCACCATCGGGTACTCCAGGATCCGCGGTGCCCCGGTGATCAGCGCGGGTACGTCCAGCCAGCCGAACTTCCAGTCGGCGAACCATGGCAGCACGTCGTCGGGCCGCCCCTGCCGGTTCCAGTCGGCCCGGTTCCAGTCCGCGCCCTCCCCCGGGACCCGTCCCGGCAGCTTGACCTCGGCCACCCAGTTGAGCAGCGCCCGGCCCCGCCGCTCGGCCTGCCGCGAGATGGGGTAGGCGACGAACTTCAGCGCCGCGTTGGTGCCCGCCACCGCGACGGTCCGGCCGGTCAGGAACGGCGTGCCCTCCATCATGCCGCGCCACATCATGACGCCGCCCCAGCGCGGCGGCGGCTCGCCCGGATGCAGCTGGGCGCGGACCTGCGAGTACAGCCCGTCGGCTCCGACCAGCACGTCGCCGCGCAGCTCCGAGAGCGTCCCGCCCGGCCTGTCGCGGACGCGGACGACGACCCCGGCCGGGGATTCGGCGAACGAGGCGAACGCGGTCCCGGTGCGCACCGCGCCCGGTCCGAGCCGCTGCCGCACCGCGCCGAGCAGGATCATCTGCAGCTCGCCCCGGTGAATGGAGTACTGGGGCCAGCGGTAGCCGATGTTCCGGCCGCTGGCGAAGCCCCAGATCCGGTTGCCGTGCCGGTCGAAGTGGACCATCTCCGCGGTGGGAATGCCGGTCGCCTCGAGTTCGCCGCCGAGGCCGAGCTCGGTCAGCTCGCGCACCGCGTGCGGCATCAGGTTGATCCCCACGCCCAGCGGCCGCAGCGCGGCCGCCGAGTCGATCACGAGCGCTTCGATCCCGGCGGCGTGCAGCGAGAGCGCCGCCGAGAGCCCGCCGATACCCGCCCCCGCGACGATCACCTTCATCCCCCGATGATCCCGTACGGGGGGAAACCCCACCCCCAAGAGGGGTGTTGGCTGTGTTCTCCGAGGGGGTGGCTGATTCATAGCGTGAGTACCAGACGCATTGCTGACCTAGCAGCGAGCGTGCCCGCCAGTACGCGGGGGCCGGGCACGCTCCGACGGTAACGGAGGATTTCTCATGATCGAGGCACGCGGCCTGGTCAAGCGCTACGGCTCCACCATCGCTGTGGACCATCTCACCTTCGACGTCAGGCCGGGCACGGTGACGGGCTTCCTCGGGCCGAACGGCGCGGGAAAGTCCACCACGATGCGGATGATGCTCGGCCTGGACCGGCCGGACGCCGGCTCGGTGCGGGTCGGCGGGAAGAGCTACCGCGACCTGCGCAGTCCGCTGCGCGAGGTCGGCGCGCTGCTGGAGGCCAAGGCCTTTCACCCCGGGCGCACCGCGCGGGCGCACCTGAGCGCACTGGCGGTGAGCAACTCGATCCCGACGAGGCGGGTCGGCGAAGTGCTCGAGATCACCGGGCTGGACAAGGCCGCCGACCGGCGCGCGGGCAAGTTTTCCCTCGGCATGTCCCAGCGGCTCGGCATCGCCGCCGCGCTGCTCGGCGACCCGGCGGTGCTGCTGCTGGACGAACCGGTCAACGGACTGGACCCGGAAGGTATCCGGTGGATCCGCAACCTGCTGAAGAACCTGGCCGTCCAGGGCCGGACCGTGCTCATCTCCAGCCACCTGATCAGCGAGGTCGCGCAGACCGCCGACCGCCTCGTGGTCATCGGCCAGGGCCGCCTGCTCGCGCAGACCACGGTGGCCGAGCTATCCGCCCGCAGCAACTCCCTCGAGGAGGCGTTCTTCGCGCTCACCGAGGGCAGCACCGACTACTCCGCCAGCAACCTCGCCTATCAGGGGAACCTCTCATGACCACCGCCACACTGACCCGCAGCGCGACCCAGACCGCAGGCGGTGGCTACGGCTTCCGCTCCGTGGCCCGGATGGAGTGGCTGAAGCTGCGCAGCGTCCGGTCCACGTCGTGGACTCTGCTCGTCTTTGCGGCCGGCATGATCGGCCTGGCCATCCTGGTCATGATCCATCAGCGCTGGGCCACGATGTCCGCCCAGGACCGGGCGTCCTTCGACCCGACCGAGATGAGCTTCGCCGGGCTCTCGATCGGCCAGCTCGCCCTCGGCGTCCTGGGCGCCCTCGTCATCACCACCGAGTTTTCCACCGGGATGATCCGCGCCACGCTGGCCGCCGTGCCACGCCGTCCGCTGCTGCTCGCGGCCAAGGCGGCCGTGCTCGGCGCGGTCGCGCTGGTCGTGGGGGAGATCTTCGCGTTCGCCGCGTTCGCCGCGGGCGAGCTCGTGCTGAGGTCCCCGGCCCCGCACGCCACCCTCGGCCAGCCGGGCGTGCTGCGCGCGGTGCTGATGGCCGGCGCTTACCCCGCCCTGATCGCGCTCATGGCTCTCGGCCTGGGCGCCGTCATCAGGCACACGGCGGGCGCGATCTCGGCCGTGGTCGGGATCTTGTTCGTGCTCCCGCTCATCCTGCTGCCGCTGGGCACATCGATCCAGAACTCGGTCGGCCAGTTCATGCCCATGCTGATCGCGGAGAACTCGCTGACCGCGGTCAAGCCGCAGTCGCACACGCTGTCGCCCGGCGCGGGGTTCGGCGTGCTGTGCCTGTACGCGGTGGTCGCGCTCGCCCTCGGCACCTGGGCGCTGGCTCGCCGCGACGCGTGAACTGAGACCGCCAGCGGAGGACAATAGCTGTATGGAAGAGGAGTTCCGGCGGGTGGCGGGCATCGTCTTCGGTGCCCCGCTCACCCGCCGGACCCATCGCGAACTGCTGTACTGCCTGACCGGCGGGCTGGCCGGGGTGGCCGGCTTCGTCGTCACCGTCGTGCTGCTGACGTCCGGCTTCACCGTGTCGGCCTCGGTCATCGGCACCGTTGTCGGCCTGCTGCTGCTCACCGTGGCGCTGCGGGTGTCCCGGCGGCTCGGCTCGCTGCACCGTCGGCTGAGCAGCCGGCTGCTCGGACAGCAGGTCGAGGCTCCGCCCCGGTTCCAGCCGGGCACGGGCGTGCTCGGCCGCCTGGACCGGCGGCTGCGGGACCGGGCCGCCTGGCGGGGCGTCTGGTACAGCCTGATCAAGCTGCCGGTCGCCGGGGTGCAGCTGTACGCAATCACGCTCACCGTCTTCGGCCTGATCGACATCACCTATCCGGTCGACTGGCTGCTGTTCCGCAACCACCCCGGCGGGACGAGCCTGTCGCCGCTGGTGGCGGTCGTTCCGCTCCCGTTCATCGGAAGTCTCTCCATTTCCAGCTGGCCCGCAACCTACCTCGCGGCCCTGGCCGGCGCGCTCTGCGTGGTCATCGCGGCGTGGCTGGCCCGCGGGATCAGCACGGCGGATCACGCGCTGGTCCGCGGCCTGCTCGGGCCGAGCACCATGGCCGAGCGGGTCAGCGAGCTGGAACGGACCAGGACGCTGGCGGTGGAGGATTCGGCCGCGGCGCTGCGCCGGGTCGAGCGGGACCTGCACGACGGCGCCCAGATGCGGCTGGCCGCCCTGGCCATGAACCTGGGCATGGCCCGGGAGAAGCTGGATGACGACGACGCGACGGTCCGCGAGCTGATCGACGCGGCGCACCGCAATGCGGTGGACGCCCTGGCCGACCTGCGTGACCTGGCCCGCGGGATCCACCCGCCGGTGCTGGACAACGGCCTGGCCAGTGCGCTGGACAGCCTGGCCGCCAGCAGCGCCATCCCGGCCTCGGTCACGGCCAGCATCGGCCAGCGGCCCGCGCCGGCCATCGAGACCATTGCTTACTTCTGCGCGGCCGAGCTGATCGCCAATGCGACCAAGCACAGCTTTGCCAACCAGATCACGATCAACATCAGTACCGAACGGGCCGGGGTGCTCCGCCTCGACGTCAGCGACGACGGCATCGGCGGCGCGGACGTGACCCGCGGCAGCGGGCTCTCCGGACTGGTGCAGCGCGTCTCCACCGTGGACGGGCGGGTCGACGTGTCCAGCCCGTCCGGCGGCCCCACCGTGGTGACCGTCGTGCTGCCGATGAAGGCCTGAAGGGAGCGGTTTAGATGCGGGTGGTGATCGCCGAGGATGCCGCGCTGCTGCGGGAGGGGCTGACCCGGCTGCTCGAGGACCGCGGGCACGCGATCTGCGCCGCGGTGCCCGACGGGGACGCGCTGCTGGCCGCGGTGGCCGAGCATCGCCCGGACGTGGCCGTGGTCGACATCCGGATGCCGCCGACGCACAGCGACGAGGGACTGCGGGCCGCGCTGAAGCTGCGGCATGACTTTCCCCGCACCGGCGTCCTGGTGTTCTCCCAGTACATCGAGACTTCCTACAGCGCCCAGCTGCTCGAGGGCGGCGCGGCCGGGGTGGGCTACCTGCTCAAGGACCGGGTCGCCAACGTGGCCGAGTTCACCGCGGCGCTGCAGCGGGTGGCCGACGGCGGAACCGCGCTGGACCCGGAGGTGGTCAGCCAGCTGTTCCGGGCCAGCAGGCAGCGCGGCGGCCTGGTCACGCTGACCCCGCGGGAGCGCCAGGTTCTGGCGCTGATGGCCGAGGGCAGGTCGAACGCCGGGATCGCGGCCGAGCTCGTGGTCTCGGGCGGAGCGGTGGAGAAGCACGTGGCCAGCATCTTCACCAAGCTCGGCCTGCCGCCGGACGAGAGCGACAACCGCCGCGTGCTGGCCGTGCTCCGCTACCTGGGGGGGAAACCGCAGCTCCAAGACGGGCGATAGCCGCGTTACGCCGCTTGACAGCATTGGCTAATTAGATTAGCCTTATAGCTAACTTACTTAGCTACGGAGGCTGACATGACCGAGTTCCTCGAGCTGGCGGGCGGCAAGATCGCGTACGACGTGACCGGCGAGGGCCCGCTGGTGGTTCTGTCGCACGGTATCGGGGACCGTCGGCAGGCGTACCGGTTCCTGGCGCCGAAGCTGGCGCAGGCCGGATACCGGGTGGCCAACGCGGACCTGCGCGGGCACGGGGAGTCCAGCATGGGCTGGACGTCGGTCACCGGCAAGGCCGCCATCACCCGCACCGACATCGCGGGCGACCTGCTCGCGCTGATCCGCCACCTGGGCGGACCCGCCGTCATCGTCGGGCACTCGATCTCGGGCGGGGCCGCCACCATCGCCGCGGCCATGGAGCCGGAGCTGGTCAGCGGCATCGTCGAGATCAACCCGTTCACCAAGACGCAGAAGATCAGCCTGAGCGGCCTGCTGCGGATCCGGCGGTACCGGCAGGGCATCACCCGGCTGGTGGGCACGCAGCTGCTCAAGAACCTGGGCCTGTGGATGCGCTACCTCGACGTGGCCTATCCGGCCAAGCCCGCCGACTACGCCGAGTACATGGCCGCGCTGGCGGCCAAGCTGCGTGAGCCCGGCCGGATGGCCGAGTTCATGAAGACCGGCAAGTCCACGCCCGCCGACGCCGGCGCGCAGCTGCCCAACATCACGTGCGCGGCCCTGGTGGTGATGGGCACGCTCGACCCCGACTTCGCCGACCCCAGGGCCGAGGGCGACGCCATCGTCGCTGCCATGCCGCCCGGGCTGGGCACGGTCGCGATGGTCAACGGGGCCGGGCACTACCCGCACGCGCAGTCCCCGGACGAGGTCGCCACGCTGGTGATCCCGTTCCTCAAGGAGCACGCGGGTGCCTAGAGCGGGGCTGAACGGCGGCGATGTCGTCGCCGCGGCCGCCGGGCTGGCCGACGAGACCGGATACGCGGGCCTCACCATGGCCCTGCTCGCCGACCGGCTCGGCGTCCGCACGCCGTCCCTGTACAAGCACGTCGGCGGCCTGGCCGACCTGCAGCACCGGGTCGCCACCCTCGCCATGACCGAACTCGGCGAGGTGATCCGCGACGCGGTGCAGGGGCGGGCCGGCTTCGACGCGCTGGCCGCGCTGCTCACCGCGGTCCGCGACTACGTGACCGGGCACCCAGGCCGCTACACGGCCACGGTGGGCATCGAGCCCACCGGCCCGGACGACCCGCTGCAGGCCGCGAGCACCCGCGTCATCGGCTCGATATCCGCCGTCCTGCGCGGATACGGCATCGGCGAGGACGAGATGGATCATGCCCTGCGGACCATCCGCAGCACCATCCACGGGTTCGCCATGCTGGAGGCCTCCCGGGGCTTCCAGTGGGACGCCGACCCGGACCAGAGCTTCGACTGGATGATCCGCTTCATCGACCGCGGCCTGCGGGACACGAGCACCCCGTAGCACCGTCACTCGCGTTCGGTCCTGCGCAGCCCGTGCGCGGGCGTCCACCACTCCACGACGAGCATCGTGGCCGCCGCGTTGAGGTGGGTATGCACGACCTCGGCGATGTCGGCCTGGAAACGGTCGCCGTCCGGTCCTCCGGTGATCGGCCCGGCCGCCATCGCCCGGCCGGAGATCTTCGCCTCGCCCGGCCACTGCGCCTCGGCGCCCTCGACCGGGTCGACCGTGGCGCTGTGCAGGGCGAACCGCGGATCCCGGCGCAGATCCGCCCCCTTGCGGGCGTTCGCCATCGAGCCGAACACCAGCTCACCATCCTCGAAGGCCGCCTCGATCCCGGAGATCCGCGGTGACCCGTCGGCTCGCACGGTGGCAATCGTCTTATGCCGGTGAGCGTCGAACAGCGCCCGTACCCGCTGCGCGAACTCCGGCCCTGCCTGTTCGACGTCCCGCCATGCCGTCATCCGCCCATGATCGCACCACCGGGGAGGCGCGTGCTGCGCAGGCAGCGGCAGATCAGCGGCAGGTCAACCCGGTCCCACGGCTGGCGGTCGAGGAAGGCGCGGACCCGGCGGGAGAATTCGGCCCGCTGGTCCGCCCCCAGCGTGATGATCCCGCTGTAGGTGCCGAGCAGGCCGACCAGCTGGTCCTTGGTCATCGGCACCGAGAACTCCACCGAGCGTTGCCCGGGCGGCG